>VAOY01037009.1_pt1:5000-84439 | contig 84439 bp, 75 predicted proteins | sample 3393881 | NCBI WGS metagenome assembly VAOY01 (sample SAMN08290430, study PRJNA428436) | hydrothermal vent metagenome | isolation source: Deep-sea hydrothermal vent chimney | place: Indian Ocean: Southwest Indian Ridge
TTCGCCAGTTTACTAGTTCTCCGAAGAAAACGTTCTCCTTGACTTGCATGTGTTAAGCACGCCGCCAGCGTTCGTCCTGAGCCAGGATCAAACTCTCCATTGTTAGTTTGATTTAGCTTATCGATTTGTGTCTCAAATTCACTGACGAGTCACGTATACCTAATTTTCAAAAAACAAATTCGCTCTACACGCACCGTGCAAAGCCCACAAAATTAATTCCCTTATTCATCCCATGTCAATACATATATCATACATTATTAAATTATATTTTATACCTCTCATTTAGTAATTAATTCTGGCTCCGGAAAATCCATGAATCGATCAACGGAAATTTTATCCGTTACCTTTCCAACAAATCGTTGAACTCGAGCTTTATTAGCTTCGTCAACATCCATCCACGTTTTCCATATACTGCCAATATATAATCCAACGCCAACGATGATTGGAGGTATTAATATTTTAACATTAGCTGTTGTCAAATTGATTTTTCCTGGTACACTTAATCCACGCGTCTCGGCAAATGAGCCATTTGTCATTTTAATTCCGCCCGATTGGGGAATAATTGTTTGATTTGTTTCTTCAAATGTCAATTGCCCTGATTGCGCAAGCGCTGATGAACTGAGTATCGATGAGACAAGAATAAAAGATATCATTGTACCACCCGCCGTTTCCCATTGATCTAAATAAGCGTAACCACCTCCCGGTATAAAAGATGCGGAAAATGATAACCATTTATTTCTTAGTGGCACATTGGCTGATACATCAATTGCCTTAAACATTGGAGCTAATCTCTTAGAATAATATGGATGGTTAAACTGTTCTTCGGCTGCTAAAAATGCTTGGCGCGCTTCAATCCATTCCATTTTATGAAAGAATGCATAACCGCGAAATATTAGGTCGTACGGATTCTCCGATAATTCTGTTTTTTTCAATATTTGATCATATTCCCCGCTGTCTAACAATAAATACATTTTCCTATATTCAGCCGCTCTGTACACCATATCTCTCCTGTTCGTCGATTCCTGAACTCGATTATAATACATATTTGCCAGTTCCGGGTTGTTGGAAAATTCATAACTCTGGGCGATATAGTAATAAATAACTGTTTCCAGACTATCCCCTGGATAGCGGTACAAATATTGAAAGAGGTTCAATAATGCTCGTTCATAAACCTCTTCAATAATAAGAAAATCGCAGAAGGATAATAATTCCTGTTTTTGGAATTGGGTATAATCCTGCCAATCATCTTGAGCTTGCTCGATGGAACGGTATTGATCCTGCCCCAATAATGATGAAACAAGTAACCCGACAAATAATATGTATTTTATCTGCATAAAAAAAATTCCCTTGACCTCGCGGACGGGGGAATTTATACAAATTGAGTTAAAGTCTAAACAGTTTACCGTAAGAGCAGCATCTTTTTCTTTGCCACATAATCACCGGCGCGGATTTCGTAAAAGTATACGCCTGAAGCTACTTCATTTCCACTGGCGTCCTCTCCATTCCAATCCAACACGTGATGACCGGCATTCATAAAATCATTTGCGAGTAGTTTCACCTGTTGACCAAGTAAATTATACACGACCATTTTGACCATAGACTGATCTGGAAGATCAAATGAGATTCGCGTAGTGGGGTTGAATGGGTTGGGATAATTTTGAGCTAAATTGAAAACAGTTGGGACAGCATCATCACCAATCCCCACCATTTCAGATGTATTAAAAGTAACGGTATGATCCACATCCGGATAATCGCATACTACATTTAATAATTCCGGTGCCATTGATGTACCTGGTAATTTCACTTCATCCAGATAGAATGTAATTGTTGCAGGTAAACCCTCATGACCATTAGGGGCTTTATATGTTAAAGTAAACAAAACTCCTTCTTCACCGTTCCCTGCTGTTTGTGCACGGTTCGTGCTATAAGCCATTACCTTTACATAATCATCCACTTCATTACTCAGCAATTGCATCGCATTAGTACTGGTTATTGGTTCTCCGTCTTCATCGTAAACCGTTTCTAGTTTGATGCCTTTATTGACAGAACCATAATCACTATAGTCAAGAGTTGATCCGGCATCATGAAATACATTTAACTGGATGCCTCGAATAGGTTCATTATCAATAATTTTAACGATAAGGGTTACCGACGAATCCTCTGATATACCCTGAAGAATTGCGCCAAATCCAAGGCAAGTACAAAGACCCGTATAAATTTCCTGGTCATAATTTGGATTTGGAGTCCCATCGGGAAGTAAAGTGCGGTTATCGATGTGAAATGCAGAATCAGCAGGGCAATCTAACGCTGTTGCAAATCCGACAAATAATAATAAAAGTACTAATCTTTTCATTTTTCTCGCTTCCGTCTGGAAAGTTACGGTAAAAAGGTTTATTTCAACAACACCATCTTCCTGGTTTGTACATAATTCGTAGTTTGGAGTTGGTAAAAATACACACCAGCACTAACTGATTTACCAAATTTATCTTTTCCATTCCAAATAATAGAATACCTTCCTGGAGTTCTTGTATTATTGAAAAGAGTTTTTACGCGTCTTCCCAGCAAATCATAAATCTCAATATTAATTTGGCTCTCGACAGGTACATCATAATGAATTCTTGTAACTGGATTGAAAGGGTTTGGGAAATTTTGATAAAGATTATAATCCATTGGTAAGTGGACTATATCTTTATTTGAGAGTACTATCAAGGTATCTACTAAAAGCTGCATGTCGTCGATAAACCATCCTTGTGATACATCGCTTTCATTCGTTTGTATCAGAAACCTGATATAAACCCCTGTTTCCTTATATTCTGTGACATCAAACGTAACTATCTCCCCAAAATTCGAGCCAGAAATGGTATATTTTTGTGTCCAATCAGTCATGTTACCGGAGACTTCAACGGTACCATAATCACCATCTTTCAAAACCGATCCGTTCCAAAATTGTAAATATGCTGTATAATAATCACTAATTTGAAATGGAGTTATTAGAGTTAATGTATCTGACTTATTATTCTCGTAAGTCGTTTTTGGTGAGTCATTCATTCCCCATTCGATGAGTTCATTAATATACATTAACCCCCAACTATCACCGGTATCCCAGGGTCCAACTTGCTCATTATCCCAGTCAGTCAGTGTGGTAGTATTAATTATTATGAAACTTAACGTATCGGAATAACCTACATTTGCATCAACAGAGGTATCAGTAGCACTCGCAAAATAGTAAACCGTTTCGTTGCCTGGCAGATCCGTATACGTTAATGTTCCCACCCACCGATTATTATCATATACCATGCCGGCAGTTTCTACCTCATTGGGCGTAGAGGAATAATACCAATGCAATGTGGCATTCTCTACACCGATATTGTCTGTTGCGCTTACAACTAGTTCTTCACTTCCAGATCGATCAATTCTGTTTTCCAGTTGGGACAAATCGCTTAGAACTGGAGGAATGAGATCTCTGCCAATATTAAATAAAAACGGTGAATTTATATTAATGGGGTTGGTCCAATTGTAATACTGGGCACTGATACTGAAATAATATTCTACAAGTACCGTTGAATCAGGCCCATCCATCCAATAGTATAAACCGTCCAAAGTATCAGACATTTGAACAGAAATATATTCATTATTTCCAAACCGATAATTTAGCATCGGTGTTGTCATTCCTTCACCATCATTGAATATTTTTACGTGAAATTCGATAGTGGCAGTAGAGTCTTCTGTATCTGTTAGAGGTGTGTGAGAAATGAAATTCAGAAAATTCAGTGAACGTTCTAAAAAAGTTTCTTGAATGTCATTAACATCGTCAGGTGCCACAGAATTTATGTTACTTCCAAACGTTTCTAATCCAACACCAGTATAGACTAAGCGGTAATCACCTGAGTACGTAAGACCCATACCCAATCCATTATCATATTGAAAAATTAGCTCAGCATCATTCGTAGGAGTGAAATAATCGGGATATTGGCTTGATGCATCATAACCGGGTTGGTAAAAGCTGAAATTCAATTCATCTGAAATTGGATTTCCTGGTATACCATTAACCTGAAAAGTGCCCGCATTATCTCCGCCCCAATTCGCGTGCAGATAATTCGAAAAAAATGATGTTTGGGATGAGTTGCCCGGATTTTCATTGAGGTCCCAACCAAGGTCTTGACCACTAATATACAGATTCCCCCCCATATCCAAATATGATGACAACGCATTACGATCATCCTCATCCAAGGTAGGGAACGCCCACTCAGTTAACCAGATTATAATTGGACTTGCGTTTAACTGATCTGGTGCTATTGGCCCATCAGACCTGTTATGAATTAAGTAATTGATACCCAAGGAATCTAAAATTGTTGTATAAAAAAGATCTGCTTTAGGAGCACTCTCAGTATTATTATCATCATCTACAACAAGAACAGGAGCAGTACCAATATTTATTCGAATTGGATGAGAAAGTAAAAACTCACCATCCTGATAAATCAGTAATTCCATCTCAGTATTTCCTATATCCGCACTTTCTAAAATCTCAATACTAAAAGCATTTAGTATACTCATACCGGCTTCTTTCCCGACTGATAAATTTGAAACAATACTATTCGGAATGGACAAGTCTTCATTGTTAGTCGTTAGTTCCAGATCAATGTTATCAGAACCAAAAATTGAATAATTGTAAAGTTCAAAGCTGATTTGTACTGTTTCACCAGGATCATAAATAAAATCAGAATTTCCAAATGCAGTATCACTGATAGCGATTGATATTAAGTCTATCCTTGTAGGAATCTCCCTGAACTGATCGTTAGTGTAGGTTATACCTTTATGTGCATTAACGCGACCTGATCCTAAAAATAAATAATATTCAGAATTTACATCGTAGATATCATCTGCTGTTGCAGATAGTCTTAAACTTAAATCGTATGCACTCAAATTAGGGAATTGCGACTTAATCAATGCAGCTACGCCTGATGCTACCGGACTGGCCATAGATGTGCCTGATTTCGTGCCATAGGAATCATTTGGGATTGTAGATAGTATACTAGATCCAGGTGATGAAATATCTACGGAAAGATGATAAGTGGAGAAACCAGACTTGGAATCTCCTATAGTAGTAGAAGCAACACTAAAAACATTTTTATAACTAGCGGGATAAAAGAGATTATATTCATAAGAATTACCTGCGCTTGCAAGTGATAGGGTACCAAGTTCATAAGCATATTGAAAGGCGTCTCGAAGATACTGACTATATCCACCTCCGCCCCAACTACTATTCGTCACCGCTGCACCCATATCTGCTGCATATATTATCGCCGCTGCAGCATCTCCTGTAAGAGTACCCGTTTGATCGTTAGAAATTTTAAGTGGTAATATTTTACAACGCCAACCTGGGGCTGCGACCCCAATACCGTTATCAGTCACTGCAGATGCACATCCGGTGACATGTGTTCCATGATCCTGACTTGATAAAACTGGATTAGGATCATTGTCATTATCTGCGAAATCCCAACCATGAATATCATCGGTATATCCATTTTCGTCGTCATCTACGTCTGGGGCACCATTAAATTCTGCCCAATTTGTAAATATATTAGCCGCGAGATCTTCATGATGGATATCGACCGCGTCATCAACGATAGCTATTATAACATTCGTATCGCCCTTTGTGGTGTTCCAAGCACTGTTAGCGCTAATTACCGGCAGATGCCATTGGTTAGAATACTCTGGATCATTTGGAATCGTTGTTTCGTAATAAATATATCTTGGTTCAGCATATAAAACACTGGATAAATTATTGAGGCTATTACAAATTATTCTGGGATCTATATCATCAAAATATTTTACTCTGTAAATCCTATTTACATCAGGCAGTTTAGGGTCTCTTTTCTTATATGGCACTACAGGTGATATTTCTTCGATCTGATATTGAGCTAGCATATTATCGATTTTTGAGATTCCTGTGAGCTGGACACCCCGAGAAATAAATTCCGAATCAGGCTCAAGCTTAATAATTAACTCCCCTGGTATTATATTATTTACATCAATATTTTTAGAAAATGCTGTAGAAAAGTATAATACAAAAATCAGGCTCATTTGGAAAATTTTAAACATTGTTAAACTCCTTTTATTACTTAAAAATACTTATGTAAATAAATTTAAAGAACTTCAAAATAATAATGATACTATTATTAAGCCGATTTCCGCCGTCGTCGGAAAAGAGGATCTTTATTTTTTTCAATCACATCCTTTGTGATAATGATTTTATGAACACCATCCATTTCTGGAATATGATACATAATATTCATCATTGATTTTTCCAGAACTGAACGTAAACCTCTTGCACCTGCTTGATGTTCATGAGCTTTAGAAATAACAGCTTTTAAGGCATCTTTTCTAAATTCCAGTTCGATTCCCTCCATGCGAAATAGCTTCTGATATTGTTTAATAATTGAATTTTTTGGTGTAATCAGCACTTCAAGTAATTCATCTTCAGTAAGGGATTCCAATGTGGTTGTCACAGGTAAGCGACCAATCAATTCAGGGATAAATCCAAAAGCAATCAAATCTGGTGTAGATACGTATGGTAATAATCCATGGGGTCCGGAATCCTGACGTTTTTTACTTCCGCCAAAACCAATTTCCCCTTTACCAATCCTCCGGGAAATAATGTCATTCAGTCCTTCAAAAGATCCACCACAAATAAAGAGAATATTTTTTGTATTGATGGGAATCAAGCTCTGTTCAGGATGTTTTCGGCCTCCTTTGGGAGGAATATTTGCAATAGTCCCCTCTAGTATTTTTAAAATGGCTTGCTGCACACCTTCGCCGGAGACATCGCGCGTAATGGAACTGCTGGAAGACTTACGACCGATTTTATCGATTTCATCAATGTAAACAATTCCCTGCTCCGCAAAATTGATACTGTAATTGGCAACTTGGAGTAGTCGCACAAGAATATTCTCCACATCTTCACCCACGTACCCAGCTTCTGTCAATGACGTAGCATCCACAATGGCAAATGGTACGGAAAGATACCGGGCCAGTGTTTGAGCAATGAGCGTTTTTCCTGTGCCGGTTGGACCAATCATTAGAATATTGCTTTTTTCCAATTCTACACCATCATCTATATCATTCAAAAAAATACGCTTATAATGGTTATGAACAGCAACTGCAACTATCTTTTTGGACTGTTCATGCCCGATGACGTATTGATCTAAATATTTTTTTATTTCTGAAGGTCTTGGGAGTGTTTTATGCTGTGGGGTTGATGTGTCGGTATCCGGGATTTGATCCGGTGTAAATGAGGATTTTCCTGCTAGATCAATTTTCATTTTATTTCCGTACAGTTAATATTGAATCAATGATACCATATTCCACGGCTTCTTTGGAACTCATAAAATAGTTTCGATCTGTATCTTTTTCTATCTTGGTGATACGCTGGCCGGTATTTTTCGCCAGGATTCGATTCAATTTACTTTTTAATCGAATGATTTCATCGGCCTGTATTTTAATATCGGTTGCCTGTCCTTCTGCACCACCCAAAGGTTGATGGATCATAATTCTCGAGTTGGGTAAAGCCGAGCGCTTTTTCTTTGCTCCACCTGCCAATATTAATGCACCCATGCTGGACGCTTGGCCCATACATATGGTTGCAATGTCGGGTTTGATGTAATTCATTGTGTCAAAAATTGCCAGACCTGAAGTGATAAATCCACCGGGAGAGTTGATATACAGATAAATATCCTTGTCAGGATCTTCTGCTTCGAGAAATAATAATTGGGCAATAATCAGTGACGATACAGAATCATCAATGGGTGTCCCCAAAAAAACAATCCGTTCCCGTAGCAGACGGGAATAAATATCATACGCTCGTTCTGTGCGACCGGTCTGTTCCACCACCATGGGGATCAGTTGGTTAATTTCTTTGTAATCTTTAGTCATGATCATGAACTTCCTGTTGTCGGAGGTCTTTTGTTTTGACTTCCACCTCTTTTATTTTAGCGAATTGCTGTAGGTAATCTAATATTTTCTTTTCCAATAAATCATCTTCAATTCGCGTGCGGTTGCTGGGTTTTTTATAATATTTTTTTATTTCCTGGGTGTGCTGCGGTGAACGATCCACTAACTGTTGAATTTCAGCATCTACATTCTCTTTGGTCACATCCATATCGTTTTCATTGATAATGGCTTTACGAACTATGAACCACTTTAGATTTCGTTCTGCAACCGATTGATACGTTTCGCGGACTTTAGCTTCATCCATGTTTTCAGCACCGGGCTGTCCGGATCGCTTTACATCTTCAACAATGTGATCCAGGTATGAGTCCACCATCGATGGCGGGAATTCAGGTTTGACTAATTCAATCATGGCATCCGACAATTGCCGCTCAAAAGATTCAAGGCTGCGATGTTCATAATTATCTTTGATGCGTGTTTCCACATTTGCCCGGAATTCATCTTCTGTGGTTGCCTCCGGATCAACCGATTTGATGAATTCTTCGTTTATTTCCGGCAAAACTTCCTTTTCCACATTGATCACGGATACATCATATTCTGTTTTTTCACCTTGTTCATTTTCTGTGAGGAACATTCTTATATTGTCACCTGCTTTTGCACCTTTCAGCTTATCCAGATTTTCATCTTTAATCACTCCTCCGCCCACTTTTAAATATTGTTTTTCCAATTTTTTACCAATAATGGGTACACCGGTATGATCCAGTTTTTGCAGATCAGCTAAAACAAAATGTCCTTCATCCGCACCATCCTCTACTGTTTCCATGGTGGAATGGCTGTGCTGAAAATCATGGATAACATGATCCACTTCCTCACTATCGTGAATATAGATTGTCTTTTGAACTTTGAGTAACTTCTTTTTGAGTTTTGGAAGTATTAATTCCGGTTCGATTTCAAATTTGGCAGTAAAAGACAGATCTCCTTCAAAATGGAAATCTACTTTTTCCACTTCTGCTTTATTCACCGGAACTAATTCCTTTTCTTTCAAAGCCTTTAAATAATACGTGTTTAATGCATGATCAACAAAATCAGCTTCTATGGATGGTAAAAACTGTTTTAAAAGCACCTTTACCGGTACTTTACCGGGGCGGAACCCTGGAAATTTCAATTTTTTACCGAAGTGTTTTACATGCTTAGTAAAATCGTTTTGTAGTTCTTCCCACGGGATTTGAACAGACATTTCCCGGGAATATGAATTCTTTTCTTTAATGTTAATATGCACAATTACCTCTTAAAAACGGATGGGAATTTAGTTTAGTTAATATGTTATTTTTTATGGAAAATGGAATTATAAACAATGTAATTCATATTATAATATTTTTGGTAGATTTGTCCATTACATTGAACATTGATTACTGGGAAAGAGCAGAATGAACACTATTACGATACTCGGAGCAGGGAAACTGGGGCAAGCCATCGCCAAGGGATTGGTGCATTCCGGAAAGTATAATCCAACAAATATTACCCTGACCCGCCGCAGCTTATCCGACCTTGAAACGTTTTTAGATCAGGGATTTCATATTACTGTAGATAATTCTTCAGCAGTAGCAACTGCAGATCTTGTACTCCTGACAGTAGGACCCAACGACGTGGAATCTGTTCTTGAAGAAATTAAGAATTCACTAAAACCGGAAAAACAAATTCTGGCATCCACTGTAACGGGTGTTACTATTGAACGAATGGCGGATTTCGTTGGAGAAAAAATGCCTATTATACGTATCATGCCCAATACTGCGGTGTCTATTAACGAATCCATGACATGCCTGTCCACAGATCAGAGGCATTTGGGTTCATTGAAAGCCGTGAGAGATGTTTTTGATCATTTAGGTGAAACTATGGTCATTAGCGAAGAACTCATGGCACCAGCCACGGCTCTGTGTGCTTCGGGACTGGCATTTTTCCTCCGCTCTATCCGGGCTGCATCCCAGGGTGGTATTGAAATCGGTTTTCATGCCGAAGACGCAATTACACTCGCAGCCCAGACTGCAAAAGGGGCAGCTTCTCTCATAATTGAATCGAAAAAACACCCTGAATCAGAAATTGACAAGGTGACTACGCCACTGGGTATCACTATTGCCGGACTGAATGAAATGGAACACCAAGGCTTCAGCTCTGCTATGATTAAGGCGATTGTGACATCAGCGAATAAAATCGAGAAATTATTAGAGAAGTAAAAACAGACTACTTTATCAGAAGTATTTTCTGATTCTTAAAAAACTTCCACTCTAATAGAAATAAATTAGTGCATATTAATGTACTTATAATCCAAAATCCTTCAACATCAGCACACCTCGATACATAAGATACATTCCCCCCATTTGAATTACATGATACATGTCATTATGATTAAAATGTTTATGCAGTGAGTATCCGCTTTGCTGGACAGCTGCACCGGCAAAAGATACGAGGATGCTCAAAATTATAAAAATAGTCCCATCACCTTGAAAGCGCAGCCAGGAATACAGCATCATGATCAACACCAACATCATGGCAGGTACATAAAACCGAACGACAGTTCCAAAATTATCGTGTTTAGTGATGAAGACAAAATAGATAATTAATACTATAAATGGGAGCCACTTCAACCATTCCATTGTTTGAAAAGAAACCACATGATAGAGTCCACCCATTAGTATTGTAAATGTAACCAACCCGATGCTGTACAACGCCATCTTCCAAAAAAATGAATGGACGCCTTCGGTAAAATGAGGTCCGATGCCGTGAGATAATGCACCGAACAATCCCGCCATCCCCATGAAGAAAAACACTAGCATAAAGTAAAGATGGACATCATACAGTTTGGTAGCGTAAACGCTATAAAGTTCCCGGACAAAGTACAAACCCAATGCGAATATCAGCAGGTCCGTAAATGCCGTCATGGGTTCATATATAAACGGTTTATTCATTAGGTCCACACGTTCGTTTAATGGTATGGTAAACAATACGCATACCCATCATCAGATTTTCTACGGAAAGTCGCTCATCAATTCCATGGATGGATTGAATATCAGCTTCCGTTACCATGACGGGGAGCAATCCATACGTATCCACTCCTTTTGCCTGGAAAAATTGGGAATCCGTTCCACCAATTGTCATAAAAGGCATGACCAACACATCCGGTTTTTCCCGCTCCAACTCATCCTGAAGGATGTTGAAAAAATCCGTATTCCAATTGGATACAAATTTATTACGTGGTGTTCGTTTGAAAATAAATTGAACACGATCATCATTCACCACTGTCCTTAGGTCTGTTATAAAATCTTCCGGTTCCACGTGGGGTAGCAAACGAATGTCCAATGTCGCTGTTGCCTTTTCTGGAATAATATTGGTTTTATACCCTGAATTCAACATCGTAAGTGAAATTGTGTTTCTGAGCATGGCGTTAGTGGTAACACTTTTACCTGCTACAGTTCCACCAGCGAAAAACCGTACCAATCCATTGTCCAGACTTTTCATAACTAACCCTTGTCCTCCGCCGATTCTTTCACCCATACGATTGAACATTTCATCCACCACAGGATTAATTTCCAACGGAGTGTCCCATTCAATGATTTTTGTGAGAGCTTTTATTAAAACTTCGTTGGGATGATCCTTATAAGGCCGCATACCATGCCCTGATTTCCCTTCCACAACCACTTCCACCCAGAGGGCTTTTTTCTGTGCCACAGCAATGGCATAGGCACTCGTACCAGGAAATGAATCTTCTGAGCCAAGACCACCTTCATCCCAAACCCATTCAGGGTCCAGCTTATCCCAATGATGTTTTATCATCCACTGGGCACCATATTCACCTAGTATTTCTTCATCCGCTACAGCCAAGAACTTAATAGTTCGTTCCGGACGCCACCCTTCGCGATGAAGCTGAAGTATTGCCATGAGTTCCATTATACCCAGACCCTTCATATCCAGTGTACCACGCCCATAAACAACACCATCCCGTAATTCACCATCAAATGGTTTCTCACTCCAGAAATTCTCATCAACAGGAACGACATCCATATGGTTGAGCAGGAGCAATGGTTTCAGTTCAGAATTCATGCCGGGTAATTCTGCCAAAACATGCATACGGCGGGCATCTTCCGGTACGGTAAAAGTTTCAAATGAAATACCTTCTTTTTCAAAAATATCAGCAAACCATTTTGCAGCTTTCCTTACATCTCCTGGCGGATTGCTGGTATCAATACGTAAATATTGTCGAAAAAGTTCAACGGTTTCATTCCTTGCCTTTTCCCAATTGGGTTCAGCATGAATAAAAATTGATGAAAGAAAAAATAAAAAGATCAATTGTTTCATTGTTGTGAATTTAATACGAATAAGGTCAATACTTCCCCCAAACGGAATTTATCTCTGAACGAATTCGATTTGTCGGTAGAGTGAAGAATATCAAGCTTCTATAATAAACTAATGTTTGAGATCCTTCATACCGACAATGGGGATATTCAGGATGACAAGTACTTATTTAGTTTTTCCTGCCACTTATCCGCTTCTTCATTCTTACCGTGTTTTTTCATACCGTTAATGATGATCTCACATTTTTTGTTGAACATTTCAATAGTAGCTTTTTTTTGTTTTTCATTCAATTCATCAGAATCCAGTATTTTTTCCATTGCCCTAACACGAAAACGATCCATCCCCCAATGTTTTCTGGAAAGCTGATCCATATGTCCACCGTATTTTACAATCAACAGCTCATCGATAAACAACACGGGATATTTTGAACAAATCCGCAGCCATAAGTCGTAATCTTCGCATACTTCCAGAGACTCATCGAAAACACCAACATCACCAAAAACAGATTTATGGATCATCACTGAAGAAGGTGAAATCACACAAAGTGGTAAACATCTTTCATAAATCCAACCACCGTATTTTTGGTGCTTTTTCATGGGGTTTACCCGCTTTCCATTGCGAATCCAAATTTCGTCCGTGTGGCAAATCAACTTGTCATCATTGCAAATGGCAATCCATTGCTTTTCCAGTTTCTCCGGCAGCCATTCATCATCCGAATCTAATAAGGCAACCCATTTACCGTCGGCTTTTTGAATGCCTACGTTTCGAGCGGCGCTGACACCAAGGTTTTTCTGATCAACGATAATGAGCCCGGGATAATTGGCTAAAACGATTTTTGTATCATCTGTAGAACCATCATCAATAACGATAATTTCTTTTGGTGGCAGTGTTTGCGCCATAACAGATTCCAAAGCCCGGGGCAAAGTGTGCGCCCTGTTGTAAGTTGGAATTATAACGGAAATGTTAGCCTGCATTTCTTACCATTATATTTACTGTATGAATGTGAAAACCGAAATCTATAGAATCCCAATCTTTTGTATCCATATTGGTATTGATTTCTTCTTTTTTATTCTTCATAGAAATAAATCCGGTTAAAGTGGAATAGATGATAAATATAACAATTTAATAGTGTCCCATCAGAATTCTAGAATCACACCACCCACCGGAAAGGTTTTATACTGCCAAGCCGTGTCCGTTGAACCATCTTTTAAATAAACTTTTTCCCAAGGATTGTCGCGGTTAAAGACGTTCATTATATCCCAAAATGCCACAAGATTCATTTTCTTAAAATTAAACCGCTGTTGTAGTAATATATCAAACCGGATATATTCATCATAGCGTTCAGTATTCCAAGAGTCTGTTGAATTCACGTACCATTCTCGAATGTTATGATCGTACGTTTTGGGCGTATAAGGTCGTCCTCCCATATAACGAAATTTGATCCCTATTTCATATTCATCAGCTGGAGCTATTGGCAGCCACGACGTCGCTTTTGCAAATATCGTTTCTTTATATTGGCGATACCAGTCATATTCAATAAAACGGATTTTATATCCGCCAACAAGCGTTACTATTTCACCGTAATCATAGTCCCATGAGTATTTTTCATCGTTTCTGGGGTCGACTCCTTCAGACACAGAATGAGACCAAGCAAAAGATCCATACCAATTATTTGTATATTTTTTCTGGATGAAAAATTCGATACCTTTCGATTCACCAGCACCCAAATTAACCAAATGCTGGAAATCCAAACTATCTCGTCCATCGTTATCCTGTAAAATATCAAATCCGATCATATCCTCATATTTTTTCGTGTAAACTTCAAAAGTTGCTCTCGTATCGTGACTTAAAAAATATTCCAACCCAGCCACCAATTGATCAGCAAAATAATTCTTAAGTTCTTTTGTATTACCACGAGATGAATTCAAATGAATATTGAATGGTGATTGGAAATATCGTCCCCCGGAAAAATTGATTTTTAATGTGGGCTTCAGATGAATAGAAATACCCAATCGCGGTGATAAATTACCGTCTCTTGTATAACTGATCTGTTCATAACGTAATCCTGGCGTTATTTCCAAATTAGAGCCGGGTTTAATATTTACTTGTCCAAAAAATCCTCCTTTTGTGAAGTCCAAAACCGATTTCGTAACGACTGTATCATAACTTCCTATAGCAGCAATTGATTCAAACCTTAACGAATCATGACCAAAATAATTCTGCCAAAACTCATTTTCAGAAATAGGCATGATTGGATCATTTTCAGATAGAGAATAACCGTATATATTCCTCGGCTCACCTTCCCACCAATTGTCATAGTCCAATGTAATTGATTTTATGTTAAATCCAAAACTTGTCTCCACTTTGGGGTTTACTCTATAAACCCAATCACCTTTTAAAGTGGTTTCCCATTCAGCATCATCTTGACCATAGTACTGATCCTTTTCTTCATCAGATAATATGCGATATACGTCCGTATTCAATCCTACTCGACTGGTGCTTAATGAAACAATCCCATATCCTTTTGTAGAAAATAAATTTTTATACGTCAATCCAAGTGTGAGTTGATTTGAATGAAAATCAACATTTTCCGCACCACGGAGTTGCGGATCATCTTCCCCTTCAATATTTATTTCATCCAAACCTCCAATGATATTAAAAGACAATTTTTTCGTTGGACTTAAATGATAAGAAATTTTCCCCTGGCTTGTCCAGTATTTAGGAATTGCCATTAAACCCGAGCTTTGGATTACAAAATCAAGAAACGACCTTTTTAGAGAAAAAACATATGATCCTTTTTGAGTAAATGGTCCTTCAAAATTGAATCCAAATCCTGCCATGTTAAAATTGAATTCAGATAAATGCCGGTCTCGATTACCATCACGGAGAGTTACATCCATAACAGATGAAATTTTGTCTCCGTATCGTGCCGGAAAGGACCCGGCGTAGAAATCAACGCGTTCGATAAAATCCGTATCAATCATAGTAATGGGTCCACCACCTTTCCCTTGCTCCGGGAAATGGTTTGGGTAAGGAATTTCAATATGATCCATAACAAATAAATTTTCACCGGGATTGCCGCCACGGACAATTATCTCATTGGTTTGATCGGCGCCTGAAATAACAGAGGGCAAACTCTGCATCATGGACATGATATCGTAAGAGCCAACAGGATCAGATCGAATTTCCTCAATATCAATGGTCCTGCTGCTAGTAATGGCATCCTTGGTTTTTTCAAAAAATGTCGCAATTACTTCAACGCCTTCCCATTCCAACATTTGTGGATGCAGATCAAAATTGGCAACCGTATTTCGCTGGGGAACAATATGGACATTTGCCCGGGAGATTGCACCATAACCAATCATAGATACTGTTATTGTGTAACTGCCCACAGTCAAACCAGGGATATTAAAATATCCTTCTAAATCTGTGGCAGCTCCTAACTCTGTATTTTTGATTATGACGTTTGCACCAATTAATGGCTGATGTGTGGATACATCACGAATGAGTCCAGTTAATGTACCGGTTGCACCGAATAAATAGTTAATCGAAATTAGTAGTATAAGGATTTTTTTCATTTTAATCATTGTTGGTTTAATCCTTATTAATATTATTGATTTTTAATACACAGTCAGCCTCAATTTCTACTAGCCATTCCGAATTTATAAAACCTGAAACGCCAATAAATCCACAGGCAGGTTTAACATTAGAAAAATATTCTCCGTGCACCGTTGCCGCTTCTTTCCAGCGCTTTATATCTGACAAATAAATTCGTGTTCGAATTACATTTTCCAATGAACTTCCGGCTTTTTCAATTACATCTTTAATAATATCCAAACACCGTTCTGTTTGCCTAGCTACATCTCCAGACGCATAAACAGCCCCATCATCAGCAATAGGTGCGGTGGCAGATACAGCAATGATGTCCCCGATTCTTACTGCGCGGGAAAAACCAATTTCATTTTCTAATGGCTGATTGTAGGTAATATTTATTCGTTTCATAGGTTTTAATCCTTAATTAATTCCATTACATCCCTACGTGGACTGTGTAATACTTCGTCGGCCCTTCCCATTCTGACCAACATCTGAATTGTCTGGTTGTTTACAGCAAATTCCTTGTGAACTTGGTTATATAATTCTGACATTTCCGGAAATTCTTGAAGGGATTGACTCAAAGGCTGCACGCTAATACCCACCGCAGATGCTTTGAGTTGAAATCGAGCATAAAGCATGCCTGTTTCTACTTGAGTTGTTCGTGAATTATCTTTGGAAATAATCATGGCAAACGTTGGTGCAGTTTGGATATTTCGCGTTTCGGATTTAATCCAGATCTGACCAAATTTTTCCCAATTCAAAGCAAACAGACTTGAGAAAATTTGGATTATTTGCAATTTATAACCACTCAAGCCGCCACTCATCATCGTAATGCCATCCCGGTATTCTTTTTTCTCTTTTTCGGAATCACGGAAAAGTCTTTCTGTTTCTTTCACTTTGGATTTGGTAGTGGCTTCTATTTCTACAGCATCAATTGTCAATTGCCGAATTTTCTCTAAGGATACATTATCATTGAAAAAAACTAATGTCAGATTCGGATAATCATTCAACGCATGTAAAACTGCCATTTCTACACTATTTAAGGATTTACCGTAATAAGCAGTTCGATTGGTGACACGCTGGAATATTTCATCATACATCGAATCAACCTTACTGGAGTTGTCAGCTTCCGCAAGGTTTTCTAATAAAGAAATTCGGGCTACTGGCATTTCCTCCATTTCGGTTTCCACCTTGTTCTGACCATATTCACCTTTTGGAAATAGTTCTAATTCAAACTCATATCCCAGATGATTTGCCGCTATTTTAGCTGTTTCTAAAAATGTACCCTGACTAATAGTGATTTGCCGGGATAGGGGATCCGTCTCGGGTAGTAATCTTTTTGAGTCAGTATAAAGTTCGAAGGTTAAATCATCTAAAGGTTCGATTAATTTGATAGTCCATGGTTGGCTGTTATGAGCATTTGGTGCCAATAATCCATGAGCCGCTACCTGTATACGAATATCATCAAACTGCTGATAATAATTCGATTGCCAGGGTTCGTAGTAATTCGGAATATCTCCTGAATAAGCATATACAGAAATAAGTGTTATTAATATTATATGTTTCATTTTGTCTTTCATTTTACTCTTGTTATTCATCATTTGTTTTTAAGAAAGTTTCTACAGGTATCCAGATAAGTTTCAGTTCCAAAAACATTTTCTTCTTCTCTTTTTATTCTTGATTTATTAACCTGCTCAACCGATTAACATACTCTTCAAACGCTCGACGTCCCAATTCTGAAATTTTGAATGTAGTTACCGGTTTCCGGTCAACAAATTTTTTTATTGATGACACATATTTCATATCTTCTAATTTCCGAATGTGGACGCTTAAATTTCCGTCGCTGGCTTTCACCATTTCACGGATATAGACGAAGTTCGCCGATTCTACTGAAACCAGCAGTGCCATAATTGCCAGACGGATTCTAGAATGAATGATATCATCTAACTGCTGATAATCGAAATCCACCACAGATTATTCCCTCCAGGTTTTTTTGATAATAAAACCGGGAATCGTTTGGAAAGCAATCATCATTCCCGCCATGAGTAGTAAATGGTATAATCCCGGGAAAATGAACATAATGATGGCGCCTCCCCACCAGCCAAACGCCAAGTTACGAATCCAGTTTACATCATACACAATTCCAGAGGTAAAATATCCAATGGCCAAAATAGTGGAAAATAATGGAGACAATAATTGTTGATCAATTGCACGAGTAGAAACACCTGCAAAAGCAATAATGGTCATTGTAATTCCAATGGATAACCACATAAACCCATCAACTTTTTCTGCATAGGTTCTGATAGATTTTTTCCTGTCTACTTTTCGATTGTAGATCAGTTCAAACAGCCAGCCGCTCGCAATGACAACCCCCCAATGAATCCATTCCGCAGTTCCACTGATATTGTTTAAAGCCAGGAACCAGCTGATAACCAAGGCGATAGAGACAAGTATTCCCCACACTATTAGGTGATCACCACTGTTGCAGACATTCTTCCTACTCTCTTCCACAATTTTTTTAATAAAAGCTAAATCGTCTTGAATTGTTTCTTTTGTCATTATTTTCCTCTATTTAATTGTACTTTAATTTATAAAGTACTTTATTTATAAAACAAATAATTTTTTCTATTTGTAAGAAATTGGATGGTTTAAAGACTAATAAACTGTAAAGTAAAGATGATCAAGTTCAAAGAATGAACTGTTAAACAGACCGTGCAACTGGCCGTCTATCTGACAAACGATGGGAATCAATAACTGTTTCCCGGACAAAAACCCCCTACACTCAATAGAAATAAAATGAAAGAGCCCCACTAGCTAATGCCAACGGGGCTCCAATCAAATAAAACGATGATACCAAGTTATTGCCTTAGTCTGTAGCAGCAACCTTCCATTGTGTTCAAGAATTTTTCTATTTGAGATGATGTGAAAAACAACTCATCTATGGCTTCAAATGTATCTACATCATACATAATCTCATCATAATCTCTAAGAAAATTTGATTCCAGCTTTCGTACCATATCAAGCATCACCTGTCTCGGAACATTTTTACTTCGTAAAAAATTAATCTGAATGTTCAACGTTCCATGACTCGTCATGTGAAATAATGGTAAAACACCAAAATCAGAATTGCATCGGAATGTTAATGTACCATGATCATTGCCGCGTCCCCAGGTCAATTCGTCTGCATTTTTTTCACTGAACTCAATGATTGCACGACCGACTTTAGCAACTTCACGACTACAGTTTTCTGTCATGTGATCTAGAAATCGATTTTTTGTCCAACTCGACATATTATATTATTTACCTCGAATGAATTGTTAATATTTTTATATACAAGTAGTAGTGAATTTAAAAATATATTTTCATGATTAGAATAAACAAATCATAAAACAATATAAAAAAAATAGGCCGCATTTTGCGGCCTATTTTACACCTGCGATAATAGGTTATAACTTTTCAGAATGGGCTGATAGATAGCTAGATACACCTTCAGCAGTATCTTTCATTCCATCATCTCCTTCACTCCAGCCAGCAGGACACACATCACCATGTTTGGTGTGGAAATCCAGTGCATCCACCATCCGCAACATCTCATCAATGTTACGTCCCAATGGTAAATCGTTTATGACTGCATGGCGCACTATTCCTTCCTCATCAATCAAAAATGAACCCCGTAAAGCCACACTACCGCCAACAGTTGAATCATATTCATCTTCATCTGTAATTATTGTGGCTAATTGAGTATCTACCAAAACATCATAAGCTCGGGCGATAGATTTATCCAGATCTGCTATGATTGGATACATTATTTGGCCGATACCGCCATTGTTAACATCCGTATTTTTCCATGCCCAATGACTGTAATGTGAATCCACAGAACAACCAAGCACTTCAACACCGCGTTTCTTGAATTCTTCCAAGCGATGATTAAAGGCAATGATTTCTGTCGGACATACAAAAGTAAAATCCAGCGGATAGAAAAACAGGACAACTTTCTTTCCTGCATAATCCGCTAAGCTGATTTCTTTAAATGAATTATCCGGCATAATGGCTGTAGCCTTAAAGCCAGGGGCAGTTTTCGTTACTAACATTAATATACTCCTTTATATTTGATCAGTTTACTTTACATTTCCTACATGTACCCTTTACCTTAATATGGTAACTAGATACATGATGTTGAGTTTTTAATTCCATCTCAGAAATAAAATTTTCCCTATTAATTTCTATATCATAGATTTGATTGCATTCATTACATATAAAATGATCATGAGGATCCATATTGCCATCATAATGGGCAACGCTATTTAGTTGAATCATCCTGATTAATCCTTGATCAATCAACTGATTGAGGTTTCTGTAAACCGTACCAAAACTTATATTTGGTTTTACTTTTTTGGCTTCATTAAATATCCAGTCAGCAGTCGGATGATTTTTAGATGAAATAATTCGTTGAAGAACCAGTTCTCTTTGTCTTGAAAATCTCATAATTACTTATTAAAGTTACCCACTAATAGGAATTATTCCTATTTATTTTTAATTCATTATTAATTATCATTTTTTAATACCGCCCTGATAATGACACTGCCTAAAACCATTGCTCCACCCCAAATAGCATATTTCCCAAGAGTCTCGCCAATTATTAAATAAACTAAAATCGGATTGATGATGGGTTCAACTGTTGGATATATAATTGCATCCAATGCGGAAACATGTTTTATAACAATCGAAAATAGTATATAAGGAATCCCTAGCTGAAATATCCCTAAAAGGACAACCAAACCCCACGACTGGAGATCATAACTGATTGTACTAACAACGACCGGTAAACAAATAATTAACGTTAAAATATTACCTAAAAGGACCGATTCTATCGGAGAGGCATGCTTCTGTTTCCGTAATAAAATTGTAAATAGGGCGAAGGAAATCCCGGCAACGATAGCAAAAATATTTCCCATATATCCGGATAGTGTTAAATCATCCAAAAAGAACATACCTAATCCAATGAACATACCAACGATCGCCAACCAATCGATGATTGAAGAGCGTTCTTTCAACATGATATAACTCAATAACGCAACATAAATCGGAGCTGTGTATTGGAGTAAGATTGCATTCCCGGCAGTCGTTAGTTTATTAGCAATAACGAAAAATGTTACTGTGGATGCATAAGATATTGCTGCTCCAATTTGATATTTTGACCAGGAAAATTTTGGCTTTCTTAAATAAAATAGAATCGTAAGTCCGGCTAATCCACTTCGAATGCCTGCAATAGCCAATGGCGGCCAGGGTATGCTTTTAATCAATACTCCTCCGGTACTCCATAAGAGTCCGATCAAAAGTAAGTATAATATTGCCGTTCTATGTTTCAACGTATTAAAAGTCTAATCAAGCAGTTAAGAGGAAAAAGAATTTAACTTCAGAATTTAGTCAATCTTCATTTCTACCACCCATCAGTATTGGATAATACCCTGACTTTCTGTGACAACGATACATTAGAAAACACTTTACCGAGAGATGATATACCTAAATTTGCAATTACTTTTTTGTTCATGAAATAGATTGATTTATGCTATTTATTTATTAATTTTAGATACGGAAGTTGTATTGAATATCAAGCCAAAAAGACTTTTAAAAAAATACGAAAAAGGAAAATATTTCAATAATTAGATTTGCCCTATAAAACACCCTCCAACAAAAAACCCTGCTTCGGCAGGGTTTTTTGGATTTTGGGCTTAATTACTTGTATTTGACGATTAATTTCTCACCACCTTTTTTTACCAAGGCTTGAATGAGGCCAAATATCAAGCCAAAAGAAAAAGCGTCGGTACTAAAACCCAAATGGCTTTGTTAAGAATATCGGTTTTATACAAAACCGCAATCAATCCACTAAAAATAATCCAAAGGGGTAACGGCCAACCAATTCCTGACTTGGCAAGCATTCCGAAGCCGCCAAGCACTATCAGAAATAAGCCGGCTCCATGGAGAATAAGAAAGGGACGCCGCAAAGATTGTGATTTATCAGTGAGAATGGCATGAACGCTCATACCTCCCAATGAGACGATAAGAACCCCTATCCCAAAAATGTGGAGCGCTGTGTAAATTTGATATGGCATTTACACTAGATTCCGGTTTGCAAAGTTCCAGTTCACAAGATTCCAGTAGGCTTCTACGTATTTGGGTCTAGCATTGCGATAATCAATGTAATAGGCATGCTCCCAGACATCAATGGTCAGGAGTGCTTCCTTTCCATGTGCCAAGGCTGAATCGGCGTCATCTGTATTCAGAATAGTCAATCCGTTGCCATCCTTCACAAGCCAAGTCCAACCGCTTCCAAAATTGGTTATTGCAGATTTGGAAAACTGTTCCTTGAACTCGGTAAAAGATCCAAATGAATCATTAATTGCATCAGCAATTTCATCAGTCGGTTCTCCACCGCCATTAGGGCTGAGTGAGTTCCAGTAGAACGTGTGATTCCAAACTTGAGCGGCGTTATTAAAAATCCCTTCGTCAGAAGATTTGATAATTTCCTCAAGAGTCTTATTCTCAAATTCATTGCCAAGTATAAGTTTATTTAGATTGGTTACATATGCTTGATGATGCTTACCATGGTGGTAATCAAGTGTTTCAGCTGATATGTAAGGTTCTAAATCGTTTTTCTTGTATGGTAATTCAGGTAATTCGTGTATCATAATTTTTCCTCTCTTTGTTTTGTTTATCACATAATATATTATAATAAATTTATCACTAAATAGGAATCATTCCTAATTATAATCTTATAAAATATTTCTGTTAGTAATTTATTTAGTTTTCATTATTACAAATTATCACACAGGTCTATTTTCAGAAAAAGAAGGTTTGTTATGACAATTTCCTGAAATATTTTTATTTAACAATCAAAATTGGACAATGACAATCCTCCATTACTTTTAGAGGTTTACTGCCTGTAAAAAATGTAAAGAGAGGATTTTTTGTGGAAGCGCCCATAACAATAATATGATTATTTCCGGCAGCCTTTTTAATTACGCTAACTGGATCACCCGTTTCAAACCGTTGTTCATGATTAATCCCAGCTCGACGAATAAAATTGCTGGCCCAATTTGCAGCATCTTGATACCCTTTGCCAAAATGATCTGTTTTGCTAACCGTTAAAATATCGATATCAATTTTAAATGCTTGAGCCACACGCGCTCCATATTTAACCGCTTTCCGTGTCCCTGCTGAATCATCCACAGCTAAGAGAATACGATATGTCCGGTCGCTCTCAAGTTGGTTGACAACAAAAATCGAGCTGTCAATGTATTGAATCAGGTCATGAGCCATACGTCGTTTTTGACTACCGCCAATTATGGTCACATCATAATTTCCCGTGCGTACTTCATCTCTGAGTTCGGAAATAATTTCACCATTCCTTAAAATAAGATTTACATTTTCACAGACTGTTCCCTTTAAGTAGACTTCGGCTCGATCTGCACCGGTTTCCACTAATGTATTTTTTGGAAAACCGGCTTGGATTGTTTGTGGTTCGATAAATTTATTTTCAGCCAAATAATTAAATGCCCATTCCAACACATCCACGCCAGGCCTGTCAAATTCCCAGGATTCCATGCGCCCCTGAGCTAGATCAACTACCTTTGAATTAAATTTACTAACCTTGTCACCAACGTCAACAATCGTCGTGGATGCCTTGAAAGCACTGGCAACTTTTATTCCCGCGCGTAACGTGGATTCTGAAAATTCTTTACTACCTACAGCAATTAATATTTTCATAGCGATATCTATTTTAGTTCCATTTTAATTGAAAATCAGCCAATAAGTGTTTGAATACAATATCAATATTATAATGGATACAAATCCGACTTTCCAGCCTGCTTTTAGAAAATCTTTTGCCTTTACATACCCACTGGAATACACAATCGTACAAGCCGGTGCTGCAATTGCAGTAAAAAATCCAAAGGCTGAAGCAAGCGCAGTCACCAATCCTAGATGCAACGTATCGGCACCCATATTCATTGTTATTGGTCCCAAAACAGCCACGGTAGCAGAACTGGATAATACATTCGCTAATGTGGTTGTAATAACGATTATAATCGCATCCGTTACAAATGGAAACAACTCCATTAATGAACCGAAAAAATTTACGACATGATCTGCCAACCACAGGGCAGCACCAGTCCCTTTAATGTTTGCACCGAGTGAAATAGTCGCTCCAAATAAAATAATAACGCCCCATTGTGTATTACGACTTATGTCCTCCCACTTTACAAATCCGGCAATTAAATATAACAAAACACCCGATAACGCGATCGTCCCCAGACCCAACGTTTCACTTAAAAATACCCAGCCCATAAATACGAGAAAAAAAATGAAAGCCGCCACCGTGTCCCGCCCGGTTAACTTTGGTGCTTTTGCAACCTGGACTACTAATTTTCTCACGCCTGTGTCCAGACGAACATATTCGGGAGTAAAGCTCTTCATCAATATCCAGGAAACAATGGGGATCATAATTATTACTAGCGGATAAACCATGATCATCCAATCAAGATACGAAATTGACACATTATAATCCTGTAGATACGACATGATTATGACATTCCGCCCACCGCCTGAGGGAGTGCCAATGGAACCTATCAGTGCCCCATATGCGATAGAAAATAATAGAACAGCGCCCAAGCCATGGACTTTTTCTCTGTCTTCTGATGTATATTTAATCAACGCCATAACAATTGGCAGCATTAAGGCAGCGACCGTGTGCTCACCAATGAATGATGATAATATTGCTGATATGGCAGTAAAGCCAAAAATAATATTTTTAGTTTTATTCCCCGTCAATCTGATAATACCAAGAGCAATTCTCTTATCCCAGCCTTGCTGAACGATCGCCACCGCCAGCATTAGTGATCCCATAATAAAAAAGACTGCATCGTTCATATATGATTTGGATATTTCTTCAGGAGTCCCAATACCTAAAACAACTTCCATGACAATAATGTATAGTGCAATTGCCGGAAGTGGAATGGGTTCAGTGATTATCATCATCAGAGCTGTGATGACAATAATAATAATTCGATATCCTTCTACAGTAAGTCCGGAAGGTGTAGGTAAAAATAATAGAATAATTCCTATAAGCATGGTAATAAGGAACCATTTTTTCTGGGTTGCCCAAAAAAGGAAGTTGGTTAAGGATTGGTGAGAAAAGCCTAACATAGGATGTTACAATTTAGTGTCTACAGACAATCAGTGGATACATTCGCTTGGGATCCTTTTTCCATCCTCCATTATTGCCCACTTCCAGATGGGCACCCGTTTTTTAAGCTCTATGATAAACCAGGACATGGCATCAATCCCCTCCTGCCTATGTTTAGACCAGATAACAATGTGAAGGCTCGATTCCCCAACATTAACTCTTCCGATACGGTGTTTACAAAATAAATCATGAATAGGGAATTTTTTCACTGTTTCTTCGGCCAACTGTTTTAGTTCTGTTTCCGCCATTCCTTCATATTGTTCATATTCTAGTGCGGTAATAGTTCCACCATGCTCTATGGCGCGGACGCGGCCATTGAAGACCAACTCTGCTCCGTCTTGTTGACGGGAATCATCTGACGGAAAAGGCAAGATGGGTCCGGTTACAATTTCGACTTTAATCATAATATTTTAACCACACAGAGAGATTTTTAAATTCTTCTTCAGAAATATTCGTGCATTTGATAGCTACCATTATCCGCCTTGAACCGGTGGAATGAAAGCCACTTCATCTCCATCGTTTAATTCTATATTTTCAGGAACATATTTTTGATTTATAGCAATACGTAATGTTACACCATTCAATTTGCCATTCGCTTTTTCCCGAATGATTTTTTCCAATATATCTGTTGTCGTTCCGGCTTCTAGTTCCAACATTAGTTCGCTTGTTCCCAATGCATATTTCACTTGGGAAAAACATTTTATTTTTACGTTTATCATAACTCTATTATTTGTGTCGAATGATTCATTCCATCATAGATGAGCAATTTCCCGATTAAATTTGGTTCGATACCAATAATCAATTTTACTGCTTCTAATGCCTGGATATTGCCAATAATTCCCGGTAGCATTCCCAATACACCGGCATCGGCACAGGTGTCTCCACCCGATGGTGATTCCGGAAATAATTCGCTATACCCTAGACTCCCATTCGTATTCAATACCGCCACTTGCCCTTCATAACAAAAAAGCCCGCCGTAAACCATGGGGACACTCGCTTCCTTTGAAAATTGGTCAATTAATTGCCGAGTCTGAATATTGTCTGTGGCATCAACAACCACATCCGCATCCTGAATAAAATCTAAACCATTTTCTTCATTAAAGTATTCAGTGACAGTTTCAATCATTGCATTTTCATTCAATTTTTCTAATTTTTCTTTGGCTACATTCACTTTCAATCGGCCAATATCTCCGACCCCATACAAAGGCTGACGGTGCAAATTTGAGAGTTCTACTTTATCGCCATCAATTATTATCAACTTCCCAATCCCGGCTGCAACTAACGATTGAGATGCTGGGCATCCAAGTCCCCCCAGACCAATGATTGCCACTGTGGCATTCAAAAGTTTTTTCTGTCCTTCCATTCCAATTTCCGGCAGTACAGTTTGTCTTGACCATCGGCTTAAATCTTTCTGTTCGGATTGGAATTCATTCCACGTCTGGGCGCCACCCAACAAGCTAAAAGCATTATCCAAATTCTGTTCGATGATTATTTCTTCAGTAACGATTCCAAATTGACAAATAATAACAACTTCAATTTCGATTTTCGGAATAGAGTTAGCATCTGCAATTACTGGATTTAAATCGGTTAACGGAAATTCTCTCCGCAGTTTTTCCAGACGGATATCTACAACGGAGAATGTTTTTCCTTCATCTCTCCATTGCTGTAATTCTTGTGGTGTAATAATCATAATATTTTAATATTTATGTGCAAAATTGTTCAGGACTCAAATTTATTGATTATCGTAAAACTTGAGAATTTCCATTTTAAATTGTTTTCCATGATAGAATGTTTACCCTAATCTTTTCACCCATTTTCAATGGCTTGTCTCCCGGTTCACTTCCTAAAATGCAGTTGGCTTCCAATGATGATGAAAGCATGTGGGAACCTGTTTTAGCTGATGGTTTGCACACGATTGTTCCAGCTTCTAGCCAGGCTTTTCCAAACAGGAAACGATATTTTTCTTTATCTCTGGGAAATGATTCTTTTAATATTCCTGTTAAAAACTTTTTCTCCGGTTTTCCCATCATTGTTTCCAGCACAGGCCAAACCCATTCCATAAAGCCAATATAGGATGAAACAGGGTTCCCCGGAAGGCCAAATATCAATGTTGTTTCACCTGTTCCAAAAAACAGCGGCTTCCCCGGTTTTTGCGCCACTTTCCAGAAGTGTTCCTCCACACCCAATTCCATAAACACTTCCCTTACATAATCAAACCGCCCCATAGACACGCCGCCAGATGAAATGACCATATCACAGGATTTCAAAGCTTCGGATAAAAATGAATGCAGTGATTCTCTATCGTCTTTTATCACTCTCCGCATGATAATATCCGCTCCGGCTCGTTTAGCAAGGTCAGTAAAAACATAAAGATTAGAATTATAGATTTGTCCGTGCGATAATTTATTTCCCGGCTCAACTAATTCATCACCCGTTCCAAAAATGGCAATTCTTGGTTTTTTGAAAACAATGACTTCCCCATATCCAAAAGAAGCTAATGTTCCAATTTCGCTGGGTGTAATACGAGTTCCATTCGGAATTAAGACTTCTCCTTCTTTGATTTCCTCTCCTTGCTTCCTGATGTGTTTTCCGGAATGTGTTTCCAAATAAATTTCGACAGAATTACTATCAGAAAATCCGCTAGTATCTTCAACCATGACTATTGCATCGGCACCGTTTGGAATTTTAGCGCCAGTCATACATTGGGCACATTCTCCCAGACCGACAGTGACATCACTGGGCGACCCGGCAGAACTCACACTTACCATTTTCAGCGTCACAGGATTCGTCTGACTGGCACCATTTGTGTCCGATGCTCGAACCGCAAAGCCATCCATGGCTGAATTGTCAAACCTTGGCATTGGAAATTCTGCCGTAATTTCCTGCGCCAGAACACGATTTCCAACTTTGTTTAATTGAACGGTTTCTGTCCCCAACCGTGGAATATGTTTTTGAATTATTGTTTTTGCTTCCTGAACGGATATCATAGAATTTCCTTTAATAAAAAGATGATGGCGATTACAACAACTATCCCCATGATTTTCTGAATGGTTTTCGCATTAAACTTTGATGAACCCAAATATGAACCTGCAAATCCTCCAATGGCTACAGCGCCTGCGAGTGGCAAAATAAATTCCGGATTAAAGGTGCCAGCCTGAGTCCGAGCGATTACACCGGCCAAAGAATTTAACCAAATAAACATAGCCCCAGCTGCAGCCGCTTCCTTTTCACTCCCCAACCCAAACATAATAATCAGTGGTACTAGGTATATTCCGCCACCGATACCAACAGCGCCCGACACAAACCCCAAAACTCCGCCGAGTCCAAATATAAAAATCCATTTCTTAAATCCGGTTAGTTGAAAAGAAAATTTCAAGTCATTCAGAACATAAATCCGGATGACGACTAAAATGAGTGTCATTATTAGTAAAATTTGGAAAATTCCTTCGGGCAACATCAATGTTCCTGCTAAATATGCCATGGGGACTGACATAACCAAAAAGGGGACGATCAAATCCAGCCGGCCATGGCCATTTCGCCAGAAGTTTATCATGCCAATAAAAGTGACAATTAGATTCATGGTCAATGACGTGGTGGGAATTATATAATAACTGATACCAAAAATTGCCATTATTGCCGTATAAGATGATCCACCACCTAACCCCACAGATGAGTAAATCAGCGCAATAAAAAAGAATAATACAGGTAAAAATATTTCTGTCATTTTTTACTTATCGGGTTTTTAGAATTATGGATAAATAGATTGATGAAATTTCCCCACTATTGCATTTATCCATGAATCCACCATTCCATCTTTTAATGTTTTTCACCTTTCATCATATGAAATGAATGAAAAATTGTTGGGATTAAAACCTTCAGAGCATCCTTCACCGCGCCCGTACTTCCCGGCAGACAGATGACAATCGCTCCATTCACTACACCTGCTGTGAGTCGGGATAATATGGCTGTTTTGACTTTGCCGCGGCCATAGGCGTGCAATGCCTGTTCCACCCCGGGCAGTTTGGAATCAAATATTTCTTCCACCGTCTTGATTGTCAAATCCCGTGGACCCAATCCTGTTCCACCGGTAGTGACGATAAGTTCTACACCCCCTTTAATCCAGGATTGAATCGTAGACACGAGTTCTTCAGAACCATCAGGCAACACCGTTTGATAGCCATCTGCGCAGCCCGCATCAGTAAATCCATTGAATAGTATTGGACCGGATTTATCTTTGCTATGACCGGAAGTAACACTGTCACTCATTGTGATAATCCCGACTTTTGGTCGGTAGTCTACGGCATGATCAGATTTTCCACCCACTTTTTCTACCAGTTTTACTTCACCGATAATCATGGATTTATCAACAGATTTGCACATATCGTAAATCGTTAATGCAGCAACTGACACAGCAGTAAGCGCTTCCATTTCGACACCGGTGGCTTCCTTGGTTTTGGCGGTTGATTTAATCGCGATACAATCAGTCTGAACATCAAATTCAATATCCACAAAGGACAGATTTATTTGGTGACACATAGGAATCAGTTCGGATGTTTTTTTCGCTGCCTGGATGCCGGCAATCTTGGAAGTGGTCAGAACGTTTCCTTTTGGAATAGTATCATCTATAATGGCTGAAATGGTTTTTGAAAGCAGAGTGATTTTCCCTTCCGCCTTCGCAATCCGAACGGTGGTTGTTTTATCAGTCACATCAACCATTTTGACATTTCCTTTATTATCTAAATGCGAAAAATCATTCATTAAATAAACCTCCATAAATTATTTTTATTCACACAAAATTCTTTTTCGATTTTGTCTTCATATTGGTTTCGAAAAGCGCGTGAAGGTATTTTCTGTTTATTCAATTTGATTTCAATTGAGGTCAATTTACCTGTATTTGTATTCTCTAAAACCAAATCAACTTCCGCCTGTTTAAAATTCCTCCAAAAATATAATTTATGAGGTGATTTAAAATAATCAATATTGGCTCTGAACATAGTAACAACAAAATTTTCAAATAATGCGCCAACATCATTACGTAAGTGTACATTCTTGAAATCTTCAATAACTCCATTGCGAATACCTAAATCGGTAAAATATATTTTAAATGCTTTTTTAATTTCCTTATGCGGGTTTTGGTAAAATGGATAGAGTATTTTTATAAGGTGAAATTTTTCGTATAAATATATGTACTCTAAAACAGTCTTTCTGTCAATACCCAACGTATTTGATAATTCATTTGGGTTCGTCAAATGTCCAATCTGAAACGCTAATAATTGAAGTAAATTCTTGAAAATTCTCGGGTGCTGAATTCGCTCAATTTCAAAAATATCTTTAAACAATAAATTATTAATATAGTTAGTTAAAATATCTTTTTTTCGTGTTGCTTCTGTTACCATAAACACTTCGGGAAGGGATCCATAAATGAGTAGATTTTCCAACAAAGCATCAATTTGGGGCATATGAGATTTTTTATCAAATCCGCCAATAGTATAATTCCTTTGTTCAGTTTCACCAATTATTTCTCTCATGGTTAAAGGATAAATATAAAATGAAAAATATCTTCCAAATAAACTGTCACCTATATTTTTCATCATTAAAAAAGAAGCCGACCCGGTTGCTATTATTTTCAAATTGGGGAAATGGTCATAAAGCAATTTTAATATTGATCCTGATTTTTCAAGATATTGAATTTCATCAAATAAAACGATTCCGCCTATTTCTTTCCCACCCAAAATTTGTTCAAGGTCACTTACAGAAGGAATAAATAATTTTTGATTTTTTTCATCCTCAAAGTCAAAATAATGGGTATTCTCATCTTCATTCAGCAATCGTTGTAATTCATACGTTTTTCCAACTCGTCTTTGCCCCAAAAGAATGACTACTTTCCTTTTTGGATGTGCTAATTCATTTCTGATTATATCTGTAACTAACCGATTCATATTATTATTTCCTGGAATTAACAGATGCATATTCCCATATTTACCGTTAAAAATAGGAATACGTTCCCATATTTACCGTTAAATATAGGATTATTTTACCGTATTTACTATAATTATTCTCATTCCCCATATCATACTCAACCTCCTATCTGAGTCATGGATTCTCTGTGGTTTTTTCCGTGGTACTGGGCTTCCCAGCCATCCATGAATTTTTTATGCATTGTATTTCTAATCATTTCCTCAATCCCTGAATCTAAAACTCCTTCACGCATGGCATCTCGAATGTTTGTTTCATCTTGGCTGTATAAACAGTTTAATAATTTTCCATCTGCTGTAATGCGGAGACGGTTGCATTCACCACACAAACTGCGAGAGTAAGCTGGGATGACTGCCACCTTTCCTTTATAGCCCTTTACCCTGAATATATAATGTTCCGTCCGTGAACCATCAACAGTTTCGAGTTCATTGATTTGACTTTCCAAATCCGATACAATATGGTCTGCACCGTAAAATTTTCCGGTTTTCCAAATCTGATGAGAATCGAAGGGCATGAGTTCGATGAATCGCACAGTAATATCATTTTCTTTTGTTAACTGGACGAAATCAAGCAGTTCATCATTATTAAAATCCCTCATAACTACCATATTTATTTTTATAGATGATATGTTTGACTTAATGGCTTTTTCGAATCCCTCCATTACAAGATTCAGTCCATCTCGTCGGGAAATGGTTTTAAATTTTTCAGAATTCAACGTGTCCAGACTAATGTTAATTCCTGTTAATCCAGCATCTTCTAGTTGGTAAATATATTTACCAAGCATCATTCCATTGGTTGTCAGGTGTATAGACTCTATACCATCTGTATTTTTAGCAAATCGAATGATATCTGACAAATCTCTTCGCAGTAATGGCTCTCCACCTGTGAAGCGAATTTTAGACACTCCCATTTTTGAGGCTATTTTAATAAGATTATAAATCTCATCGGTGGTTAGGAGTTTATCTTCCGTACGGAAATCGATACCTTCCTCCGGCATACAATATATACAGCGAAGATTACATTGTTCGTTTAAGGCAATGCGAAGGTAATTGAATGTACGACCGAATTGGTCATGGATTGGCGAAGGCACCGAATAAATCGACGCACTGCTAATGGGTCGGATCTTTTGTTTTATTACTTCCATACTCTTTCCAATCACGGGAGCTAATGAGACCGTTTCCAATATCACCGTACCGGCTTGAAACCATATCAACTATCGATTGACGTAGGTTTTTCAGCTACGAGATGGTTTTACAACTTATGATAATCTATTATTCGTTCAAATCCTTTTGATTATGAAATCCTTACAATTCTGATTGCTTATTAATATCGAGCTTTGAATTCGTCAGATGCTTTTTTCCTACGCGATTTTTCTGCTGGATCCATTTTTCCAAGATACCATTGATGATTATCTGAATTCAGCGTTTCATCCAGTAATTTCTGAAGTTTTTGTGCTGCTTTTTTGTCTTTTTTATTATTAGACGCCAAACCATGTACAATGATATCTTCAATTTCCGGAATGAATTTAGAATAGAAATTTTTAGCCAAATCATACGTCCCGTGCCAGTGGGTGTAATCTGGCGCCATCATAGATGCAGCGTGTCGGGCGCGACGTCCTTCATGATGCCAAAGTTCAAACCAGGTAAAATCAATTGCATCAGCAAATTTAATATGATTTCCATCTTTATCTTTCTTAAGTAGAGGCAGGGCAGCCTTGTACAATTTTTCACCCGGAGTCGCAAACTTTTGGTCATAAAGATCAATCAACCCTTCATATTGGATGAAAAAATTACTTGTGAAGTTGTCACTATGACATGCGGAACAAACATCTTCCATATTTTCACGACGGGTATCCGAATGGATTGCAGCTGATGCAAGTCCCCATTTTTTATCTGTTTCGTGAGAGAGTTTTGAATGAACCGGGCGATTATTCCATTTGATGCGCAATCCAATATTATGAGTGATGTCCTGATTAGTCGTTGCTGACATATGACAGGTGGCACAGGTTGGAGCGGCACTGTAATCTTCGCCAACAATCCATTTGGATGATTCCAGATTCATCTTATCTACATTGGCATAAAAATTGATTCCATGCTTTGACTCGTCATAAATCTCTTTCTGCGGATGGTCCGGTCCCAAATGACATTTCCCGCAGTTTTCCGGGCGTCTCGCTTGGGCGATTGAAAACTCATGGCGTTGGTGACAGGCAGAACATGAGCCTTCTGATCCATCTGGATTGATCCGTCCCATACCTGAATTAGGCCAGGTTGCAGGATCCAATGTGCCATCTTCCAAAACCTTGACTTGCGAGCCATGACATTGCCAACAACCGTTCACGGCGGCAGCGGAATTCCCGAGGGGAAATCCGGGAGTCACAAATGCACTGTTCCCTTCCACGACTTCAGCAAGAACATTGTCCAACGAACCCATGATTCTACCCGCTTTTGCATGGTGAGAATTCACAAATTCATCTACTTCTTTTTCGTGACAGCGAGCACAATCGACGGGTGATACAATTATAGAAATGATATAATCATTATGCTCAAATGCATCCGCATCACCCTCTTCTGCCTGATGGCATTCATAACATCCGACATTCGCACCGTAATGTTTGCTGGCTCCCCATTGCTGATATAGACTCATATCATCGGATTTGTGACATTCTAAACATTCCAACGATTCTTCCGAAAGAGCATTAGGTAGGATATCCTTGGCAAAACTGATAGAAATCATTAAAGATAATGCCAACGTTAGGTTCAAAAGCGTTTTGAATTTTTTCATCGTCAGTTCCTTTAATGCATAATTATTTGTGGATTATTGATTAGAAATTTACGATAGTCATTAGATAAGCAAAACTGCTATTGGAACCATCTTCCGCTTTCAGTTTCCCGGGCATGAATATGGAATATCCGGCAACAAACTTTACATTATCCGCATATTTTTTCACAATAGTTACATCTAATTCATTCCCGAATGAATCACTGCTTTGATCCGCATTAAACATATGATAAGCTGCATTCACCACATGGCCTGCGACCTTTACACCGGAAACTTTCACATGGATATCCTGAAGACCCAGATCAGCTGTATGAACGGGTAGATTCAAAAAATAATCCATATATCCATAATATTTATGATTGGTGGCATAAAGCGTATTGAATGATTCATTCACATCAGTCGTCGAAGGATCGTCTCCTGAAACAAAATCAAGTCCGGCTGAAACAGTTATTCCAGCTACTTTTATTCCACCATTAAATGCATACATCATTCCACCATAATCCACATCATCTGATTTTACTCCGCTCTGGGTTGCGAATTCAGCTTCATAGCCCACACCTGCAAAAGCACCTTTTCCATATCCACCTAAAGTCATTCTTTCGCCATCCTGGATAGCAAATGCCTGCGTAGAATGTCCTTCTATCAACTTCAAATTAGCGTAAGCTCCCCTGACATTAAAATCCCCCTCATCATCAACCATGCCCGCTTCAACCTGCTTATAATTGAAAAAGTCTACATTGGCTAAATTATTAGAATAATTAAATACGACACCGTCAAATGATCGTCCCACGTTATGCCAGCCAACTGCTCCGATGAGTCTCTGTGGACCGTAAATTGCTTCGAATCGTCCCACTTTTGCACTCAATCCTAATCCAAACAGATTGTTTAATTTGAAATATGCTTGATGAACATCTAATGCATCGGCAGTACCATCTGTCAACGTATTCGTTTCGCTTCCAAAGATTCGAGAATCCTGTAATTGTACGAACGAACTCATATCTTCATTTTCATATGATACAGCAAACCGGGTTCGCAGGTAATTACTATTATTAAATCCGGTAGTATCTGCAAAATCCTTATCCACCATCTCGTATCTCTGGCGAATCTGGCCTGAAAATTTCAATGGATTTGATTCAGCAAATACAATTCCTAAAACAGAAATCAGTATTAGAGTTGTTCTAAAATTCATTTTATACTCCTTTATTTAGATATTTATACCGTTACGTTAGTCAATGGATTTTGGAAATATTAGTTGAAAACTAATTAATTAGATTTTCGAATCGACTCGATTAATACACTCCATGATGAGAGAGTAATTCGAATTTAAGTAATTCAATTATGTGTGTAATTGCAAACTCTCATCTAAAAATGGATCATTTATCGGAACCGGGCTTTTCTTGGAAAAAGCTCTCATAAAAATCCAGAAAAATAAGGCCAATGTTCCAACAAACATTGCAACTTCAATTATTCCAAAAACCGGTGATTCCATATGGGGTGGAAAAATCATCAGGTACAAGTCAACCCAACGACCCACTAAAACGATTGATGCAGCAATGAGAAGACTTTTTTCATTCCGTTTGGCTTTTCTGAACATTAAAATTGAAAAAGGAATGAGCCAGTTTAGAAGAATATTCACAATGGTTAATGAACCAAATACACCCACGTGCCGTTTTATGTAATAGACTGTTTCTTCCGGAATATTGGCGTACCAAATGAGCATATGCTGTGAAAACCAGATGTAGATCCAGAATGTCGTAAAACCGAAAAGGTAACGCGCTAATTCATAGAGATGGTCTTTTTTTACTATATCTGATAACACACCAATTCTTCTGAAATAAATGAGTGCAATAATCATGATGGCTAATCCACTAGTAAACATTCCGGAAAAATTATATAATCCGAAAATCGTGCTATACCAGTGGGGCTCCAATGACATTATCCAGTCAAAACTGGAGGCTATAAACATGATACCACCCAAGTATAACCAAAAGGCTGACAAACCGGTCGCTGACTTTTTATGATTCGGATTTCCATCCTTATCCATTGCGTGAGATTTGAAAATTATTTTCCGTCCAACCCAAATCCAGAAAACAAAATAAATCGCCATTCGCACCATGAATCCTAAGGGATTCAGCCAAGGGGATTTTCCCTTCAGAATCGGGTCCGCTTCCATAATGTCTACGTGGGTCCATTCATAAATATCATGCATACCAAAGTATAAAAGCGCCATCATAACAAAGGCGACTGGAAGTACGGAAAACATAGCTTCAGGGACTCGGCGAATGGCCACATCCCAACCGGAATTAGACACATAATGAATGGCCACAAACATCATTCCGCAGAATCCAGCACCCGTCATAAAATATCCTGAAAGTAAAAAATTTGACCATGCCCGAGTGGGATTGATAATAATACCAATGAAAAAAGATATTACTCCTAAAGCCATGAAAATTTTCAGCCACATTTTTTGACGGGATGTCAATTTGATTTGATTATGCACATTCATATTAATTCCCCATCGTCCTCAAAAAGTGAATTACTTTCCACCGATCTTCCCGTGGAACCTGCGAACGATAGGACGCCATATTTCCTCTCCCATTTGAAATAATGTGATACAATTGCCCGTCTTTCATTTCTTTCACTTTATTTGTGAGTAATGACGGAGGTGGTGGAACACCCCGTTTTGTAACAGGGCCATCACCCAAGCCGGTCATCCCGTGACAGACCTGACAATAGTTTCTGTATACCCATTCACCTCTATTCAGATTTTTAACAATTGCCTCTACTGGATTCCTCAATACTTCTCCCGCCATTTCCTCAGTGAGTTCGCCATCAGAATATTCTGGTAAAAATCCGCGGGCAATTGTTCCTTCAACGGGTGGCTGCAATGTTTTTCCGTCAGAAAAATTGGGATTTTCTGCAAAGGCATCATACGGAACAGAATGGACCATTTCCGGGATGAACTCCACATTGAGTTCTCGTGGATTTTGATATAAACATCTTTGAAGTCCAAATAGCAACAGTACTACTATACCCAGTTTAATAATTGATTTTATATCTATCATTCAGAATCCAATTTTTCGTGCCATTCAACAGCGTGATGATTGGTTGCAATTTCTTCTGCTTTTTCACTATTGAAGCTGCCCATGTCTTCTGTAAGTACAACCACAAAATTGTCATCTGTCACATTTGGAGCAAAGGTGAGGGGTTTTCGGCCAGGTAAAACACCCGTTTTCCACAGAAGAGCGAAAACCGCTCCGAGTCCTGCAAATAGAACGGTTGTTTCAAAAGCAATCGGCATAAACGCAGGCAGGGAATTCCACGGTTTCCCGCCAATATTGATAGGCCAGCTTACTGCGGATATCCAGTATTGTCCGTAAAGACCTATTACCAAACCAATGATAGCAAAGGCGAAACAAATATTAGTTAAACGGGATGGCTTCAATCCCATTACCTTATCCAACCCGTGAACCGCATAGGGCGTAAAGGCATCCAAAATAGTAAAACCATTGTCCATGTAGGTTTTAACAGCATCCATCAAATCATATTCATTATCGAACGAAACAACAAAATATTTCTTCATTTTGTATCTCCATTTCGTCCTTTAAAATGCAGGACATTTTTTACTTCACCGATTGAAATAATTGGCATATATCGAATAAACAACATGAACAGGGTAAAGAATAATCCGAAGCTTCCGATGAGAGTTCCGATTTCAATATATGATGGCTTATACATTGCCCACGACGACGGCAAATAATCCCGATGCAAGGATGTAACAATAATCACAAACCGCTCAAACCACATGCCGATATTGATAAAAATGGACAGAATAAAAACGATGGCCATATTAGTACGGATTTTTTTAAACCAGAATAATTGCGGTGTAATTAAATTACAGGAAACCATAATCCAGAAGGCCCAGGAAAAAGGTCCCAATGCCCGATTCATAAATACAAATTGTTCATATCCGTTCCCGGAATACCAAGCGATGAAAAACTCCGTCGCATAGGATAAGGTCACAATACCGCCAGTTAGAATAATGACTTTGGTCATATTTTCAACATGTTTTACTGTGATATATTCTTCCAACCGTATAGTTTTTCGGGCAATAAGCAATAATGTGAGCACCATAGCAAACCCGGAAAACACAGCCCCGGCTACGAAGTAAGGTGGAAATGTGGTGCTATGCCATCCAGGAATAGATGATGTTGCAAAGTCAAAACTCACAATGGTATGAACAGACACAACCAAAGGTGCTGCCAATCCGGCCAGCAACCCGTAAACTGTTTCGTACCGATGCCAAGTTCTGAAGGAACCTGACCAACCGAAACTCAAGAATCCGAAAATCCATTTCTTCATTTTGGTTTTGGCTCTATCTCTCACAGTTGCCAAGTCGGGAATCATACCTAAATACCAAAACACAGCTGAAATAATTAAATAGGTACTGATGGCAAAAACGTCCCAAGCCAGCGGAGACCGGAAATTAATCCATAAAGGTCCACGGGTATTGGGATAGGGCAGCATCCAATACGCTAACCAAGGTCGTCCCATATGAATAATGGGAAACATGCCTGCACACATGACAGCGAAAATGGTCATCGCTTCTGCGGAACGATTAATTGATGTGCGCCACTTTTGCCTGAATAAAAACAGGATGGCAGAAATCAGCGTTCCGGCATGGCCAATCCCAACCCAAAAAACAAAGTTGGTAATGTCAAAAGCCCAGCCGACGGTTTTGTTCAATCCCCAAGTGCCGATACCTGTCATTATTTGGTAGGACACAGCGACAATACCTAAAGATAATGCACTGGCTGCAAATAGGAATCCAAACCACCATAAACTGGTTGGTTTTTTATCCATAATTCCAATGACATCATCCGTGACTTCCGTTAAACTTTTATTACCGTGTACTATTGGTTCGCGGACGGATTCCATATGATTAGCCATGATGATTTCCCCCTATTTCATCCTCACGATTTCTCACCATGGTCAAATATCCTACGGTTGGTCGTATATTTAATTCTTCCAGAACATGATAATGCCGAGGGTCTTGCACCAATTTTGAAATTTCACTGTTCGGGTCATTTAAGTCTCCAAAGGAAATGGCATCTGCTGGACAGGATTGCTGACACGCCAGTTTGATGTCACCATCGACAATTTTTACACCTTTTCGTTTCGCTTCAAATTTTGCTTCCTGAATTCGTTGAATACACATGGAACATTTTTCCATAACACCGCGGGTCCGAACCGTCACATCCGGGTTAAGGACCATATTTTCAAGTTCGTCATCGTGAGCATAATCAAACCAGTTGAAACGGCGCACTTTATACGGACAATTGTTGGCACAGAATCGCGTTCCAACGCATCGGTTATAAATCTGTTGATTGAGCCCTTCTGAGCTATGCACAGTCGCTAACACCGGACAAACAGGTTCGCATGGTGAATTATCACAATGCTGGCACAGCATAGGTTGGAAAGCCACATCTACATCATCCCCTTCACAGGAATAATAGCGGTCAATCCGCATCCATGCCATATCTCTACGGCGTAAAACTTCGTCCTTACCTACAACGGGCACATTATTTTCTACTTGGCAGCTTACTACGCAAGCCGAACATCCGGTGCAGGCGCTCAAGTCGATGGCCATGGCCCAGTGATATTTTTTATAGGGGTGGTCTTCTTTCCAAAGATTAACGATTTGATGCCCATGATGACTGCCCGATGAAGGATCTTTCTTATACGCATCAAAATTAGTTTCCTGGATAAAGGGTCGTGTTTTCATGAGTGGTGGTGCAATGTTCTCAGGATTAGCCAGTGTGTTATACGTTTGGGTTAGCGCTAATTCAACCGACTTACCTGTCTTTGAAATACTCACAGCAATACCAGAAAAAGATAAGCTGTTTTCACTCCGACCTAATAAATGATTGATCCGTTTCCCAACCAATTCACCTTTGGCTAATGTGGCTTTCTTCTGAATCCACTCAGGGCCTAAATCTTTGAACCGTTCTGTTCCCTTTCGACCATAGCCAAAGGACACTGCTACAACTTCATTGTGCTGACCTTCCTGGATATACACTGGTAATTCTACCGATTGTCCATTTGCTTTCAGTTCCACTACATCACCTTGAGATATACCCATTTGCGTAGCTTTTTCTATAGAAATACAAGCAGCATTGTCCCAAGTCATTTTAGTAATGGGATCCGGTAATTCCTGGAGCCATGGGTTTTCCGAATGACGGCCATCCAGCATTTGTAGCGATGAATATGCAACCAATGTAAGTCCAGCATTTATATTTGATGTCGGCACAGTTCCTTTTCTAAATCGGCCAACTGAAACATTCACTGGTTTTATATTTACAAATCCATCGTGGACAAGCAAATCCCACCAACGATTGAAAGTCTGACTTCCTTTCTTTCGTGTAGAATAAATCTTCTTCCAATATTTCCGCACTAAGTTTCGTTCTTTATCCATGTTCCCTGACCATCCGGTAATGGATTTTCTCATGGTTCTTGTATCACCCAAAGATTGAATCGTTGGCTGGGTCATGGATAAAACGCCGGAAGTGAATTCATCATCAGACCAAGATTCCAGATAATGTGGCGTTGGACAAACGGCTTTGCAAAATTGAGTCGTTTCATTATTTTTTCCGGAAAAACTCACAGTCGTTGGGATAGATTTTATCAGTTCTCCAAACTGTTCCCCTTCTGGTAAATCATACACAGGATTGACACCTTCAATCAGTAACGCACCAATGTTTCCCGCTTCCATTTCTATTAATAATTGTGTTACGGCTGCATCACTTCCGGATTTTTGAAAACTGGGATTTTTTAGTAAAACAGTTTTCCCAATATTACCTAATGCATGATTGATTCGGTTCACAATTACTTGCATTGCAGGTTCGTTTATTCCGGAGACAACCAGACTTCTACCATGAAATTGTTTGAGTTCATTTGCCAAATCTGCTGCAAAACCATGACCTCCGCCATGATTCAAAGCATGATCAATATCTTTTGCTAATTTCAGTATCTCAGCTGGCGTTTTGACATATCGTTTATCTGCCTTTGCACCTGTGATGGACATTCGAGATTCTATTTGAACGTGTTTAGAAATGAGTTTCGCATCCAGGTTCCGGTTCTTTCGAAAATCCTTGGTAAATTGTGTGGGGGAAAGCCATGTGCCTAAAAAATCCGCATCCAGGCTCAAAATCATATCTGCTTTATTAAACTTATATTGAGGTAGAATGCGTTTCCCATAATTCAGTTCATGGGCATCCAAAATAGCCGAATAGGAAATAGGGTCATATTCTACATGAACAGAATTAGAATATTTCTTAAGAAATTTTTGAATATAATATCTTGAAGATGGACTTGTGATTGTTTCTGTCAAAATCACAATTTTCTTCTCATCTCTACGGGTTTTTCGCAAACCATTCAAAACTATTTCATCCAATGCTTCCCATGAAACTTGCTTACCCTCCACAGTGGGATGTAACAATCGCTTGGAATCATAAAGTCCAATGATACTTGCCTGACAAACAGGACAAAGACCACCTTGGTTTACTGGATGGTCAGGATTCCCTTCCAATTTAATGGGACGGCCATCACGGTTTTTTACTAGCACAGAACACCCTGCCCCGCAGGCGTGGCTTGTAGATGCATACCAATACGCTTTACCGGGAATCACCTCTTCCGGCTGAATCAAAAATGGAATGGCTTTATTTACCGGCGTTTTTGAACAGGCAGTCATAAGTGCCGCCAATGAGAATCCAGCGGTTTTCAGAAAATCACGACGATTCCATGCTGTTGATGTTGTTTCTAAATCAGCCGGTCCTGCAATAGACTCAACTGATTTTTCATCACCTTTTGTCATCCAATATTTTTTTTCTTCAGACATTCACAATTCCTAATAATGACATGTAGCACAGTCTAATAAAAGCTGGGTTCTTTCCGGTGCGGCATCTGTGAGTAAATGATCCTTTTTATGACAATCCAAACACCAGCCCATAGATAAGCTTTCAGTTTGTTTTACTCGTATCATTGAAGCTACATCACCATGGCAATCGGCACAAGCCACTCCAGCTGATATGTGAGGTTTGTGGCTGAAAAATACAAAATCAGGTAGATTATGTACTTTTACCCATTCAATGGATTTGCTTTCTTTTCCTTCAATAGGATTACCCTGGGAATCATACCCCATAGCAGAATAAATCTTCTCTATTTCCAGTGATGTGATCGGCTGCATATCCCTTTCTTCCGTTGCTGCTTGTATTTCTTCCAATCGTAAAGCATCCCGTGTTGCGAAAACATATTTGTGACAGTTCATACAGACATTTATTGCAGGAATTCCCGCGTGGCGACTTTGAGATGCACCATAATGACAATATTGACACGAAATGCTCATTTCCCCGGCGTGCGACAGGTGTGAAAAATCAATGGGCTGAAGCGGTTCATAATCCTGCTGATTCCCCGGTAAATGATACGTGCTGTTGCTGAAGATGACTATGATGCCAACAACAAAAATTAAAATGGTGATCAGTTTAAATTGCTTTTTCATTTAAACTGCTATCCCAACAATTGTTCTTCCAATGCAATCGCTTTTGGAAAGAGAATATTGTTTTCCAAATGGATGTGAAGATGAATATCATTTTCCATATCTTCCAAATTTGCGTAGGCAGCACGATAGGTATTACACCCATCGGCAGGCGGTTTATAACCACCGCTTAAATCGTTCATCTTTTTTAAGATATCTCCGGCGTTGTCGTGCTCCATTTTCATAACAGAAATCGGACCATTTATAAATGAGCCACTACTACCGGATTCATTTAGCATTCTTTTGATGGCAGGGAATAGAATCTGTTCCTCTTTCATCATATGCTGTTGAAGTTCTGCAAAAAGTCCATTATATAGTTTTGCGATTTCAATCGTTTCAGGGTGACGTTCCCCATGGACGCGTGCAACTTTGTTAATAAATTCAGCTGTTACTGGTCCATGTTCATAAATGTATTTGTGATGATTATCATAGATGTGGTCAATCAGTTCATCCAAAGGCATAGATTGAAAGTCTTCAGTAGATTCTGATTGAACTAATACAGCTTCGATTTCACTAAGCAATTCTGCAACGTCAATGCCTTTTTCTTCACATGCGGTTTTAACTGTTTTCCCACCTCCGCAGCAAAAATCCAATCCATATTTATTAAATACTTTTGCCGTTCGAATATCTTTGGTGACAATTCGTCCAACTGTTTCATTTTGATTCATTTTCTTTTTCCAATTATTTGAATTAGGGGTTTTTATAATCTGCTTTTGGTCCAAGGTAATACCACCAGTTCAACACAGCACATACTGCATAAAATGCAGCAAATCCGTACATGGCCACTTCCGGTGTTCCTGAACTCATATTTTCACCAATCACTTTTGGAATTAGGAAGGCGCCATAGGCTGCAACTGCGGATGTCCAGCCTAATACTGGTCCGGCCTGTTCTTCATTGAAGACCATTGAAATTGTTCTAAATGTGGAACCGTTTCCAATTCCTGTTGCGGTAAATAAAATTACAAGAAGAATAAAAAATGGCATGAAAAAATCCTGCGGTGTTGCAGACTGATAAGCCAACTTTGCATAATATCCAACACCGATGGCGGTAAGTACCATGACAATGGATACAATTTGTGTCACGATTGCACCCCCTACTTTATCCGCGATTTTCCCACCAATTGGACGAATGAGAGCGCCAATAAAAGCGCCAACCCATGCAAACATGAATGTGGCTGGACCTTCAGGGTTTGCTACATGTTGCCAAACACCATCTGTTCCCAGAATGTGTTTTACACCGAAAATGAATTTGATGGATAATCCAACCGCCGCAGAAAATCCAATAAAAGATCCAAATGTCATGGTATAGATAATAGTCATGACCCATGTATGTTTGTTGTCAAAAATCTTGAATTGCCGTTCAAGGTTCTTCTTGATTTCCCCAGGCGATAATGATTTCATTAGAAATACAGTGGCAGCAATTACACCCGGTAATACAATCCATTTCACCCAAGTCAGGGAATTGAACGCAAGAATAAAATACAATCCAACAGCAGCAGTCACAAAGCCGATAAACAATAACCATGAGATTCGTCCAAAGGAAACCATGGGGCTCTTCAGTCCGGGTGTAACAGCTTCCGTTGTAATATTATTCATTCTTTTCCATCCGAAATACGCAAGTGGAATCAGCCACAACATCCACACCCAACCTGCGTTGGCAAGCCATGTTTCGGACCCTGCCATAATCCGTTTAAAAATTGTTCCGCTATTACTTTTTAAAATCATTGAGCCACCGCTAAATGCACCCAACATAGGAAACGTCATCACCAACGGAATAAGAATTTGCATAGTCGTTACACCAAAATTTCCTAAGCCGGCATTCATTCCAAGGGCGTAACCTTGCATTCGTTTCGGGAAGAAAAAGCTGATATTACTCATGGATGATGCAAAGTTTCCGCCACCAAATCCTGAAAGGAAAGCCAGAATTTGGAAAACCCACAGTGGTGTTGTCTTATCCTGAAGGAACATACCGGCGCCAAAGGCTGGAATCATCAGCAGGGCAGTAGTAAAGAAAATGGTATTTCTTCCACCAGCCAGACGAATAAAAAATGAGCTTGGAATCCGAAGAGTTGCCCCGGTTAATCCGGCAATGGCTGTGAGAGTAAATAATTCCGTTGGAGAAAATGCGAATCCCAAGTTTTTCATCTGTACCGTGATGATGCCCCACATGAGCCACACAGAGAAACCAACAAGTAAACTGGGAATCGAAATCCAAAGGTTCCTTGTTGCAATTGCTTTTCCAGTTGAATCCCAGAATTCCTGATTTTCTACATCCCATTGTTTTAAATCGACATTACTCATATTATTTTCCCTTTGTTAAATTGAATTTATTCTTCAGCGAACGAGCCTTTAGGTTCTTCTAAAAATTTCCAGCAGTAGAAAAAACTCAAAAAAGCACCACCGGCGATTATGAAAAAGAAAGTCCTTGCGTCCACTAATGAGTAGATGACTAAATAAATGACTGCTCCTACATTTCCGTACGCTCCGGCCATCCCGGCTATTTGTCCAGTCATTTTTTTATTGATCATAGGGATGACTGCAAATGTTGCCCCTTCTGCCCCTTGGACAAACATAGATGCCAAAATGGTTATAGCAATGGATATAATCAGCCAACCCGTTCCATCAAACATGGGTACGACTGTTTGGACACCATCAACCACAGGACCCCAATCGCCAATGTGTGCCATACCCAGAAAACCAAATGCAATACCTATCATATAAATAAGCATGGTATTTTTCCTGTTTTTCATAGTGTCAGATAACAAACCACCCAAAGGACGGGCAAACAGATTAACAAAAGCAAAAGAGGATGCAATCACACCTGCTAAAGTGGCTGTCATAATGTAATTACCATCGCCACCGGTTAAATTTGAGAATGTTGTTTCAAAGAACATGGGCAGCATGGAAACAACCGCTAGTTCTGACCCAAAATTTGCAAAATAAGTACTGTTTAATGCAGCCACATTTGACCACTTATATTTTTCTTCTTCAGGTGCACCTGCTTTCAAATATGGTAGATTTATCTGTAGCGTTTTAATCACATGTCCAATGTAGACCAACGTTAAAACCACATAAACTATGTTGAGAACATTGGAAGAAATCAGAGGAAGACCATTGACATTGATATTTCCGATTCGCCACGCCAAAACACCCATTGCACCTACTAAAGGAAACGACCAAACAAGGTATTGTACTAAATCCCCATAAGAAGTCATCATCATGGGTTCAGTTTTCTTTGTTTTTGGAATCGGGTGATCGGCTGAATGATCTTTAACCAGGAAGTAGTACATGATACCGTATACAAATGAAACTGCGCCATTAAACGCCAGGGCATACCGCCAGGCATCGCCGTCGAGACCTAAATAATCGTTAAAGAAATGCACCGCAATCCAAGGCAGTGTCATGGCTGCCCAGGCAGAGCCAAAATTTCCCCATCCGGCGTAGAATCCTTCTGCCCTTCCAATCATTTTGGGTGGAAACCAATTGGCCACCATTTTAATTCCTACAACAAATCCGGCTCCAATAGTACCTAGGACTAATCGTGAAACAAGCAGTTGCGTAAATGTATTACCAAAGGCAAAAAACATGGCTGGAACTGCCATGATAATCATGAGTCCTGAAAAAACAATTCGCGGACCGTACCGATCGATAAGAGCACCAATAATTATCCGCGCCGGAATGGTCAAAGCCACATTACTGATGGCTAAAACCTTTAAATGCTCCCGGGTCAGCCAATCCACACTTTTCAGCATGGTGGTTGCCAAAGGCGCCATATTAAACCAAACGTAAAAAGTGATAAAAAATGCTATCCAAGTAAAATGAAGAACTCTTATTCGTTCTTTCCCAAAGTCCATAATTTCCGGGAGTTGTCGTTTTGTATTTCCGTTAGTCATTTTTTCCTCTAAAGAATAATTGAGTTAAAGAGCGTTATTTGTTGTTCTAATCTTTTTTCGGTTCCAATACCATCTGACCACTTGTGGTTTTCGCCATAAATATGGATTGGGTAATACCAAGACATGCACCAAACGAGTATAGGGGAAAAGTAGAATGATTGAGAAAGCACCAATGATATGTAACTTAACTGTAATAGGTAAGACAGTCACATAGGCAAGGTCAGGGCTCAATTTAATTATAGACCAGAGATACGGCGCCAGGGATGAGGCAAACCAGCTGGATCCCCACCGATGAAAATAGGCTGTTAATATCCCTGTGATAACCTGAAAAGCAAGAATACCTAAAATCCACCAATCGGCTGACGATGTAACGATTCGGGCACGTGCGTTGTTTTTTCTTCGAGAGACAATATTAATTAGACCAATGAGTGTCATCAGTCCGAAAATAAACATGGCAATTTCCATAACATAAAGCCGAGCGGGAACACTGTTCCACCAAAGCACTGTTTCCGGAACCAGGAACCATACAAAATGTGCGGTGAGTACAGAAATGATTCCATAATGGAATGGAACCAGTCCCCAAAAATGCTGTTTATTTTCAAGAAATTGAGACGATAAGCTGGAATAGGTAAATGCTTTCGAGCGATACCGTTGAATTGTGACCACAAAAAAAGTAAATAATGTTACATACGGAAACAGCATAAAGAAAAATGTATCAAGATAGTCTATTAACATATTCATTAGGCTTGAACCTCCCCGGAATAAGTTTGATGTAAAAGTACATCATTGATGAATTGAATTAAATATTTGTATGGATTTTCAGTGTCACCAAAGCCTTCAATGATTTTTCCAGTAGCAGGCAATACATAAGATTTAATGAATGTCATTCGATCATCTGCTTCCATTTTTGGCAACACGGATAAAATATGCGTCAGATGATCCGGTAATTCTGATGTTTCAGGAATTTTGAATTCCCGAAGCATTTCACGAATACGAACCATAAAAACACCGCGCTCATAATTTTCCCCGTGTAAATGCCAACCCAAATCCAAACACGTATTTGGTGTAAAATCAAATAGTTGTGTGAATTCTTCTTGAAGTTTTGTCAAATCTGTTTCATTCACATGGTCACTGAAAATCTGAAAATCCGCCATATTCTCTCCATCCAAAGCCTGATTAACTTTATCTAAATCTAGACGAATATCTACCTTGGGATAAGATATTAACGGAACTAAATCAGTATAAATGGATGAATTCATACCTACCATCCCCTGGCCGGTGCTTCTTTGAATCCGAAACCAGCCTCCTGCTTATGCTCCAGCGGATCTTTCATCATTTCGATGGCTTCCTCACGGTGAGCTGCAGGGATCACAAACCGGTCTTCGAAGGTGCATAAAGATGTGAGTTTGTAGATTACGTCCGCTTCTTCCGGCGTGCAATCTGCCTCCAAAAGTATTTTTTCTGCTTCCAGCATATCAATATCACCCACCGTCACTGCCCGGCGATATGTTCGGACTGCAGACTGTTTCTTCAAAACATAGCGCAGATGACTTTCATTTCCGCCGCCAAACATCTTGGCCAGATATTTAATGGGTGCCCGTGCTTTATCAAAATCCGGAAAAAATTCATCATTGATACTCCGAACTGAATTCCCTTCCTGGGCGGACATCACCGGTAACATAGGAGGGACATAAAAGAGCATGGGCAATGTACGATATTCTACGTGAGGCGGCAGTGCAAGCCCCCATTTTATCACAAATTTATAGACTGGTGATTCCTGGGCAGCTTTGATTGTGGAATCAGCAATGCCGTTCTTTTTCGCTTCCCGAATCACATTTTCATTAAACGGATCTAAAATCATTTCCCGCTGAGCATCCACCAATTCTTTATCAGGACGCTTGGCCGTTTCTTCGATTTTATCCGCATCATAAAGCAACACACCCAAATAACGAATCCTTCCAACGCAGGAATGAAAACATGCCGGCGCCTGCCCGGTTTCGACTCGCGGAAAGCAAAGAATACATTTTTCAGATTTGCCCGTATTCCAGTTGTAATATGTTTTTTTGTATGGACAGGCAGAGATGCAGGATCGCCAAGCACGGCAGCGTTTCTGATCCAGCAATACAATTCCATCTTCTCCACGTTTATATAAAGCACCAGAGGGACAGGATGCCACACAGGAAGGATTGACACAATGATTGCAAATCCGTGGGAAGTAAAACATCATCAGCCGCTCAATGGCAAACATCTGTTCCCGTTGTTCTTCAGATAATCCATCCAAATTAATGTCATTTTCAGCGTAAATCGGAGAGCCGCTTAAATCATCGTCCCAGTTGGGCCCTGCTTCAATGTCCATTTCTTCACCAGTGACCATGGATATAGGTCTTGCTGTAGGCTGGTCATCCATCTCCGGTGAGTCAAACAAATCCTTATATTTATACGTCCACGGTTCGTAATAATCATCCAGTGTAGGCATATTGGGATTGTGAAAAATATTGGTGATGGTTTTGGTCTTGCTCGTGGAACGTAGTTTTAGTTCACCATCTTTTAATTCCCAACCACCCTTGTATTTATCCTGGTCTTCCCAGCGGGTGGGGAAGCCTGTTCCGGGTTTGGTTTCCACATTATTCCACCACATGTATTCGGTTCCTTTGCGGTCCGTCCATATATTTTTACAGGCAATACTACAGGTATGACAGCCGATGCATTTATCTAGGTGAAACACCATTGAAATTTGACTTCTAATATCCATAATAATTCTTCCCTTTACCAGTTCAAGTTGGGCAGTTTGCGCACCATGATGAAGGTGTCCCGGTTCGCACCTGTGGGACCCCAGTAATTAAAGTGATACGTGAATTGTCCATATCCGCCTACCATGAGATTCGGTTTGAGTCGAGTTCTAGTGAGGCTGTTATTCATCCCAGCTCGTTTATTGCCGCGCAAGGGTGATTTTGGCACAGAAAGCGTTCGTTCCGTGGCGTGATAAATAATCACGATTCCCCGAGGTATTCGAACACTTACGTTAGCCCGTGTCACTACAACACCGTTGTCATTATAGACTTCCACCCAATCGTTATCCACAATGCCTAATTCCTCTGCATCTTTATCGTTTATCCAGAAAGGTTCCACGCCACGACTCAATGTGGACATGCGATGATTGTCCCCGTATGTGGAGTGAATATGCCATTTCCCATGGGGTGTGAGATAGTTAAATACTTTTGTGGGATGTTCGCTTTCACTCACAGCTAACTCGGCATATTGGGTTGGCGTTGGTTTTGGTTTGTAGGTGGGTAAGTGTTCCCCAAATTGAATGTATCCCGGATGGTCCAGGTAAAATTGCTGGCGTCCCGTTAGCGTTCGCCATGGTACCAATCGTTCTACATTGTATGTAAAAGGTGAATATGCGCGACCATCATCCAATAGGCCAGACCACATAGGACTGTTATGGAGTCGCCTCGGTTGGGAGCATAAATCATCATAGCTCATGCGAACACCTCGATTTTTTTCACCCAAATCGGCTAAAGCTAATCCTGTTCGTTCCTCCATATTTTTATAAGAACGATATGCTAGTTCACCGTTGGTCACGGTGGCCAATTGTAGAACCATGTTACATACGTCTTTCGATTCCTTCAACGATGGATAAGTTTCGCCATTCCACGTTTCCGTTGGGGATTCTACCTTCAATCTTTCATATTCATCTTTCACATGGTAATGCGTCCCGTGAGCGCCCAATCCATTTTTAGGCACATTTGGTCCATAAGAAATATAGCGTTTATAGAGGTTTTTATAATCCCGTTTGACTACCTTCATGCCGGGCATTGTTTTTCCGGGAATGGCTTCTATTTCCCCATTGATCCAGTCGCGGATTTCCGTTTGGGCGATTTCAGCAGGTGTATCATGTGCCAATGGCATGGAAACAACATCCTCAATTTGATCCGGAAAATGCTTTTCGGAGATTTTTGAAAATGTTTCTGCAATATCTTTGAAAATATCCCAGTCACTTTTGGATTCCCACGATGGCGGAACTGCTTCTGCTAACGGATGAATAAAGCTATGCATATCCGTTGAATTCAAATCTGCTTTTTCATACCATGTGGCAGCTGGGAGAATGATGTCAGAATACAGGGCAGAAGTGTCCATCCTGAAGTTCAAATCCACCACCAAATCCATTTTCCCTTGGGGAACTTTATCATGCCAGATTACTTCTTCCGTGGAACCCTTGGCGTATTGGCTGTCTGAAACTTGGTTCGTGTGTGTACCTAAATAATGATCTAAAAAGAATTCATGCCCTTTGGCGCTTCCGCCTATTGCATTTCCACGCCAAACAAACCAGACCCGCGGCCAGTTATCGGAATTATCCGGATCTTCAATGGAATATTTCATTTCGCGTTTTTTCAATTTGTCGACAATATAATCAATAATCCCTTTTTCATCGTGGGCGCCATTGGCTCGCGCTTCTGCAGCTAATTTCAATGGATTCGCTTCAAACTGCGGATAAAATGGCAGCCAACCGTTTCGGACTGCTTTTACATTCACATCAATTGTATGACCTTTTGCCAAACTGTTTTCCGGTTGATTTTCCGGAACTGTATGGTAATCTGTGAATGATTTTTCGTAGCGCCATTGGTCTGAATGGACATAATGCCAGCTAGGTGTATTTTGAAGTCGTGATGGACCGAACCAATCTTTTGCCAAAGCAATGGAAGCCCAAGATTCTCCCGGCGCCAATTTTTCTTGTCCAACATAATGAGCCAATCCACCACCATTTTTGCCAATACAGCCCGTAAACATAAGAGCGTGTATTGCCGCGCGATACATGAGATTAGCATGATACCAGTGGTTGATGCCGGCACCAATAATGACGGTACATTTTCCACCTGTTTTTTCAGCTGTGTTTGCCCATTCCCGTGCAAAGCGAATCAACGTTTCTGGAGCGATACCTGTATATTTTTCTGCCCAGGCTGGGGTGTATGTTGAATCGTCTTCATAATTTTCCGGATAACCTTCCAAACCACGCCCAACGCCGTATTGAGCCATGAGTAAATCATAAACGGTAGCAACTGGGACCTTTCCGTCTGCAGTTTCAATAAATTTCACCGGCACACTACGATTGATTGTTTCACCTTCGCTAAAATCGTCCAATTCGACAGAATAAACATCATCGGAATCATTTAAAAATGTCAGTTTTGGATTAATTTTCGAACCATCCACTGCATCTTCCAGTTTCAGGTTCCACTTCCCCTTTTCTTCCGTCGCCCAGCGATGTCCCACAGACCCTTGGGGAACTTTCGTTCTGTTTTCCCTTTCATCCCACATGAGGAATTGCCAATCGCCATTTTCAATATCTTTATAGCTGGTGAGCCTATTTGCCCGAAGCAATTGACCCGCTTTATACGTATCACCCTTTTTAGTCAATTCAACAAGAAAGGGAGAATCAGTGTATTGCTTGGAATAATCCAGGAATGATTTTATCTGCTTTTCGTGGTGGAATTCTTTAAGAATAACATGATTTACTGCCATCCAGTATGCACCATCCTGCCCTGCATTAATGGGAATCCATTCATCGCTAAATTTTGAAACCTGTGAGAAGTCCGGTGAAAAAACCACCATTTTTGTTCCGTTGTGGCGGGCTTCTGCTGCAAAATGCACGTCAGGCGTTCGTGTCATATTCAAGTTTGCGCCCATTACAGCAAGCATCTTGGCATTATACCAGTCAGCTGATTCTTGAACATCAGTCTGCTCACCCCATGTTTCGGGGGACGCACTAGGTAAATCACAATACCAATCATAAAAAGATAGGGATACACCGCCGATGAGCTGCATCAAGCGTGCACCGGATGCGTAACTAATCATAGACATAGCCGGGATAGGTGAAAATCCAGCGATGCGGTCCGGGCCGTGTTGCTTGATAGTATGAGCCATGGAAGCGGCGATGATTTCTCGTACCGTATCCCAACTGGCGCGGCGAAATCCGCCTTTTCCGCGAGCTCGCTGCCAGCGTTTTCGCTTATCCGGATCATTAACCATGGACTGCCATGCTTCAACAGGGTCGGAAAACTCTTCTTTGGCTTCATTCCAAAAATCGAGCAATGTGCCACGAATAGTTGGATATTTCACCCGTAGGGGACTATATAAATACCAAGAAAAAGAAATACCTCGTTGGCATCCCCGCGGTTCGTATGGCGGAAGACCATGTTCAAGTTTGGGATAATCCAACCCCTGCATTTCCCATGTAACAATTCCATCTTTTACATGAATCTGCCAGGTGCAGCTACCGGTACAGTTTACGCCGTGAGTACTACGAACGACTTTATCATACTGCCAGCGATTGCGATAAAATTCTTCCCAGCTGCGGTTCTTTGGAGACACCTCATCTTGAATCCAGGACAACTTATTGTTGCTCATTATAATTCTCCTCTGACCATCGGTTTGCGTACACCACGCAGACGATTCCCCCATGCCAGGTCAAATAGAACCAGCAGGATGGCTAAACCGATAAATCCAAATATCATGAAATTAAAATTGTGAGCATCGCTCACCTTAACAGTCCCTTCAGCTTTATTTTTAAGAAAAGCCACAAGGGGTAAAACTTCTTCTTCATTAATAGGATACTTTTTAAAAATTGGGGCCATGGTTACTGAGGCCGGGTTCGTCAGCCAGGCTGCCAATGCAGTTTTCCCGCCCAATCGCCCAAAAGCTTCTGTTAAATCAGGACCAAGAAGACCGCCACCGAGGAAGCCTTCGCCCGCAATGATATGACAGCTGATGCAAGATGGACCCTTATTTATTAATCTCGTTGTTCCTAAAAATAACGATTGACCAATTTGATAATCTTCAATGGTTAATGGTCGATCAGCAATCGTAGAGCCGGCAAAACGGGATTTCTCTTTCCCTGATTCTTCGCTGATAAACTTTAACAATGCCTGAACCATTAATGGATCAAGATTCGCGACTTTAGACATCACTACCCCGCGTGCCTCTCTTAACAATTTCGCTGCATATGCATCACCGCTATTGATGATAGATTGGGGATTTAAAATAAATTTTTCCAACCAAGCGCTGTCTTTTCTATCCTGAACATTTTTCAAATCAGGACCCGTTAATCGTCCACCGCCAATGGTATGGCAGCTAAAACAGTTATTTGCAAAAAATTCTTCAGGATCACTTTGACTAAACAATTTTCCTTGCGATAAAAATATCAAAACTATTAAAAAGAAATTCAGGGAATGATTCACTTTTTTCATACTAATTACTCTTTTTATTATTCTTGATGGCCATATAATTTAATTTGGAGTGCAGTTCTTCACTAAACTGATTAACATTTTTTTGTTTAAAAATTTTATTGATCTCATTTCTAGCATTTACCCATTCATTATGTACTGGACATGGGTGATCATCAGAACAGTATGGGAATCCAACTATACAGCCCTCTAAAAAATTGTCGCCGTCAATAATGCTAACAATTGAATTTAAAGTAATATTTCCTGCTTTTTCATTAATCACGAAACCACCATTTATTCCTTTATGAGACAGGACAAAATCATGTTTTACGAGTATTTGTAGAATTTTGCCCAGAAAATGGTTTGGGATATCTAATGCTTTAGCGATATCCCGTTGAAAGACAGGATTACTTTTGGGTTGGCCTGCTAAAAACATAACAGCTTGTATTGCATATTGTGACGATTTCGATAAAAAATTTGTCATAAATATTTGTCTAAAGATAATCAGACCTGTTTGTCTGAAGTTTGATATTAAAGAATATATGATATGATCACAAAGTAATTTTTTGATCAATTTATATATGAAAGTTTATGGAAGGAATCGTTAGGTATTTATGGGCAAATCACGATAACTATAAAATCAATTTAAACATAAAAATTTGGATTGTTGGAATATTGGATTGATGGTTTCTAGCTTTGCGTCCCGATTTATCGGGTGGTACTTCGCAAAGTAATTTTTTACCATTAATCCAATATTCCACTAATCCATTACTCCAGTTTTTTAGATAAATAATTGAATATCAGCTTCTGAAGCGAATTCCAAGAAGGTTGCAGCACCACCAACAACAACACCATCGATAAAATCGTCTACATCAAATCCGAAAACGTCCAAGGTCATTTGACATCCAATGAATTTGACTCCAGATTCCAAACAAATATCTCTCAGTTCTTCTATCGTTGCTACTCCCTTGTTTTTGAAGGTTTTTTTCATGAGCGATGTAGCCATGGTTTCAAATCCGGGAACATTTCCCATTAAAATATTGGGCATGGGCCATTCGAAATTCTGGAAGCCTTTTGGACCGAAAGGCATTTTCATCGGCATTGACGGGTTTGCCTGGGGAGCTACTTTTGCCTTGATTTCTTTTTTCAGTAATGTTAAACCATAGAACGTGAAAAAGATTTGTACTTCCATATCCATGGCAGCAGCTGTTGATGCCAGAATAAATGGTGGATATGCCCAATCCAATGTACCTTTGGATGCAATAAGGGCCATTTTTTTAGGTTCACTCATAATATACTCCTATGTTGAGTGTTTGCAGTTGAGGACTGTTTTTTTTTAAAAAAATCAGGATTTTTTTATATAGAAAGTATAAATACCACTATTCTCAGAATGGGATATCAATTCATTTCCTGTCCGCCTGGTCCATGCACTCATATCATTGATGGAGCCTGGATCGGTGGATTCCATTTTCAGTACCTGACCTGCTTCCATCGTATCTACCTTTTTTTTTGTTTTCAGGATGGGCAACGGGCAATTTAACCCTTTGCAATCCAACTCTTGATCATATTTATTATTGTTCATATGGTTTCTTATTTGGTTACTTCGTGTGTTAAAATCAATATCCTATTCGCCTGAATCCGGTTTTGCCAGAACTTCGTTCATGGAGTTAAGTATTTTGATGGTAAAATTATTGGCTAATGAATAAAAATAGTGAGTGCCTTCCTGCCGATGTGTGACTATTCCCCGATCATTCATCACTTTCAGGTGCTGGCTAACGATGGGTTGTCGCATATTCAATCCTCTTTGGATCTCCCCCACAGTTTTTTCACCATCTTCAAGAAATTTAACTATTTTGATACGGTTCGGGTGGCCCAGTGTTTTTAAAATTCTTGCAGCTTTTTGTATAAACTCCCATGAAATATTTGTCTGATTGCCCGCCATAAGGCGGTGAATATAGCGATTTTGCTATATAAAACAACCACTATGTTTCAACCCATATTTTAATAGAAATTCTGCCATGATTCAAGCATCCGCATTTATCCTAATTGGAGGAAAAAGTGAACGATTTGGCTCACCCAAATGGCAGACTGTTATTGATGGGAAATCTATCTTGGATCACACTTGGAATATGTGCAGCGATTTTGAACATCGATTGGTTATTGGGAAAAATAAACCCAAAGACTTCAAAAAACCATTCATCCATGATGAATTGAAAATCCAAGCGCCGATTAACGGATTGTATACAGCACTCAAACATACAAAAACAGATTGGATTCTACTCGTTTCCTGTGATTTACCTTTGATTGATGCAAATGTATTTGAAACTCTGTGGGATGCTAGGACTGAAAATGTAGATGCAGTCATTCCCATCGCAAATGATCGACACCAAGTAACCTGTGCATTTTACCATAAAAACCTATTACCTATTTTAGAATCAGCACTACAAAATAAGGATTATAGTTTATATTCTTTTGTTGAAAAACTCAATTCCATTAAAATCGAATTTGGTGGTGATAAACGTTTCTGGAATATGAATACCCAGGATGATTTGGCAGAAATACTAACTTATTTTTTTCCAAAAAAATAAACCAGTGTAATTGTTAATAATCTGATCACATTATTTTTGTAAATTTTTTCTTATGGATGTTGAAATTCTATCCCGAATCCAGTTTGCATTTACGATTGGCTTTCATTATATCTACCCTCCCTTAAGTATCGGTCTTGGACTATTTCTGGTTATTTTTCAAGGCCTTTACCTCAAAACAAAAAATAAAGAATATGAACAGCTAACCCGCTTTTGGATACGCATTTTTGCTCTGACATTTGGCATTGGTGTTGCCACAGGGATCGTCATGGAATTTGAATTTGGCACCAATTGGGCGACCTATTCCAGGTATGTCGGAGATGTATTTGGCAGTGCACTCGCGGCGGAAGGTATTCTTGCCTTTGCACTGGAAAGCGGATTTCTGGGTCTGCTGCTCTTTGGTTGGAACCGGGTGAGTCCCATAATGCATTTTATTTCCACCATTGGTGTTTTTCTAGGCTCTGTATTTTCCGCTGTTTGGATCGTGGTTGCCAACAGTTGGATGCAAACACCCGCAGGGTTTCATATCGTTGGTGAAGGGATCAGAGCACGAGCAGAGATTACCGATTTCTGGGCTCTTGTTTTCAACCCTTCCTCTATTGATCGAATAACACATGTATGGATTGCTGCTTTCCTTTCAGGGGCTTTTTTAGTGTTAAGTATCCATGCATATTATCTGATTAGAGATAAATATGTATCGCTGTCACAAAAAGGTTTTAAGATCGCTTTAGTAGTGGCTATTGTTTTTTCAATTTCACAATTATTTTCCGGTCATTCGTCTGCTGAGGGTGTGGCAGTTAATCAACCCGCAAAACTTGCTGCGTTTGAAGGACATTTCGACAGCCTCGCTGTAGCAGATTTATATCTATTTGGCTGGGTGGATAAGGAAGAAAAATCCGTGACAGGTTTGTCTATCCCGGGCGGTTTGAGTTATCTTGTATATGGAAATCGCGAAACACCCATCAAAGGATTAGACTATTTCCCAAAAGATGAAATACCGTCAGCTATCAATAGTATTTTTCAATTTTATCATTTTATGGTCGCAATCGGTTTGTCTATGATACTCCTAACTGTTTATGGATTCATACAGCTAATGAGGAAAAAATTGTTTACACAAAATTGGCTTTTATGGTTATTTGTTTTTTCAACCATCCTTCCACAACTGGCCAATCAATTGGGTTGGTTCTCAGCTGAAATGGGGCGCCAGCCATGGGTTGTTTATGGTTTGTTAAAGACATCCGATGCTCTCTCTGCGGTTGTGACTGCTAACCAGGTTTTGGCTTCGTTGATTATGTTCGCTTTTATCTATATTTTATTATTTGGTTTGTTCATTTTCACACTCCATCGAAAAATCCAAAAAGGTCCATACGATGAAGAAATGATTCAGCAACGTCCAAGCCAAAGAATCATTAGTGAAATTGTTGCCGAGGATGTAAAACGATGAGTACGCTCCTAGGATTAGATTATCCTACTTGGTGGTTTTTAGTTGTGGGCGCTGTTTTCTCCGCATACGTCATTTTGGATGGTTTCGATCTTGGCGCGGGGGCACTTCATTTATTCTTTAAAAATGAAGAAAGCAGACGAATTGCCCTAAATGCTGTTGGACCGGTATGGGATGGGAATGAGGTCTGGCTGGTTGTGGGAGGAGGAACGCTCTTTGCGGGGTTTCCTGTTGCATATGCGACATTGCTCTCTGCAATGTATATTCCATTCATGCTGTTTTTATTATGCATCATTTTACGGGCAGTATCCATTGAATTTCGAAGTAAAGAACCCTGGAATTGGTGGAGAAATTTATGGGATATCAGTTATTGTATTTCCAGCGGAATGCTCACGTTTATATTAGGATTTATATTAGGAAATATTTTACTGGGACTGCCAATTAACGATCAATTGGAATTCAGTGGAAATTGGCTCATGTTCGTCAACCCCTATGCCATCACAGTTGGTTTAACATCATTGGCGCTTATGTCGATGCATGGCGCTATTTATCTGGCGATTAAAACAGAAGGGATACTTTACGTCAAGGCAGTAGAATTACAAAAATATGCAATGTTTGCTTTTATTGTATTATTTGGATTAGTCACTGTTTATTCACTGACCAATTATCCACATCTAGTGGACAAACTTAAGGCGAATCCCATCCTGTTCATTGTTCCTCTTTTAGCCATTCTCTCCTTTGCTAACATTCCAAGACTTATTCATAAGAAAAAAGATTTTTTATTTGCGTTCGTTTTTTCATCGTTAACCATCAGCCTCCTTCTGATTCTTGTGGCAATTGAACTTTATCCAACCTTGCTTCTATCTACTGAAAACATTGATAACAGCATCACGATTTACAATGCGGCATCATCCGATAAATCATTAGGCATCATGATGATTATTGCAGCAATTGGAGCGCCCCTGACTGCCGTTTATACCTATATTGTCTACCGTAGCTTCTGGGGGAAAATCAAGCTGGACGAAACCAGTTATTGATTCATAAAAAAGAATTAGATTAGTTCCTGTAAATGGTTGATATATGAACTTAACCTGCAATATACCGGGTAAAACACGATGAAGATTAAACCCGCTAAACGTAATATTGGGTATAGCAAGACGTTGGGTGTCATTTAAATACTGACAAAATATGAAACTAAATCAACTGAAGTAGCCCCGATAAATGAAGGCAATAGTATATAACAAGAAACATTCATCTAACAAACTAAGTCATAGTGATGTTGAAAAGCCGAAACCAAACGACAACGAAGTATTGATAAAAATTGTTTCGGTATCGGTAAATGCAACGGATTACCGTTCTATGAAAATGGGAATGATACCGAAGAAAAGAATTTTTGGAGCCGCTGTAGCAGGCAGGGTGGAATCAGTTGGAAATATTATCCAACAGTTCAAGCCTGGTGATGAAGTGCTTGGAGACCTTTCTGATTTTGGATTTGGCGGATTCGCTGAATATGCTGTAGCACCTGAAAAAGCATTGGTACTAAAACCTGCAAAGATATTGTTTGAAGAAGCTGCTACTTTACCAGTGGCGTCAACAACAGCCTTAAAAGCATTACGCGACAAAGGCAACATACAAAAAGGACAGAAGGTATTAATTGTTGGTGGTGCTGGCGGAGTTGGAACCTTTGCTATACAACTTGCCAAATACTACGATACGATTGTAACAGCAGTATGCAGTACGAAAAATCTGGAGCAATCGAGTTTTCTCGGTGCAGATTATGTCATTGATTACACGAAAGAGGATTTCACAAAAAACAACGAGTGCTACAATCTTATTGTGGCTATCAACGGTAATTATCCGCTTTTTGCCTACAAGCGAATTTTAAATTCGAACGGTATATATGTCATGGTCGGTGGTGGGCTATTACAGATATTCAAGTCTATCTTTTTTGGTTGGTTATTGTCGTTTGGTTCGAAGAAAATGCGATTTCTTTCAGCGAAATCAAACCCAAAGGATTTGGAATTTGTCGTAAAGCTTTTAGAAAATGGCAAGATTAAGTCGGTTATTGAAAGACGATATTCACTTGATAAGACAGCTGATGCCATGTATTATTTAAGTAGAGGACACGCAAAGGGCAAAGTGGTTATAAATGTAGAGTGAAATTATAAAAAATAACGAACACCCAACAAAACCTAAAAATAACCCTGCGGGTCGCTAAAGCTTATTTTTAGCCAAACCGTTAAATATCAATATCTAACTTTTCAATCCTTCTTTTGTGTCGTCCACCTTCAAAGGGTTCAGCCAGCCACATTTCAATAACATTATAGATTTCAGTTTCAGTCAAGAAACGTGCTCCAAATGATAAAATATTTGCATTGTTGTGTTGGCGGGACAGCCTTATTATTTCTTCCGGACCGTTATAAAATACTGCCGCACGGACTCCTTTAATTCGGTTGGCAGCCATGGCTTCTCCCTGTCCCGAACCGCCAAAAATAATTCCCCGGCTTTTCGGATTTGCTGCCACTGCTTTAGCACAGGGAATAATAAAATCAGGATAATCATCCAAAGCATCGTATTTATGGGTACCATGGTCTGTGATATCATATCCTTTTTCTATCAAATATGTTTTGATGGTATTTTTTAGTTCAAGTCCGGCGTGGTCAGTTGCTAAATGTATTTTCATTCTTTTGCCACAGAGTCACAAAGATCGCAAAATAACTCTTGGTTGCTATCACCATAGCTCCGTGTCTCCTTTAGGTTATAATAGCCTTTTTTAAATGATTTCTTATTTTTTGTTCAATCTGCTCCGGTGTGAAACCAAATTCTTCAGCCAAATCTTTATTTGGCGCTGATGCACCAAAATGATCTATTCCGATAGTCAGTCCTGCAGGTCCCACAAACCGCTCCCAGCCGAGAGTAATTCCAGCTTCCATGGAAATTTTCATACAACCGCGAAGTGGAATAACCTCATCTCTATAATCTTGAGTTTGTTCCATAAATATTTCCCAGCAAGGTAAACTCACAATTCTAATCTTCTTATCATTCATACGTTCTGCCGTAGCAATAGCCAATGAGAGTTCGGACCCGGTTGCAATAAAAACGAGTTCCGGCTGACCTTCACTATCTTTATATATATAGCCGCCCTTATTAACTCCGGATATTATTTCGTCAATAAATTTATCAGAAACAGGTACGCCTTGGCGAGTTAGCAGCAACGCGGATGGAGCCTCTTTTAACTGCAAAGCTTTTTCAAAACAAGCTATTGTTTCTTTAGCGTCTCCAGGACGAAAAACGTAAAAATTGGGTATAGTCCGCAGGGCCATTGCATGTTCAATAGGCTGGTGAGTGGGACCATCCTCGCCAACATAAAATGAATCGTGAGTGAATTCATGCATGACTCTCACCTTTTGCAATGCACCCAAGCGAAGAGCCGGTCGGGAATAATCTGAAAAAACCAGAAACGTTCCGCCGAAAGGGATTACACTACCATGGAGACTCATTCCATTCATCAGTGCTGCCATGGGAAATTCCCGGACGCCAAATGCAAAATTCCGCCCTATTGGATTATCCTTTAAAAAATCCCCGTATGTATTGGCAAAATTCCCTGTATAATTGGACGGTTCCAAGTCCGCTGATCCACCCACCAGATGAGGAAGCTGCTTTGCAAATTCATCCAATGTGGTACCAAATGCTTTCCGTGTAGCTATGGATGCTCCTACCTCAAATTCAGGATAGGTCAGTTCAGGCAGTTCATCTTTAATTGTCAATTTCCAAAGATTTGTAAATGAATCGTCTTTTTTTAATTCTGCAAGTGCAGATTTCCAATTAGAACCATTTTCTTTTAATTCTTCAAAACGGGATTGAAAATGAGCAACGCATTGGTCAGGAACATAGAAAGTTGCATGAGGCAACTGCAGTTTCTTTTTGGTCGCTGATATTTCTTCATGAGATAAAGGAGCGCCATGGGTTTCATGATCCCCTTCCATGGCAGCTGTCCCATGAGCCATAATAGTATTACCAATTATAATACTGGGTTGTTCAATTACTTGTGCTTTTTCAATGGCGTCACGAATAGCATTGTGATCATGGCCGTCAATCGCCTGAACATGCCAATTCAATCCTTCAAAAACAGCAGCCACATTGGTAGAATCAGAACGACTTGTTTTCCCTGATATCTGGGCATCGTTGGAATCGTAAAACATAATCAGTTTAGATAATCCCCAATGACCCGCTAATGCCGCGGCTCCTAATGCCACTGGCTCCTGAAGGTCTCCGTCACCGCATAAAATATAGGTGAAATGACTCAATAAATCTTCTGTGTGGTCGTTATGTTTTTTGAATAACTCTCGGACGACGACTTCAGCAACTGCCATTCCTGCACCCATGCACACACCCTGACCCAACGGCCCGGTAGTAGCCTCCACACCTTTCATATCCACTTCCGGATGCCCTGGAGTCTTACTACCTAATTGGCGGAACTTTTTAATTTCTTCCATGGGCATCCAACCGATAAAATGAAGCAACGCATACAAGAGCATGGATTCATGACCCGCAGAAAGTACAAACCGATCCCGGTTAAACCATTGGTCATCATCAGGATCAAATTGGAGATATTCTTTAAAAAGGATATAAGCAAAATCCGCTGATGATAATGCTCCACCGGAATGACCGGAATTGGCATTTCGGACTCCATCAAGAACCAGCATTTTAATCACATTCAAAGTAAACTGGTCCCTTTCTTCTAAAGACCAGGATTCAAAAGAATCTAATTCTGTATAAGATTTCATCCGTTTCCTAATGAATAAAATGATTTCATCACTTTTACCGGATCATCTGCTTTAAATATTTCCGATCCCACCACTAAAATATCTGCTCCGGCACCCAAAACCTCTTGGGCATTGTGGATTTTAATCCCACCATCTACTTCGATTTTCACTTTATCTTGTAGATTTTGTTTAATCAGAAGTTGTTTTATATGGGAAATTCTCTTTGTGGATTTCGGAATATATCCCTGGCCACCAAAGCCCGGTTCTACACTCATGACCAGCACCAGATCGATCTGATTTAAATAGGGTTCAATATCAGATATTGGTGTTTTTGGTTTCAAGGAAATTCCAATATCTTTTCCCGTATCCTTGATTAGATTAATTATTTTCTGTGGATTGTCGGTGGATTCTATATGAAATGTGATGCCGTCGGCCCCGGCAAGTGCAAATGGTTCCACCAATGTCTCCGGACGAATCACCATCATATGAACATCCAAATATTTTTGGGTGAGATGTCTTAAAGATTGAACGACAGGCGGACCAATAGTAAGATTGGGAACAAACTGGTTATCCATAACATCCACATGGATATAGTGGGCATCGCCTTTATCACATTGTTCCAGTGCTTTTGCAAGGTGTGCAAAATTTGCTGATAGAATCGAAGGCGCTAACTTCATACAATACCCTTTAGTATGCCGACCATAGTACTGAATTGATTTTTTCTTTATTCATTTTTGATTATTACAAATTGTCACTTACATTACGCTAAATAAGAGTAAAATTTATCCCATCCACTTTGCTAAGACACCTTATATTTCTAACAAAAATACAATAAATCCTCGATGAATACCGCAAAAATACCTAAAAGAATATCCGCTGTGATTTTTGATTTAGATGGCACTTTGCTTAATACTCTTAATGATATCGCCATCTCGATGAATATTGTTTTAAAACAATACGGTTTTTCTACACATCCAATCGAAAAATACAGAATATTTATTGGAAAGGGGCTAGCAAATCTTGCAGAACAAGCACTTAATCGCCACAACAATTCTGATATTTCAGTGGAAGAAATAATAGAGAAACTCAAAATAGAATATGAAAAACGGTTGAGCGATACAACAGATTATTACGAAGATATTCCGGAGTTGTTGGATTATTTCACGTCCAAGGGTTTGCCTATGGCCATACTTTCCAACAAGCAGGATTATTTAGTTCAAAAACTCGCGAAAATATTTTTTTGTAAATGGCCTTTTAAAATAATCAATGGGACTCAACCTGAATTCCGTAAAAAACCAGATCCTGCACTGGCGATACATATACTAAAAACTTTAGAAGTCCCACCGTGTGAATGTATTTTCATTGGGGATACTCCCGCCGACATAAAAACTGCAATTAATGCAGGTATGTTTCCCATTGGGGTGCTGTGGGGATTCAGAAATAAAGATATATTATTGGAAGCCGGAGCCGAATTCCTCGCTCACCGACCTTCTGAAATATCAGATTTTATTACAAATAGACTCCGATAAAATGCAATTATCGAATGTCATTTTGTAACTTCTTTGAAAACACGTTTTAAATTACCGCCAAGGATCTTTTTAATTTCCCGTTTACTAAATCCACGTTTCAATAATTTATCCGTTATGGCTGGTAGTTTCGTCACATCTTCGATTCCTGTAGGCAACACGCCAACACCATCCCAATCTGCCCCCAAACCCACATGGTCAATGCCAATTAGATTTACAATGTAGGAGATATGATTAATAATATCATCGATCGAAGGTGCAATTTTTTGCAGGGCTGGAAGCAACAATTTACTCTCTTCATACCAATATTCATCTCCATCGGGGTCATATACAGTTGCAAGTGAATCCAACTTTGATTGATACGACTCTTTGATCATTTTAGCTTTTTTTTCATACGTACTATCAATATACCCCGGATAAAAATTTACAAACACCACACCTCCATTCTCTTTAATAGCAAACAATTGTTCATCCTTCAAATTCCTAAAATGAGGGCAAAGATTATAGACAGATGAGTGGGATGCAATGATTGGTCTTTCGGTTATATCTATAATATCTCTGAAAGTCTGTTCGCCTGCATGGGATACGTCTACCATCACACCCAATTCATTGCAGCGGCGGATTACATCTTTTCCAAAATCTGTCAATCCAATAAATGCCAGAGAATCTTTGTTTTCCGTCTCATCTTTTGCTGATGTTGCCCAATCGTTGGAATTATTCCAGGTGACACCAAGATAACGCATACCGCGATTGAATAATAATTCTAAGTTTGTTAAATCATTTTCTATAGCGTGTCCACCTTCAACACCAATCATGCACGATAAAATACTATGTTGTTCATTATAAACTATATCTTGATAATTCATGGGGATTGCCCATTTTTCCGGGACCCGAGAACACAAATTTTCTAATTGGGTAATCATGTCATTGGCCCGAGCAAAAGATTCATTTTGTCCAAATTCATAAGGGCTAATCCATATTGAAAAAATCTGAAGGTCCATTCCTCCTTTTTGAAACTTAACTAAATCAGAATGGCTGTCAGGATGTTCGGATAAAATATCCTGACCAATCATGGAACGTAATAAAACATCATTGTGGGTGTCTGCTACAAAAGAATCATAGTGAAACTCCAGAAATACATCAGAGCATGAAGATGCAATAAGAATTAATAAGATGAAATATGTGCTTATATTGTTAGTCATATTATTCCTTTTTTCTTAATATCATTTTCCCTATAGATTAAGTACCAGACTGTGGGGATCGCGCAAATAACAATCCTTACCTTTTCCTTCCTAATTAATAACAGTATCTAGCCCCAGTATTTCTTTATAAAAGGACTCAGATTTTTTCCAATCCGGGTGCTGGTGTGCAATGTGATTACTTAATTCAAATTTCATGTTAATCTCCCATGGCAATAGCTAATTGCTGATGTATGTCTTCAATATTATTTTCTGTTACAAAGATTGGATCTTCAAAACTGACTTTTATGGTTGAAAATAATTTCGGAATCCATTTTTTATCCCAAGCAAATGAAATGTGAAAATACTTATCACAGTCCACTCTAACAGGAATGATGGGTAAACCAGATTGATTGGACATGTGCAGAATTCCTTTCTTGATTTCCTTGTAAGGTCCAAAAGGACCATCTGGCGTTACACAGCTGGCCTTCCCTGTTTTGATCCGTTCGACTATTTGGTCTGCTGCTTCTTTGCCATCATGACCTGTTGAACCAAGGATTACTTCAGACCCCATCCATCTAAGAACGATTATTGCATACAACATGTACCAATCCGGATGACTGAATTGTACATAATTATTTCCATTTTTTTTTGATGACCAATAAAGGAAACTCTTATAATGCCAGACTGCTTCAATACGCCCGGGATGCTTTTTTATCCATTCTTCCCCTTTTATTTCAACGGTACATGTTTTCTGAACCAACCACCAATATAAACGAAAGATTGCAGACACAAAATAAGCAAGAAAGAGGTAAAAGGGTCGAATCAAAAGAGGAACATTGTTAACGGTATACATTCTCATAAGATCAGTTCGTACTCATTTTCTAGTATTCCTGATTGCCCGTAATTCTACCCAAGTCTGTTCAGTGGCTGCCAATCGTTCAACGATTTCATCATTTAAAATGGACGTGGTAAATATTTCTTCTACATCATCATTAGCTACCCTCGTATACCATATATTATCAGGATAGATAACAACCGTTGTTCCCATTTCGCACGCATCCAGACAGCCGCTTTTATTTGCCCGAATCACTCCCTTCAATCCATGTTGGTTAATCAATTGTACAAATTTTAACCGAATATCGTGACTACCACATTGAGTGCAATCACCTTTAGGACTATCTGCAAGACGTTTATTTGTACAAACGAAAATATGTTTAATGTATCTGGGCTGCATTATAAATGATTCAATTTATTATAACATGATTGAGTTTATTTATCAGTTAGAAATTATGACAATTATTTGTGAGAGGTTATCAGTAACTAGTGATTAATAACTATTAACCAGCTACTACTCACGAGGAATAAATGTATTAACTTCCCGCTCATTTAAATAGGATAAATAATGACAAATAAAGATCAAAACCGGTTTTACTTCGATACTAATTTCGTTGGAAGTCCGGATGGGCGAACGTTAAGAATTCTTGCAGAATATTTTGGTCCTTTACAGCGATTCAGACGGAATAAAATTGCAGATACCATTGTTTTCTTTGGATCGGCGCGGATTAAATCAGAGGAGGATGCTAAACAAGCTCTCGACGAAGCACCGAAAAACATTTCCAAATCGAAAAAAACATTACTCAACCGAGACTTGGACATGAGCCATTATTATGAAGATGCCCGGGAATTGGCGTTCAGATTGACAAATTGGAGCAAAGGATTAAAAGATAAAAAGAAAAGATTTATTATTACATCGGGTGGTGGACCGGGAATCATGGAAGCAGCCAATCGTGGAGCCGCTGAAGCCAAAGGACTAGCAGTGGGACTCAATATCACGCTCCCATTTGAGCAATCGGGTAATCAATGGATATCTAAAGATTTGAGTTTATTTTTCCATTATTTCTTTATGCGCAAATTCTGGTTTCTTTATTTGGCAAAAGCATTGGTCGTTTTCCCAGGTGGATTTGGAACTTTAGATGAACTTATGGAACTGTTGACACTTATACAGACCAAAAAAATTCGTAAACGTTTACCTATTGTTGTCTATGATAGTACGTTTTGGAAAAATGTTATCGATTTTGATTATTTAGTGAAAATGGGAACCATATCCGAAGAGGATATGGATTTGTTTTATTTTGCTGATACAATTGATGACGTATATAAATACATAACCACTGAAATTGTTAAAGAACATCTTAAGGGAAAAAACTTTTAGTACTAAAAGAAGGAATGAGTATAGTATGAAGAACATATTGTTAATTTTTCTTATTTCCATCTCTACTGCCCAAGTCAATCCAGTGGAGGCGCTCCATGAAAATACACCGCGTGTATTTGTTTTGGAAAACGGAAAGATTATTACTAAACCCGGCAAAGTCATCGATAATGGTAAAATTGTTATTCGTGACGGTATTATAGAGGCTGTAGGCAAAAAAGTATCTGTTCCTGCTGATGCTTATAAAATAGATATTTCGGGTAAGACAGTTTATCCCGGATTCATTGAAAGTTACTGGAAGCGGAAAGATGATAAACAATCAGTTACGGATTTTGTGAAAGAAAAAAAGAGGAACAAATCTAATCCTATTACAAACCACTGGAATGAACGTGTTCATCCTGAGTATCGATTAATAAATGATTTCCAACCAAAGGAAAAAGAATTAGAAACTCTTCGTTCTCTCGGATTTACAACAGCCCAGGTGGTTCCGGAAAAAGGTATTTTTCGCGGCCGGTCCTCTTTAATCCATTTGGGAAATTGGAGTTCCGAATCGGTAATTAATGAAAATGGCCCCTCACAAATCATGGCTTTTGAGCACGGTAGCTGGGGAGATAAAGGCTTTCCTAATTCGCTTATGGGTACCATCGCCCTCATCAGGCAAACATTTTATGATGCCCAATGGAATGATAATGCCAGAAGTTATTTTACTCGCAACCAGGATAAAACCACACCGCCAGATTTGGACCGAGCCTTGGAAACTCTCTCAGAGGTCAGAAAATCTAATCTGCCTTTCTGTTTTGAATCGGGGCATGAACTAGCGGCAATGCGTGTACAGAAAATCGCCGAAGAATTTGATCTGAATTTCTGGCTAAAAGGTAGCGGTTATGAGTATCGCCGCCTAAGTGAAATCAAGGAGATGAACACATTTGTAATCATCCCCCTTGACTATCCCAAAACGCCTGAGGTGGCCACTTGGGAAGATGCGTTAGATTACGATCTGGAACAACTGCGTCACTGGGATCAAGCTCCGGACAATGCGGCTCGAATGGTGGCCGCTGGTATTGACGTTGCCTTTACAACCAGTGACTTGAAGGACAGAAAACAATTCCACAATAATTTACTACGAAGTATTGAACGCGGATTATCTAAAGACAACGCTTTAGCATCCCTTACTACTATTCCTGCTAAAAAGTTAGGTTTGTCAAACCTTGGTAAAGTTGAAAAAGGATATGGTGCAAACTTGGTTATTACAGATAACGATTATTTTGAAAAGAATTCCAAGGTCACCGAAGTCTGGATACAGGGAAACCAATACGTGATAAAAGATGAACCAGTTCATAATGTTGCAGGGAAATGGGACATCGCTTTTACCGTAGGATTGAACCTCAATGCCACGTTGAAATTGACCCAAAAAGAAAATAAAGTTTCCGGCACATTGGTGGTGGATTCCACGGAGATTAAGCTGAAAGACTTGGAGAACGAAGCCCACCGGTTCGCTTTTACATTCCCTGGGAAAAATCTGAATCTTGAAGGTATTGTTCGTCTTTCCGGTACACTGCAGAAAAAATTAATCACTGGTAGTGGTATCACACCGGATGGATCAGAAATCAAATGGACTGCAAAATGGGTAGGTCCGATTGTGGAGCAGAATGATGATGAAAAGGAAGAAGCGAAAAAGGAATCTCCCAGTAAGCTGACTCCTCTTTTTCCTGAGGGAGCGTTCGGCTTTGCAACGCTGCCTGATCAGACCAGAAAGATTTTGGTAAAAAATGCCACTATCTGGACGTGTGGATCCGAGGGCATTCTTAGAAATGTTGACATGTTTGTACGAAATGGTATTATTGACAAAATTGGTAAAAACCTAAAACCATCAGCTAGTGATGTTTATGTAATTGATGCAAAGGGAAAACACGTTACACCAGGACTTATTGATGCCCACAGCCATAGTGCTGCATTTGCAATCAATGAAGGCACCCAGTCTGTTACGGCAGAAGTTCGTATATATGATGTACTCAATAGCGATGATATTGCCATCTACCGTGAATTGGCAGGTGGACTTACTATTGCGAACGTGTTACACGGTTCAGCAAACGCCATTGGTGGACAAAATGCTGTAATCAAACTCCGCTGGGGACAAACCCCGGAAGGTCTCGTGTTCAAAGAAGCACCGCAAGGAATCAAATTTGCTTTGGGTGAAAATGTCAAGCAGTCCAACTGGGGCGATGATAATACGACCCGCTATCCCCAAACTCGTATGGGTGTAGAGCAGATCATTCGCGACGCTTTTGCTGCCGCTACAGATTATGCCGAAGCCTTAGGGCTTGACGGATTTAAAAAGAAATCGGATTCCGGCAGTTTACCGACGAGGAAAGATCTTGAACTGGATGCTTTAGTGGAGATCATGCAGGGTAAACGGATGGTTCACTGCCATTCTTACCGGCAGGATGAAATCCTTATGCTTACGCGCATTGCTGAAGATTATGGTTTTACTATTGGTGTTTTTCAGCATGTGCTTGAAGGATATAAAGTGGCAGATCGGATTGCTGAACACGGCGCTGGCGCCTCCGCCTTTTCTGACTGGTGGGCGTATAAATTCGAAGTGATCGATGCAATTCCGTATAATGGAACAATCATGAATGAAGTCGGTGTGGTGACCTCTTTCAACTCCGACAGTAATGAACTTGCCCGCCGTATGAACAAGGAAGCAGCCAAAGCCGTAAAGTACGGTGGTCTATCTCAAGAGGAAGCGTTGAAATTTGTAACCATCAACCCGGCCAAGCAATTGGGTATCGACCGGTTGGTAGGCTCACTGGAAAAGGGGAAACATGGTGATTTTGTTATCTGGAGTGATAACCCCCTTTCCTCTTACACACAGTGCGAACAAACATGGATCGAAGGAACACTATACTTCAGCAATAAACGGGACACCGAAATGAGAAGACACATCGCTGATGAGCGGAACTTGCTGATTCAAAAGATTTTAGTCAGCGATGACAAAGATGGGGGAAAGCCCATGAAACCGAATGGAGATTCACACAACCACTTCTATTCTTGCACGGAAGGGGGTGTACATTGAAACATTTCATTCTAGCAATTTCGATTATTTCTTATCTTTTTGCTTCTGATCAGATCCCGGCGCCTAAACAGGATCATCCTATCCTGCTGAAAGACGTCACAATTCATACGGTTTCCGGACCAATCCTGACTAAGGGCGAGATTCTTTTTTCTAACGGTAAAATCATTGAAATTGATCACCGCATTACTGAGCTGCCGGACAAAACAGAAATAATTTCTCTTCCCGGAAAACACGTCTACCCGGGGATGATCGCCGCCAATACTGTACTGGGATTAGTAGAGATAAGCGCTGTAAGAGCCACCCGTGACTTTGGAGAGGTGGGCGCAGTCAACCCTAATGTCCGTGCAGAAGTGAGCTACAATCCCGACTCTGAACTGATCCCTGTCACGCGTTCCAATGGTGTAGCCATTGTTTTGACGGTTCCCCAAAGCGGACTCATATCAGGTACATCTGCCGCTATGATACTTGACGGCTGGACGTGGGAGGACGCCACTCTGAAAGCGCCGGTGGGCATGCATATTCGCTGGCCGCGGATGACCGTGAGCCACTCGCCCTATGTGCGCAAAACCCCGGAAGAACAAAAAAAGAAACGTGACAAGCAGCTAAAGGAATTGGATGTCATATTTGATAAAGCGCGTGCTTATGCTCAAAGCATTTCAGCAGAAAAATCGCCACCCCAAAAAATGGATTTAAAATGGCAAAGTATGGTTAGTGTAATAAATGGAGAGCTACCCATATTCGTCCACGCTAATGGTGTACAGCAGATAGAAGCTGCGGTAGAATGGGCTTCACGTCAGAAATTGGGTATGGTACTTGTCGGCGGACGCGACGCCTGGATGGTGACGGATAACCTAAAGAAAAATGATATTCCGGTCATAATAGAAGCCACTCATAAACTTCCGGCACGTCGCTGGGCGGATTATGATATGCCCTTCAAAACACCCTTCAAACTTTACGAAGCTGGAATCAAATACTGTATTTCTGCTAATGGTGGAGCATTTCAAGCAGCACACCAGCGAAATTTGCCTTACGAAGCAGCCACAGCAGCGGCTTATGGTCTGCCAAAAGATGAAGCGCTGAAATCAGTCACGTTATATCCCGCAGAAATTCTGGGTATTGCGAATCAGGTCGGTTCACTGGAAGTCGGTAAAGATGCGACTTTGTTTATTTGTGATGGTGATCCCCTGGAGGTTATGACCAATGTGGATCAACTTTATATCCAGGGACGGAAGGTTGACATGGGCGATAGGCATAAGATACTGCGTGATAAATATATTAAGAAATATCGGCAGCTTGGATTGATTGAAAAATAACATGTCATACTGAACCAAGCGTTAGCTGGTGAAGTATCTCAAGGGAAAAATAATCAATAAACACTTGAGATTCTTCTCCCTACACTTCGTGTACGGGAGATGACATGTACTTTTTTCCTGACTTCGGACTGATACTGCCACAGCTTAAACAAAAGCCATTTGCAAAAGGAGTTTTTTAATATGGTCTATATTTTCCTGATAAAGTGGAGTTTGATCCCGTCTTTTTCTAATGAGTTAGGCAAATCTCCGCAATAATATTCAATTTTTTCAAACAATAATTCATATCGTATCAATACTTCTACACCTCCACTTATTTTTAAACTGTCATTAATAGACGATTCATCTTCAGGTTTGTATTCATATTCATTAATGTCGATAAAGAAACCGCAGCCATCAACAGCAAAATCTCCTGTCCAGCGTAGAAATGCATTTGCTTCAAGTATTGCATCCTCCTTTTTATCTTCGCAACCGATGATTAAAATGACAGAAAGGAGTAAGAGTAACTTTTTCATTTTAATTTCCTTTATAAATTTCATTTTTCCGCTCTAAATGCACCATAATTAATAATCCCTGCAAATCCTGAATAATACCAATCACCGGTAATTTTATTTCCATCAATTATGCCGACCAAACTTACATTATTATCAGCCATATATGGATTCAGTTCAGAGTGAAATTCATCTTCTTCAATTGTGCCAATTAATGCGCCTTCTCCTGTCTGGGGACCAATATTTTCCGGATTCCCAATTTTCTCAAAATCCCAGTCACCTGAGATTGAAATAGAATCACCATATTCAATTGAAAATGTACCTTCGACGATTTTTACTCCTAATGTGTCAAATGCAGAATAATGATATAAACCATCCATTTCGTCTTTATTACATCCAATGATCAAAAATGATAAGAATAACACGATTACATATATTGATTTATTAATCATGATTTGCCTTTATTTTAACAATATTAATTTTTGAACATCTGAATAGTTCCCACTTTGCAGTCGCACAAAATAAACTCCGCTGGGTAGATTGCCAGCGTGCCAGGTGATTTCATGTTTACCAGGATTGAGGGGTTCATCGATGAGGGTTTCCACCAACCGCCCGGTTATATCAAATATCTGTAGTTGCGAGGCATGCCTCGCGTCTACGTTAAACCTAATGGTGGTGGTTGGATTGAAGGGGTTGGGATATGGCTGAAACAGTTTAAAGTTTTGGGGAAATGGATTTTCATCCTCAACTCCAACAAACTCGCCATAGGTAACTCCATTGATTATTGCAGCATTCAAATTTGTCATACCCGATGTTCCTTCCACAACGAAAAGACTCGTAAGGCCTATTCCTTTCGTGAAGGTGAATTCTTGATAAAGCATCCAATCGTATTCAATGAACAATCGATCCGAGTCTAAAAAAGACACATTATAGTAATAATCTAAACAATTTGTCCAGGGAGTGATACTATCATTATAGGTCAATAAGGGATAAAGACTGAACTCATCATTGGTACATGATCCACTATCATATTCAGCAACAACCGACATTGAAGTATCAATACGTAAATATTGAAAATATGTACTATTCTCACTGGTTTTTATAAAATAAGACTCACCATTTGGCATGGTCGTATCCCCTATTATTAGATAGGTAAAGTAATAAGTCGTATCCGGATGACTAATATTATATTGCCACATATCACCAATATGAAGAGGGAAAAAATCTAAGTGATCATAAACTGCTAGGTCTTCAACATAAGTAAAAGAGGCAGTGTCCCATTCATTTAACTCATAATTATAAAACGGTTTCATTAAACTATAATATGTACCGTAATTAAGCTGACCCCAAAATAATGTATTGAACGGACTTTTCCATAATGCAGTTAAACTGTCTCCCGGGTTTATCGTATAATAATTATCTATTGGAATAAAAGCGATACCATCAATTGCCGTTCCTATTGAATCAATAAGAAGCCAGTCAAACCAACCCATAGCTGTAAAATTGATAGTATCATTGCTGATGTTTATCATTTTCAGATTAGCTTTCATTGTGTCGCCGATACTATACTCTGGTTTATCCAGCGTGATTGAGTAAGAGTAATCGCCAGTAACAACTTGTTCGAAAACAATGGAAACCATAAAAAAGAAAATCAAGATAATTTTTTTCACATTTTATTCCTATTTCATTAAAATGACTTTTTGAGTTTGAGAGGACTCCCCACTCTGCAGTCGCACAAAATAAACCCCGCTGGGAAGGTTATGGGCGTTCCATATGATTTCGTGTTCGCCAGGAGTAAGCGGTTCATTAATAAGTGTTTCCACGAATCGCCCGGTTATATTGTAAATATGTAGAGACACGGCATGCCGTGTCTCTACTGAATACCGGATGGTGGTGGTTGGATTGAAGGGATTAGGATAGGCAGGATACAAATTAAGTTTATTGGGTAACACATCATTTCGTCTGTTGGATAAAACGTTTGTTGATAGTAAAAGCCATTTCGCATGGGATAAATTTTCATGAAAATCATAGCTCTTTACTAAGCCAACCCCTTCTGCAAACCAAAAGGATTTTACAGGATCATTATTCAAGTTGGCTTCAAAGTGATAACAATCATAATAGGTGTTTGCATCCGTTACGACGGTATCTGTTTTACTCACCAACCTCATTGGTACCATGGTAAAATCAAGAACATACATATATCTCATAAAAGTCACATCCCAAGGCTCATTCAATTCAGCATCAAACTTGAACATAGGAAAATTAAGCGAATCCGTACCACTATGTGATGAATTATCATTAAAAGGTCCAAACCAACCCCAAACCCATGAACCATCCCATCGGAAATATTTAGGCGTAAAGAACCAACCAGGAATAAAATCCGAATCAAATTCATAATAAATATTTTCCATGGTATCCATTTCAATATTCGAAATCGTTTGGTGATGTACTAAACTATCCTCGTTGTACGAAAACTGGTATATCCATTCATTCCCAACCTCCAATGGAAAATAATCCAAATAATTTGATGAATGATTACAGGGACTTTGGTACCCATTTGCAACATATTCGTTTCCTCCTTGGGCAACAATTGCGAATTCAACCGATCCATAATATTCTGTCTCTCCATTGTTATCCAAATCCTGTCCATAGATTTCAACTGTCCACGTCCCAAATGATAATCCGCCTATTGCCAATTCAAGATCAAATTCACAATTGCAAAACGCCATATCTCCCGTATCTACTTCAGTGATTTCTATGATATTGCTGTCTAGAAATGTGATGCTGAAATCAAATAATGCACCACAGTTTCGCTCTGTATTATCATGGTGAATCGTTACTGTATCACCTGATACTTCTGTCCACAAAGAATCGGTTTGTCCAATAACAAAATTGAGCAACAAGACGAAAATTAATTGCTTTTTCATAATAAACCTCTATTTCATTAAAATGATTTTCTGGGTTTGTGAAAAAGCACCTGATACTAACCGCACAAAGTACACACCGCTGGACAGGCTGCCGGCGTTCCATGTGATTTCGTGTTCCCCGGGAGTAAGTGGTTCTTTGATGAGTGTTTCTACTAATCGCCCGGTTATGTCAAATATCTGTAGTTGCGAGGCATGCCTCGCCGCTACGTTCAACCGGATGGTGGTGGTGGGATTGAAGGGATTGGGATATGGCTGATATAGTTTGAAATTTTGAGGGATTGGATTTTCATCTTCATCTGTAGATAATGGTGTATAAAAATCTGAACATATCCAATCTGTATATCCAAAATAACTAATATTGATTCTCTTTACTATGCCAGCCCAGCCACTAATCTCACCACCCTGTTCGTAATAATAACTTATCCATTCTACATATCCCCAATCGTCTCCATCTGTAGAAAATACATAACATGGTGAAGTTATCGGATATAATGGATGATACCACACAATCGTATCGTTTTTTGAATCCAGCCTCATATTATAACTAAATCCTTCATCAACATCATAAACTGTCCAAGGTTCCCCAACTTCCGCTCCGAAATCATAAAGGACACAATCCACTGGTGTTGTATTTAAGCCTGTGAGAATATGAACTTTTAATCCTTCATTTCTCAAACCGACCATTCTACCGTCATATCGAAAATTATGTACAGTGAAATATTCATATCCATTATGTATAATTGTATAAGGGTATTCAATTATTTCAGTATGCGTTGAATCATTATTTTCGTAATTCCAGCGATAACCTTCCCCAAGCGGATAGATTTCTTGCATCATACCCACAGTATGAAAAGTGAGTATTACAAAAAACAAAGATATTTTAACTAAATGTTTCATCCTGAACCTCCGTTCAGTAAAAGTTACATATAAACGCATTTCTGCCAAACATAATATTTCAAGACATATTTATCTTCATTCCCCTTTCAATTTGAATTTGGATTCGTGTAATTTCTGTTTCATCAAAAAGGAATCAGATATGATTAAACGATATATAATTTGCATTTTTCTATTTTCATTTATTTTTGCGGAAGGAATTGAGCTTGGTGAAAAACTGACGCTTGATTCAACGACGGCTGTTTCAGTCATTCTTGAGAACCCGGAAGATTTTCTGGGCAAACCACTACAAATCAGTGGAATGGTTGTCGATGTCTGCTCCCATCAGGGATGCTGGATTGATGTGTCTAGTGACAAGCCAAACGAAACTATCAAAGTAAAAGTTGATGATGGCGTTATTATATTTCCGCTGACGGCTAAAGGGAAAGAAGTTATTGCTGAAGGCACGCTGGAAAAATTGACCTTCACAGATGAGGAAGCATTGAGTTTCAAAAAACATGAAGCTGAAGAGAAAGGTGAGGAATTTGACGAAGTGAATTATAAAATCACCGATGCAGATAAAACAATTTACCGTCTGCGTGGGTTGGGTGTTGTTATCAAATAAATAAGAAGAGCCGCCTCAAATTACCTGGGCAGAAACATACTTAATGCACCTGTTATAATTCGCTTTTATTAAATATAAACCAAGAAAAATCTATTTTTTTATTCTGATTTTTTAAAGGTAAGATCAAATATTAATATACTTGCGACAAAATAATATGAAAGGTACATCAGGACTCCAGAAACAATCGTAAGGTAGCTAAATGCCGGATGGATATAACGGATACCCCAAAAAGAGCCAAAAGTAGTAAGGATCGCTATCAACGGCTCGATCATTAAAAAATATTTCCACCACCCAGAGAGAATGGAATTAAAATAAAAGAGCGCACCTATAATTATAAATAATATAGCGAAGGAAATAATATGAGAATGGGTTGTTAAAAGCAAATTTTCCAACGATTTCGGGAAATGATCGGGAATTTCATATTCATCTGCTTTCGAACCGGCAATACGCTCAGATGTCTGTTCGGGGCTCATGTGGGTCGTGAGATTTACATAAACAAGCCCTAGGCTCACACCTATGGTAAGTACAACAATAAAAGTAACTAAAAACCAACGTAGGCTTTTTTCTAATTCATTTAGTTTCATATTTTGCATTTGATTGGTTATTATCTCGAATTACGTCTAATAAAAATGTCAATTTCTGAATACCTTTTTTCATGGATTCCACAGAAATTGTTGCACCACTGATACCATCAATATCATCATATCGCGATGAGGAATTCTTACCAAGGAATTGATTTAACCAGGACTTTTGCTCCACTTCCCCGCCGATTGGTTCACGGTATTTAACCACAGCAGCATTAACGACTTTCCCCTGATTATTGTACATAGATATAAAGGTTATGGGCATGGATTTTCCTTTGACATTATCTAAGAGAGCATAACCAACAATTTGTTTATCTATCGTAACCGACCAAATATAGACAAAGTCAGAATAGAAGCGCTGTTTGGCTTTATACTCCACTTTTTGTTTTATGTTTTTCGGTATAATGTATCGAAAAAAGACAAGCGTTGCCTCATCACCAAACTCCTGCTGTACCATGAATTCAGCTTCCTCTCGAATTCCGCCAATTAAGATTGACATTATTAAGAGAATCAAAATCGAATTTCTTTTAACCACTATTACTCAGAACAAATAATTTAGAAATTATAACCGACACCAATATTGATCTGTGTTTTGGAGTCGTCGTCAGATTCTTTTTTATGTGTGCCATAATCAAATTTGAATACAATATTTGAAATGGGCCAATAGGTAACACCGAATCGTTTAATTGTATAATGTTCACTTGGATCATCATTTCCACGGTTGTAATCGGATATTCGTATCCATGGCATTAGTTTACTTTTTAACCCGATAAATGAACTTACGTTATAACCAAGATCCATATAATATCCACCGCTTGTTTTGTATCCCAACGGGTTATTCTCGTAAGTGATTGTTCCATATTCTGCAACAGCATAAATATATTTTGTATCATATTTAGCATGAAATACCAATAATGAAATACCAACGCTGGCAGTATCAGCATTATTTACAATTTTATTTCCTTCATCATCAGATGTAAAATAATCCGATGTGGGAGCATCATTTATGGTTAGCGAGCCACCGATACGAAGTTTGCTAATTCCGGAATAATTGATACTAAAATTTTTGACCATATCATAGGCTGTTGACTTATACCCTTTTTCGCGCCCGTCTCGAATACCTTTACCAATGTTATCACCATTTAGATCTTCCATCAGAACAAAACGCCAGTTGATTCCGGTAATTTTCCCATATACTGCAGCACCATTCCCGAACCATGTTGTGGGAATAACGTATTTACTGTATTCAGGACGTTCCACGCTCAAGAATAAAGGAGGTTCATGGCTTTCATTGATGATTCCCACAGACGGCAGGATTACACCGGCCTGGAAGCCAAACCGATCTGTATGGTAATTCACAAACGCCTGTTCCAGCTCAAGTTCGCCATCGCCCTCATGCACCAAATTATGCTCTAATTCAACTTCCGACTTAAAGGACCATTCTTCCGAAAATGCATAGCCATAATAGATGATAAAACGGTGAAAGTCTAAATTAACCGTGGTGGCATTTTCGCCACTATGACTTCTATTATAGTGAAGTTCTCCGTAACCACCCACACTATATCCGGGGGTGAAAAAATCATCCTGTTCTAGTAATACTGTCATTAATATCATTCCAAAAAATAACTTGGTCATATTTATTCTAAATTGGGTGAGAAGGTTATTAAAATTATAGTTATTGAGATTTAGTCTCATTAACAAGTTAAATGTAATAATTGTCATAGTGCAAACACTTTTTATAAGGAAGTATTGATATTGAATTATCGTGTATTAAAACCCTTCCAATACTAACTTGAGGTGAATCTTGTAGAATATATTGGAGCAATTATGGTAAAACAAAATACGGTTTTCGTTCTTGGTGCTGGAGCCAGTAGACATTACGGCTACCCATCAGGAGAAGAATTAAGAAATAATATTATTAAATACTTTGTGAAATGGTATACAAAACACTTTGGTCCAAGATTCTCACTTGGTAGTTGGACAACCATGACTACTTTTGAAAAAGATCGAGAATTGAAAGACGTAAAAAAGTTTATTGAAGATTTTAACCTTTCAGAAGAACAAATTGATCTATTTATCTCAAGAAATCCTGATCATGCTAAATTAGGAATGCTTGCTATTGTTTTAGGAATATATCACGCTGAACAGGGGGAGTTGGAAATTCCGGAGGTTTCGGACAGTGATTCCGGAGAAGTTTCGGACACCATTCCGGTAAACTTTCGGACACTTGTTTTAGTTTCCTAAACCTTGGTT
>VAOY01021319.1_pt1 | contig 84157 bp, 64 predicted proteins | sample 3393881 | NCBI WGS metagenome assembly VAOY01 (sample SAMN08290430, study PRJNA428436) | hydrothermal vent metagenome | isolation source: Deep-sea hydrothermal vent chimney | place: Indian Ocean: Southwest Indian Ridge
CTATCGGAATCGGTGTCCGAAGAACTATCGGAATCGGTGTCCGAAGAATTACCGGAATGGTGTCCGAATGTTACCGGAATTTCCAATTAGGCAAGGGGATAAAAACAGAGAAAGGTTCATATGGTCATATGGGTGCCTCTGACCGTGAATTTGATGTATTGAGGAAAAATTGTAGTTAGATTCACTTATGAATGATTGTATAACAAAAACTTCCACACTGTCTAACAGCTCTTTCAATTACAAATAAGTAAGACGGGCCAATTTATGGAAAAAGTTACCATTTTTGTGGACGTTCAGAACATCTACTACACTACGAAAGAGTTCCACAATTGTCATTTCGACTATAACACTTTTTGGGCTAAAGTGACTTCAAATAGGAAAGTTGTGAAGGCAATTGCATATGCTATTGATAGAGGTGATGAAAAGCAGAAACAATTTCAGAACATACTTAGGGGAATTGGATTTGAAGTAAAATTAAAGCCGTATATTCAAAGAAGTGATGGTTCCGCAAAGGGTGATTGGGATGTTGGTATTACACTTGATATGATGCAATATGCTAAGGAATCCAATGTGGTTGTGTTAGCATCCGGGGATGGTGATTTTGACTTGTTGATAGACAAAATAAGAAATGACTTCGGTGTTTCTGTTGAAGTATATGGTGTGGCTAAACTCACAGCTGGTTCTTTGATTAAATCAGCGTCAAAATTTGTGCCTATTGAAGGTGATTTGCTATTAAAAATTAAAAGGTAATCATCAATAATCAATGGAAATGCCGGCTCAAATATTTGGCAGGTACACCTTTCTAACCGACAAATCCATTTTTGAAAACCTTGAATCCAATGATTAGGACTTTTTGTATTTTCTAATGTTGAGTCTTACATTTCAAAGTAATGTTTAACTACAAATTCCATGTTTCGACAAAATTTCCAATCAATCTCACCGGTTATAAATAAGAATTAGAGGAAAGGTTATCCAATCTAACAAATGAAATATGTGAAATTCTTAAGGATGACTTTTAGAGAGGTTTTATTAAAAATACCAACTAGCTACCGTTTTATAAAAAAGGAGAAATAAATATGATTGATGTTAAAGAAGCAGTTAAAAATGCTATTTTATACTTTGAAGAATTATATCAAGGAGACTATTCAAATTTGGCCCTTGAGGAAGTGGAGTTTTCAGATGATGAAAAGCATTGGTTTATCACTTTAGGGTTTACTCCTCCAACAACTGGCATAGCACAAATGGCGGGTACGGTACAAAAAAGAGAGTATAAATCGCTAACGATAAATTCTGAATCTGGTAGTATTATTTCAATGAAAATCAGAACCGTGAGATGATACAAAACATAGAAAGGAACTTAGATAAATATAGAAAAAGGGGAACTATTATTGATAGCAATCTCCTTTTGCTTTACTTTGTAGGTTCTTGTGATCAAAATAGAATTTCTTTATTCAAAAGAACAAAAATGTTCACAATACAGGATTATGAGCTTCTTTGTCGCTATATAAACCTGTTTGATTTAGTGTTTACGACACCAAACATTCTCACCGAAGTCAGTAATTTACTCAATCAACTAGCAAGCGATCTAAAGCCTGATTATTATTCTATTTTTTCAGAATTGCTAGAGATGTTCAAAGAGAGCTATCAGTCTTCCACAGAGTTATCACGGTCTAATTGTTTTACTAAGTTCGGCTTAACCGATAGTGGAATTATCGAAGGTGCTAGAAAACATGAAATGTTAGTTTTAACTGATGATTTTAGACTGTCAGGATATTTAACGAGTTTAAGTATAGATTCCATTAATTTCAATAATATTAGGACATGGGTTGGAGAATAATCGCATAACAAACCTTTTTTTAATGACGTACTAACTGATAACTATGAATTGCAAAATGTCAAGAGTCCTACTAATAAAACCAAATAAAGAGAAAAATAAATAATGGCTTTAAGTTGGAATGAAATAAAAGATCGAGCCTTAATCTTCGCAAAGGAATGGAAAGGAGAAAGTAGAGAGAGGGCCGAAAAGGATACCTTTTGGAATGACTTTTTTAATGTATTTGGAATTTCTCGTAGAAGAGTAGCTACATTTGAAGAACCTGTAAAAAAATTGGGTGGCAAGCAAGGCTTTATTGATTTATTCTGGAAGGGAACGCTTCTAGTCGAACAAAAATCAAAAGGAAAAGATTTAACCAAAGCATTCGAACAAGCAACGGATTATTTCCCAGGCATAAAAGAATACGAGCTGCCAAAATATATTTTAGTCTCTGATTTTGAACGATTTAAACTCTACGATTTAGACGAAAAAACCGAACACGAATTTCATATTAAGGATTTTCATAAAAATGTAAAACTGTTTGGATTTATCGCCGGATACCAAAAACGGACATATAAGGAAGAGGACCCAGTCAATATAAAAGCGGCTTATCACATGGGGAAATTACATGATTTGTTGGACGAAAGTGGCTATCAAGGACATTCGCTCGAAGTCTTTTTGGTTCGCTTGCTTTTTTGTTTGTTTGCCGACGATACCGGAATTTTTCAAAAAGATGGTTTAAGATTCCTTATCGAAGAAAGAACCAAAGAAGACGGCAGTGATTTAGGAGCCATTCTTGCACAGTTTTTTCAGGTATTGAATACACCTAGAGATAATCGTCTGAAAAATTTGGATGAAAGTTTAAACCAATTTCCTTTTGTAAATGGAAAACTGTTTGAAGAAACATTACCCATCGCCGCATTCAATAGAAAAATGAGAGATATATTATTGGAAGCAGGTGCTTTGGACTGGGGTAAAATTTCGCCGGCTATTTTTGGCAGTATGTTTCAAAGCGTAATGAATCTTAAAGAAAGAAGAAACCTCGGGGCGCATTATACATCTGAAAAAAACATTTTAAAGCTGATTAAACCTTTGTTTTTAGATGAACTTCACATTGAATTCAATAAAATAAAAGGCAATGCAAAAAAGTTACAGGAATTCCATAAAAAATTATCCACTTTGAAATTTCTGGACCCGGCTTGCGGCTGTGGAAATTTTTTAGTTATCATTTATCGTGAACTCCGTTTACTCGAATTGGAAATATTACGCATCATTTATAAAAGGCAAATGGTAACCCATATTGAAACCATTATTTGGCTTGATGTGGATCAATTTTACGGAATAGAATATGACGAGTGGCCAGCAAGAATTGCGGAAGTCGCATTGTGGCTGATGGACCACCAAATGAATTTACGTGTCAGTGAAGAATTCGGACATTACTTTGCACGATTGCCCTTGAAGAAATCTGCCAAAATTGTGAATGGAAATGCACTACGATTAAATTGGGAAGAAATTATTCCGAAAAGTGATTTGAGTTATATTTTAGGTAATCCGCCTTTTATTGGTTCAAAATTTTTAAATAAAAACCAAAGAACAGAAATGGCTGCTGTTTTTGACTGTGTAAAAAATGGAAAAATACTTGACTATGTTTCTGCTTGGTATTTAAAAGCATCTCAATTTATTGAAGGTACACAGATTAAAACTGGATTTGTTTCTACAAATTCGATTACACAAGGCGAACAAGTGAGCGTACTTTGGGGTGAATTGTTAAATAAATACAAAATAAAAATTCATTTTGCACATACTACTTTTAAGTGGAGTAACGAAGCTAAAGGAAAGGCAGCTGTTTATTGTGTTATCGTTGGCTTTGCAAATTTTGACACAACAAATAAGAAACTGTTTACATATTCTGATATTAAAGGTGAACCTGACGAATTAATTGTAAAAAACATAAATCCATATCTTGCAAATGCTAAAGACCTATTAATTACGAGACAAAGTAAACCAATAAACAACGTTCCTAAAATGGCCTTTGGGAATATGCCTTTAGATGGCGGTAGTTTCTTATTTACAAACGAAGAAAAAGAACAGTTTGTAATGAAAGAACCCAAATCTCATAAATTCTTTTTCCCTTTGATAAGTGCAAGAGAATTTTTGAATAAAAAAAAGCGTTGGTGTTTATGGCTTGTTGATATTAGTCCACAAGAATTAAGAACAATGCCAAAAGTGTTGGAACGAGTTGAAGCAGTAAAACAGTTTAGACTTGCTAGCATAGCACCTTCAACTCAAAAACACGCTGCTACACCTACATTGTTTCGAGATAGAAATAGACCAGACACATTTATTGTAGTTCCAAGAGTATCATCAGAAAATAGAAAATATATCCCAATGGGATTTTTTAACAAAAACAGTATCGTAGGTGACACAATGTTAGCAATCCCAAATGGAACATTTTACAATTTTGGAGTACTAATGTCTGAAATGCATATGGCTTGGGTAAAATACACTTGTGGAAGACTTGAAAACCGTTTTAGATACTCTAAAGATGTGGTTTACAATAATTATCCTTGGCCAAAAGAACCAAATGCAAAGAATAAAAAGAAAGTAAAAGAAAAATCACAAAAGGTATTAGATGTAAGAGCAGAATTTACTAAAAGTAGTTTAGCCGATTTATATGACCCATTAACAATGCCTCCAAAATTAGTGAAAGCACATCAAGAATTAGACAAAGCAGTAGATTTGTGCTATCGCCCGCAGGCGTTTACCAATGAAGCGACAAGGATTGAATATTTATTTGATTTGTACAATGAGTACACAATACCATTATTGAATGAAAAAAAAGGAAACTAAAAGGAAAAAACTACGAACGTCCAACAATAAATGAGAATCATATACACCCTACGAGATAGCAACGCCTTTTATATAGAACTTTCATGGCAATCAAACAGGAGGAATAATGACTGAACGAGAAACAGTATCCTTTGAAGAATATACTTGATCAAAATTAATAATGATGAACGAATACAAAATGTAATCTATAATGAAACACTTACTAAAATAACTGATAACCTTAAATTCAACGTGTTAATGTGGAATTGATTTAATCCGAAAGAGGTTAAAATGAAATACTCATTTCGTAATATTTTAAAATATAAGGAGCTGACATCATGAACTCTAATCCAGATATAACAATACGATACCAGTTTGTATTTCCCGATGACAAGACTATTGAATATGAAATTACATTGGACTCGGAAACCTGTGAGTTGATCACTCCAGAGAAACCAGATATTCCATTTTGGTGCAAATTGGATTATATGAAATGCGACGATTGTACCAAACAAACCGAAGGAATTGACTATTGCCCCCTGGCTGTTAATTCCATTGACCTGATCGATCATTTTCAGGATGTACTTTCTTACGATGTTATCGATGTAATTGTAGAAACCAGTGAACGCCTATATTTCAAAAATCAAATTTCTGTGCAACAAGCATTAGGCTCTTTAATTGGAATCATTATGGTAACCAGCGGCTGTGAAGACCTTGATAAACTCCGACCGATGGTTCGATTTCATTTGCCTTTTGCATCTATCGAAGAAACCGTTTATAGAACAACATCAATGTATCAGCTGGCTCAATATCTGAGAGTCCAACATGGTTTAGATCCGGATTATGAAATGAAGGAATTGATAGGTGTTTATAAAAAGATACATAATATAAATGTCAATTTCGTGAAACGTTTACAGAAAGCGACAGAAAAAGATGCTAACTTAAATGCTGTAGCGATATTGGATACGTTTTCCCAAATGATACCATTCAGTATAGAAGATACGTTGAAAAATTTTGAAGGATTGTTTTCGCCTTATCTCAAATGAGGACTAGAGCATATATCGGTTTGTTCAAAATAATAATTATAAAGCATCAAAAATAGGTATTCAAAATGGAAAAAATGTTATGGAGTGAAAAATACAGCGTCGGTGTAAAAGAATTCGATGATCAACATAAAATAATTTTTGACTTAATAAATGATTTAATTGGGCGAAAAAATCTTACTGTACGATCCGAAAGCTTAACTGCTGCACTGGGAAAAATGACCGAATATTTTTGGGTACATCTTAAAAAAGAAGAAAAATTTATGAGAGATTATGGTTACCCGGAGTATGACGAACACGTGATTCGGCATACTAAATTCAAGAAGAAAATCATGAAATTTAATTTGGATCAAATGGGTCATATAGATTCTGTTCCCGATGATCTACTAATATTTTTGAATAAGTGGTGGAGTACGCATATTTTAAAAGTGGATATGCGTTATCGTTCATTTTGTAATGATAATGAAATTAAATAAATCGTGAAACAAATATTCTCTAATTAACATTATACGTTCTACATTTCAGCCAACATGTTTTATGTATTATGTTTTGCATATCACGATTACGGCATATTTCAAAAAAGGATTATTCAATGCACCGTCTATTAATATTATTTTTCATTTCAATATTTTCATTTAACTGTTCACATCTTTTATCATTAAAACGTACAGATTCTGCATATGTACGAACTGAACGCGCGCTGAGTAATCCTGAAGAATCAGAAACCTACCCGGAATTAACAGAACGAAATCGTCTCATGGGCAATCTCTCTCCTGAAAGATTATGTTATACTGTGAATCATTACGATCTGAATCTGGATATTAATTTTGACAATAAAACCATTTCCGGATACAATACATTCACAGCTCTGGCAGTAAACGATTTTTCAACGCTGCAGATTGATTTGGGTAATGAAATGATTATTGAAAAGATTGAATACAACGGCAATGAGTTGAGTTATACCCGAAAGGAAGATGCCGTATTTGTAAAATTCCCTGATGTCACTGCTGGATCAGAATTTTTCTTTACAGTTTATTATTATGGCACTCCCAGGGTTGCACCACGTCCGCCGTGGGATGACGGTTTTGTCTGGGAAACAGATAAAGCAGGCCGCCCGTTTGTTGCCGTCACCAGTGAAGGTTTAGGGGCAAGCCATTGGTGGCCGTGCAAGGATCATATTTCCGATGAATCAGACAGTATGTCCATCAATATTACAGTTCCATCAGAATTTATGTGTGTTGCAAATGGAAAATTTGTCGAATCAGTCGAGAAAAATGATGGTCGAATAGAGTATCGATGGTTTGTGAACAATCCCATCAATAATTATAATGTTTCAGTGAATATTGGGCATTATATAGCCATCCAAGATACAATCCAATCCCTTGGAGAAATCAGGGATGCAACTTATTATGTTTTGGATTATAATGAAGATGTCGCCAGAGCACATTTTAAAGAAGCCAGAACAGTTATTCGTGTGCTTGAATATTATTTTGGTCCCTATCAATGGTGGGATGATGGATTTAAGTTAGTTGAAACTCCCTACTTAGGGATGGAACACCAAACGGCTGTGGCGTATGGGAATGATTTTAGAATATTTGATAAATCAAAAACCCGATCGCTCTATGGATTTATCGACTATATCACTCTTCACGAAACAGCTCATGAATGGTGGGGGAACAGCATCACTGCCTGCGATCCGGCAGATGTGTGGATTCATGAAGGATTCGGGACATATTCTGAAGTTTTGTACATCGAATATTTATTTGGCTATGATTTAAGCATTGATTATTTAATTCAAAAAAGAAAGTATATCGGTAATAAAAAAGCAATTGTGGGTCCTCGAAACCAGAATTATTGGGGATTCACTGATGCGTATAATAAAGGAGCCTGGATTATTCATACATTGCGAAATGTCATCAATGATGATGAACTTTTCTTTAAGACATTAAAAGGATTTGCAGTAGACAATGCAAAAAGTATTATTTGTACTGAAGATGTGCGGGATTATTTTTCAGAAAAGATAGGAATCGATTTAACTTCATTCTTTGATCAGTATTTATTTAACAGAAAAGTTCCGACACTGGAGTTTGCCCAACAGGATAGTACATTTTATTATCGTTGGTTTGATGTTATAGATGGTTTTGATATGCCGGTTGATTTACTTGTTAATAAAGTTGAAACCAGGTTAATTCCCTCCAGCCAAACACAAAAGTTGAATATCCCAATATATGCAACTGTGGAAATAAAAGATTGGGAATATTTGATCATTAAAAAAGAAAATAATAATTTGCTCCCGGTTGGAATTACAAGTAGCGAGTGATGTATCAAAATTGTAATTTTTTCCCCCAATTAAGGAAACAAAATGAACGGAGATAATTTAAAAGCACTTTTTCATGTGCTGGATAGCGAACAACAGATCATTCAGCGTACAGATCAGAAAGCATTTACACTTCTTTCCATCTTAGGCGTATTCATGGTCTTTTTTATTATACATTTTTTAAAGATTCAGATGGATTGGTTTAGATTCATTCTTGTGGTGGTTTATTTTATCGTTGCTTTTTTGGCAATTGTCAATTTAATGCTCGTTATTGTACCAAGGATTCGAAAAGATGCACCGGGAGATGACAGCCCTGAAATTAACGTTACATTTTTTGGTGGTATCAGTACATTCAAATCATCAGAAGAATACGCAAACTATCTTTCAAATATCGCCAATGATGATGAAAAAATGTATCAAATGTTTTCAAACCAGGTTTATGCGCTGGGAATGATCAATTCTTATAAAAACAAATCTCTAAAGAGAGCAATAATATTTTTTGCCTCGGCAATTTTGTCAGAATTATTGATTATTATGTCAATGGCTTGGAGTAGAGCATTACCTTTCTTATTCCCCGGCTGATGAAACATTTTTTACTTATAGTACTCATTTTCTGGATGGGTTGTTCAACACCAGGAACGCAAGGTCCACCAGGCCCTCAGGGTGAACAAGGCTCGTCAGGACCTCAAGGTGAGCAGGGAATCCATGGTGAGCAAGGTCCGTCAGGTGAGCAAGGCCTACCCGGAAGTGTAGATTCTTTATTAATTGAAAAATTGGAAAAAGCCCTGGAAGATATACAAAAGGTAGAAAAAATAGAAGTCGTCACTGCATCAGTCCATTTTTCATTCGGAATTGCTCCACCTATCATGGGTTTTGCCGTTATGACGAATTACGGCAATATTTTCCAACTAAAGAATAAAAATCCAGCCATACTTGGGGATAACTTTGAATTTCTTGTACGGATTGCTGATCATGATAATTTTATTTCCCTGTCATTCTTATCTGGAGGTGAAGGACAATATCACTTTTATTTGGCCATCACTGAAGACGGAAACAGCTATGTATCGGATGATCTTAAAAATTGGTCTTCCAAAGGCATAATCCCGCTGGATTAGTCATGAGATCCGCATTATCGGCGGTAGGTTTAATTTTTTCAATTCTGCTAGCTGGCCACCCAATTACCATTGACGGACTATTTGACGATTGGGATAATGTTCCATTATCGTATCAAGATCCACAGGGTGATGGTATGGGTTTCGATTTTGCCGATCTGAAAATCACGTATGATAATGAATTTTTATTTATTTATTTTTCTTTACACTCTGGTGAATTGCTCCTGCAGGATTTGAATGCAGTCCATTTATATATTGATGCTGATAATGATTCTTTAACTGGATACTCTTTTGGTGGCATCGGTGCAGAGTTGGATTGGACGTTCGGTACCAGAAGCGGCTACCACTATTATATGGATAACATTATTACAGTTTATCAGAATGATTTAACATTGCGTATGGCGCCGACTATTACAGCGCAGGAGTTTGAAATTGCCATTAGTAGAACGAGTGAAGCGTTGATGTCTGAAACATCCAGCGAATTAATTCAGGGGAAAATAATCATCGCTGAAGCTCCTCCTAATTCTGATCAAATTCCGGATGGAAATGGGGGAGTCAGTTTTTTCATCGGTGAAGACTATATAATACCTCCCACGCCCATTTCTTTTGAAAAACGGAATTCGACAGATATTCGCTTGATTACACACAATGTATTGTATTCAAACCTGATGAATTCGGAATACCAGGAATATTTTCAAAGAATGTATACATCATTGAATCCTGATATTATTGCTCTTCAGGAAATGGCAGTAAATACAAATCAGCTCCATAGTTTAATCAGCTCATGGTTTCCTGATGACCAGTGGTATGTCAGCAGTCAATTCAGGGATAATATTATTATTTCAAAATATCCGGTTTTAGCACAGGACTTCATAACAGAGTCAACAAGGACGATGGTGGCTTTATTGGATACAGAAAATGAGTTAGGGAGCGATTTAATCATATTTGTTTCACATTTGGCTTGTTGCGCCAATGATGATAGCAGGCAGTACGATGCAGATGAATTTGTAGCCAACTGGCGTGATTGGCGTGAAAATGGAAATGGTCCTTTTGTCTTGGTCGATAACACACCTTTTGTCCATGTCGGCGATTTCAATCTTGTGGGAAATCGGGAACAACTTATTACCTTAACAGAAGGTAATATTATAGATGAAACAACATTTGGGTCTGACTATGCTTTGGATTGGGATGGAACACCCATAGCCGATTTGTTTTCCCGGCACAGTCATAAACGAATGAACTATACATGGCGTAGAGATGGCAGTTCTTTCAGTCCCGGGAAACTCGACTACGTTTTATATACTGACAGCGTTTTGGACACCACCAAGCATTTTGTACTCAATACATTAACTATGGATTCAGCATCTTTGTCAGAGTATGGTTTAGAAGCATGGGATAGTTATAATGCGTCTGATCATTTAATCCGAGTATTGGATATAGCTGGTGAAGATCAAAGCAATGTTGATCCTGAACAATTAACTCCGACTCAAATTAAAATATCAAACCCGTATCCGAATCCATTTAATCCATCGACTAAAATTCAATTTGAGTTACTAACATCTGATTTCATCCGTGTTGATTTATTTGATTTAAAAGGTAAATTTGTAAAAAATATTTCTAATACCAAATATTCAAGTGGTAAATATGAAATAATGGTACAAGGAAATGATCTGACAAGCGGAGTATATTTTTTAAGAATAAATGGTCAACAATTTTCTCAATCATTCAAAATAATTTTATTGAAATAATGGCTAGCAATACAAAAGTAGTCTATTCTACTTCTCCTGGTTTTCAGGAAGAAAATGAAAATGAGGAAAAAATAACATTGGAGGTAAAAGACCAACAATTAAGAGTCTGGCGGCAGCGATTAGGTGGTGGAAGGATGGTTACAGTCATTAAAGGATTTGTCGGAAAAGAAAGTGACATGAAAGCATTGGGTAAAATGCTGAAACAATCTTGTAGTTCAGGTGGCTCCGTTAAAGATGGAGAAATTCTGGTCCAAGGTGATCATCGTGAAAAAATTGTGAACATTTTAAAAACAAAAGGGTATAACGCCAAAGTCAGCGGTGGTTAGGAATTGTGAAATAATAACATTTACAAAATTGGCGAAGGTATTTTGTTTATTTTCAAGGCATAAAAGTTGCGAATAGCCACAGTTTATTGAAATACTTTTATAACGTAGAAAATGAGCAAAAGAGCAAGTCAAAATGTGAATTGAATTATTTTACAGTCCCTTCAATAAGCCGTTTCTTTTTAAATCATAAACATAATAAATTCATAAATGAAAATAATTAAATACACATTATTAACACTATTCATCTTCAATTCTTTTGGGTGTGGGAAGCCAGCCAAAAGTGGAATTGTGACCATGATGGTCACTGCCAATGTCCGGGGTCAGATAGACCCCTGTGGCTGAAAAAAGAATCAACTGGGCGGTCTGTCCAGAAAGTCAGTAATAGTTAACAATTACCGTAAGGAAAAGGGGATTGATCCGATTATAATCGATGCCGGTGATGCGTTTTTTGCATCTTCAGTGTTAGCGGCCCAAAATGTTGAAGCAGATAAATTACAGGCCAAGGCGCTTATGCAGGGTTATGAGAAAATCGGTTGTGATGCCCTCAATATTGGAGGTTTTGATCTGGCCACAGGCACTGATTTCATATATTCATTACAGGAAGAATTCAACATACCTTTCATATCTGCAAATTTAACTGATATAAATGATCAACTATTATTTGATCCGTATACTATTATTGAAAAAAGCGGATTTAAGATTGGTATTACCGGTGTTACAAATCATATTCCCAATCACATCGTTAATGTGAAAAAACGGCCATATAAAGAAGCCGGAAATACAATGATCCAAGAATTGAAACAAAAGGTTGATTATATTGTTTTGCTGGCGAATGTTCAAAATAAACAAACAAAAACAATCGCCGCTGATTTTCCCGATGCGAATTATATATTTTTTAGTCGAAATACACAAAAAACTCGACCAACATCGAAACAGGCCGATAATGGACCTTATGTTTATGGTAGTGGAATCCAGGGAAAATATTTGACTGTAGTAGAAATAAATATAAGTAATGATAAAGATCCTCTTGTAGATATTTCAACTGCAAAAGAGAAAGTAGCATCTATTAACCGGCGTTTGAAAAAACTACAGAAAAAAGACCCCAATAGTTCTCCGGAGGAAATTTATGCTGACCAACCGGTTCTTTTAGATTTAATCAGTGATTATCGTCAGCAAATCGTTAAATATGAGACCATTATGGCTAACGCTGTAAATACTACAAAATATGAAAGTATTTCCCTTTCTAAAAGTGTTGGTGAAGATCCGGAACTTTTAGCATTTGTTAACGAAACGTTAGCAACGTGTAAATCTTTGCGTAGAAAACCCATTAAAGTGTCAAAGAATATCATTAAGCCTAAATCAGGTCCCTTTAAAAAGAAAACCACTATTTTCTGATTCCATGTTCCGAGTTCCATTAAACCAGATGTTGGTGTTGATATTGGTATCGTTCGTCGTTGGTATAATTTCCAATTCAATACGGTCTGATGGAATTTCATATTTTGCAAAGGAAATAGAAGTTTCAGAAGATATAAATGACGTTATCGGCGAACCGGTTGCCATTACACTCTCCCAAGCGAAAGAACTGTTTGATCAGGGTGTTATTTTTATCGACGCACGGGACGATGAATATTTTGCTGAAGGCCGCATCAAAAATGCGTGGAACAGCGGTTTTTTTATGGAATTAATGTTCAGGTTGGATACATTGCAGTCGAGAAATGATCCCGTTGTCTTGTATTGCAGTGACGATGAATGTGGTTCCAGTGAAGAATTGGCTTTTGATTTATACAATGAAGGGTTTAATAAATTAATGGTTTTCCAGGGCGGCTGGATTGAGTGGACAACGGCAGGATATCCCATCGAATGAATTCAAACTTGAAAAATACTATTGTTTTAGCATTTCGTCTTATCCTGGGCGTCATGTTCATTTACGCCAGTTTGGATAAAATTGCCCACCCGGAAGAATTTGCTAAACAGATCGGATATTATAAATCATTGCCATTTGGATTAGAAAATACAGTAGCTATTATACTTCCTTGGACAGAATTGATTATCGGTTTATGTTTTTTGGTTGGAATATTTGTGGATGGCGCTACACTTTTGAGCATTTTGATGATGATTGTATTTATTCTTATGATTTCTCAAGCAATGCTGCGAGGCATTGACATTTCTTGTGGTTGTTTTAAGGTCACTGTTGATGGTGAAAATATTGGATTAAACACTATTCTTCGTGATATCATCTTTCTTGTTATGAGTTATGTGGTTTTGAACCGGCAGGAAAGAAAGTTTGAATTTCTACCAAATTACGATTGATAGAAAAATATTAAATAAGTTATTAAAAAAGCCCTCTAAAATATGAGGGCTTTTTTGAGCGAGAGACGAGATTCGAACTCGCGACATCCACGTTGGCAACGTGGTGCTCTACCAGCTGAGCTACTCTCGCATTAATTAGGGGCGAAAAATTAAGACCTCATATGTATTTAAACAACGGTATTATTGGCGGAATATTGGAGTAAACCTGTTAAGACAGAATTTTGAATTATCGTTTAAAGAGCCCTATTAAATTTCTCTTTCTGTGTCTTATAGTAATCATCTTCCGGTTGTAAGAGGATACATTTGTCTATGACGTTAATTGCTTTATCAGATTGCCCTAATTTCCACAGAACTTCTGCTTCAGTATCCATGGTTTGTGCTTGTGTTTCTTCATCTTCGTCAGCTACCATCATAACCGATTGTCTGATTTTTATTAATGCATCGTCCAAGTTCAGTTCTAATTGAGTCATACGCCAGGCATATCCGTTTAGATCACCAGCAGAGACACTATCCGACTCCAGCAATAAAGTGACAAGATTCCGATACGTTTTAGCTTCAGAAATTGTATCGCGCTCAGTCCGGTAATAACTCTGGAGACTCTTGTAGGCATCAGTCAAATATTTATTGCCTGAATGATCATTAATAAATTCTAATAGGAATTCGGGAGTGTTTTCTATTTTGGTTTTATTCTGTGCTATTTTAACCAGCGCTAATTCATCATGAATATCACTATTATCCAACAACATTTCCCAATATTTCAAAGAGTTTGGGTAAGAGCCACGATCATCCCATTTTTCAGCCAGTTTCAGCAGTAGGGAGTCATTTTTAGGATCTGCTTTCAATTGATCAGTGAGGTTTCCAATGGTGCCACGATTATTGTTGATGCGCTTAATCTCTGCTAAAAATTCGTCAACAGGTCGGTATCCAATTATTCTGTCAACTTCATTTCCATCTGCATTTACAAAAATTAACGTAGGATATCCTGGGATTTTATATTGTTTTACTAAATTAGGTCCCTCACCTTTTTCTGCATCTATTTTTAGGCTAAGGAAATTATCATTTGCGAAGGTGATTACTCTAGCATCAGGGAATACATCGGCATCCAGCCGCTTACACCAACTTCACCATTCTGTATAGAAGTCCATCATAATAATTTTGTCACCGGATTTTTGAAGAGCTTCTTCATAACCCAAGTCACTCCAGGTGTATTGCTGTTGTCCGGCAAGGGCTGATAGGAGGGATACTCCCAGTATAAATGTGAACGACTTCATATTACTTATCCTTGTTATTGAAAAGAATTGCATCATTAAATTTGCTCATCATCTTATGAAATGGTATGTGTAAAAACAAACGGAAAATCATTATTTCGTGAACATGTAAACTTTGTGGAAGTTTTTCCCGATTTCTTCGGGACGCAAAGTTAAGTTACTATCGGGGGCATTTTTCTTTTGTGCTATATTCATCATTGTTTTTAATCATCAAACAATATTGAAGCCTATGAAAAAAATACTTATTGCACTTATTTTATTACCGGTAATTATCATTTCCGGTGAAATTTCTGACCGATATAAAACGGACGCTGAAAGAATTATACAAGCCTCATTAAATAATGAGGAAGGCTTTGAAAGGGTGGCAGAAATCTGCGATACGTTTGGTCCAAGATTCACCGGTTCGCACAACTTGGAAAATGCTATAGACTGGATATTGGAACAGATGGAAAATGATGGACTGGCAAATGTACATGGTGAGAGGGTAAAAGTACCACGATGGGTGCGTGGAAATGAATCCCTGGAATTAATTAAACCCTATAAAAAGAACATGGCTATTTTGGGTTTGGGTGGAAGTATTGCAACACCAAAAAAGGGAATTCGCGGTGATGTGTTTGTAGTGAATAATTATGATGATTTAGAAAAAAACGCAGAAAAAGCAAAAGGAAAAATCGTATTATTCAATGTACCATTTACAAACTACGGAGAAACAGTTGGTTATCGTTATGGTGGTCCATCGGTGGCAGCAAAAGCTGGCGCTATTGCTGGTTTGATTCGCTCTGTGGGACCTTTTTCCATGAATACACCCCATACCGGAGGTACTGCTTATAGTGATAGTATAAAGAAAATCCCCTTTGCTGCCATAACATTAGAAGACGCAGCCATGTTTCAACGCATTCAAGATAGAGGGGGAAAGATCACTGTTAAACTGAAAATGGATGCGCGCTCACTTCCTGAAAGCTGGAGTCGCAATATTGTGGCAGAATTGCCGGGATCAGAATATCCGGAAGAAGTGATTGTTTTAGGTGGACATATTGATTCATGGGATGTTGGTCAGGGCGCTATGGACGATGCTGGGGGTTGTGTGGCTGCCTGGGAAGCAGTACGATTAATCAAGGAATTGGGTCTGCGACCCAAACGAACCATTCGTGTGGTCATGTGGACCAATGAGGAAAATGGACTTCGAGGTGGAAAAGCATATAGGGATAATAATAAAAACGAACTGGAAAACCATATCCTTGCAATAGAATCGGACGGTGGTGTGTTCAGTCCGGAGGGATTTGGGTTTTCCGGCTCCGACGAAGCACGAGTGATTGTGAAAGATATCGCCAATTTGCTGGACCCGATTGGATCAGATTTTATAGGTGATAATGGAGGCGGAGCTGATATTGGTCCAATCATGAAAGAAGGTGTACCTGGAATGGGATTAAAAGTTGATAGTTCCAAATACTTTTGGTATCATCATACAAATGCTGATGCAATGGATAAATTGGATAAGGATGAATTTAACCGCTGTGTGGCAACAATGGCCATCATGGCGTATGTTGTGGCAGATATGGACGAAAGGTTACCGCGATAATGGAATTACAAAACAAAACAGTTTTATTGACAGGAGCTTCCCGGGGAATAGGTTATTTCATCGCTCATACTTTAGCTCACGCCGGAGCTGTTGTTGTTGGCGTGGCTCGATCAGAAGAAGGACTCTATCAGACCAAACGTGATATTGAAAAAGATGGCGGTGTATTTCATTCATTGCCACTTGACCTAAAGAATATTAAAGGTTTATCAGAACTGGTTGAAAAAGCCAAAAGTATCAATGGCGAGGTCGATATACTGGTGAATAACGCAGGGATTGAACTTTATAATGAATATCAGAATTATTCTGCCGACGATCTATCGGATGTTTTGAATATTAATCTTCATGCTCCCATGGAATTGACACGATTATTTTTACCATCCATGCTGGAAAGAGGCGGTCATATTGTTTCCGTTGCATCGTTAGCTGGAAAAAAGGGCGTGGCTTTCAATACACCCTATTCTGCGAGCAAGGCCGGTCTCATCATGTGGACGGATGGAATGCGCCAGGAATTACGTGGAACGAAGGTAAATATTTCAGTGATTTGTCCGGGATATATTTCAGATGCGGGAATGTTTTATGATGGTCATATTGATCCGCCGGCACTATTAGGTAGTTCCAAACCCCAGGATGTGGCAGATGCCGTATTGAAAGCTATTCTGCAAAATAAAGCAGAAATAATTGTCAATAAAGGTCCTATAAAACCATTATTAGCCATCGGGCAAATTTCACCTGTATTCGGTGATACAGTTGTACGCAAATTTGGTGTTCCGGAATTAAGTAAAAAGAGGATAAAGAAATGAAAATCTTAAAATCCATTGGGATAGTTGTTCTTATTATTATTCTGTATTTATGTTTTTGGCCTGTAGAGATTAACCCAGCTGTCTGGGCACCCTTGCCAGCACCGGCTTTAACGGGCATATTTGCTCCCAATTCATATTTGCAAGACGCTGATGTGTTTGGAAAGGGAGATGGCATCGGTCCGGAAGATATTGATGTGGATAGCCAGGGTAGGATATACGCTCCCTTCGAAGACGGGCGAATAATGCGGTATGATGCAAATGGTGAAAATGGACACGTGTTTGTCAATACAATGGGTCGGCCTTTGGGAATGGAATTTGATGCTCAAGGAAATCTCATAATATGTGATAGCAGGAAAGGACTCTTATCGGCATCACCGGAAGGTCAAATAACAATCTTATGTACTGAAGCAGGCGGTGTTCCTTTTGGTTTCACCGATGATGTGGATATTGCCAGCGATGGGACTATATATTTCAGCGATGCGTCCAAACAATGGGGAATTGAAAATTATCGAGCTGATATTATTGAGCACAGGCCTTATGGTCGATTAATAGCCTACCACCCTGATTCGAAAGAAACTGAAGTAATTTTAGACGGACTATATTTTGCCAATGGGATTGCAGTGAGCCAAGATCAATCATTTGTTTTGGTAAATGAAACATCCGAGTACAGAATACAAAAAGTGTGGATTTCCGGTGAAAAAGCAGGTCAATCGGAGATATTAATGGAAAATTTACCCGGGATTCCTGACGGTGTTTCTTCAAATGGAAAAGGAATTTACTGGGTTGCTTTTCCATCAAAACGAAAGGAAATTATAGATAATTTAGCGGATAAACCATTCTTCAGAAAAATGATTATGAGATTACCGGAATCGCTGCAGCCGGCACCGGACCGGTATGGTTTTATTATAGGGATTGATGGCGATGGAAACGTGATTTATAATCTTCAGGATCCTTCTCCGGAATCCTTTTCACCCATTACCAGCGTAGAAGAGCATAATGGATATTTGTATTTGGGTAGTTTAACCTTTGAGGGTTTTGGAAGAATTAAGGCGCCTGAATAATATTTGACGAAGCTTATGCAGGACGTCACGTCCTGCACGAGAATATATCGTATCACTAGAAAGGTAATTTTTCCCAAAGAGGGCCAATTGTCTCTCTTATTTTTTTCTTCACAATCCGCTTTGGATTGAACCAATACATGGAATGTGGGAATTTCTCTTCACGGGTCAACGGGCGAAAATAATGAGTTCGTTTATCAAATATATAATCATAGACCATCCAACCGATTGTTGATACAGGAAAAATGATGGTTAGGGATTGATATTGTTGTCCTGCAGATGAAACGCCGGGAAGAAAGTTCATCACGCTGGTTCCCAATGCACTACCCATGGTTTTCGCTTTTTGGAATAATGATGCATCATTGGGCAAATTGTCGCTGCGATCTCCGTAATTAGATAATGTTTGCAGTGCTAACCCGGTTAACACAAGACACGTTCCGGTAATGACTCCCCTGCGTACTGAATGTTCCATGTAAGATGCATCCGTACGGATTAAATGAATATCAAATAAGGAAATTTTATGGGCTAATTCTTCTCCAGAAGAGGAAAGGTAAATATAAGGTTGATCCATGCGTCTGTCAATTTCGATCATTGTATAATGTATTGTGTCGCCAGATGTTTTAACTAATAATCCGCTTCTTTCTTCAATAAGATTAATTCTGTCTTCATAGTTCGGACTTGTGTAATAAAGTTTCCCGAATGTATTATAAATGTAGTACACATTATTTAACGCAACGGTTTCCTGGGAAGAATCACTCTCGGTCGTTATAAAAACGGCTTCAATATTCATTGAATCCACTAGGCCAATTACAGTCGAACCATTTAGATTTACAATAACGTGCTTCACATCTTGGGGAAGACAAAATGATAAAGTGATGAAGAATAGAAATAAATAGCGCATCATTCTGGTACAATAATCCGCAATTCCTTGTTTAAATTCAAGTCTTCTTATGAGAAAAATAATTTTCAGCTTTTTACTGTTTTTAACAGTTTCAATTATTTCTGCCCAGCCAAAAATTAGCGGCGTTTTAGGAATCGGTTACGCGTCTCCGAATTATAAAACATTTGCTAAGGACCCTTTCCCCACACGGGGTATTTTTGAAAGCATGATGATTAATGTGTCGATAGCTTATCAATTTTATCCCAATGCGCGAATTGGCATCAGCCAATGGACGGCTTTTAACAGTGATAAATATTCTGGGCAGGATTTTACAAGAACATTTAACTATCGAGCCATAAGTTTAGAAACTTTTTTTCATATTCGAAGACGAATAGAATTGAATTTCACATTAGCTCCCATGATAAATTCCGGGAAGATTTCCATGACATCATCTCAATCCATTGCTGCATGGGATAGTTTGATAGCGGAATTTGACAATACTGGAATCGAAGTATCATCTTCGGATGAAATGACAAAAACGTTTTTTGGATTTACAAGTAGTATCGGTATCAGATTCTATCTTAAACCCTATTTGGCTATTGAAGGTAAAATTGGTTTTTTGGATAATTATTACAAAAATGATAATTGGAAATTTCAGGGTAAAGCCATTAAAGGACCTGATATTGATATCGACGACATGCCGTTATATTCATTTGGGTTGGTGTACGGATGGTGAATGTAATAAAAGTGTTAATTTTTTCTTTTGCATTATTATTTGCCCAAGACGTAGTTAAGGATGATGCCTGTAATTCGGATTTAGTTAAACGGGCAAAGAAAGAAGGTATGCGTTCCATCAATGTAAATGAAATGCCGCGATATTTTATTGATATATGGAAATGCCGAAAAGAAGAAAATGGAAAAAAAACACTGAAGCGAATCAACGACAAAACAGTACAAAAAGATTTTGAACATTCAGAGGAGTTTACAGGATTTACTGCAACATGTGCCTATTGTACAACTGCATTTGTATTCATATTTTACATTTATAAAATTTTAAGTAATTAAATCGATTGAAATGAGGAAAATAAAATGAACCGCAATATTCTAACTATAGTCATTATTGGTTTGGCAGTCTTCTTGGTTGTTTTGATAAAAAACAATCCACAGGTCCGCCGGCCATTGTCCAATCCATTGATTGTTGAATTCAATGAAGTACATGATTTTGCCAAGTTACGTCCGGGGCACATTAAAAGAGCCACCAAGTATGTTTTGGAAGTATCCGATCAAATTTTGGCTGAAATAATAGCAGTTCAGGATAATGAACGAAACTTTAAGAATACGATGGAACGCGGGGATGATATTTATGCTACCATTGAATCAGTCTGGAGTCCGGGATATTTAATGGGATCTACCCACACTGATGAAAAAATCAGGGATGAAGGATTAGAATCCAGCCGTACAATTCAAAAATATTTAACCGATTTGTCATTAAATGAAGAATTATACAATGCTGTGATTGCTTATTCCCGATCAAAAGATGCCAATCAATTGACTGGTTACAAAAAGAAATTCCTAGATGACAGGTTACTGGATTACAAACGAAGTGGATTTGGGCTTCCAATAGAGAACAGAGAAGAGGTAAAAGAGGTTTTCAAAGAGTTAGCTGACCTCGGACTTTCCTTCAGTAAGAATATTTCAGATTTCTCGGATACTCTTTTTGTGTCTGATGATGAAATCGACGGTCTACCAGAAAATTATAAAAAGGTTCGATTGCAGGAAAATGGTACATATGCTATAGATATGACTTATCCATCCTACGTTCCATTTATGGATTATTCAGAATCAGATGAAGCACGTAAAAACTTGAAATTTAAATTCAATAACAGATCTGTCGAGACAAATCTGGATGTTTTAAAAAATATTATTATGAAAAGACGTGAGCTTGTAGATATTCTTGGGTATGAGACATACGCTGAATACAGAACAGAAGATCGCATGGCTAAAAATCCTCAAAATGTATGGGATTTTGAAAATGACCTGAAGAACAAATTGCGGGCGAAAGGGGAGATGGACGTTGCCGAAATGCTAGCAATAAAATCCGAAAGAATTGGTCAGAAAGCCACGGTGATACAACCTTGGGAATCAGGTTTTTACGAAAATCTGGTTCTTAAGGAAAAGTTTAATCTTGATCCGGAAGAAGTTCGTGAATATTTCGAATTTAACAATGTAACGGATGGATTATTTATCGTCTACCAGAAATTATTTAATGTGACATTCAAAAAAGTTGATAATCCGTCTGTGTGGCATGAAGACGTATTGATGTATGAAGTGTTTGATAATGTTTCTGATGAATTAATCGGCCGGTTTTACCTGGATATGTTTCCACGGGCAAACAAATATGGTCATGCTGCAGCATTTTCCGTAACAATGGGAAAAATGACAAGCGAAGGGTATACAAAACCGACAACAGCTTTGGTGTGTAATTTTCCGAAGCCTACGGAAGATCAGCCCTCATTATTAACACATGACAACGTTGAAACATATTTCCACGAGTTCGGTCATTTAGTCCATGGTGTGTTAACAAAATCCCCATTGACGGGTTATGCCGGAACATCAGTTGCCAGAGATTTTGTTGAAGCTCCATCCCAAATGCTTGAAAACTGGGTTTGGCAGAAAGAATCGCTGGCACTGTTCGCCAAGCATTATGAAACAGGTGAAATGATTCCCGATGAATTATTGGATAAAATGCTGGCAGCAAAAAATGTTAACTCAGGGACGAAAGCACTCCAGCAGGTTTATTATGGTGTTCTGGACTTTACACTCCATGATGGATTTAATCCTGATGGAGATCAAACAACAACAGACATTGTCTCAAAATTACAAAATGAGATCACCTTCTATCCATATCAAGAAGGGACACATATGGAAGCTGCCTTCGGTCATCTAAATGGATATGGCGCTGCTTATTATGGCTATAAGTGGTCCGAAGTCTATGCCCAGGATATGTTTTCCATTTTTGAGGAAAAAGGCATTTTAAACGAGGAACTGGGAATAAAATATCGCAAAATCATTCTTGAAAAGGGTGGAACGGAAGATCCACTGTCATTGGTTATAGAATTTTTGGGACGCGAACCAAATTCAGATTCCTTCTTAAGGAGTATGGGTTTGGAATGAAATTAGCAATACTCTTGTTGGTTACTTCAATATGGTGTGTGGATGCCAAGGAAATAACCGTCCAAAATGATGTAAGGCAACGATACTACAATGTGGCAACCAGAGTTGAGGGATATGTTTTAGAAGATCACGAGTATTATATGAACAGCCAGATCAAATCATACGATCTTCAATCTGTTCTAACAACGAATGGGGAATTATTGTCACTTTTAAATGCGGATGAAGTCTTGGAAAATGATTTGATGAAATTAGGAAAGTCTGTGCTTCAAAAAATAAAAGAGAGCCAGGTTGAGAAAATAATGATTCTACCGGAACCGCACCCCATAAGCAGGATAACGAATAATTACTTTTCGTCCATTAATTGATCAGGTGTCATTCCTAACTGGCCAAAGATCACTTTTGCCACTTCTTCGGCTATTTCGTCGCCGCTTATGGTACTTGATTCTAACTTTTCCCAGTTTGATTCCAATATGTCCAAATCTTCAGGATTTGAGAAAATCTCATCTAAAATAGATGCGGGTACATTAAAATCCCTCAAACGCTGATACATGTTTAATTTGAACAAATCCATACCGTAAAATACACCAAAGATTTATGACCCAAAAGGAGCAACCATGGAAAAACATATCAAGTATTTATATATCATAGTTATAGCAGGATTTTTATCCATCTCATTGCAATTATGGATGCAATATCAAGCCATTCAAGCGTTGAAAATTAATGTAGACGCAATTCGTGAATTATTATTCAGATTTGTCTAAAAAAGCTCAGTAAATTCATCGGCTTTTTTCTAATGAATTGCAATCAAATGGCGTCGTACCCAAGTGGTCCAAGGGAGCAGTTTGCAAAACTGTCATTCATCGGTTCGAATCCGATCGACGCCTCCAGAAGATTGAGGAGCAGTCTGCAAAATCGTAATTTAAGGTTCCCTGCCCGCCTGTTAGTTGGTGGGGAATCCGATCGACGCCTCTTTTGACGGTAAACGGTTACGAAGCTTGGAACAAGAAATATAACTGTTTACATAGACGATTTAAGCCCGGGTGGTGGAATTGGTAGACACTATGGACTTAAAATCCATTGGCTGTATAAGCCGTGCCGGTTCGAGTCCGGCCCCGGGTACTCAACGAGAAACCCCCTTATTTAGGGGGTTTCTTATTATTTATAATTTTACCAAAATAGGCTAAATATTACCTGTTTTGTATAATACTAAATTAAAAAATTACTTGGCCATTCATCGGTAACAGTTATAGAAGTTTATACTAAGTTTCCGATTGGCTATTTAAAACAGGTGTTTGAATCAAAGGTAAATGGAGATCAGATTAAAGCAACTGCATAGAAAACGGATTGATTACAAAAGAAAAGGGGTAGTAATAATCTGCCCTTTTTCTTATTTGCTTAAATCCTAACCCTTTGGGTGAGGGTTATTTGAGCAGCACCAACTTCTTTGTTTGTACAAAACCTCCAGCGTGTATCTGATAAAAATAGATTCCAGTACTAATAGATTTGCCGTAGTCATTAGTTGCATCCCATATGACTGATTTAAAACCAGCGTCTTGTGTGTGGTTGACTAGTGTTCTTACTTCTCTACCGACCAAGTCATAAATGGCAATATTGACAAAGCTGTTTTCAGGCAGGTCGTAACGAAGTGTTGTTACTGGATTGAATGGGTTGGGGTAGTTCTGGTATAAGGCAAAAACCTCTGGTAATAGTTCCTCTGATATTGTCAGTACTGCATCGGACGCATTAATGCCAACAGTAAGGGGACCATTTTCAGCCAGCACTTCAGCGGTTCCATCTGAAACGCTTACATCCCACTCTATTCCTGCTAGCATCGTTTGTGCTGCATAGATTTCATCAAATACGGATTTGTAATCTATTTTCATTACATTGTCTGTTAATGTTGTATCATATTCTGTCGTTAATTGACCATTGATGAAAAGCTCTGTAGTAATATGATATATTAATTCATCACTTTCCACATCTTCCGATTCATCCCAGGTAAAAACAATGCTGTCGGAATCAAAATTATCCATGGTAATGTATATAGAATCCTGTTCATTCAAAGTAAATGATGATGGGGCATCGTTCACCGGAACAACTGTTAATACAAAAGATACGGAATCAGAAAGTATTCCATCGCTCACATTTACTGTGATTGTTGCAGAACCATTCCAATCGGTAACAGGAATTATCGTCAATTCTGTTCCGACTAGACTGACCATTACACTATTTGTATCGCTATTGGTAATATACAAAAGTGTATCTCCATCAACATCACTAGCATCGACAATTATTTCTAAAGCATCATCCTCATCTACTATCTGACTATCAATTAAGGTTATGACCGGGGCATCATTGACGGGTAAGACACTTACACTAAAAGTATCAATATCTGTTGCACCCCACGGATCAGTAACTAGTGCAATAAAATACTCAGTAAAACCACTTGAGTTGGGTGTGGTAGAAAAATTTAATGTATGGCTAGAGCTATCAAAATCGCTATTAATCTGGTCACCACCATTGATTATAATTATTAAAGTGGAATCTGGATCACCATCATCATAGACATAATCGTTAAGATTAATTAACAAATTAGTATCCTCGTAAAAAGTTGTATCAGGAATATCAGACCAGATAGGTGGTCCCTTATACAAAGTAAGGTAATCAAGATTGATTCCGTTGTTATCTAGAAAAGTAACATCAGCCCGACTTCCTTCAATATCAAGGATAACTGAACCAAGTTCATTATAAGATATGTACATTGCAGGATGATTAAGCGAACCACCGCCGGTTTTCCCAGAACTGCCGGCAGTAAAGGAAACGATACCTTCGTGGGGAGCTAAACTTGATGATGGTTTGGTATAGGCCCCATCACCATCTTCCCGACCATCGCCTGAATCAAGAATCATTTCCATTGTCAATTCCCAAGAATATCCATAATGACCATCCAGTAGATAAGAACGCTCATAACTATGACTGTGCCCATAAAAAACCAGGTCAGCTCCTCCTTGTTCAAGAATGGGTAATACGTTCTCTCTCATTTCAATTAGTTGACCTTCAGTATCTGAATTATGACTTCCTTTTGTATACGCTGGGTGGTGCCAGTAAGCGATAACCCAATCCTGATTTGTTGCACTAAGATCGTTTTGTAACCAGGAACACATTTGCCCTCCGACTGAACGATCTATATCATGTGAATTGAGACAAATAAAATGGATATTGGCATAATCAAAAGAATAATAGGCTTCTGTCCCGCTTGGGTACCCACCCGCCTCAGCATTTTTTGGGAGAGTAAAGATATCATAAAACACGCCCGTCTGTGTATTAGAGTTTGCACTAACACCATCGTGATTTCCGAAAGCAGGCCATAATACAGACTTCTTTAACATAGCTGGATACATTTCAAATACAGCCGCTTGGTACTCAGCGTCAGTCCCGCGGACATAGGCATTATCACCCAACATCACCCATAGATTTGTATGAGTCGTATCTGTAAAGTCGTAATAAGCTTCTTTTACTGCATTAGCATTCGCATTTGCGGTACCAGAATCTCCAAGAATCCAAATACGTGTTTTCTTTTTGGCTCCTACTGGTGGTGCTGTTATGAAATAGTTATCTGGGCCAGAAGATAAAACAGCCGTCGTAGTTTCAGCTGAATAATAATATTGTGTATTTGGAAGCAAACTTGTCAGTGTTACTTCATGCTCGCTTTTTAAACTCAAACTATCAACCCAATGGTCCAAATTTGTACTATCAACCCCATAACGAACACGGCTTTCAGTATCCGTATCGGTTCTCCATCGTATAACGATACTATTTGGAGTACCAATTTGTAAATAAGGTCCACGCAATAAAGTTTGTGCGAATGAGACGGATGTAAATAGTAGTAAACCAATAAAGAATTTCATCATTAAAATCGATTCAATATTGACAGGTTGAACTTGTCGTTCTGGGCTAAAGTGTCCATCTCAATATAATTAAGCTGAATATAAGTAATAATAAAAAGGTTAAGTATACATTTAATCCACATAGTGAAATATACTATTCTACAGGGATAATTTTAGTAATTAAGAACTTGGATTCAGGAAACATAAGAAACATTCTGTAATACAGGGTGTAGTACCCTTTTTTTGAGACCGTATAAATACTGATATTATTGAACTTACATATGACAGCAAATGGACTTAAAATCCATTGGCAGTAATGCCGTGCCGGTTCGAGTCCGGCCCCGGGTACGTCACAAATCCTCGTCGATAAACTCAATTTGTTGACGAGGATTTACTTTTTTACATATTATTCCTTCATACTCCTAAAAACTATTCAAAACACCGGAATTAACCGGATTCAACCGGAAACGTTCACTAATTTATCCAATTTGATTCCAAAATCGGATACGGATTCTCGGATACGGAACACATCCAAACCAAATAAAGACTTTTTTTATTTAATCCTTGTCAAGAATTATATTTCTATCTTAAAATTTCATTTCAAAACCCAATCCCCAATTTGCAGTGTTGAAAATATCTCCTCCTGATCTGATAAATAATGTAGCTCCGGATGGATGGTCATATGTAATTCCGAAACTGTACCCAACGGTATGGTTAAAAACTTTTTCAGGATTGGAATTGTATTCTTCATAGCGATCATACTCTTCGTCGTTAACAATTAATGTTCCATTTTCCCATCTGCGGGTGATTCTTTCTGCATATAGAACTTCACCTTTAGCATTCTGATCTTGGAAACTCAGACTGATGTTTGTACCTAAAATTATATTGAATCCTGGTATTACCCTTGCTTTTAACCCTAACGGAAGTAGTAATGACAATTCCTCGAAATTTCTTTCTACTGAGTAATACTTTACATCTTTATTATACAATCGAATATTCTTTGTCTCGAAACCGGTATAATTATACCATTTATGCCGAAAATAATCAGAATTTTCTTCAAATGCCTGATTAATTTCATATCTTTGTATTTGAATTCCTCCAAAAGCCGACCATGATCCTTCGGGTGCATAGATCAATGATATAAACCATTTCCATTGATTTTTCGTCTCTTCCCCTGATCCATCCAATCCGCTTTCTCTACTGCCATGAGATTCCCTTCTTTGGAAATAATATTGATCATTATATCGATCCCTAACATCATAGGTTCGGTCACCATAGGTAGTATCGGCTGAGGATACTGCTCCAGTAATATCAACATTAGACTTAGAATTATACAAAAAAGACCTTAGTACAAAATCGTTAGATAATTTTCTCTCGAAGGTAAACGTAATATTTGGTTTTTTACCTGTTGAAGTATAAGAGTCCTTACTGTCCAGGTAGTATTCGCTGATAGAATAATAAGTAGGGTCTGTATCTCTTTCTGACCAGCTATCAGCAGTATCTAATGATGCTATTTCCTCTGTACCATTTCCATTATTTACACCTGCATAAACACCAAATTGAGTCTTACTGCCTAATTTATACAATAGTCCAATACCTAACTCTAAATGATCTCCATTTATGTCTAGGGCCTCATCATTCAAGTCCGCAAAAGATGAATGTGGATAAATAGCCCACTGGGAATCATAGAGATTACCCTCGCGGTTAAATATGTAATGTCCTATGCGAAAACCCAAATCAATTTTATCAGCAAGTTTATATCCTAAAATAACCTCTGATTTGTTTCCAAATACCATTTGCTGATTTTCGTCGACCTCCATTCTTTTAGGCTCATAGTTGTCAGGGGATCCGCCATAAGCATAGAGGTCATCACCAGACCACCCCCCATATTGATTTGAACTTGATCGGAAGGGTCCATAATCAAATAGTGAACGGTTGATTAATCCAATCGATAACCTGGAATTAACAGTAAATAAGGCGGAAAAATTATAAATAGGAGTAGTTTGTAATGTGTTTACAGATGACGTTGAATACCAGCTTGGTAACACCATCAAACCACTGGAATACTCGTCGTAATTCTGGTAAAGGGTGACAAGGGGGATAGTATAAATTGATTCTCTGATTTGCGGATTAAAATCAAAATAAACTGATTTTCCGGTGTGTTTTAATATATAAGCCGGATTCCATTGAAGATCAGAGTATACATCCATTACCATCCCCGAAACACGTTGGGGGAAAATATTCATCTGCATGGTTTGAAACTCCATTGATTCCATGAAATATGGGATGTTAGGCGGGTGTATTCTTGGAGAAGGAACATCGGATAAAACCTGAGATAAAAAGCCGATGATGCAGATTGAAAGGATTTTTACATGTTTGAAAGACATAGCTGCCTCCTTCTTTTTTCAATGATGAATCTTAATCCAGAAATTCATCTTTATTTTACATTTTATTCAATTAAACCCCGATATTGTTATCGATAGAACAAGTAGAATATAACCTCAGTTATTATTCACTCAAAGAGAGTGTTAATGGTCGTGAGACCGGGTGTTGATTATTCACATAATGGAGTAAAATCGGATGTATTTGACATTATTCCTTTTGCAACCACACCCAAATCTTCAACTGACATCGATATTCTTTCGTTTTTTACTTTTAATCAAACACGAGTAACTCCTCCACCGGCAAGCACAAGGACAGTACCAGAGTTGGAATCAAACGATTGAAATATTTCCTCTCCACTCCAATCAGTATAATAGGCAGTATCAGTGCCCTCGTTAGCGACATATCTTTCTCGAAAATTTAGATTTATTTCTATGTAATAGAATAGCAAAGGCCGCAAATTGTATAGTTGAATATTTTGACAAAAGAAATCGAGAAAAATAACAGAATAAAAATTATAAAATATTTCTCCCACAATTCTTTTCAACTATATATAAAGTTTTTAATACCGTCATTATCCTTGTGGGTTAGTTAATATATGATCGAAGGTCAATTGAAGTCCACTAATCAAAATATTGAATTATTGTTGTCAGAACCTATTTTCTTGAGTACGTTATGACCAATTCAATCACTTGAATTGTTTAAATGGACATTACAATAAAACGATTGTTACTTTTGCTTTTAGTCATGTTGATGTCGCTGGGGTGTGAAGATGAATCCCTTCCTCCACGTCGATATATTGACATTGATGCCAAGTTGTTGCAACTAACTCTGGAGGAATACGGCGGATTTATCATTGGGGATTGGAATATTACCAATACTTCTGATTACACGATCGACGGTTGGGAAATAAGGGTTAAATTAATTATCACCCCAAACCAACCCGAGAATGGCATTTTTTTCCATCACAAGGCCGAAATGACCGCTGGCGCTAATGTGGAATTTTATGATAATATTCTTTTCCACAAGGACGCCAACAGTATTTATCCTATTACGCTTGAATCGTCGAATGCATACATAACAACCAATAGTTGGGATGTTGTGTCCGTAAAAGGCGTTATCTTATAATTCAGAATTAGAATCATCCGCCCCTTAATGTATGGGACGGGTAAATCTTACATAATGAAATCCCACGGAAACGAGCTTAATTCGTATTCGATAATATAATAATTGACACCTAAACTCTCATCGGCCTAGAAAATTGCCAGTTTAAGAATTCGTTCTCCAATCTTTTTACCATTGCTATCCTCAACTGTAAGATGAGCAAGATACATTCCACTAGCCACTGGATTCCCAAGTTGGTTTCGCAGATCCCATTCTGCTTGACTATCAGGAGTATTTTCGGATTCAATGACCTTAACTATTTTGGCTACAAAATTACCGGAGATAGTAAATATTCGGATAGTTGTTTTCCCAATGCCAAGATGTGAAAAATATACTTTTCGGCCTTGGGGATTCTCTTTCGGATATTGTCCGAAAAAGGGGTTCGGGAATACGTTTATTGCCTTTAGTTGAGCATTCGTTTGATTTTTATCAGTCGGTAATAGACCGTTGGCCGTAAAGGTATATACATCGTGACCAGGGACAATAGGATCGATAAAGGTCAACCGAAATATATTACCATTTTCCCAAACCGTTTTGTCTTTATAAAATGTACTATTCTTATTGAAGTATAACATCCAACCCATTTTATCGGAATCAGCAGCCCAGTGATAAGAATGTGCCAGAATGGCTGCTTCATCGTATCCCTCATACACGGGAATGAAGTTTACGTTCATTCTGAGTTGATACCCACTGGCTGTGCCGGGTGCTCTTTCAAATAGAGGTTTCTCATTTGATCCAATTGAGTATACGGCAACATTAATTTGACGGGGATTATCCTCAGCTGTCCATAGTTCGAATGGTACACGGATTGTATCAATAACAGTCAATAGCCGATTGAAGAAAATTCCAACTGATCCATTTTCAGTAAAATGTAATTCCAGGTCTTGTCGCAGCTTTGCCACATCAGGTTTTCCATTAAGAGGATCAGGAGGGATATCCGTCCTGGTTTCTAAAAAGCTGGTCCAAGTTCCATCGACGGAACCTGGGTGGAATCCCTGAAATACAATTTGTGTTACAGTGTCGATATCTACAATTTCTATTGCCTGATCATACGTGGTGGGTATGATAAATGTTGCATCCTCTGAAACCAGTATAAAACCATCTGTTATTTCACTATTAATAAAAAATTCTGGTGCCTCAAGATTCCCATTCTGTGTAAATATATTCAAGTAGTCTTCCGTTACCGGAAAAATTGTATCATCTTTAGTTACGACACCTGTATTCAAATCTGTGAGTATCCACTTTTTAACAGAATCATTTACGTTTATGAAAGAGAGTTCATAGTTATGATTGTTAAGTTTATAGGGATCAATAATAATTGGAAAAAAATATGCGTCGGCATTTCCACTTGGATGTTCAACCTCTAACACATCCAGGTGATCGGTATATAATTCAGAGCCGACACCGGGAACTCCCGGTACAACTTTTAATGTATTAGGAGAACTCTCGATTACGCGCTGGGCAGCAGTCTCATCGTAAGCATAGGTCGTGATAGCAAAATAATACTTTCTAAAGTTTACCAAGGGACGATCACCGATAATATCATCTGTGATTTCAATATAATGTTTTATACCGGAATCGGTCCCAAACTGATTAAGCACCTCCAGTAATTCACCCGTATCTTCATCAACAGTCCAATCTGTAATAGCTGTAATACCATCTATTATGTCGTAGGTATCAATACGATGCCAAGGGCCTGTTTCCGTTTCCCCTTGATAAAAGTTATATCCTTGAAATTCATAACCGGAACATACAAAATCCTCAATTTTATCGCTTCCTTCTTCAAAGGTTAAAACTATTTTTTGATCTAACTGAGAGACCGCTACTGATGGAGAAGGGGGAGAACAGTAATTAAAGATTGTATTGTAGGCTGATTGAGCAAAATTGTCGAAATACTTCATTTTTCTTATGGATTTTTTCCAATTAGATCCGGCAGTGATAATAATTGATCCAACTATCTCTACAGTGTCTCCGGCACCGAAGTAAAAAGGACCTGAAGAAAGGAGATAGCTCCGGTTCCCCGGAATATCATCGAGCCATCCGGTTTCGCCAACCGGGTCACCCGGGTGAACGAATGGTGTCGGCTGGTAATTATTAGTCGGGTCTAAATATGGTTGTCCGGATGATCCGATTAACCCGTTCATAGAATTATATGCATGCTGGGCATTACGAGGGAAACCATAAGATGAAAAGGGATTAGAGTTATTATATTTTACAAATGCTGTGAGCCCTAACTCCCGTTTATCATATATTGTCTTGATGTAATATCCTTTGTCTTGAGACCAAGTCAGAATGTTGGCAAGACTACCCCGCGCATCAATAAGGGGACTTTGGAAGAAATTCGAACTAACAGCCGGAGTTTTATAATTGTAATAATTATCCCCATCACTATCATTATAGGTGTATCCTATTCCACTAAGTGTGTCGCATCCCACCAAGTCATCAGAAGCGTTCCCTATATTATCATCATGCCATATGGAAATAAAGGTACTATCCAAATCGTCAGTACCTTTATTAATCAGCACCCAGCGAATGAACAAGACATTATCCAAGGGGCCAGACTGGTCGAATCCGAAAAGAGATGTTTGGACTTCTATATTCATTGGCGCAGTTCTCCACAAATATCTGTGCTGCCTGGCATTAGCATCATTCATGACGTACCAATGGAACATGTCGCCAAGTATATCCGGGTGGTCCCCATCCTTAATGTTATAAATATCATCTCCATTATAATCTACCCACGGCGCACCGGCCACCACCGGCCAATTCTCGAAATCTGTCGTCGGGAACGATGACTCAACCAGTTCGGTATAAATTGATTCTCCATCGATTACAGTGATGGGAAGCAACGCCCCCATGGAACTGTAAACTGCATAATCGTTTTCCAGGAATGCATCAAGTTCCGCGCGATGTATCTGGTAAATATGGCCATCATTGGTATACCCATCAATTGTCCCCGGTAAAAATTCCGATGTATACATGACAGCTGCAGTTCGAATTTCTTCCTGCCATTGTTCGTTTCCAACAGAACGAAATTTCCCACTGGCCAGCCAAAGGCCGGCTTGAAACACTGTTGTTTTATCACTACCCTTGGGCCATTCTAATCCTGCGGCACTCGTAATGTGAAAACTGACTATGTCTCCATGATTTCCATGGATTGTGGATATTTGGTTCCCATCCCAAATTATATGTTCAACTTCTGGGCTTTGGGGAGAAAATTCAACCCAAGGATCCGCTGCTTGGGACAATGAAATGATACCAATGATAAAGTAAGTAAATGATCTAATAACCATATGAATGTAAACAGATCATCCTAATTTATTAGTCAGAAAATTGTTCTTATTCGCCATAGGGTCCCCCATATACACCTATGTCATTTCGTGAACCGTTAACATCGCGATAAGCATCATCTGGGTGGCCGGCATCAATGCAGGGAGAACCGGGTTTTAAGTGAAAATCTCCGGCGTTAGGATCCTCGAAACCTGGTTCCAAATCAATATTTCCGAAGGAGCTTTGTGTCCCTATATTTTGGATATTAGAATATGAAGCATTTCTATTCATGAGCTTTTTATTAACAGTACCATAGTTGTCCCACACAATGCTATTGATTATTTGTATGTCCCCATTGACCATAAAAGCTCCGTCATTACTTTCAAATGCTGAATTCATGTAAATGACACAGTTCACAATCGATAGACTGGAACCGGCACTAATAAGAATTCCACCACCCCCAAATTTGGAACCGTTTTGATTGATGATACAATTGAAGATTTTCTGCTCTCCCTCGACGACGTAAACACCACCCCCAATTCCCTCGTAACATTGATTTTTAATGATACGATTGTTGCGAATGGTTCCGTTAAAATCTTCATGTATTCTGAGACCGCCTCCAATTGAAGATAAATTTCCGTTAATTGTGGAATTAACAATTGTCGTCATTTTGTTAACATTGATTCCTCCACCACCTTTTATGGCGGAGTTCCGTTGAATATTACAATTATTTATCACGGTTGAGTCGGTAGCAAACACACCACCACCGGTGCCAAAAGGATACGCATACTCCTCTGCCTCCGGGTTTTCTACTGATCGATTATAGATAATAGTACAATTGGTTATCCGGACTGATCCATGAGCGTATACTCCACCTCCCCAGAATGCTGTCCCTTTTGTAATCGTAAACCCTTCTAGATATCCCCGGTTGATTTCCACCACGGATTGGATCTTATCTGAAGCTACCAACGTGGTTGAGGACGATCCGTAAATCCCAATGATAAATACGTTTTTGTTCAGAAATTTGAAATGACCCTCATACTCACCTGGGAGCACTGAAATCGTATCACCCGAATCGATAAATTTGGTACCATAGACCTCCTGAATTGAAGTGTAATCGTCCGGTACAATGATAGAGGTGACCTCTGGCACTACGAAAGGAGCGGTCAGGGCATTTCGATATTGATTATTATTATCCACCGCCCTTACACTATATTGAAGGGTAACATCATCATCATCGATAGTATCGGTGTAGGAAGTAGCAAGGGAATCGGAAATCCGGTCAACTAATGTCCACTTCGCACCATCTTCATTGATGATGGCACGTTCAATCAGAAACTCTTTAAAGTTATCAATGGTTACATCAGTCCATTGAATTATGACGGGTACCGCGTGAACAATGCGACGGCCATCATAGTCATGAGTGACTGTAAACAGATCATCCTTATCATCAGAATTAGGTCTAGTTGGCAATTCACAAGCCCAAAAAATAATGGCCAGAAAAGATATCAGGATCCGTATTACCATGGGTTAAATGTCCACCTTAAATGTGATAACTTCCCGGTATTTCTCAAAGTAATTAAAACCTCGCCTCAAGGATTCTTCTAAAGTGAGGTTGCTTTCATCTTTGGTTAACAAATTACGCCAAGTGTAAGAGAGGGTCCAGTTAAGTCCCAACCATTTTCGGTGTAGGGATATGTTTAAATTAGCTTTCTCACGAGGTTTCTGCATTCCCTCTCCGATGCCAGTGAAAAAATAATACTGTTTTCCCTCAAAGACATGATCATAACTAATGACCAACCAGTCCAGATAAAATTCTCCAGTCAAAACGTATCGATAACCAGGTTTATTTGGAAATACAAAGAGATTGCTCACATCCAACCAGGTACCACTGAATGAAAGAACAAATTTATCATCCAACATATCCATAATCAGGTTCCCTTCGACTCCGCGGATATCCGCCATTGGAACATTAAAGGGGACAGGTGCTTGTACTTCAACAAAACGATAAGCGATTTTATTGGTATAATTATTGATAAACATAGCCAAAGATAGCTCTACTTTTGAAATTGGTAATTGGACATGTATGTCTGGAAAGGTAAAATTTAAGCTAACGTCCGTTGTAGTGAGGTACTCGGAGGTTATAGAAGAATCGACTGATTCATCATTTTCAGCATAGGTGAGGTGAAAATAATCACTTAGCGTTGGTAGACGACTATTGCTACCCTGGTTTATAAACAAAGAGTAATAAAAACTTTCACCATGACCCTCAATCTGTACTCCAAGATGTTTGCTATTTATTGTATTGAATTGATACAAACGAGGGTTTTTATAAGCAATGGGTTCTCCATCTATAAGAATTAATGGAGATTCAAACCATTCTTCCTGTGTGGTCCCGATGCGATTAAACCTTAGCCCCAGCTCCCAGTTTATGTCATCGATGTAGTCATATCCTCCTGGAACTGTCCAACGCGTCACCATAGCCAATGCACGGGTCTGCCTTTTCATTTGTGCACGGTGTTTTACGGTGACATCACCATAGAAATTAAAGTAGGATTTGTCTCCGTTAAAAAACTGATTGTCAGCTTCTAACTGGAGTGTCCCTTCGAAATTACCCCTGGAATAAATCTTGGATAAACGAATATTCTGGGTTCCGTCCTCTAATTCCTCGATCAAGCTGCTTAAAAAGTCTTTAGTTATGGACCATTGACGTTGGCCAATCAATAGATCCCAACCGGAAGTATTGAATAATCTTCCGTGATACTTAAGGCTAATTATGGTCAAACCATCCGCAGTGGTCAACCCTCCGGAAGGGAATTGCATGATTTTTTCCAGACGATACCACTTGGCATCGACGCGTCCGAAGTCAAGTTCTCCTCCGGTAAAAAGGTTCTGAAAGATATCTGTTGTGAGTGTTCGATTTGCATAGGCGCGAGACCGATGGGAGTAACGTCCACCCACACCAAACAGACCCCAAACTCCTGTGGCACCAATAGAAAGGTCTAGATCATTATCAAATGTGAGTCCTTGTCCGCGAGTAAAATATACGGTATTCTGCGTGGCTGTTTTGGGTTCTAGATTCAGTACACCTCCCATAGCATCACTGCCATAAAGGGAAGAGCTCCCCCCTTTGATCACTTGAACTTTCTTTAGAGAATTAAGATCAATGGTAGATAGATCCGCAACACCAGTATTAGCGTCATTCAACCGAACACCATCCAGAAATACCGCCACATCGTTCGCATTACTTCCTCTTATGCTTATCGTCTGTTTCCCACTGGAAGATAAATCCATTTTTATACTGCTAATTCGACGCAAAGCGCTTCCCAAATCCCGTGCGCCCTGACGTTCAATTTCTTTTATATCCAGTAAATCTACGGAGGAGGTTACATCTAATTCATATTTCGGTTTGGTGCCGACAACTTCTATTTCTTTCCCTTTAATCACTGTAGGGATCATCCGGATAACAATATCTTCGGACGTATTTATTATTACTGTCTTTGTTTCATAAGTAATATGAGAAATTTTTAGAGTGAACGGAATTTCGTTGTTCACCTCAAGTGTGAACGTACCATGGACATTTGTGGCAGCACCTAATTGAGTACCGACGATTAAAATATTAGCACCGACAATAGGTTTCTCTGTTTTTGCATCTATAATTGTACCATGTATTATTACAACTGCGCTTAATTCTGAGATAAGAAGGAGAAAACTGATGAATCGATATTTTAACATAGTAAACGTAAACGCGATGATTTTAGATAATATCCGGGATGCCTATCCGCTGTCAATACCTTTTGGATATTTTTACTTTTGAGTAAAGAGAGGATTTTGAAGTATCATAATTATTATTCATTTCACGCAAATCAAGGTGTACGGACAGCTAAATTGTAACGCTTTTTTTCTTGTAATGTCCAGCATTATATATGTCACCCTAAGGCGGTCAAGGTCTTTCATATTTTGGTAGAACCCGCTAGGGATGCCACTAATGACTATAGCAAACCAGTGAGTGCTTGAGTGTATTTGTACCAGATACGCGCTGGAGGGTTTGTGCAGACCAGGAAGATGGTGTTATTGAGGTAATGAAATCGGGATACGGATATTCGGGATACTCTTAGCAAGGAAGAGGTATTGATTGATAGTGAAAGGGAAATTGCCTCCGCTTAAATAGTGCAGTGTAAAGTAGAATTGTATTTACAATACACCCTAGTGATACACGTAATTTTGATAAATATTTTAATCTGTATAAAAAAATAACTTGAAAGTTAATAATTGCATGTCTAATCATTTCAATAGAACTTCTACTATAAATAAAAGGATTATTCATGATTAGATTGTTTGTAATACTATTATTTGTTTTACTTTCTTTCATTCCCGCTCAAATTCCAATAGCAGTATTAGATTTATCAGCTGAGGGAATTTCTGGGAGCGAGGCAAGGACGCTTACTGACAGATTAAGAACAGAATTATTTAATACCGGAAAATACAAAGTAATTGAACGTGAAATGATGGATGATATTCTCACGGAACAAGGTTTACAACAATCTGGCTGTACATCAACCGAATGCATCGTTGAAGTGGGACGATTAATTGGTGTAGAACAAGTCGTTGGCGGAAGTATTGGTAAGGTTGGGAACGTGTACTCAATTTCTGCCCGAACAATAAGTGTGGAAACTGGACAAATCTTACGTGTAGCAACATACGATCATACTGGAGAATTAGGTGATTTGTTACGATTTGGTATGAAAAATGTCGCTTTGGTTTTATCGAATAAAAGAACTCAAACAGATTTATATTTGACCACATCATTTCCACAGCAAGAACAAAAAATAATAGAGGAAAGTTATCAGGATAATGGAATTAGGGATAGAGGTATTAGTATAAATCCTGCGGGGATTCTTACTCAATTATTTACGGATTTTCAATTATATGGATTAATGTATGAGCAATTTGTGACTCCAAGAATAGCTTTATCTTTGAGGTTAGACTACATTAAATTAAGTGAGAAATGGGATGAAGGAGATTATTATGGAGATTTTTCTGCAGAAGGATTTAGCCTTGGAGCAAGCTTACTTTACTATTTTTCTAATACAGGAAGAATGAATGGTCTTTATACTGAAGTAGCGGTTGAATTGTTGTCTACACATTGGGAAAACATTGAATATGATGTATGGGGTGGTGAAACCTCAAAAGAAGGTGAAGGTGGTTTTGCTTTTGTAGTTGGTGGCGGCGGGAAGATTCCAATTGGAGAAAAATATTATTTTAACCCGCATCTTTTATTAGGTATTGGTTCGATGAATGAGATATCGTTTATAGCCTTCCCGGCTCTATCAGTCGGTATGATGTTTTAGCCGTGACCAAGCACCGCCCATGTTTTACCAAACCTTAATAAAATATGGGTACTACTTTTTGTGGGGCAGGTCAATAAATGCGGTGTAAGGTAGAATTGTATTCACAATACACTTATAGAAAGGTCTTAAACTTGTTTAAGCGTCGAAAATCTGGCGATTATCGGTAAAATACGTAATAACAATTTTGATTTTGGGACGGAATTTGGTAAAAATTGTCCCAAGGGTGGTTAATGACTACAATTTTTTTTTTGCTCACTTATTGTTTAATAACTACTAAATGGAAAGGAGAGCGAAATTCTGTTGATTTGTCTTTGGTACGATATTTTCATTTTCCCTTTTATTATATACTTTATTAAGACAACCTGAGTATTATCTGAAAATAGCACATTGACCAAAAGGAGTTTTAAATGAAAAAGATATATTCTTCAGGTTTATTCCTTTGTTTTTTTGTACTATTTACAAAAGTAGGTTTTGCTCAAACTTCGCATACTGTTTTAGTTACTCCTGGTGGTCAGTTTGTTTTTGAGCCTGTTAATCTTACGATTAGTGCTGGAGTTACGGTTATCTGGGAATGACAAAGTAATAATCACACAACTACCTCTGATATCATTGCTGGGGATGAAGTTTGGGATTCAGGGATACTAAATAATGGAGCAACATTTTATAAGGTGTTTGTTACTCTCGGATCATACAGTTATCATTGTACGCGTCATCAGGCTTTTGGTATGATTGGAACAATAATTGTTAAAGGAGTTGTTACTATAGATAATCATTCAGCAGTTATAGAAAATAAGTTTGTATTGAATCAAAATTACCCCAATGCTTTCAACTCTATAACAACACTTCGCTAGGAGATACACCGATGATCAGATGTTCAAATCACTGTCTACGACCTGCTGGGCAGAGAAGTAACAACTTTACTATCTGAAACACAGGATGCTGGATATAAATCAGTCATCTGGAATGCATCCAATGTCTCAAGCGGAATCTACTTCTTCCGGATCAGAGCGGGAGATTTTGTTCAGACCAGGAAAATGGTCCTCCTACGCTAAAGCCTGTCTGCCGTAGCATGATTGTGCGGAGGCATGGCTACGGAGGACAAGTTTTGTTGAAATAAAGAAATCAGGATACCATGTAGGATTTAACAGCTCCACTATATAAGAATCCTGTACTCAACGAAAAAGCTGACCCCCAATCTCGAAGTAAAAGGGAGCAGGGATTGTATATATGTAACCCCCGTAAATTTGTTCGGTTGATTTTTTAAAATTTTAAACTGATATAAATAATGGGATAGATTTTATGTAGTATTAATCCAAACCACATTTTTCAATAAAAATCCCTACATTCCACTGTGAGTATTAGATATATACTTGTCATTTTATTATTATTTATAACCAACTCCACTGTTTGGAGTTGGGCATCGGAGGAACACCCCGAACCAGAAATTCAACCTATTAACATGAAATTGGTTTAACCAAGGAGGTTAAAATGAATCTCATAGTAACTAGTTTATTTATTATTTCAACAACCTTTGCAGCTATTGTCAATGTGCCTGCGGATTCATCCACCATTCAGGCTGGTGTAGACAGTGGAAGTACTGGCGACAAAGAATATAACCAGCCCAGCACTTCCGGTGGATCGATAGAAGCATTCTACTTTGATTATCTTAACACGCTAAATTATGAACAACCGAAAAAATTCAAATTGGGTTCCGGTAAACTTTTGCGTAAAACGGTTAGCACTGCAGAAAATCTGGCAAATTATAAGATTGATGAATACAGGACATATCTCAATATCTATTTTCCCGATGCTCATTCCGATTATGCACAGAGATTTATAATCGAGACCTACATTGACCAGAAACGATGGAATGAAGTACTAGTGGGTCTGCTAAAGTTTGCTTACTTATATCAAAATTCTGCTTTAAAAGGGCCAGTACTAGAAAATGGTTCACAAATAATACAACAGGAAAAATTCTACCAATCCAATCGGGACGAACTTTTATCTTTAATTCAGGGAAAGCCAGAAGCAAAGGAAATCCACGATAGTTATTTTGAATTTTTATCCACAATTCGTTCTCTTAATGATACAAAACTTTCATCAATTTTCCAAAGAGAAGCCTGGGGATTTCTAGGTATGTATTCTGATTTGCCCCAGAGCAGCACGGTTCTTATGTGGCTGGCTGAAGTGGACCTGGCCAACCAGGCACCTCATTCAGCCCTGATGATCAATGAGAAGTTGATGACCCTGTATCCGTCTAGCACTGATTATGCAACCGTATTATACCAGACTGGTACGCTCCGACAGGAGCAATTCAGCGAGTTTGAAGAGGCGACTGCCAACTTTCGTCAATTCCTGGAGCAGTTCCCGGAAGATAGTCGCATAGAAGATGCCCAATATCGCATTGCCGTAATTGCTGATCAGGAAATGAATGACTGGACAACTGCTATCACGGAGTATGAAGTACTGGTGACCCAGTACCCCACGTATACTCAATCAGTCACCAGCCTGATGCGAATCGGAGAAATTCAAGCGAGTAAGCTGAAACAGAAAGAAGCGGCTATTACCACTTACAACAGGCTCGCTTCTGAATATCAAGACGACGCCGACCAAGCAACAGAAGCACTCCGGCGCGCCGGAAAATTATACGAAAAAAGCAAGGCCTATGAAGAAGCCATTAAACAATATATGATCGTACATGACAACTATCCGGGAACAGATGGCGCATTGGAAAGTTTAGAAACGTGTGCTAAACTTTATGAGAAACAGCTTAAAAGAAACGATAAAGCAAAAGAAATACTAAATATTATTGTTGATGATTTTCCCGATACAAAATCCGCGAAGAAAGCGAATAAACGGCTGAAAAAACTCAATAAATAAAGAACCTTAATTACCCCTGGAAATTTTATCGGACTCCAAAGGAATTTGTTATTCACATAATGGTGTAAAATCGGTTGTATTTGACTTTATCCCTTTTGCAACCACCCCCATATCTTCGACTGACATAGATATTCTTTCACTTTTTACTTTTAACCCAACACGGATAACCCCTCCACCGGACAGTATAAGAACAGTACCAGAATCCGAATCAAACGATTGAAATATTTCCTCATTACTCCAATCAGTATAACAGGCAGTATCAGTGCCTGCGTAACCGACATATCTTTCTCGAAAACTTATATCTACTTCTATGTAATAGAATATGTCATCTACTTCAACAAATGTTGAATCGGTAAAATCATATATCATATCCATTTCCCAAATACCGATTAAATTATTTGTCTCTTTTTCAGATTCATCCTCACAACCAAACCAAAAAAGTAATGGAAATATGATAAATAATCTTTTCATTCTAGACCCCTTTGTTAAATCTAATCCATTTATTCTGATTTTAACTCTTTATCCAGTGCTCCAGAATCTTTGAGTTGCACTTAAGAGTTGAATTCAAGAATTAAAAATTACATAGGATTACCAAATAATGTGAGTATCTCTTTTATAACCCCCCCCCTGTTGATTTTGGGGTCATTATTCATCCTTTCATTCAACGGTAATTTACCCAAAAGTATCACCTTAACTTTTACATCAAATAAGTCCGGCTAATGAAAAAACCATACACGAACATCACCGTTCGAGAGTGATTAATCTGTTAATAAGCCGATATCGATTCAGCGAAGAGAAAAACCATAGTCACCGGACCGAATCGGTAATTTCCTGATCCTCTTTCCGGTGGCGGCACTGATTGCATTGATTAAAGCGGGTGGCGTCGGGGGTACAAGCACCTCTCCTACACCGGTGGGAGATTCGGTACTGGATACAATGAACGTTTCGACGCGAGGCATATTTTTCATGGTTAATAATTTGTAATTGTGGTAATTGGATTGCTGAACCCGTCCGTTCTTAAAAGTGATCGCACCATAAAGTGCCGCAGTAAGCGCTAGGACTACACCGCCCTCCATTTGAGATTTTACGCCATCGGGATTGATTACTATCCCACAATCTATAGCACAGACGATTTTATCGATATTCAGATTTCCTTTTGAATCCACAGATACTTCCGATACCACAGCAGCGTAACTATGAAATGAAGCATGAACGGCAATACCTTGATAATGGTCGTTGCGCTGTTTACCCCAATCGGCTTTTTCGGCTGCCAGATCCAGAACACCCAATAAACGAGGATACTCCTGTAGGAAATTCCGGCGAAACCGATAGGGATCTTTACCGGCAATTTCAGCTAGTTCATCAATAAAGCATTCGTTAACAAAAGCGTTTTGTGTGTGCGAGACCGATCGCCAGGCTCCAACAGGAATTGTGATATCAGAGGTTACATAGTCAACCTGAACATTTGGAATCGCATACGGCATTTCCGCTGCTCCCATGGTTAACAATCCTTCATCAGGACAGGAACCGGAAATACGGTGAATCCAAACATTTGGATATTTTTTTGTATCAAGACTTCCTTGTAGTTTATGGTAGGAAGCTGGACGATAGAATCCGTGTTGGATATCTTCATCACGGGTTCTGATTACTTTTATCGGTATACCAAGATTTTTTGATATCTCCACCGCATCCCAGACAACATCATTGTACAGCCGTCGTCCGAAAGCACCACCTATTAGTAGAATATGTACTTTAACTGATTTAGCCGGTAAACCAGTTATTTCCATTCCGGCTCGATGAGCACCTGAAGGTCTCTGCGTAGAAGTCCATATTTCACAAACATCATCCCGTACATCCGCGGTACAATTCAATGGCTCCATGGGAGCATGGTCGAGATAGGGTAATTCATAGACGGCTTCATGTTTATTTTCTGCACCGGTCAGCACCTTTTTAGGTTTACCATCATCACGAATACCCGTTCCCTGGTCCTGAATATTTTCCCGAATTGTTTGTGAAATATTTTCACTACTCAGGTCTGCATTGGGACCTTCATCCCAGGTGATTTTCAGCGCTTTCCGACCACGAAGAGCGGCCCATGTATTATTTGCAACCACAGCTACACCGCTATTTATTTCTACGACGTGCCTTACTCCCGGGACCAATTTTGCTGCCGTATCGTCAAATCGTTTAACTTTACCGCCAAACACAGGACAATGCGCAACAGAAGCAATTAACATTCCCGGAAGTTGAAAATCGTAACCGAAGATTGCGCTGCCGTCAACTCTTGTTTCAGCGTCAACACTTTTAATACTCTTTCCGATGATTTTAAAATCATCAGGATCTTTCAGGAGAATTTCTTCGGGTACTTTTAGTCGGGAGGCTGTTTCCACTAATTCTCCATAATCTAATTTCTTTTTACTGGGTAGATGAATTATAGTACTATTTTCAGCACGACAGCTACTAGCAGGTACATCCCAGATTTCCGCAGCGGCAGCGATGAGCATCTCTCTTGCAACGGCCCCTGCCTTACGGAGATTATCGTAAGAAGTCCGAATGCTGGCGCTTCCACCTGTTGTCTGACTTCCATAAGCCGACCGATTATAATCACCCTGAGTTACCCGAACTCTTGACCATTCGGCTTCGAGCTCTTCCGCGACAATCATCGGAAGTGACGTCCAGATTTTTTGCCCCATTTCACAACGGGAAACGGTAACGGTGGCAATTCCGGACTGATTGATGGATAACCAGACATTCGGGGTAAAGAACGCTGGTGTCTCACTTGTTTCAATTGCTAAAAGACTCTTAAACGGTATATGGAATCCGATAATCAATCCGATTCCGGATTTTGCTGATAATTTGATGAAATCCCGACGGTTTATAGAAGATATATTACTCATTTTCCACCTCCTCCTGACGCAGCCAAGTGAATTGCGCTGCGAATTCGCTGGTAAGTGCCGCAGCGGCACAATACGGATGACATCGTTTTATCAATAATTTTATCAGATGGATTCGGATTCTTTGCAAGGAGCACAGCCGCCGTCATGATTTGACCCGGTTGGCAATATCCACATTGAGATACTTCCAGCTCTTGCCAGACTTTTTGCAAGGGGTGATCATTGTCTTTGGAAAGTCCCTCAATGGTAATAATTCTGCTTCCGTTAACTTCCGAGAGGGGTGTGATGCACGATTTTGTTAATTCACCATCAACATGAACCGTACATGTACCGCATATTCCCATCCCGCAACTGTATTTCGTTCCCGTTAAATTTAGTGAATCACGGAGTAACCACAATAACGGCATATCCGGATCCTGGTCTACAACAGTCTTTTGTCCATTGATTATTAAAGTAATTTTTGCCATAGAATATCTCCTGTTCATTTATTCCGGTGGGGAGTTATTGGTATGATGAATCTATTTTTACTCCTTTAAAAGTGAAATCCATAAAGTAGAATTAACAGTCTGTATTTTTTGTTACCGACTGGTTTGAAGTGGTTAAATAGTAGCAACGGAGTAAGTGGTTGTCAATGATTTATTTTCACCACAACGATAAATTATTAAATGGTTAAAAATCGAATAGGTAAAGAATTTAAAGGCTGCGAGCACTTGAATTCGCTCTTTAATTGACTTTATCCCACTCGAGGAGTACATTCAATTGAATTAAACTTGGAGTGAGCTATGAAAGAACAGGAAATTGGGTATGTATCAAAATTTTTTGGACAGATATCGATTGCTGCAATTGAAATAACTAATGGAAAATTATCTATCGGTGATACGATTCATATCAAGGGATATACTACTGATTTAAAAGTAGAAGTTAATTCCATGCAGATCGAGCATGAAGCCGTGGAAAGTGCCAAGAAAGGCGATAGTATTGGTGTTAAGGTAACTGACAAGGCCCGCCGAAAAGACAAAGTATTCAAATTATTAGGCTGAACTAGTCTTGACCCTAAATCATTAATAAAAATGAAATTGAGGAGAGAGTTATGAAAACCATACTTAGTATTATATTTCTGGCAAGTTCAATGGGCGTCCATGGACAATCTTCCGGCGGTGACTTGCTGAATGAATCTCCATTAACGCCCATTCCATCAGATATGACCTTTGAAGAATATCGTGATATGAACCGCCGGTTAACGGTTGGATTAGCGTTGGCAGCTATACCCATACCCGGTTTGATCCACGATTATGCCAACGAGAAAAAAACCGCAAAACGTATTCGCAGGATCGCTTTAGGAAGCGTTGGATTAATAGTTGCGGGAGCCATAGTGGCGAACGCCAATGATGATAAAGGGAAATGGCAGAAAACGGATTATAAGGTGTATATTGAAGGTGAGGGTGATAGTGAGCTGCGCTATGCAATGATTCCAACAAAAAAGAACGGAAGTACGGTTACCTATGATTTAAAACCACTCTACCGTGAAGGAGGTGGTGGTGGAGGCCTGCTGATTTTATTGGGAATAGGCGTACTCGTTGCAGATGTCATCTATGACGTGTACCATGGTGTCAGGATCATCGAAGAAAAACGCGATGCTGTGCGTTATAAGTATGGCAAACAGCTGAAGTTCAGTTATACTCCTGAAATGAATATGCAGAACCATTATGCAGGGTTTAAAATATCTTACGATTTCTGAACAAAACTCAATAGATGAGGAATTGTGAAAAATACAATAATACTGACCATTACTTCCTTATTAAAAATGTCAGTGATGAATTAAATGGGAAACCGAGAAAATAAACGGATAATGATATAAGATACAACCTCACTCACATTTGTTAATAATAATTTAGTATATTCCGTTGGTAGAACTTCTGAACTACGGTGTGATGACGATGGTTTTACGGTTTTTTGTTTCACGTTTACGTTGACTTACGGTACGATTCCTGACTGATATTTAGTATTTTAATTTTAAATAGGAGACTACTATGTTAAAACGCACATTAATAAAATCTATAATTATTTGTACAATGGCAATTAGCCAGCCGGTTTACGCACAAATTAATGAATTCAAAATAACGGCTTCTGATGGAGTAGCAGGTGATAGATTCGGAATTTCAGTCTCCAGCTCCGGCGACTACGCCGTCGTGGGAACTATTACTAGTTCGGCATATGTGTTCAAACGGATAGGCACAAGCTGGGCGGAGGAGGCAATATTACTAGCTTCAGATGGAGCAGGTGGTTTTGGAACTTCAGTCTCCATATCCGGCGATTATACCGTCGTGGGAGCTTCGAGGGATAATGATAATGGAAATTATTCAGGTTCGGCTTATGTATTCAAACGCAGCGGTACAAGTTGGACGGAGGAAGCTAAATTACTTGCTTCCGATGGAGCAGAAAGTGATAATTTTGGATGGTCAGTCTCCATTTCTGGCGACTATGTCGTTGTAGGAGCTAAGGGGGATGAAGATAATGGCGATCGTTCAGGTTCGGCTTATGTGTTCAAACGTAGCGGTACAAGTTGGGTAGAGGAAACAAAATTACTAGCTTCCGATGGGGCTGCGTTGGATAATTTTGGAAGTTCAGTATCCATCTCCGGTGATTATGCTTTTGTGGGAGCTACATGGGATGGTAGTGTTTATGTGTTCAAACGTAGCGGTACAAGCTGGGTAGAGGAAACAAAATTACTAGCTTCCGATGGGGCAGGACCAAGTAAAAAATTTGGAAATTCAGTCTCCATATCCGGCGAATATGCCGTCGTGGGAGCATTCACCGATGATGATAATGGCAATCGTTCAGGCTCGGCTTATGTGTTTAAACGCACAGGTACAAGCTGGGCGGAGGAAGCTAAATTACTAGCTTCAGATGGAGCAGCCGATGATCAGTTTGGATATTCAGTCTCCACCTCAGGCTTCTACGCTGTCGTAGGAGCTAATTGGGATAATGATAATGGACTTAATGCTGGTTCGGCTTATCTGTTCAAACGCAGCGGTACGAGCTGGACGGAGGAGGCTAAATTACTTGCTTCTGATGGTGGGGTATTAGATGAAAATTTTGGACACTCAGTCTCCATCTCCGGTGGTTATGCCATTGTGGGAGCTATGCGGGATGACGATAATGGAAGTCAATCAGGTTCGGCTTATGTGTATAGTGGTTTTGCGCCAATAGGTGTCTTATCTGTATCACCGGCTTCACTCGATTTCAGCAATGTATTAGTTGGAGAAACCACAACTGAACTAGTAACTGTTTCAAATACCGGTATCGGCGATTTGATTGTTTCTTCAATCGCAATTACCGGCATTGATTCTTTGAACTTCAGTGTCGATACCACATCGTTTACATTATTGCCGGGTGATAGTACAGTGTTAGATGTTAGTTTTACGCCTGATGATACAGGCAGCTTCAATGCTTCGCTGGATATTGACAGCGATGGTGGAAGTGTAAATGTTGTATTAAGTGGAAACGATATTATTGACCCGGATCCATCAATCGTCTTGATAACCGACGTTCCACACGACCAGGGAGGGAGTGTTACATTAAAATGGAACGCATCTTCATTAGATGTCAATATTAATAGCCTTCCCTATTACAGCATTTGGCGCGCCTTGCCTGATGGAACCGAGTTGCAGGGAACATTCAAGAGTATTGCTGATATGACAGCTGACTTTGCGGGACAGACATATCGTATTGAATCTTTCAGGGGTAACGACCTTGCCTGGGAATGGATAGCTAATCAACCGGCGCATCGTTTTGCTGCGTATTCATATACTGCCCCGACTTTGTTTGATTCATCTTTAGCTACGTTCGGGAAGCACTATTTTATGGTATCGGCGCATACAAATGACCCCGATTTGTTTTACGATTCAATAATCGACAGCGGTTACTCCGTGGACAATTTGGCTCCGGCAGTTCCCACAGGATTGTTGGCGTCGGTAACAGAAACAAACACGGTTGAATTGAGCTGGGATGAACCGGTGGATGAAGATTTCAATTACTTCAAAATTTACCGGAGTCTAACATCTGATTTTGATCCCACAGGACTAGAACCCTTCGCAGAAACCATCGACACAACCTTCACCGATATCAATATAGTAATCGGGGAAACGTATTACTACATCCTATCAGCAGTTGACTTCAATGGGAATGAAAGCGCCTTTAGTGACGATGTTTCAGCCGAAATTTTATCTTTGGATGAAACAATGGGTATTCCTGAAGTATTCGCTTTACGCCAAAACTATCCCAATCCTTTCAACCCGATCACAACTTTACGTTACGATCTCCCGGAAAACAGCTTTGTTAAAATAACTATCTATGATCTTCTTGGTAGAGAAGTAAAAACCCTGTTTAATCGAACCCAAGATGCTGGGTACAAGTCAGTCGTCTGGAATGCGACGAATGACCATGGCAAACCGGTAAGTGCCGGAGTCTATTTAATTCAGATTCACGCTGGTGAATTTGTGCAAACAAAGAAAATGATCCTCCTACGCTAAAACTACGGAGGACAAGTTTTATTGAAATAAATCCCGTCGTTGATCCTCCCGCCTCGTCGGGACGGAAATCGCCGATGGATAAATAAAGAGGAATACTATGTTAAAACAGACACTAATAAAGACATTAGTGATTTGCGCAATGGTAATCATGGCAATCAGCCAGACGGCTTACGCGCAAAACAGTGAATTCAAAATTACACCGGATGACGGAACGGCTGGTGATAACTTTGGAATTTCAGCCTCCATCTCCGGCGACTATGCCATCGTGGGAGCCAGATTTGATGATGATAATGGCGATGAATCAGGTAATGCGATAGTAAATAATAGTAATGATTTGGAATATTTAGATATCCAACCTGAAAAAACTGAAAAAACGTTAGAAGAACGACAAGTTATTGCTATTGAAGGAATAAAAAATATCCAGAGAAAGATAATGTATATTACTACAGTTAGTGTTGTAATTAACATTGTGTTAATTTTAAGCATTGGTGGTAAATAACCACTTCCTGCAAAAGGAACACGGAGGACAAGTTTTGTTGAAATAAATCCCGTCGCAGATCCCGTCATCATGGGAATCGCTGATGGAGAAAAAAGGAGAATACCATGTTAAAACAAACACTAATAAAATCATTAATGATTTGTGTAGTGGCTTCATTGGCCATTTCTCGGCTGGTTTATGCGCAAATTGATGAATTCAAAATAATCGCTTCTGACGGAACAGCAAATGATGAGTTTGGAACTAAAGTATGCATCGCAGGCGATTATGCTGTTGTAGGAGCAAGATTTGATGATGATAATGGAAATAATTCTGGATCGGCTTATGTGTTTAAGCGTACCGGCACTAGTTGGGCACCAGAAGCTAAATTACTTCCAACCGATGGAGCAGATGGTGATGAGTTTGGCGTTGCGGTGTCCATCTCCGGTGATTATGTTATTGTGGGAGCGAGGTATGATGATAATAATGGAACTGATGCAGGCTCGGCTTATGTGTTTAAGCGCACCGGCACAAACTGGACGCAGGAGGCTAAATTACTTCCAACCGATGGAGCAGCAGGTGAGCGGTTCGGACAGCGACTTTCTATCTCCGGTGACTATGCCGTAGTGGGAGCCCCGTTTGACGATGATAATGGTAGTAAATCAGGTTCGGTATATGTGTTTAAGCGCACCGGCACAAGCTGGGCGGAAGAAGCTAAATTACTCGCTTCTGATGGATCAGCAAATGACGGCTTTGGATATTCAGTTTCCATCTCTGGTGATTATACCGTCGTGGGAGCTATAGGCGATACTGATAATGGAACTAACTCAGGTTCGGCTTATGTATTTAAGCGCACCGGCACAACTTGGACGGAGGAAGCTAAATTACTCCCCTCCGATGGGGCAGTAAATGATTGGTTTGGTTATTCAGTCTCCATTTTCGGCGATTATATCGTTGTGAGCGCCAGGTTAGATGATGATAATGGTAGTAATTCAGGTTCGGCTTACATATTCAAACGCACCGGCACAAACTGGGTGGAGGAAGCAAAATTACTTCCTTCTGATGGAGCTGCAGGTGATGAGTTTGGGATTGTAGCCTCCATCTCCGGAGATTATGCTGTCGTGGGAGCATGGTATGATGATGATAATGGGACTGATTCAGGCTCGGCTTATCTGTTCAAACGCATCGGCACAAACTGGGTGGAGGAAGCAAAATTACTTCCTTCTGATGGAGCTGCAGGTGATGCATTTGGATTTGTTTTTATCTCTGGAACTTATGTTATCGTAGGAGCTTGGCATGATGATGATAATGGAACTGACTCAGGTTCGGCTTATGTGTATAGTGGTTTTGGCCCAATAGGTGTCTTAGCTGTATCACCGGCTTCACTCCATTTCAGCAATGTATTAGTTGGAGAAACCACAACTAAACTAGTAAATGTTTCAAATTACGGTATCGGCGATTTGGTTGTTTCTTCAATCGCAATTACCGGCATTGATTCTTTGAACTTCAGTATCGATACCACATCGTTTACCTTGGCTCCCAGCGACTTTTTAGGGTTGGATGTGGTCTTTGGGCCTGATGCTGCTGGTGGTTTCAGCGCATCGCTGGATATTGTTAGCGATGGTGGATATGCTACTATTGGTTTGATTGGACAAAGCCTTGATCCAGTAACATCAATCGTTTCAATCACCGATGTCCCCGATGACCAGGGACGTTGGGTCTTCGTGAGTTGGCTGGCGAGTAGTTTGGATTCCCTGGGATGGATAACCCAGTATGGTGTGTGGGAGCTGAACCCTGATGATGAGTGGATCTCTCTGGGGAATGTACCGGCCATCCAGGAAGAAGAATATATTTACCTGGCTCACACCTTTGGTGATTCCACGGACGAGGGGATATTCTGGAGTACATTCAATGTCACCGCTCACACCACCAATCCGTCAGTGTTTTATACCTCGGCAGTGGATTCAGGCTACTCAATTGACAATTTAGCTCCTGCAGTTCCCACAGGATTGCTGGCATCTCTTACCGAACAAAACACGGTTAAATTGAGTTGGGATGAACCGGTTGATGAAGATTTCAATTACTTCAAAATCTACCGGAGCCTTGATTCAGAATTCGATCCCACTGGATTAGAACCCTACGCAGAAGCCATTGACACAACTTTCATTGACAACGATGTAGAAACCGGGGAAACGTATTATTACATCCTATCAGCAGTTGATTTCAATGGGAATGAAAGCGAATACACGGATGCTGTTGAAACTGTTATTTTATCAATCGATGATATGACAGGTATACCGACGGAATTCGGACTACATCAAAACTACCCCAATCCTTTCAACCCGATCACAACTTTGCGTTACGATCTCCCGGAAAACAGTTTTGTTAAAATAACTATCTATGATCTTCTTGGTAGGAAACTAGTAACCCTGGTTTCAGAAACACAGGATGCCGGTTTTAAATCAGTCATATGGAATGCTGCCAATGATCATGGCAAACCGGTAAGTGCTGGAGTTTATCTCTACCAGATTCAAGTCTACGATCCCGATGGAGTAGGGAGTCGAGAATTTGTACAGACCAAGAAAATGATCTTCTTGAAGTAAAATTCAAACAGTGTATCAAGTAAAAGAAAAGGGCGGTCGATTGACTGCCCTTTTCTTTTATATAATCAATCCGGTTATTCTTCTCCAATATCTTCATTCCAAATATCAGGATTATTCTGAATGTAATTTGAAAGCATTGAAATACATTCTTCAGACTGTAGATCTATGACTTCAACGCCATTTTCTTTTAACCAATCCACTCCGCCTGAAAAATTAACCGACTCCCCGACGATGACCGTTTTAATTTTAAACTGCCGAATTAATCCGCTGCAGTACCAGCATGGCGCTAACGTTGTTACCATAATGATATTTGAATAGGATCGCTGCCGACCGGCGTTTCTGAATGCATCTGTTTCTCCATGGATGGAAGGATCATCGTCCTGGATACGCTTGTTTCGCCCTTTTCCCAGCAGGGTTCCATCTTTGTGAAATAGAGCCGCCCCAATAGGAATGCCGCCCTCAGATAGGCCTTTTTGTGCTTCTTTGATAGCAACATCCAGCATCTGGGTGTGTGTAGGAGTTAAATCTGTTTTCATTACGAATGTGTTATTAATTTCCAACTAAATCATCATACATCAAAATATATTCATGACAGAACATAAAACATCATTGTTGTATAGTATTGACGACAACCCACCTCTAATGGAAACAATCATTTTGGGGTTTCAGCATTATTTAACCATGTTCGGTTCAACAGTTGCAATTCCGCTGCTATTGGCTCCAGCGTTTGGTATTGTTGATCCGGTGGAAAAAGGCTGGTTGATAGCAACCATGTTTTTTGTCAGTGGAATTACAACGCTTCTACAAACCACTTGGGGAAATCGTCTTCCCATTGTTCAAGGGGGAACATTCTCATTTTTAGCACCAACATTTGCTATCTGCGGAATGGCAGCTTTGGCGAATGCAGGTTGGGAAGTACGAATGCAGCATGTGCAAGGGGCTATTATTGCTGGCTCCCTTGTTGAGATTTTTGTTGGCGCCAGTGGAATGATTGGACGCTTATTACGATTTGTGGGTCCCATCACCATTGCACCCACCATTGCGCTGATTGGTCTATCTTTATTCAAATTTGGTGCACCGGAAGCAGGACGCCATTGGCCCATTGGCGGTCTAACTATATTCTTGATTATCCTTTTCAGTCAATATCTTCGGCGAAAGCATCGAACATTTGAACTATATCCAATACTCCTTGCAATAGCCACTGCATGGATTGTATCGGCTATTTTTACCGCTTTTGGTATTTTTCCTGAAGGACACCCGTCCTATACAAGTTTGGATAATCTGAAGAATGCCCCATGGTTTCGAATTCCTTATCCATTTCAGTGGGGGTTTCCACAATTTGGAGCGGCGGCATTCGTGGGAATGCTGGCGGGTTACATCGCTTCCATGGTGGAATCAATTGGTGATTATTATGCATGTGCGAGACTCTCCGGAGCACGCATACCGGATACAAAAACCATTAACAGGGGTATTACATTCGAAGGAATTGGATGTTTTCTGGCTGGAATTTTTGGTACGGGAAATGGAACAACTTCCTATAGCGAAAATATTGGTGCTATTGGTTTAACACGTGTTGGATCTCGTAGAGTCGTTCAGGCTGGCGCTATTATTATGATTCTATTGGGAACAGTCTCCAAATTTGGTGCCTTGTTTACAACCATCCCCCAGCCCATCGTGGGTGGAATGTATTGTGCCATGTTCGGAATGATCGCTGCAGTGGGTTTGTCCAACCTGCAATTTGTTGACCTCAATTCCGCACGGAATTTATTTATCCTGGGATTCGCCTTTTTTATGGGGTTATCTGTCCCTGAATATTTCGCTCAACATCCCATACAATTTGATCCGGTCTGGCTGGCAAATATTCTCAATACATTGGGGAGTACCGGTATGGCTGTAGGAGCATTTACTGCACTGGCTTTGGATAATACAATTCCGGGAACAGATGAAGAACGGGGGCTGAAAGCCTGGGGAAGCAGATGATTCTTTTTAACACATGTAAGTGCGGGAGAAAATTATGTCTATACTAATTAAAAACGGTCGGGTCATTACTGCAATGGATGACTTTATGGCTGATGTTTACATCGAAAATGAAACGGTAACTCTGATTGGTGAAAACTTGGAAATGGAAGCGGATGATATCATTGATGCTTCCGGGAAATATTTATTCCCCGGTGGTTTAGATCCACACACACATTTTGATATGCCTTTTGGCGGTACGGTTACAGCTGATAACTTTAAAACCGGAACCCGCGCCGCCGCCCATGGCGGAACAACAACCATCATAGATTTTGCCATCCAAACCATAGGACATTCTGCATTGGAAGGACTGAACACATGGCATAAAAAAGCAGAAGGGAATACTGCCATAGACTATGGCTTTCACATGATTCTCACTGATATGGAAAGTGACCATCTTTCGGAAATGAAGACCCTGGTGGATGAAGGTGTTACCTCTTATAAGCTGTTCATGGCTTATCCCGGTGTGCTTTACATGGATGATGGAATGATCTTCCGCACTATGCAACAAGCAGGTGAATTAGGAGCCATGATTTGTATGCATGCAGAAAACGGGATTGTTATTGATGAAATTGTCCGGGAAGCGATTGCAGAAGGGAAGACAGAACCGAAATGGCATTCATTGACTCGTCCAACACAGATGGAGGCAGAAGCAGTTCACCGAACGATTTCCATCTCTAAAGAAGCGGATGTTCCTGTATACATTGTTCATCTTTCTTCCTCGGATGCGTTGGAGGAAATCGTAGCAGCCCGGGATGAAGGATTACCAGTTTACGCTGAAACCTGTCCTCAATATCTATTTCTTGATTATAGTTATTATGAACGAGAAAATTTTGAAGGAGCAAAATATGTCATGTCTCCGCCTTTGCGTGAAAAATGGAACCAGGATGAACTTTGGTATGGCTTACAAACAAACAATGTACAGGCAGTGTCAACAGATCATTGTTCTTTTCGTTTTAAAGACCAAAAAATAATGGGGAAAGACCTCTTTACAAAAATACCTAATGGCGCACCGGGCGTTGAAAATCGCATGAGTCTTTTGTATCAAGGTGGCGTCGTCGAAGGGAGAATTTCACTAAATAGATTTGTGGAGATTACGTCCACGTCTGCTGCAAAATTATTCGGTTTATTTCCTAAAAAAGGCACAATCGCAGTTGGGAGTGATGCAGACATCGTCATTTTTGATCCGAATAGAGAAGAAACGATTAGTGTAAACAATACCTGTACACATCACATGAACGTAGATTACAGTACCTACGAAGGTTTTGAAGTAAAAGGATTTACCGAAACGGTTCTATCCCGAGGTAAAGTTATTATTAAGGATTGTGAATATGTCGGTAACAAAGGGGATGGACAATTTTTAAAACGCGGTCTTTATAGCGGAATAAAATAAATACAAATTTTAGAAGGAGTACCACAATGGCGAGAAATATTAAATCAGGTCTAATTCAGATGAGCATTCCTATGACGGAGGGTGAAGGATCCATTAATGAAATCAAAGAGGCGATGCTGGAAAAACATATCCCTTTCATTGAAGATGCAGGGAAAAAAGGGGTTCAGATTTTATGCCTTCAAGAAGTATTCAATACACCCTATTTCTGCCCCGGGCAAGACAATGCATGGTATGCTTCCGCTGAATCGGTTCCAGGTCCAACAGTGGAACGAATGCAGGAATATGCTAAAAAATACAACATGGTTATTATCGTTCCTGTCTACGAAAAAGAACGAGCCGGTTTTCTGTATAATACCGCCGCAGTGATTGACGCAGATGGGTCATATTTGGGGAAATATCGAAAAAACCACATTCCCCACACTTCTGGATTCTGGGAGAAGTTTTTCTTCCGTCCCGGTAATTTAGGATATCCCGTATTTGAAACAGTATATGCAAACATCGGTGTTTACATCTGTTATGACCGCCATTTTCCAGAGGGAGCTAGGGCATTAGGGCTCAATGGGGCTGAAATTGTATACAACCCATCCGCAACGGTAGCCGGTTTATCGCAATATTTATGGAAACTTGAACAACCGGCGCATGCGGTGGCAAACGGATATTTTATGGGATGTATTAATCGCGTGGGTACTGAGAAGCCTTGGGATCTTGGACGATTTTACGGCAGTTCATACTTTGTGGATCCGAGGGGCGAAATTTTCGCCACTGCTTCGGAAGACAACGATGAATTGTTGGTTGCAGAATTTGATCTTGATTTAATTGAGGAAGTTCGATCTACGTGGCAGTTTTACCGTGACAGGAGACCGGAAACCTATGATGAACTTGTAATGCTTTAATTGGAAATCAATGAAAATATCGTTACGGATAAAAAACCAACTCGTGTTATTAATCCTTTCCTTTCTACCTGACATTTTTGATAGAAGGCACGTTGCTCTACATAATCGAGAATATGTACAAAAAACAGAATATTACACCTCCCTCGAGACCCCGGGGCTGAGGAGGGGATTAAGAGGTGGTGGAGAAAGTTTTGTTTCTCTTGCCTATTTACAAAGTGTAGATTGCCGAATTATTTCTAATAGATGTGCATAATAGTTACAATAAATGATAATCGGAGTCATTAGATGAAAAGCCAAGATATACGTAACAAACATAAACAATTTCTATTTCCTGCAGTAAAGAATTTTTACCAGGAATCCATTGTTGTATCCAGTGGAAAGGGTTCCACGGTTACTGATATGGATGGAAATACATATCTCGACTTCTTTGGAGGAATTTTAACTGTTTCCATCGGTCATGCCAACGATGAAGTCAATGCAGCCATTATTGCCCAGGTAAACCGATTGAGCCATGTTTCAACCCTCTATCCGGTTGAATCCGTTGTCGAACTGGCTGAACGGTTGGTAAACATTACTCCCGGCAATTTGGAAAAATGCTTTTTTACTGCTTCTGGGACTGAAGCGGATGAAACAGCTGTGATGATGGCTCAATTGTCCACAGGGAATTCAGAATTTATTGCTCTTCGTTATGCCTATGCCGGACGATCCATGTTGGCTCAGTCTCTAACGGCGCATTCGCCGTGGAGAGCTCTTCCCACCCAGATAGCATCAGTGAAACATGCCCTCTCACCATATTGTTACCGATGTCCGTTAAAAAGCACCTATCCGGAATGTGGTGTAGGCTGTGCAGAGGATGTAGATGAATTAATCCGAACCACCACTACAGGTGAAATCGCCGGCATGATGGTTGAACCCATCCAGGGAGTTGGAGGATTTATCACCCCGCCAAAAGAGTATTTTACTATTGTGGCAGAAATCGTCCGGAATTATGGTGGATTATTTATTTCTGACGAGGTACAAACTGGATTTGGCCGCACAGGGAAAATGTGGGGAATCGAGCATTATGGCGTTGAACCGGATATGATGACTATGGCAAAATGTATTGCCAATGGGATGCCCTTGGCTGCAGTGGTTACAACAGGAGAAATCGCAGACTCAATGGTTAAAAATACCATATCCACATTTGGGGGTAATCCGGTTAGCTGTGCCGCTTCAAATAAAACCATTGAAATAATACTCCGGGATAACCTGGCAGAAAATGCTAAAACAATGGGCAAAATCCTTCGTGAAGGTCTAGAAAATATACAACTGAAACATCCGAAAATTATAGGAGATGTCCGCGGTATGGGACTGATGCAGGCGATTGAATTTGTTGTGGATGAAACAGTCGGCGATCGAACCCCAAATCCAAAAGCAGTTGATCAATTTATGGAGGAGACCAAAAAGCGAGGTTTACTCATTGGCAGGGGAGGACTTTCAGGGAATGTTGTTCGCATTTCTCCCCATCTAAATACCAACCGGGACGATGTGGAAAATGCATTAGGAATTTTAGCTGAATCAGCCGCTGCACTCACTAAATAAAAAAAAGGATATTCGAGATCGATATGGATTATCAATTAAGTGAAAACCGTCTTGAAACAAAATTAAATGATGCAAAGCCGTTGTATTCAGAATCAGAAGCAAAGATCGAAGCAAACCGCTGTTTATTCTGCTTTGATGCGCCTTGCATAAAAGCCTGCCCAACTGAAATTGACATCCCTAGCTTCATAAAAAAAATAGCGTCAGGGAATATCCGTGGTTCTGCTAACGCCATTTTTCGTTCAAATATTTTGGGCGCTTCAACAGCTCGCGTGTGCCCCGTAGAGGAATTATGCTCGGGAGCGTGTGTATACAATGACTTGGACCATAAACCCATTCAAATAGGCAGACTCCAACGTTTTGCAACACACAAGGCATTGGAATTGGAAACAAATAATGGACGGTCATTATTTACACCAACTTCCTCAGTTGATAAAAAAGTTGCATTAATCGGTGCAGGTCCGGCTTCTTTATCCTGCGCAGCATATCTGGCATTGGAAGGTATCCAAACAGTGATCTATGAAAAAGGAGACCTTCCGGGTGGACTGAATGTAACTGGGATTGCTCCGTACAAACTCATGGCTGCAGATGCCATTGATGAAATCAATTGGATGAAACAATTTGGATTGGATATACAGACAGGAGTTGAAATCGGAAAAGATGTGACACTAGAAAACCTAATGATAGATTTTGATGCTGTTTTTCTTGGAGTTGGATTAGGGCAAGATAGTTTCCCTGGAATACCAGGGGAGGAATTAGAAAACGTCTTGGGTGGAACAGATCTAATCCGGAAATTAAAAAATGATCCTGATTTTGAAATTCCGAAAGAATTATCAAAAGTAGTGGTGATTGGCGGAGGAAATACCGCCATTGATATTGCGCGAGAACTTGCCATGCTGGGAGTCTCGGAAGTGGATATCGTTTACCGGAGAACAGAAGATGTAATGCCCGGTTATGCTCATGAATTATCCCATGCCCGTGAAAATAGTGTCAGACTTTTCGAAAAACAAACACCTGTCAGTATTTCAAAAAGCGATGATGGAAAATTGGAATTTTTGACTGAACATACTGACACAAAAATACCAATGGCTCATATTACAGATTGGATTGTTATGGCTATTGGTCAATTAAAATTTGCCGGTCAAATCGATGCCAACCTGGAGGTAGATGAAAAGGGGAAAGTGGTTGTCGATGGTAGTACACAGCAAACGTCTATTCCGAATCTTTATGCCGGAGGAGATTGTATCAACGGAGGTAAAGAAGTAGTAAATGCTGTGGCAGACGGCAGGGATGCGGCTCATGCTATGTTAAATAGCTGGGGAATATATCCGGTCAATTCAAATTATAAAATTGGGAGTAATGGAAATGGCTGATCTTTCAACAAATTTCAACGGAATAAAAAGTCCTAATCCCTTCTGGTTAGCCTCCGGGCCACCTACAAATTGCGGTGAACAAATTATGAGAGCCTTTGATGTAGGGTGGGGTGGCGCTGTTTGGAAAACTCTAGGACAACCCGTTACAAATGTGTCATCGCGACTGGCGGCTGTGGATTATTCAGGGAATAAAATGTCCGGACTTAATAATATTGAATTAATAACAGATCGTCCTTTAGACTCTAATTTTAAAGAAGTATATGAAGTAAAAAAACGATACCCTAATCATGCAGTAATTGTTTCCCTCATGGTGGAAAGCAAGGAAGAGTGGAAGGATATAATCCACCGTGCCGAAGATGCAGGCGCCGATGGATTGGAATTGAATTTCGGCTGTCCTCATGGAATGTGTGAACGGGGAATGGGCAGCTCGGTGGGGCAAGAGCCAAAAGTCCTCGAACTCATAACATCCTGGGTGATGGAATACGCCAATACACCGGTATTGGTAAAACTGACGCCAAACACAGGCGATATTTTGGTTCCCGGGTTAGCAGCCGTGGCAGGTGGAGCCAATGGAATTTCCTTAATTAATACGATCAAATCCATTATTGGGGTCAATCTGGATACACTCGTTCCCATGCCAAATGTTGGTGGAAAAAGTACCAATGGAGGATATTGCGGTCCTGCAGTGAAACCCATCGCCCTGTATATGTTATCAGCTTTGGCACGTGACCCAAAGATAACGATTCCTATTTCAGGCATTGGAGGAATTTCGAATTGGCAGGATGCTGCTGAGTTTTTGGCGTTAGGAGCCACAAGCGTCCAAGTATGCACGGCTGTAATGCATTATGGGTATCGTATTGTTGAAGACCTGATTGACGGCCTTTCCAATTACCTGGACGACCAAGGATTGAAGTCCGTAACAGAATTAATCGGGAAAGCAGGAGAAAATGTTAAAGACTGGGGTGAATTGGACTTAAACTATGGGGTTGTACCCAAAATCGATTCTGAAAAATGCATCGGCTGCCAACTCTGCTATATTGCTTGTCTTGACGGTGGACATCAATGCATTCATACTCGCCAAAATCTATGCTGGTCTTTTCATGGAGAATCGGATCATGGCTTCAATCCCAGGATTTCACCCGGACCGGCTGTGACTCATGAAACGAATGGAACGTTACCTGATCACGTCCCTTTTGTGGATGAAGATGAATGTGTCGGCTGCAACCTGTGCAGCTTAATTTGTCCAGTTCCCGGCTGTATAACTATGGAAGAAGTTCCTAGCTCAAAAGGAAAAGAATCCTGGAATGAACGCGTTGCAAAGGGGTTGGGTTAAAAAGCAGTCTTCCTATATTTTCGAACTTGTTTTTTCTTTCTGTCCGGTAAAGTGGCGATAGCTGTGAAGAATAAATATTCTTACTTACCTCACTTTACATCAGTTTATTAATATCTTATTACACACCATATTTGTCGTACGATAATATCATCGTACGATTAAATGTAGAAAAGTTAAAAAAAATGTACTGCAGACATTCTTGTCTGCAGTAGGACAGACAGGAATGTCTGTCCTACTGAAAGGCCTTTTTCACAATCCAAGTTTCCCTCTACTGAACAAAATTTCGGTTGCGGGTTCGTATACTATCCCGTAGTTTTACCTTTGAAATATGTTAATACTCTATAATAACAAAACTGATTATTCTATGTGGAGACACACCCTAAATATTCCCAGATTCCAATCCTAAGATGTTAATAAACAATCAACATTTCCAATCTATGTGTGATATAAAGCAAAAGTTTCTACATAACAATTCGCAGCTCTATATAATGGCTAACAAATAATGAATAAATGAAATATCTTTTAATTACATTTTATTTCCTTTTAACTATTACCAGTAATGGAAAAGCACAAAACTTATACTTCGGTATTGGTAGTAGTTATATTAAGGTATATCAACCCGAGTATTATACAAGTAAAATTTCCAAAGGCGGACTTGGTTTAAACGAAAGCTATCAATTCAATACTTATTTTAAATACTTATTATCTGGTTCACCTATAAATATAACCGGGCGTGTCAGTTACTTACCTATGAGACAAAAAGGTTATCGTTGGGACACCGTTAATCCATGGGATTGTCAATTGGAAAAAATACAATTTGAAACTTCATTGAGTATTCTCACAACTAGTGTTGGAATCGATTATTTAATAAATCCCGGTACCTATTCATTGTATGTTTCTTTGGATGCCCTTTTCAACTCATTTGGGGAAACAAAATTAATAAGAACACCGCCTTTTTCAACGCTATACAATAATTCAGCTACCATATATTCATCTAAGACCAGATATGGTTTAGGAATAGGTGCAGGAATAGTGATTCATCTATTAACTAGATTCGATTTAGATGTTAGTGCAAAATACAATTTTATGAATTTAGGTGGAAAAAAAGATATTGAAACCTTCGGTATTATTGAAAAGGAAGAGAATTTTAATACTCACAGTATAACAGCTGTCATTTTATTCAATATACTGTAGATATCAAAAGTGTATATTCTTTTTTCTCTGAAACATGTTAATACTCTATAATAACAAAAATGATTTTTCTATGTGGAAACACCCCCAAAATATGCCCAGGTTCCAAGTATAATATGTTAATATTAAGTCGACATTTCCAGTATATCTTGCCCGCCGACCTTTTGAAGAGGTGGGTGATATGATAGTAATCCCACGAATACTAAACTCATTATTGATTCTCAATTACCGCGTCGTTCGATTTGATGAAAACTAACAAGCTACCAAAACTAATTAAACCAGTTTATAATGTGCTATATAATCAGATAAGGTGGTCATTTGCTATATGGAATGAGTTGAAATATTTATTCTCGAAAAAAAAGAGAATGGATTTAATTAATCATTGTGCTCCCACATATTTTTTCAATGTTCAACAAGCGACTCTCATAGAAATCCAACTTGTTATTTGTAGACTTACTGATCCATCAAAATCCGGTAAAAATAAAAATGTATCATTTTACACTTTAATAGATTCGTTACATTCTTTAGGATATAAAGAAATTGCCGAGAAAATAACAAATGAACTTAATAGAAAAAATGCAGCCATTTCAGCAATTAGAAACCGAAGAAATAAATTATTAGCACATATTGATTATGAATCAATAATTTCAAATAAAGTTGCTCCAATTCCAAAATTAACTGAAAATCAAATAGATAATTCACTATCATCATTTAACACATCATTTAATATTGCCTCAACACATTTTTTAGATACTACTGTTGATTTTGAACATACTATTGTTGAAAATGGCATAGCTGGATTACTATACTTCCTACGAGATGGTACGAGATATAGAGAACTAAGAAATTCTGATGAAATATCAATAAGTGATTTAGTGAAAGGTAAATATTATGGTGTATAACATTTAATATCTTACTCCGCGATAGTTAGTAGGTAATTTACCTCAACCGTTGGAGAGACAAAAAAATAATGGCTCACAGAACAATCAAATCTAGTTATTCCAAGTTGGCAGACAGATTAAATCGCTTTCCCCAGGGTGCTCCTCCTTCTGAACTATTATTTAAAATTTTGAAAATGCTTTTTAGTGAAAAAGAAGCCAAACTGGCTTCACTCATGCCCATCAAACCTTTCACAGCGAAAAAAGCCAGCCGCATCTGGAAAATGGACCTGACTAGTACCCAAAAGATGCTGGAAGAATTGGCCGGTCGCGCAATCTTGATTGACATGGAACAAAATGGTGAATCCGTTTATGCTCTGCCGCCACCCATGGCAGGTTTTTTCGAGTTCTCTTTAATGCGTGTGCGGGATGACATTGATCAAAAGGTCTTAAGCGAACTATTTTATGATTATTTAAATGTTGAGGAAGATTTTATCCGTGAACTATTCACCCGGGGAGAAACTCAACTAGGGCGTACGTTTGTCCATGAGCCTGCCTTATCCAATGAAAATGCATTGCATGTTTTGGATTATGAGCGGGCCACCGAAGTCATTGAAAGTGCTTCTCATCGGGGTGTTGGGTTGTGTTACTGTCGTCACAAGATGCATCACGTGGGGAAAGCCTGCGAAGCGCCTCAGGAAATATGTATGACATTTAATAACACAGCAGCGTCGCTGATTAAACACGGCCACGCACGTTCCGTAGAGAAGGAAGAATGCCTTGATTTATTGCAGGTCGCCTATGAGCACAACTTGGTTCAGTTCGGTGAAAATGTAAGAGAAAAAGTAAACTTCATTTGTAACTGCTGTGGGTGCTGCTGCGAGGCTATGATTGCTGCCCGGCGTTTTGCAATTATGAACCCCGTCCATACAACCAATTTTATCCCGGTCGTGATCGAATCGGATTGTAACGGATGCGGTAAATGCGTGACTGCCTGCCCGGTAGAAGCAATGACATTGGTTTCATCGAATAACCCAATTAAACCCAAAATGAAAGTAGCGAAATTGGATGAAGATATCTGTCTGGGATGCGGTGTTTGTGTTAGAACATGCTCAAAAGATAGTATTCATCTGAAATCTCGGCCAAGCAGGGTTATTACTCCTTTGAATGGAACACATAGATCAGTGTTAATGGCCATTGAACGGGGCAAGTTGCAGAACCTGATTTTTGACAATCAGGTCTTGTGGAGTCATCGAGCCATGGCTGGAGTATTAGGTGTCATTCTGAAACTTCCACCGTTCAAACAGGTCCTTGCAAATCAGCAGGTGAAATCACGATATCTGGAAGCTTTGATTAATCACAGAGAAAATTAGTTTGACCTCAATCTAACGGAAGTAAATGTTCATATTTGCTAACAAATAATGAACCGGATGTAGCCAGCGTCCGGCGTAAATTTAAGGAAATAAAACATAAAGGATTTAAATGAGTAACATTATTCAATTTCAAAACTTTGGTGCAAAACAAAACTGGATCGATGGGAATTTTCATGATTCATCCTCCGGAAAATCAATTTCTGTTATTTCTCCCTATTATAACAAGGAAATCGCCACTATACCCGACTCCAATAGTGATGATTTAGACCAGACGGTAAAAAAAGCAAAGACTGCATTTCCTGCCTGGGCAGCAACAAATATCCGCGAGAGAGCACAGATAATGTTCAACCTGAAAACCATAATGGAAAATGATATTGAACAAATGACCCGCCTGATTGCGTTGGATAATGGAAAAACAATAGCTGATGCAAAGGGGAGCATTCTCCGGGGAATAGAAGTGATAGAATTCGCCATATCATTGCCCAATATGTTACAAGGTGAATCGTCCAATGTGAGTAAAGGAATCAGCTGTACCATGACCCATGAACCCCTCGGTGTCGTGTCAGGGATTACACCCTTTAATTTCCCCATTATGGTTCCGTTATGGATGATTCCTTTGGCTATCACCACAGGAAATTGTTTTATTCTTAAGCCATCTGAACAGACGCCATTGGCAGCATTAAAACTGGCTGAGTATTTGAAAGAAGCCGGCTTACCCGATGGCGTGTTAAGCGTCTTAAATGGAACGCGAGAATCTGTGGAAAGCATCTGCGATCACCCCGATATTGAAGCAGTGGCATTTGTTGGCTCATCCACCGTGGCGAAAATTGTCTATTCCCGTTCTACAGCCCAGGGGAAACGCGCTCTTTGTTTGGGTGGAGCAAAAAATCCTATGATTGTTGTTCCTGATGCGGACCAGGATTCCACTGCAAAAGGCTTATTGGCCAGTTCCATGGGTAGTGCAGGGCAGAGGTGCATGGCAGCCAGTGTGGCGGTGGCTGTTGCAGATGTTGATTCCATCATCGATCAACTGGTGGAAGAAGCAAAATCATTTCAATTGGGTGTGGATATGGGAACCATCGTCAGCAAGACAGCCTTGGAAAGAATCACGGGATATATTGATGAAGCGGAAGCCATGGGCGCCAAAGTGTTGATCGATGGCCGAAATCCAAGTCCACCTGAAGCCTATCCTGATGGATACTGGTTAGGTCCCACAATCCTGGACGGAGTTGCCCCTGAATGGCCATGTGCAACAGAAGAGATTTTTGGTCCCGTCCTTACGATAATACGAACCGAAACACTGGAAAGCGCCATGAAGATTGAGAACGAAAATCCGTACGGGAACGCAGCAGCGGTGTTTACCACATCGGGACAGGTGGCCAAAACCGTCTCTGAATCTGCATCAGCCGGAATGATTGGTATTAATATCGGTGTGCCCGTTCCGAGAGAGCCATTCAGCTTCGGTGGCTGGAATGAATCTAAATTCGGCCACGGGGATATCACCGGCCGTAGCGGTGTGGATTTCTGGACAAACTTGAAAAAAGTGACCTCCCGTTGGCCTGAGTCAACCGAAACTTGGAAGAAATATTTCTAACAAAAATTTCAACCGTTACTATCCTATCCAATAACTTACTTTTATAGCGAATACATTATCCGTGGTTACACCTATTAAATCATTCAGATCGCGAAAAAGTTGGAAGTCCCCGGGATTGTTGAAATTATATCCATTCCGCGTCCACACCAAGTATAAGGTTGAACCCGGTTTGAATTCCCAACGCAATACAGCATTCCCTACCAATGCTTTATAATTAAAATCAGGATCATAAATCTCAAAGGCATCGGAGTCGTCACCACCGGTTGGGTCTATGATATAACCGGATTCTGTCTCTGTAATAGTCGACCCCTCTTCTCCGTAGTATAACAAGTCGTAAGAACGAGGTTTTTTAAATTCTTTAAACCGCGAGTATTTTCCAACAGCAATAAAGGGTTGAAAGTAGGCCTGTAGAGAAAGGGTAGGTGTAAAAGCGTAATTAACTCTGATGTCAGCAGAGATAGTTGTTTGATCAATTTGAGATAGGACATAACGTTTTCCATACATGGCTGATGCTGCGGGGTCATCAATTGTAGTAATAAACTGATCAATTGTTTTATTTTCATTGTAATCCGGACTAAAACTCAATTGTAATCGGGTTCCTATTTTCACTTCCAACCAGCCATACCCCCCCCAGCTATATCCGCCGTTACTGCTTGAACCAACATTTCCGCCACCGCCGTATACGATGTCTTTCCGGCCATCCGAATTAAAGCCTATTCTCATAAATGTACCATCAGGAGATTCCACCATGGGCCCTCCCCGCAACTGTTGATCATTCAGCGTACGTGGTCCCCAACCTGTGAAGGTATTTATACTCCAATAGTTCAGAAATTGAGCCCAACCGAATAAAAAGACTCTCTCGTTTATTTTATAACCTCCAAAATTATAGTTGGTCATATAAGCGGCATTTAGTCGGACATTCCGGAATATCTCTCCCGGATCATACCAGCGATAACCTACAACAACATGATGATTGATCCTGTCGGTTCCAAAATTCAATCCCATATCGTTGCTTTCATAACCCGGTGATATAAAACCCAATGCTGTATTAAACTGCCAGTGCCCTTTTTCTTTATTAAGTATAAACCGTCCGGAAAACCCGGTCATTTCAGTCATGTTGCTATCCACTTCTACATGCTTTGCATCAGGTCTTTGAAAGTAGTGGCTGGAATTATTTTGCAGGCTTAAGAGCCTTTCTTTCGAGCCGGCTACCCGTGTACCACCTATCCAACCGGCGATAACCCATTCGCGCTCTCCGTTGAAAAAAGTCCAACCGTCCACGCCAAAAGCCTGGGCATTGTCCGAAAGAACTTCCCGGAGATTCCGATCCTTAAAATCACGATATACATGGGTACCGATTGCTCCCAAACCCTGAAGGCCTTCATTATATTCTTTTTGGATCCGAAGCAGGTTATACGTTGTTAGAGGTTCTACTTCTTCAGAAGTAATCGTACCGCCATTATCAACGCTGGCGAATTCCCGGTTGGTTAAGGAAGTCAGTCCACCCAATGACCAATCTCCCTTCAGTTTACCACTGATTTTAGCTGCGCCCAGTATCCGGGTAGCAGAAGGCGTATCCACCCAATCACCGAATATATCCCCTTGGGGGGAGCGACCAATTCGGCGACTGTAAAAAAAGTCAGGTTCAAAAAAATTAAAACCCCAACGATTCGATGGTCCGCCTGAACCGAACGAAAATATACTGGATCCCTCGACAAAAAAGGGGCGTTTTTCCTGATAATAAGTTTCATAAGCCGACAGGTTAATAGTGGAGGGGTCCACTTCCACCTGGCCGAAATCCGGGTTAATAGTGACGTCCAAAGTCAGGTTACTGCCTATACCCAGCTTCACATCCGCGCCCAGACCCAGATTTGAATCTTGCCCTTGGTAAAATGGATTATCTTTCGTTGATGGTAAAACGCTATATCCGGATGTGAGATATGGCATGATTTCCAATCGTTTAGGTGGATTAATATTAGTAATGCCGTGCAGACTGGCAAATCTGGAGACAATCCCGCTTTCTCCCCGGGGGAAGAAGATAAACAAAGAATGTTCATTGCGGCGTTGAAGCTGACGGCCAAAATTAATCCCCCAGGTATAGACTTCTTGTATATTAAATCGTAACTGAGAAAAGGGAATCCGGATTTCGACAGTCCAGCCTTTATCGTCTATTCGGGTTTTCCATTCCCAAATGCCATCCCAGGTACCATCGAACCAGCTATCGTTAGCAATAGTCCCGTCCTGAATGGACCCACTGGGATTGGTGACAAAGTAAAATCCGGAGCGTTTATCATTATATGAATCAATAGCCACTTGAAATACATCTGAATTATTATCCTCATCCCGGCGGGCCAGGCGTCCAATAATAGAATCAGGAATACTGTCCCATAAACGGGCGCCTATGTAAAGAGCGGCATCATCGTAGCCAACCCAGACCTCCGTTGGTTCTGTAGCCAGTTCTCCATTATCCGGTTCAGACTGGATAAACTGTTGGTTGGATGTGGTTTGGTATAGGTTTTCAGTCAAGTATCCGTCAATTTTCAGGGGCTTATCAAGACGATGGCCCAACACTTCACGTTTAATAAAATCCTCGGGATTATGGATTTCACCTGATGAATACAACAAAGATGATAAAATGAACAGGGTAATAAAACGCTGCAAAAATAACCTCATGGGATTGGTTTGCTCTTATAAGTAGTCAACGGAAAATTGTTTCAATAATTTACTGATAAACTATAATTCCTAGTATTTAAGTATAAAAGATGATGGAAATTAATAACAACTTTTCCTTCTAACTAAATGTTTTAAACTGTATCAGAATTCGGAAGAGGAACCGTAATGATTTTTGAGAATTACATCAATCGGCACTCATGTCCATTCCAAATACCAAATCCTATCATCAGTATAAAAATAACGTATAAGCCACTGAGACCGACAAACCTATTTTTCAAATCTTTGAATCCAATAATTAGGACTTTTTGCATTTTTTCAAGTTGAGTCTTACATTACACTGTGAGGTTTAGATATAAACTTTCTGTTTTATTATTAGTTATTGCCAACTTCATCGTTTAGAGTTGGACATTCGAGGTAAATACAATATGAAAACCATAATCATTTTAATTCACGCAGTTATTGGATGGGGATTATGTGGGATGATCATGGCGGTAGGTATGCGATATACTTCAATAGATAATGCCCTTATAATACATGCCATTGGTGCTCCTGTTATATTTGGAACTATATCATTTATTTATTTTAAGAAATTTGGATTTACGACTCCTCTCCAGACAGGAATGATTTTTGTTATTTTCGTATTTTTAATGGATTATTTTGTTGTAGCCATGCTTATGGAGAAAAATTTTGACATGTTTAAAAGCTTATTGGGAACATGGATACCCTTTGGGTTGATATTTTTATCAACATATTTCACCGGTTTTTCATTAAATAAAAAGTAATTTAGCCTAACAATGACATCAAGCAGGCTCACAAAAGCAGGACGACTTTCGGTAGCGGCTGATGGTGCACTCTAATAACCCGGAAATGAATACATCCCAGATTCATATTCCTCTTAATAAAAGGGCGACTGCTCCATCCTGGCTTCCGTGGGAAGAAATGGGACTCCGCTAGGTCGCCCTCGACGTAATACTATCATATTCTGTATATTCTTTCCCGTGAGACAGCGCACAAATTAATAACTATCCTTTTAGAGAATTGAATACTCCTGCATTTTCCATAGCACTTGCCCTCGCAGCCGGGATGATTGCCCAGTCAATTGCCCGGCATATTAAAATCCCCGGAATTGTATTATTACTGGCAACGGGTGTTTTATTAGGGCCAGATGGACTAAATATCATTCGACCTAGTACACTGGGAGAAGCGCTTCCCATCCTTGTTGGATTTGCAGTAGCTGTTATCCTTTTTGAAGGTGGTATGAATCTTCGAATCAGTCGTATAAAAAGGGAAGGGCGCACCATACGTCAGTTGATTACAGTGGGTGCACTGGTTACAGCAATTGGTGGAACTCTGACTGCTAAAATATTCTTGGGTTGGGATTGGCAAATAGCCGTTTTGTTTGGTATTTTAATCATTGTGACAGGACCAACAGTTATTAATCCTTTACTTCGAAGAATTAGGCTAACTCCATCAGTATCAACAGTTTTAGAAGCAGAAGGTATTTTACTTGATGCTATCGGAGCCGTTGTAGCGGTTGTTGCATTGGAAGTGGCTGTCAGTCCTTCCGGTATGACATTTCTTGCTAGTCCATTCATTATATTGGGGCGGATTGTTATTGGGGGACTCATTGGTATCGTTGGCGGTTTTTTCATGGCTTGGCTGCTAGGAATTCGAAACCTCGTACCGGAAGGTTTAGAAAATGTTTTCACTCTATCACTTGTGTTTGCACTATATCAATTTTCCAATGTGTTGAGTCATGAAAGTGGAATTGTTGCTGTCACAATAGCCGGATTAGTTGTTGGTAACAGGAAAACATTTGTTCTTCGAGAATTAATGGAATTCAAAGAACAATTGACTGTTATGATGATTGGGATGTTGTTTATTCTTCTGGCAGCAGATGTACGGTTATCTGATGTTCGTGCTCTGGGCTGGGGAGGTGTTTATACCGTTATTGCCCTAATGCTCATTGTTAGACCAATGAATATCTTTGTCGGTACTCTAAACTCTGAACTCACATTCAAACAAAAAGCGCTTCTATCTTGGATAGCACCCCGGGGAATTGTTGCTGCAGCCATTGCATCTTATTTTGCCATTGAACTTGAGCAAAATGGAATTGATGGGTCTCAATTAAGAGCAATGGTATTCTTACTCATAACAATAACCGTATTAACAGCAGGGTTGACAGGAGGATTGGCAGCGAAACTGTTGGGTTTAAAACGTAAGAGCAATAATGGTTGGGTAATACTTGGAGCGAATGCCATCGGCAGGGAAATGGCCAAACGATTAAAGACTAAAAATGAAGAATGTTTCCTGATTGATGAAAATCCCGGTTTATGCCGAATTGCAGAAAAAGAAGGATTAAAGGTTATTTATGGAAATGGGCTTGAAGAAAATGTGTTACTTCGTTCTGAAATCGATTTACGAAAGGGAGCTATCGGTTTAACAGAAAATGAAGAAGTCAATATGCTTTTCGCCAGGCGTGCGAAAGAAGAAGGAAAATTGTCCAATATATACATTAGCATTAAAACGGATGAAGAAGGAATTACCTCTGATATGGTTGAAGAGATGGGTGGAGTTATCCCTTTTGCTAGAGCAAGGGATTTAGAAAAATGGTCAGTGTGGATCCGCCGGAAACAAGTAAAGGCAGTGAACCTAATATGTGAATCAGAAGATGAAGTTTTCGCTGAAAAGGCTTTTGATATGGAAACAATAGGAATAATTATTCCTATCACCTTTTCGCGAAATTCAGAAATTCAGCCTTTGGGACATTTGACTAAATTAAAGAGAAAGGATCAAATATCATGTCTGGTTCATTTTCGGAAAATGGAACAATTTGAAAAATGGCTTGGACAAAGTATTTTTAAACAAAATGTTAAAAAAAATGACAACTAGTTTGATATTATTATGTCAATGCTTATACATAGTGAAATGATAAAAAATTTACATAATTCTAAGCAGGGCACAGGTATGGAGGTGATTCCTTTGAACAGGAATACTTCCAAATTGATTTCGTCATCGTCTGTGTCCTGTTTATGCATACGTTAAGGAGTGAAAATGGGAAAATACATTTATCATAAAGAAGCATGGATACGAAATGGCATTACATTTGGCTCAGCATTAGCCATCGCCATCTCGTTTTCAATAAACAACTCAGTCTTTTGGGCAATACTCCATGGACTCCTATCCTGGATTTTTGTATTTTATTACGTATTGGTATACTGATGCCTGAAGTTAAAAAACTATATCGTAATGTAAAGGATGGAAAAATCGCCGGTGTTTGCGCTGGAATAGCCGATTATTTTAACATTGATCCTGTTTTAGTCCGCATTTTTTTTATATTAATGATTTTCTGGGGAGGAGGTGTTTTAGGTTATATCGTTGCCTGGTTTATTGTTCCACCAAAATATGAAATATAAAACATGAAAGAATTATAATTGTATTTTATAAATTCACGCCAATTATTTATTCAATCACATGCGCATATCTATATTTTTCATAACGATTATTCTTTTTTTTGCATCGTGTCAAAAACCGCCAAGAGTAGCTGAAATACTCTGGGACGAATACGGCATTCCTCACATTTATGCTCAAAATGAAAATGATCTTTTTTACGCATATGGTTGGGCACAGACTCATGCACATGGTGATCTGTTATTAAGATTATATGGGCAAGCCCGGGGGCGAGCTGCAGAATACTGGGGAGAACAATTTCTTAAAAGCGATAAATGGATGTGGACAAATGGAGTTCCGAAAAGATCTGAAAAATGGTCAAAAGAACAAGTGGTACCTTATAAATCCATGTTGGAAAACTACGTTGCAGGGATAAATGATTATGTGAAACAAAATCCCGAAAATATTAATGAAAAATATCAAATTGTTTTACCTATCACTTTACAAGACGTGATGGCACATGTACAGAGGGTGCTTCATTTTACATTTGTTTTCAGTCAGGATGATCTTGAAAATAGTACCGCAGATTGGAATAATCAGAAAGGTTCCAATGCTTGGGCGATTGCACCAAATCGTTCTGCTTCCGGGAATGCAATGCTATTAGCTAATCCTCATTTATATTGGGGAGATTTGTTCACTTGGTTCGAAGTTCATTTAAACTTGCCAGATGCAAATATTTATGGCGCCAGCCTCGTTGGAACACCGGCATTAGGGATAATTTTCAACGAACACCTCGGTTTTTCACACACGGTCAATACACACGATGGAGCTGATTTATTTGAGTTAACACTTGGTGATGGCGGATATGAATTTGACGGAGAAATCAAAGCATTTGAAATTGATTCGATAGATTTAAAAATCAAGAGTGGAGATTCATTAAAAACAGATCTATTCGTTGTTAAAAACTCCATTCACGGCCCGGTAGTCAATGAAGAAAATGGCAAAGCACTATCATTAAGAATGGTGGCATTAGACGCAAGCCAGATATTTAAAGAACGCTGGGAGATGGCGACTTCTACAAACCTAGACGAATTCGAAGCAAGTCTACAGGATTTACAAACGCCTATGTTCACTGTTATGTATGCTGATAAGGCAGGGAATATTTTGCATCTTTTTGGAGGTCAAACACCCAAACGTCCTCCAGGGGATTATGATTGGGCTGGAATTGTTCCAGGGAATACTTCAGAAACATTATGGAATGAAGTCCACACTTATGAAGAATTGCCTCGTATTTTAAACCCTGAAAGTGGTTGGCTGCAAAATGCAAATGATCCACCCTGGACAACTACTTTTCCGGAAGAAATTGATCCAAATAATTATCCCGAATATATGGCTCCGCGGAAAATGGGTTTCAGAGCACAGCGATCAGCAAGAATGCTTGACGAAGATGACAGCATCACATATAATGAATTAGTAGATTATAAATTTTCCACACGGATGGAATTAGCAGATCGTTTGTTAGATGATTTGCTGGATGCAGCTTCTAACGCAAAGGATAAAGAAATCAAGAATGCTGTCCGCGTGTTGAACCGCTGGGATAGAACAGCTGATAATGCCAGCCGTGGCAGTGTTTTGTTCAAACATTGGGTAGATGATATGAATTTACCGGATGATTTTGCTTTGCAATGGAATGAACGAAGCCCAACACAATTTCCTGATGGTTTGAAAGATAGAACCATGGCTGTCCATCGACTTTATGGAGCGGCGAAAGAAGTGAAAGAAAAATATGGTCGTCTGGATATATTTTGGGGAGAGGTATTCAGATTACAACGTGATAGTTTGGATTTACCCGCCAATGGGGCACCTGGCGATCCTTATGGCGTATTTCGTACGTCCTACTTCAGACCCGTTGATGATGATAAGCAAAAATTAATTGCCGGCGATACGTATGTTGCAGTGATAGAATTTGGTGATTCAATCAAAGCAAATGGTGTGATTGGTTACGGGAATTTTAGCCAGGAGGGTTCAATTCATAGAACAGATCAATTAAAACTATATTCGGATAAAAAATTGCGCCCCATTCTTTTTTACAGAAAAGATGTGGAAGCGAATTTTATTGAGAAAACTACTTTTTGAGGAATTTGAGAATACCCTTTAGGATATGAGAATGGGGAGACAGACTAGGTAGATTATATAATTACAACCAAGGAGGTGAGCCTGCCTCCCGATAATAATATAACTTATTTTGCCTATTGTGCGCTGTGATGCATCCCACATATTTTATGATTTTTTACATTACAAATCGTTTATCTCTAAAGTATGGAAGCGTTAAGTTTCCTCTGATGTTGCCAGATATTTATATTGAATCTTCAGTATTTTTGCATAGAAAACAGTAATCTACATTTAATTTCTTAATATTTTGCCAAAACCATGGTAAACCCTTTATTTGATTTTTAGGTCTTCTTATATGTAGCTTCTATCATGAAGGAGCGAAACACGGTTTCTATTAGAGGACTTTACAAAGCCCCCTATTAATAGTAAAAATTGACAAATCCCCATGAAATACTCGAACCCTTAAGCGCCATCTGGTGGCAGACCATTATTTGGTCAACAGTCATTATTGGGGGATTGCTTTATACTGCAAAAAAAATGACCACTAATCAAGTTGCGTATTTTGCTATTGTGATTGGTGTAGTACTGATAGCTCGTTCTATTCTAATCCATCCATACGTAGCACATCTTAAAGGATGGGATATTTACAATAATTTACCCCTCCACATGTGCGGACTTGCTTCTATTATCTCAGGTGTAATTATGTTTTACAGAAGACAATGGTTATATGAAATTCTGTATTACTGGGGAATACCGGGAGCATTTCATTCTTTCTTGACACCTGAATTTACTCAGGGAACGGAAGGATTGTTGTTTATAGAATATTATATCGCACACGGTGGTATCATTTTTAGTGCCTTGTTCTGTACGTTGATACTCGGATTTAAACCTTCAAAAGGTTCTTGGTGGAAGATCTTTCTTTGGACCCAATTACTTTTACCTGTCATTGGTGGATTTGACTGGTTAATCGGTGCAAATTATATGTATCTCTGTGAACCGCCTATCGTAGATAATCCATTCATTTTCGGTGACTTTCCTGAACACTTAATAGGTCTGGAGATCATTGGATTTCTGCATTTTGCACTCGTGTATTTACCTTTTGGATTAAAGTATCGTTATGCATCAAAAACTGCAGGGCCTGCAACTATTTGACACTCTACACGTAACTTATTTGCTTACGTGGTTGGTATTATGGATATTGATCCCATTCATTGGGAAAAGATATCTTAATAAAGATCAACAGACAATAGTCGTATGGATTATGATTATTTTTATGGTGGGACAAGAGATGGTTGATTATTGGAACAGGACACAATTTCGCCCCTTATCATTGGATCTTGATTTACCTCTCCATTTATGCCATCTATCCCTCATATTTTCGGTCATTTTACTTTTAAAACCCGGTCAGTATCTTTTTGAGATTACGTATTTTTGGGGGCTTGGGGGGGCAATTCAAACCATGTTGACCCCGGACACGACGGGGTTTGATAATTATTTGTCATATTTTCTTATGCATGCGCATCATGGTATGATCATTTTAACGTGCCTGTGGTTGGTGGTCATCCTGGGATATCGTTGTCGTCCCGGGTCTATAAAACGAACCTTTATCTTGACCAATATTGTCATTGTGCCGGTATGGCTTATTGACCGGTTGACTGGAGGGAATTATATGTATCTCATGGAACGGCCACCCACAGAAAGTCCACTAGTTTTTGGCGACTGGCCATGGTATATCCTCAATATAGAAATAGTGGGATTCATTATTTTTTCTATATTGAATATGCCAATGATTTATTTACGCAGGAAAGAGAAACTAAAGACCGTATGACTGATTATATTGCATCAGAAGTATATGGTTCGCTGCATTTAAAATATATACTGATGGGATTAGCTATGTGGACCATCATACCATTTATTGGTAAGAAATTATTAAACAAATCTCATATTCGGGCCGTTGCCTATATTCTGATCATTTTAACAATTGGCCAGGAAATTATTAATGATTCTTATTTAATATTCAAAGGCTTATGGCAGCTATCGTCTAGTCTACCGCTTCACATGTGCGGATTTTCACTTTTTTTGACTTCATGGGCGCTATACAGTAAAGAGCAAACTGCGTTTGAGCTGGCTTACTTCTGGGGTATCGCAGGGTCAACACAAGCGATCTTTACACCGGACGTAACCGGTATATGGAATCCTATAGGTATTTTTATATTTTTCTTCTCTCATTCCATTATCGTTTTAAACGTGATATGGTTGATGGTTGTGGATGGAATGCGTTTGCGTAGAAGTTCATTAATCAACACCATAATACTGACCAATGGCTTTTCTTTTATTATTTCCATCTTTAATTATGCTGTAAATGGGAATTATTGGTTTTTGTGTGCCAAACCAATATCTAATAGCCCATTTCTGATTGGCGATTGGCCATTTTATTTGTTGAGTATTCAAATAGCGGGAATAATTTTAATGGGTTTGATCTATTTACCGTGGCTGCCCTATTTTCGTCGATTGAGATTGCAGACTGAATCCCACACAGTATAAATTCAAATCCAATGACAACCCTTTTATTGTACTTTTTCCTAGCCTTGGGTGTATCGTTTCTCTGTTCACTACTGGAATCAGTGTTGCTATCTTTAACGCGCTCGCATATAGGCGTATTAATCAAAGAGAACCATACTTCGGGGAGGTTGTTAGAAAAGCTTAAAGAAAATATCAATCGCCCGCTGGCAGCTATATTGTCTTTAAATACGATTGCGAATACTGTTGGGGCCGCAGGTGTTGGTGCAGTGACATATGATCTATACGGGAGCAAATGGGTTGCAGTCACTTCCGGTATTCTGACATTATCTATTTTGATATTTTCGGAAGTTATTCCTAAAACGATTGGTGCACATTACTGGAAAAATTTAGCTTCAATATCAGCGTATTTAATTAAGTGGTTGATGGTGTTAATGTATCCCTTTGTTGTCATATTAGAAGTTCTATCCAATTGGTTGAAGCCGGACGTAAAGCAGGATACAGTAACCAAGGAAGATGTTATTGCCATGGCTGAAATAGGTGAAGATGAAGGTACAATTGAAGAAGACGAAAGTACGATAATAGAGAATATTTTACGGTTAGATAATATTACTGCAGAAGAAGTCCTAACTCCTCGTTCTGTTGTTTTTGCACTCCAAAAAAATATGACTGTGAAACAGGCATTGGATGAGAATCAGAATATCGTTTTTTCAAGGATTCCTATTTACAGCGAAAGCTTGGAAGATATTGTCGGTCTCGTACGGCGCTATGAGCTTCTTAAAAGTAAAGCAGAAGATCAATTTGACATTACAATGGAAGAACTTTCCAATCCTGTGCATGTTGTTCAGGAAAAAGATTCGGTAGGAGCAATTCTGGATGAGTTTGTCCGTCGGCGTGAACATTTATTTATTGTCAAAGATGAATTTGGACAATTTGCCGGTATCATTACATTAGAAGATGCTATTGAAACATTATTAGGTGTTGAGATCGTTGACGAGATAGATACAGTTGTCGATATGCGAAAACTGGCAGTTAGTAAAAGCAAAGAACAAAATAAATAATTATTAAATACTCCAAATGGAGTATATTCATTATTATTATAAAGGTGTAGAAATGAAAATTCAAACAAGTGTGCGGGTCGAAGACAGTTTTTATAAAGAAGCAAAAACTGTTTTTACAAAATTCGGTTTAAGTTTTGGAGATGCAGTCAATATATTTATCGCCAAGGTTGCCATGGAAAAAAAGATTCCTTTTGATCTGAGTTTACCGTCTGAAGAATTGGAATTGCGCGCTGAAAACATAGACAATAAAAAAAATACTGAAATTTATGATACTGCCAATGAATTATTTGAAGAGTTGGGCATATAAGATTGCTTCAAATCATTATTGAAAAATACTTTAAAAAAGATGTGAATCGTGATAAAAAGAGTGGGAAATATTCCGGGAAAGATTTCAAAGTATTAAAAGCAATTATTTCATCCTTACAAAATCAGGATATTAGAAATCCAAAGTTTAAAAGACATCCACTCAAAGGTAATATGAAGAATTATGAATCAATTCATATAAAAAGTAACTGGTTGCTTATTTTCAAAGTTGATTTAAAATATTTATATCTTATTATGCTGGGGAAACATTCACAAGTATATAAAAAATTTAAATGATTTTCCCGCCTTCGAAAAGTGAATCCATAGAGATATAATAAGCTCGTTTCTTAAAACGGGTAATTAACCTAAATTAAGGGCTATGAAGCGTGCCCTCTGTGTCTTCACTCTATTGATTATTGGACTTATTGCGTCCGTATCAACAATTACTACACGATACTTTCTAACCGAACTGGATTTTATAACGAATCAGTTTATCCCGGAATCCGAAATCCATTTTAGACCCCATCTCCAAGCAGAATATGATGAATACGATTATGTTTTAAAAAAATTACACGTCGATCAGCGTGGAGCGATTACACAAACAGAAATTTTTACATATGATTCGACTCATAACTTAAAAATTAAGGATATTTACATCCCCGGGGAAGTGCTTCTTCAACAAGTTCTGTTTGGGATGGAAGGCAAAGCTGTTGAGTATGTTGAATATGTCTATGGGGTTGATACTGTTAAAGACTGGTCTGATCGTTTTTCTATTTTGGATTATAATAACATTTCCCAGTTGACTAATCATGCGTTTTATGATGTGAATGCATTTCAATATGGAAACGCCCATTTTGAATACGATTCGTTGGGGCATTTATCAAAAGAAGAATGGATTAGACATCCTTCTGGAAAAACCATGTATTTGTGGAATCATTTCTTTGATCCTGTTACCCAGCTCACACGCATTATGGAATATGACTCCACTGGAGTTTTAGTTAAGGATTTTCGATTAAATCCCGATGGAACGGAATCCATTTTCTGGTTTAAGAATTTAGAAGATTCACTTTTTGTTAATCATACAAACCTGGTATTTTGGAATGAGAGTTTCCTGGAATGGGGAAAAATCTTTTGGTTTCGCGTGGATGAAAGTGGAGGATATAGTGATAGTGTAGAATATGAATTATCGGAAAAGCTTCTAGTAAAAGGCCAATTTTCAACCAATATGAGAATGGATTCGCTCTTGGTTGATAGTGCAACATATGACATTGTATTTACTGGGAAGGGCACAAGTGGGTACGAGGCAACAAAACGGAGAGTCAACGGAATCACTTTTGATATTTCTCCGCCAAAAATGGTTTTGAATATTAAACCGTTTATTAACGAACCAAAAATTTCTTATAACCATTCTGAACCTCTTATTTCTGTGTCGATCGAATGGGTCGCCAAACATGATTCTACTCATATTATTTCAACGGAATTTGATTCGATTGACCTTACAATGTCTGGTGAGGGTATGTTTATTCCCAACAATCAACTTGATTTAAGTGATAGCGTATTTTATCAAGTTCATATTTATGGAACAGATAGAGCAGGTAATATTTCAAGACCGACAATAATAGACTCTATCATGTATGATATCGAAGTTCCTGTCGTGGAATTATTATCCCCAAATTTTAGAGAATTCAGAAATTTTACTTCCATTTCGTTTAGCCAAAATGAACCTTTGACTTCCTGGAAGATCGTTGCAAAATCCATTGCTGGTGTACCTGATCCGCAATCTCCACACTATTATGAACCAGATTCTTTAATATTTGATTTTGGAATAGTCGAAAAAGATTTGGCTGAAGAATTTCATTTGAATGATGGCAGTGTTTATCGATTTGAATTATCCGCAATCGATAGGGCTGGAAATATTTCTTCTATATTTTCAGTCGATTCTGTCACCTATGATATTTCTCCGCCTATTTTGACAACAATATATCCTGCCTCCGGTGTTGCAATAAATCAGACTACCATTTCCTACAGTAACAATGAATCGTTGCGAGCTGGTGAATTCCGTTGGGAGCAAACAGAGGGCACCACGGATTCATCAGCTCCACACATTATTCCTCTGATTCCCATTGAATTGGAAAAGGGTAATCATATTCAGGTAGGTTTATCCAATCAAAACGAACTAACCGATGGTACTGTATATTCATTAATGTTCGTTGGTCAGGACCTTGCGGGAAATGATGGAATTGCTCCATTGAATTCAGAAATATTATTCGATGCGGTGCCACCTGAATTCACTGATATAAAACCCATTCGCGGTTCAGCATTGAATCATAAACATGTTTCATATACGTTATCGGAAAAGGTGGATGAGGGATCGATAACATGGATTTGGATTGGGGGTGTTAAAGATGAATCTGCACCGCATATCGTGCAATTAACTAACAGCGAAATGGAAAGTGGAAAGCATGATTCGATTGTGCTCACAAATAGTCCTCAACTCATGGATGGCGGGAAATATCGATTGGAATTTAATGCTATTGACCGTGCTGGAAATGCCGCCGATGCAAAGGTCGAAGAAAATATCCTCTATGATTTTACTGCACCTGTGATGACTGTTTCCTATCCAATAGCAATGTCATTCTTACCTAAAAATCAATTTTCATATCATTTATCAGAGACATTATTTGAGGGCACATTTTTATTAGAGCGAACGGCAGGTAAAGAAGATCCGAAATCACCTTATGAAATTACTTTAACAATCAAAGAGAAAATGGCAGGCGACCACGATGAAATTCAAATGATTCTAATGCCGGATGTGAAAGAAAGAGTTGTTTATAAATTATCATTTATTGGAAAAGATCGAGCGAATAATTTCACTGTGCCTTTCAGAATACCAGGGATACAATATGACTTCACTCCACCGCTAATTTCCATAACCGATCTTGAAGACAGTACGGATGTAAATCATTTAATAGTCAATTATGAATTCAGTGAATTGTTAAAAGAATCTGAAATCACATGGGAAAGAACTGGTGGTGAGAATGATCCAAAACGAATACACAAACAGTCATTAACAGGTAAAGAACTTGCAGAGGGTCTTCATCAAGATTCTCAAATAATAAATTCACCCAATTTAATTGATGGCGCTGAATACAGTATATCCATTTTCGGAAGAGATAGGGCTGGAAATGAATCAAATATTCCAATTGTAAAGAAAATTCGTTATGATATAACAGCACCTCTGATCCATCTGGCACACCCGATTGAAAGAACATATATTTCTACTCCTGCTATCAAATATGAATTAAGCGAAAATTTACATAAAGGAATAATTACTTACATACAAACAGGTGGTTCAATGGATCCACGGTCTCCACAGGTTTTTGAAATGAGTTTTGATTTACGTCAAAAAGGTGTACACGAAAATGTATTTCTAAATGAAGGACCAAACCTGGCAGAAGGTGCCATATATACAATATCAATAGAAGGTGAAGACAGGGCTGGAAATGAAGCATCGATTGCCAGCATATCCGGTGTTATTTATGATGCAACACCGCCAGAACTTACCTTGCAGATCGCTGATTCTTCCTTATTTGTTAATCATAATCGAATTTCTTTTACAATGAGTGAAAATGTAGAAAGTGGGCTAATTACATGGACACAAGTTGGCGGTTTCCAAGATCCAAAGTCTCCTCATAAAGCTAACTTGGTAGGAAATGAACTGGAGAAAGACTCATTTATTAACTATACTTTAACGAATGCTCCACAATTAAGCGATGGTTCCATTTATACCATTTCATTTTCTGCGAAAGATTTTGCAGGGAATATTAGTGAAACAGTTATTATTGAAAATATCCTTTATGACATATCACCCCCATCCTTACAAATCGTTTCTCCAGGGGACAATCATATAACAAAAGGGTCTGAACTAACGTTATCCATTTCTGAAGATTTGTTAGTTGGGGAAATTCTATGGGAGGGAATGACTGCTGATGGTGTCGTTCTTTCAGAATCCTGGAAATTATTACCACACGTTTTGAAGGAAGGTCAATTTGAAATCAATGATTATTATGAATCACTGCTTGAAGATGGAGGAACATATTCAATCACATTTACAGGACAAGATCCAGCCGGAAATAAATCAATTCCAGTTAGAATTAGTAATTATCGAATTGATAGAACTCCACCAGTATTCAGCGGATTGATGCCAATTTCGGACTCTTTTGTGAACCAGGATCACATCGGTTATTCGTTAAGTGAAGATCTACAAAAGGGGACCATTCTAATGGAGGCAGGAAGTGGCACTATTACGATTCCACTCCAAGGTAAAGAGCTTCAGGCTGGTGAACATCCATTGGAAAGATTAATAGCCCAACCGAGTTGGATTGATGGTAATACCTATACGTTAAGCTTTGTTGGATCTGATTTCGCAAATAATGTTTCTGATACTGTGAAAGTGGAAGATATTATTTATGATACTTCACCTCCGGTTTTCACTATAAGCCATCCTGAAAATGACGCCTATATTAATAAAACAATAGTAAACTTTTCCGTTAATGAACCCCTCAAAGAGGGGCAAATGATCTGGGAACCGGTTTCCGGTAATTTGCTTATGGAAAATTTATCTGAATCCAATTTGCTAGATGGCGATCATGTTTTGGATGATACGTTGGATTTTGAAGAAAAAGTGCCATATTCGATTTATTTCCAAGGAATCGATCGAGCAGGTAATTCCGGGAAGTCAGAAGCTGTAACCAATGTTGTTTGCGATATAACAAAACCTGAGTTAACCATGATATCGCCAGTGGAAAATTCGGCTGTGAACCACAAATTGGTTAGTTATCGTTTGGATGAAGATCTTCAATCAGGTAAAATAGTTTGGCAAGATATAAGCGGGGTAGATAATAACTCAGTTCATGAAATTGTATTAAAAAAAGATGAACTAAACGCCGGCGAACATTCAAATGTCACATTGAATAAACTACCTGAGTTAGTTGATGGCGCTTCTTACATGATTCGGTTGGAAGGTTCGGATTTAGCTGGAAATATAAATGAAGCAGTTCCGATTGCATCATATACATTTGATTCATCCCCACCCGTATTTTCTGATATAAGTCCTGTTTCCGGTTTACTAATAAATCAAGTTGAACTTGGATATTCTATCAGTGAAGATCTCAAATCAGGTAAAATTACGTTTACAAGAACGGATGGTGAGCTCGATACAAAAAGTCCCCATGTTGTCAATCTTTCTGGAAACAGGCTAAAACAGGGTGAAAGAGGCGGAGTATTACCTATTCAATTGGTGTCATTGGTCAACGGTGCTATTTATAAAATTGAATATTTTGGAAAAGACTTTGCTGGAAATATCTCTGCTGAAACGTTTGTGGAAAACATTTCATTTGACAATGAACCACCCATTGTATTTCTAAAAAATCCTCAATCGAATACTACGTTAAATAATTTGTCCATAGATTATTTAATCAGTGAAGATATGGTATCTGGTCGATTACGTGTGGAAATTGATTCCAAAAAGGAATTATTAATTGAACTTAAAGAAAATGAAATGAAGGCCGGAGATTACACACTTTTTCTACCACAGGAATTGTCAAATTTAAATGATGGAATAAAACTAGATTTTAGTTTGGAAGGCAGTGATGCAGCCGGGAATGTTGCAATCCCCCATATGATTGAAAATGTTAAATATGATACAACGCATCCTGTGATAAAGATTAGTGGACCGGTGAATGATGATGTAATCAATTACACGACGATTTCATTGGATATCAGTGAGGATTTGTTTGAGGGGAGACTTAGTGTGATACAAACAGGAGGGGTATTTGACAGTCGATCTCCTCAAACAATCCCTTTGCAACTAAACGAAAGGAAATCCGGTTCATATGAATTTGTTCAACTACAAAATGGACCAAAACTTCAAAACGGCTCGATTTATACTTATGAGTTTCATGGAAAAGATTATGCTGGAAATACCACTTTGTCTAAATCAGTAAAGAATATTCTATATGATAATGAACCACCGGTAATATCGTTGAGTAAGCCCATTGATTCTGAGCATATCAAAAATACAGAAGTCAGTTTTATTCATTCGGACAATTTGTCTCGAGGAACGATTATCTATGAACGAACAGGCGGTTCTACAGATCCCAACTCGCCACACATCGTTGAATTAGAAGGTGATCAATTACGCCAAGGTGCTCACATGGATGTTAACTTAAACTTGACAAATGCATTGGCCGACGGATCACGATATTCTGTTGCCATCCAGGGATGGGACAAAGCCGGAAATAAATCTAACGTTACTGCTGTCACGGATGTGCTGTTTGATGTTTTACCACCAGTGATTACAATACATAAACCGGAAAACGGTGATGTGTTTAATGAGCCAATTGTCAGTATTGAAATGAATGAAAAGCTGGCTGAAGGCACGCTGACATTCAAACAAATCGGTGGTGTAGCTGATCCATACAGTCCACATGAAGTGCCCATTTTACCGCCATTCAATGATCAGGGACGATTTGATGAAATAACACTGGCAAATGATATAACGTTGAGTGATGGAAGCACTTATTCCATAATGTTTAACGCCCGGGATCCCGCAGGAAATGTTTCTGATCCTGTTATAGTTTCAGATATTTATTACGATATAACACCTCCTCAAATTAGTATTTCTGATCCAATTGAAAATTCATATTTAAATACACTAAATGTTACATATTCCATTGATGAAAATATTGTCATTGGTCAATTGGTTATTAGTCAAACATTA
>VAOY01004864.1_pt1 | contig 83275 bp, 73 predicted proteins | sample 3393881 | NCBI WGS metagenome assembly VAOY01 (sample SAMN08290430, study PRJNA428436) | hydrothermal vent metagenome | isolation source: Deep-sea hydrothermal vent chimney | place: Indian Ocean: Southwest Indian Ridge
GGCATGACTAAGCCACCTAAGTTTGAGAACTCAAGTACGTAGTAGTTTTTATCTTCTTTGATTGCACGCTCAAACGTTTTACGTTCCCAAGGCTCTAAACCTTTAAGGAATTTGTTATACGCATTGCGCTCTTTGTTAGTGACCGTAAAGCGGTCATTTTCGTCGTAGAAGTCAGTTATATCTGGGTTTTCTTCAACCCACAGTTTTTTACCTTCTTCTTTATTACGTTTTACGAATAATGGCATTGGCTTATCAGCTTCAATGTCGCGCAAACGGCTAAAGTCGATATCAGGGTTTTTCGTGTCTAAACGTAGTTGGTAAACTTTATCTAGCGAGATATCAACGTGATCTGTGGTATAGAACCAGCCACGCCAGAACCAATCTAGGTCAACACCTGACGCTTCTTCCATTGTACGGAAAAAATCAGCAGGAGTAGGGCGCTTGTACTTCCAACGCTGTGCATACTCTTTAAATGCAAAGTCGAATAGCTCACGACCAAGGATCACTTCACGTAATATGTTAAGTGCGGCAGCAGGCTTAGTATAAGCATTCGGGCCTAAACGTAATACGCTGTCTGATTGCGTCATAACCGGCACCTGGTTTTCTGACTTCATGTATTCAACAATGTCGCGAGGCTCAACACCCCAAGGAATTGTATGGTCCCATTCACGACCAGCAACACCATCTAAGAAGCTGTTAAGACCTTCATCCATCCACGTCCATTGACGCTCATCAGAGTTAACCACCATAGGGAAGTAAATGTGACCTACTTCATGGATAACAACGCCGATTAAGAAACGTTTTTCTGCTTGTGAGTAAGTACGTGTACCGTCGTCTTGTAGGTCAGTACGCGGACCATTGAAGGTGATCATGGGGTATTCCATACCACCTACAGGGCCATTTACAGACTGAGCCACAGGGTAAGGGTAGTCAAACGAGAAGCGCGAATACACTTCCATCGTATGCACGACAGCTTCAGTAGAGTACTTCTTCCAAAGATCGCCACCTTCTTTCGGGTAGAAAGACATCGCCATCACTAACGGCTGATCTTTACCACCTTGATGATAGCCTTTTGCATCCCACATAAATTTACGTGAAGACGCCCACGCAAAGTCACGGACGTTTTCAGCTTTAAAGTGCCATGTTTTGGTTTTGTCTGTGCCTTCTTTCTCGTTTTCTAATGCTTCTTCTTCAGTCACGATGAAAACAGGGCGTTTAGCATCTTCAGCTTGCTCTAGGCGTTTGCGCTGCGTACTAGTCAGAACACTGCTTGGGTTATCAAGCATACCCGTTGCCGATACGATGTGGTCAGCAGGAACGGTTAATTCAACGTCGTAGTTACCAAATTCAAGGGTAAATTCACCACTACCTAAGAAAGCTTTGTTCGTCCACGCTTCATAGTCAGTGTATGCAGCAAGGCGAGGGAACCACTGGGCTAATAAGAAGATATCGTTGCCATCTTCTTCAAAGTGCTCATAACCAGAGCGAGCGCCAACGGCATCTTCTTCAACAATGTTAAAGGCGAAGTCCATGCTGAACTCAACGTCTTTACCCGGTTTAAGTGGCTCGTTCAAGTCAATACGCATTAAGGTATCAACGACTGTTACTTTAAGCTCTTTTCCGTCTTCGTCTTTAACATTGGCGATTTGATAACCCAGCTCGTTGTCAGCCATAAATTGCTGACGACGTAACTGACCTAAGCTCAATTTGGTTGATTTTGGCTGAGGGTCACCTTGCAATGTTTTACCATTGAAAGTTGATGTCATTTCAGCAATTGAGTCAGATTTAAAGATATTTTGGTCAAGCTGTAGCCAAAGGTACTTTAAGGTGTGAGGTGAGTTGTTTTTGTATTCAATTGTCTGGCTTGCTGTTAAGCGACGTTTCTTTTCATCAAGCTTAGCATCAATATCGTAATTTACCTGTTGCTGCCAGTAGTTTTCAGCAGGGGCACCCGCAGCACTTCTATATACGTTTGGAGTTGGGAGTGCTTCGTCAAGTTGACGAAACTTATCAACAAACGAGCCTTTAGTTTGCTCTACCGATGACGCCATGACTGCTGAAGATACTGCCAAAGGCAATACCAAAGCACTCAAATGGAGAACTGCTTTTTTCATTGTTAATCCTGTAAATTAAGTGTAAGCCTACCATCTCAAACAGCTAACAAGGTTGCAATAAAATCACGATAAAATGCTAGTTTTTTAGGTTAGTATTCGTCTTTGTGCAATAAATCGTTTATGGAGCCATATGCCTCTACTTTTGGGTTGTGTAAAGGGGGTTTACAAACAGATTGGTTGTTTTTAGTTCAGCACTAATTCATTGCAAAGTATTACAGTTAGTATTAAGCCAACTTGGTTAAATTTTGTTTAACAGTAATAAAGGTGATTAGATGAAGTTTTATATTGTAAAAAAAGACTCTCGTTTAGCCGCTATTCCTGCGCAAGAATCGATTTTAAACGAGTACAAAGAACGTGGCTTTGAATATGTTGAAGTGATCAATGCATGTGATAAAGACGATGCATTAGCACGCACATCTCCCTGTTCAAAATGGACTAAAAAAGGGCTGTTTTTAGGCTCATCTTTAGTGATTTTGACTCTAATCTTCATTATTTTCGCAATAAATTAATTTTTGCGACATTTTCTATTGAAATTTACTGCCATTTGTATTTAAAATCGCCCACTTTTTTGATTTTGGGTCAATACAGAAGCTGTATTTATCCCAAAAATGTGTCGGTAAACAGCTTAGAATTCGGTGGGCTTATGGATTTCTATATCCTAAAAAAACAACAAGAACTAATTGCAATTCCAGCGGACGAACAAAATTGTAAACAGTACCTAGATTCAGGGTATTTTTATATTGATAAAGTAGCGGCATGTAATGAAACGAATGCCCTTAAAATTCTACAAGCAAAACAAACCAAAGCGCTTAAAGTTCCATTGATTATGGCGTTGTTAGCTCTACCTATGGTGGTTTTTGCTTGGTATAGCTTAAGTTAATAAACCAAGCTGGGCATCTTGGCTCAGCTTAGGTATATTGACGCTCTTAATAAATAATAAGAGCGTTTAATGAAAGTCCTTCATACATCTGATTGGCATTTAGGCCAACAATTCTACGAGCATTCCCGATTCGATGAGCATCAAGCATTTCTAGCTTGGTTAACCGATACGCTTGTCTCAGAACAGATCGACTTATTACTGGTTGCGGGTGACATTTATCATACGGCAACGCCACCTGCCAGTGCAGAAAACCAACTCTATCAATTTATTAAAACCACTAAGCAGCATTGCCCTGACTTACACATAGTGATTATTGCAGGTAATCACGATTCAGCAAATCGTATTATGGCGGCAAAACCTTTATTAGCTCAGTTTGATACCCATGTTGTTGGCCGCTTTGATAGCAACGCTCCTCATGAAGTGGTCCTGCCAATCAGCACTAAAAACGGCGATGTTAATGTCGTCGCTATGCCATTTTTACGTAGTAGTGATTTAAGCAGTTATAATCGCCAACAAGAGCAACCATTAACATACAATCAAGCAGTAGCACTTGCCTACAAAGATGCATTACAAGCAGCAAGTGAATTACCAAGCGCGCCATTAATTGCCATGGGCCACCTGCATGCAAAAGGCGGAGATATCTCATCTGATTCTGAACGCAACTTAGTGATTGGTGGTGAAGATGCGATATCGGCAAGCATATTTACTGATCAACCTGATTATGTGGCGCTAGGGCATCTTCATAAGGCTCAAACCGTCGCGAAGAAAGAGACCATTCGCTACAGTGGCACGCCAATGCCGATGTCATTTTCTGAAAGACGCTATCAGCATCAAGTTGTGCTAGTCGAGATTAGTGACTCAGGTACTTCTGTAAACCCCCTTTACATCCCTAGCTTTTGTAAAGTCATGTTGCTACCAGAGAAAGACTGTGTGCCACTGAACGAACTATGTGAGCTTATAAAACAGCTCGATTTAACGGATGAAGATTTAGCGCCATACCTGCGGGTTAAATTGAGCGCCCATGACACTGACACCACTTTCAGAGAGCAAATAGAACAAGCCCTTGAAGGGAAGCAGGTTAAGTTCTGCGGCATTGAAAGGGTGCGTCAGCAGAACAGCCAGCAAGACGATGAACAAACCCTATTTGAAGATGTCTCACAAATTGAAGCGCTGAACCCACATTCACTTTTAGAGCAAGCATTTGCAAACAATAAAGATATGGCAGGGCAGGCGGTGCCAAAAGAATTAGAAAGCTTACTAAGCCAAGTGATCGATGAGTTGAATGCAGAGGACCTACTATGAAAATTTTAGCGATTCGTGTTCATCAACTCGCCTCTATCTTAGACGCCGAAGTCGACTTTAGCGCTTCGCCTTTAAAAGAAGCAGGGTTGTTTGCCATAACGGGTGATACCGGCGCGGGTAAAAGCACATTACTCGATGCCATTTGCTTAGCGCTTTATAACAAAACAGCACGGCTACGCGGTGATACAGGCAATAAAATTGACTTTAACGGCGACAATATCAAACTCAATGACTCGCGAAACTTATTACGCCGTGGGGCAGGGCAGGGCTTTGCCGAAGTCGACTTTATTGGCCAAGATAAACAACAGTACCGAGCAAGGTTAAGCTTTAGCCGAGCGCGTAATAAAGCTGATGGCAAATTACAACCCGCACAGCATATCCTTTATTCATTACCTGATGAAGCCTTAATCGCTGATAGGAGTGCTGCAGGTAAAGAAATCGAGCGTATTATTGGTTTGAGCTTTGAGCAATTCTCTCGAGCTGTACTACTTGCGCAACATGAATTTGCAGCATTTTTAAAAGCAACCGGGGATGAGCGTGCGCAGCTACTTGAATGCCTAACAGGCACCGATAAGTTTAGCCTTATTGGTAAGCGAATCTATAAGCGCCACGATGAGCAATTGCAGATATTAGAGCAGTTAAAGTTAAGTTTAAGTAACTATCAGGTTTTGAGCCCTGAACAGGTCGAAACGAAACAAGCAGAACAAAAAGCGCTTGAGGCTAAACTTGCTGAGTTACAAAAGCAAATAAAACAATTTGAACAGTACCAAGCGTGGTACAAGCAAGCATCTCAGCAGCAACAACAGCTAAACCAAGCTGAGCAAGCAAAGCAAGAGTTACAGCAACAAATGCACGCGCTTGCTGAAAAAGCCACTGAAGCGAAACAAGCTCAGCAATGCCTAGAAATAAAAGATAACCGTGAACGCGTAGCGACAATTACAGCTCAACATGGGCAACTTTTTAAAAACCGTGAGCAGCTTTTAAACGTTGACCATAAAACACTGATCAAAGACGCTGAGCAAACCCTTGAAAAGCAAACCGCGCAACTTAACCAAGCTAAACAAGCACAAAAAGACGCGCAGCCTATTATAAGTCAAGCACGTGAGTTAGATAAGCAACTTGCGGTTTTAAATCAGCAAGCAGTGGCGCAAAAAGTACAAGCAGAAAAAGCAAAGCACCATCATCAAGAGCTGAGCAATACTCTTAATAGCCATAAAGCAGAGCAGCAAAAACAGCTCGATCAACAAGCGCAAATCAATGGCTATTTAGAAACACACGCACAATGGCAACCATTAGCGAAAGACTGGTCATTCTATAAAAGTGAGTTAACCCGCTTTAGCCAGCAACAGCACACAATGAGCCACTCACAGCAAAACATAAAAGCTCTTCAACCTAAGATTGATGAGCAGCAAGCAGCCGCGCAGCAGTGTAAAACTCAATACCAAGCCCTTGAGCAAGAAATTAAGCGCTTAAATGAGCAAGATACCGCCTTTAAATCGAGTTTAAACACCCAATCAATGGCGGATATTGATGCGGGGCTCGAGGCGATTAAACATCTGATTGAAAAACGCCAAGTGTGGCAAACTAATCATCAGCAGTTAAAAAATTGGCAAACCCAGCTAAACACATTAAGCCAAACTGAGCAGCAACTGCAAACAGCACTAAAAGATGCGCAGCAAGGTGCAGAGCAAGCACAGCAGCAGATTTCGTTTTGTGAGCAAAACTTACAGCAAGTGCAGTTAAGAGCCAGTGAAGGAGTCAGCCAGTTACGCGCCACTTTAAAGGCAGGGGAGCCGTGTGCAGTATGTGGCTCAAAAGAGCACCCGTTTATGCATGAAGAAATGGTAAACGAGCAATTTAGTCAACTTATTAACGACTTTACCAACCAGTTAACTAACGCCAAACAGCACTTAAAAGCTCAGCAAGCATTACAGCAAGCTAAAAGTAATGAGCTGGCGGCATGCAGCCAACAGATAAGCTCGTTAACTGGGCAAATCTCAGAACTGAGTGCTCAACAACAGAGTCTCAAAGAAACCATGGCAGCAAGCCGTACTGAGCTAAATGATTTAACCGAAGATCAGTTAAACGAGCGTCAGCAACAGCTCAGTCTGCAAAAACAGCAATACTACAAAACCCTCGAGCAGCAACAACAACTGCAAAACACGCTTGCGGCTAAGCAAGCTGAGTATAATCAGCAAGGGCAAGCGCTTCATAGCAAAGAGCAGCAGTTAAACGAATTACAGCAACAGCTAAATAATCAGCAAACACGTTTAAACGAGCTCAATGATGAGCATCAGCAGCTCTCTACGACACTAAATCAACAATTCACCAGTGCACCTTGGTGGCAGGCACTCAATACACAAAGCATTTCTTTAGAGGTCATTGCAGAGCACGTTGAGGCTTATCAAGCTTCGCTGCAAACGGCGGATGAGCTTAAAACGAACTTAAAAGCCATTGAGCAGCACCTTGCACATGTAACGCCGCAGCTTAAAGAAGCACATACCTCTTTAACTCAGTGCAACGAGCAACTAAGCCAAGCTGAAAACGAATTAACGCAGATACAATCAAAGCGCGAGGGCTTATTTAGTAACCCAGCGATATCGGTAGATGAGTTTATAGCAGAGCTTGAAAAGGCGACAGATTCAGCGCAGCAGGCACTGCAACTTGCCCAGACAAACCATAGTAATACAGTGAAGGCGCGTGACGAACAAGCCATTCAAATCGCCAATTTTGATGAGCGTGAAAAAGAACTCACCGCAGAGCAAGCAGCGCTTAATGAGCGCTTTAGTCTGTGGTTTAACGATTTTAAAGCGCAGCACCCAAGCTTGGATGAGCAAGCCGTTAGTCAGTTATTAACAATAAGCCCCGCTGAAATTAAACAAACTCTGGCAGATTACAACACCGCCGAGAGCAGCTTAAAAGACGCTGAGGCTCTTTTAAAACAACGACAACAGGCGCTGGCTCAGCATCAAAATGATAAGCCAGCTCTCGGTGAAGATGAGCTGCAATTACAGCTTAATCAAGCCACAGAGCAACAAGTACAAGCGAATAACGCATTATTGCAAGTTGCGACTGAGCTTAAAACCCATCAACAAAATAGCCAAGCGCTTGAAGATAAACAAAAGCAATTAATGAAGCAGCAAAAAAGCTATGAGCACTGGCATTTACTCAATAAGGTACTCGGTGATGCCAGCGGCAAAACCATGCGTAATTTAGCGCAAACGCAAACCTTAAAAATACTGCTGCATTATGCGAATAGTCACTTACAAACACTAAATAAGCGTTACAAATTAACAGCCATAGGGCAAACGCTCGATATCGCTATTATCGATAAAGACATGGCCGATGAGCAGCGGTCTGTTAATACATTATCGGGGGGTGAGTCATTTTTAGTGTCGCTAGCGCTGGCATTAGGGCTTGCTTCGTTGTCGTCGAATAAAGTGCAAATAAACTCTTTGTTTATCGACGAAGGGTTTGGTACGTTGGACAGTGAAACGTTAAGCATCGCGATGGATGCTCTTGATTCTCTACAAGCACAAGGCCGCAAAGTAGGGGTTATTTCGCACGTATCAGAAATGACCGAACGCGTTGCCACGCAAGTGCATGTAGCGAAAAAACCAGGTGGTTATTCGACCATCTCAGTTATTTAAAGGATTAGCATGCCAACTTTTAATCACGAAGAAGCAAATCACTACGACGAACGCATTTTGCGCCTAGTTCCAGGTTATGAGCTATTACATCAGGCAACCGCAGCCCAATTAGCAACAACGCTGAACGATGATGCGTGCATTTTAGTGGTTGGTGCCGGAACTGGTAAAGAAATCATCGAATTAGCGGCGCTGAAACCAGGCTGGCAATTTATTGCTCAAGATATTTCACAAGACATGCTCGATATTGCCGAGCAGCAGTTTGGCCAGCATAACATCAGTGATCGCGTGACAGTTCACTGCGGTGATATCAACAACATCAACAGCCAGTGTGACGCCGCACTGTGTTTACTGGTCATGCACTTTGTTGAAGATAACGGCGATAAAAAAGCGCTGTTAAAAGCGATTCACAGCAAGCTTAAAAAATCGAGCAACTTATACATTGCCGATTTAATGCGCCCAGAATCTGCTTTTGAGCGCGAATCTCAACTACAGCTGTGTACGCAGTTAGGTTTGACTGAAGCCGGCGTAGAACGCATGCGCCACAACCTAGAGCACGAGTTTTACCCATTAGACCGAATTCGTTTTTCTGAATTAGTAAATGAAACTGGATTCAGCACCCCAAAACAGTATTTTAAAGTGCTTGGTTTTGCAGGGTATGTGGTTGGGAGTTAGCTACGTTCTAGAACTGTCAGCTCGTAGGTTGGGTAGAGCGCAGCGAAACCCAACAAGTTAACGAGTTAGCTCTCAGATTGAAACCAACAAGTTAGCGAGCTACAAGGGGAAAGAGTAAAGTTACATCACGTAGGCGTGAAATTTATTTCGCGCGATTTATGTTATTTAATTTAACTCTTTTAACTTGCTAACTTTACTTGGTAGTAGTGTTGAATCTTAGCGTGAATAACAGTTTTGTACCTTGAGTCAATCAACTTATTTCTAGACAAAGGCATGTTAGCTCGTCGGTTGTATTAGGTGAATTTCTCATAAAACTTTCTATGCACTAACGCCGCAATATGGGGCGGTTAAATATAGTGGCGATGGGTTGAAACATGCGAAAATCGCCTCGTAGTTTTGGTGTCCAACGGCGACTTGTTAAGTTTGTTATGTTTCTGCATGCTCAAGCCGATGTTGAATTTTCATGAACACATTGAGACACTCTTCAACTATATTTTGCTTAGGGTTTTGAACAACAAACAAATATATAATATGTATCAAGAAGGTAGCTCCTAGGTGCCTTTCTAAAAGCTCACCGATACTTCGAACGCATGGGATTGCTGTGTCAGATGCGTAAAGCATCTTATTACGAATATTGGCAACTTCCTTAATATGCTCGAAGATTGACGAAATCCCTTTATCCTGAGCCACTTTTTTCACATCTCTTAGATAGTCTTTAGCTTTCCCTGAAGGATCTACCGAGACTAAATTTAATGGTGGGTCAGGATAAATATATGTATCGATCCCATTGACCCCTCCAATAAACATTCGAGTTTTTATTAATTCGTTATTTTCATCACTTGGAATCTCAAATGTTATCTCGATTGGTAGCTCATGCTTCAATATGTTGAGCGTTTCTCCCACTAACATAAGGAATGGATATACACCTCCCTTGTGTTTGTGATCGTTTTTCTTCAACGCTTTTGATGCTGTGTATTTTTTGTTCTTTAGGGCTTGAAATAGAGCTGTAGATGCCTCTTCCTCAGCGGTGATAGCTAAGAATGCAGATATTTCTGGCATTGAATCAGCCAGTTCAAAAGCTCTGTGAAGATGTTGGATGCTCGACTTTGCAGCATAGCCAGCAGGGCCTTTAGTTTTAGATGACACTTCTAAAACCTTCTTCTGAAACTCAGTTAACACCATAAGCTCCCTAAAAACCTACGCCCGCAACAACGGTAAATTACAGTGAGGTATTTTTGTGTAAAATGGCGAAGCCAACAAAAAATGCCTAACGGAGATTTGTCCGCGGCTTGCGTTTATTGTATGCAAACTTACCTGAAAAGCTCTAAGATTTCTTCACTGTTATAATTAACACTTAGATGATTACAACTTTCAGATGTTATTTGAACATCGACAAATGAATCTTCAGCTGCACTATACATTTTTGCATCCCAATTTGCTGAAGTTAAACTAGACTTAAGGTCTTTTAAAACTACTAACCCGACTGCTTTAGCATTGTTATCATGAGACTGAACAGAGATTTCGCCTTTTCTTAAGTCGACTAGTAATTTTGCTGGCTTGGTTGAATGCCTCCAAATACCAGAGATATCGCAGTCAGCTTGAACCTCTGTGGAATAAATTGAGGTTACTAAAAGAGAACTTAAAACTAAGAATCTGAGCATGAATATCCTTTGCATGTAACACCCGATTTGCGGGTGAAAATATGGGCTAAAATTAGTGACAAACGAGCGCAAGCCAAGCGTTCGTACCTATTTCAAGCTTCTTGTTAGGCGCTACTTTGAAAACACACCTTTTAGTAACTTACCATCAGCTAGATCTATTGTGCATGTATAGCCTGCAAAATTATTTACGACAACCTGATTACCGTTTAGATCTATACTTGTAAAGTTAACATAAGCATCTGAACTCTGAGTTGTAGGGTTTTCTGCTACCCATAAAACAGAGCCATCTAGATTTATACATTGGAAATTTCGTGCTACGGAATTTTGAGAAAACTCCATGTAGTCGAAAATAACTAAAATGCTCTGGTCTAATTCCTTGGCTTCCAAAATTGAGTATGGCAATTCAACAATATTTCCATTTATCTCGATTCTATTTTTATTAACCTGAATCATAGAGTATGTCTACTCCCCCATAAAGGGAGAAGGTGCTGCGCTATAATTGCGAGGCAGCGCCGTGTTTTTGTCCGAGTGGCCGAAGGTAACGAATTCATACGTTTGTTATAAGTCACTTAATCCTGATCAGATTTCCATCATCAAACCCGACAGTAACAACAGGAACATGATTAAGAATGTTATCAACGTTGTCAGCAATAATTTCAGAAATGGACTTTGAAACTAAATCTAATAAAGTTTCCCAACCAAGTTCGCTTGTATCGGGTAGCTCAAGATACCTATATTCTGGTACATAATCTTCACTACATGCCCAATCATCATCTTCTGGATCGTATTCAAAAGAACCGATCAAATATGCTTGATAAACACTTCCAGCTTGAAACAATCCTATGTTTATTGCCTTAACCTCGGGACGATCACTTATCTGCTTAATCCATGCTTCAATTTCAGACTTCACTGCGATTCCTGTGTGACTTTAATAGCGCGCGCATCGCACATCTTTCTTCCGGTATCACGCTCATATATTTAATAATTCTATTATTAACAAATAACGTAATGCATTGCTAACTATAAATTTTTTATTGATGCTAAAGATATTCAGAAAAAAAAATGGCTCAGCGCTGATTTTTATCATATTTGCAGGGTATGTGGTTGGAAGTTAGCGAGCCATGAAGCATCGCGCGAAATAAATTTCATGCCTACGCGATGTAAAATCGCTGCTACATCAAAGCTCGCTAACTTTACTCTTGAAACTCGCTAACTTGTTGGGTTTCGCTGCGCTCTAGCCAACCTACGAACGATAGATTTTTATCGGTACTAAAGATGTTCAGAAAGAAAAATGGCTCAACGCTGACTTTCATCATATTTGCAGGGTATGTGGTTGGGAGTTAGCGAGTAATGAACCATCGCGCGAAATAAATTTCACGCCTACGCGATGTAAAATCGCTGCTACATCAAGGCTCGCTAACTTTACTCTTGAAACTCGTTAACTACCGAGAACCTAATACCCCGCAGCCTGGCCGTCTTTACGAGTTTCAGATGCGCCGTAGTAAACGCCGGTTTTAGGGTCTTTCAATATAGCTTGATAACCACCGTATGGGCCAACGGCGTCTTGTAAGGTGTGACCTTTTTTCATTAACTCACGGCGGGTTTCCATCGAAAAACCTGACTCTAAGCTAACAAAACCACCGTCTTCCATGATCTCGCCGGTTGGCTGCGATGAACCGGTGTGCAGAATACGCGGTGCATCACCGGCTTCTTGTAGGTTCATGCCAAAATCAATCATGTTAATAAGTATTTGAGCATGCATTTGTGGCTGTGTCGCACCGCCCATCACGCCATAACTCATATATGGCTTGCCATCTTTGGTGACAAACGCAGGAATGATTGTATGAAACGGGCGTTTACCTGGCTCATATTTGTTCATGTGGCCTTTTTTAAGGGCGAACATTTCGCCGCGGTTTTGCAATACAAAGCCTAATTTTGCAGGTGTCATACCTGAACCCATGCCACGGTAATTACTTTGAATAAGCGAAACCATGTTGCCGTCTTTGTCGGCGGTCGTCATATAAATGGTATCGCCTTCTACCGGGCCTGCGTGGTCACGTTTTGCAGCTTTGTTAGGGTCTATCAGTTTGCGTCTTTGATCAGCATATTGCTGCGAAATAAGTGTTTGTACGGGAATGGTGTTAAACGCTGGATCGGCGTAATACTTTGCACGATCTGCAAACGCGAGTTTTTTCGCTTCAACAAAGGTGTGTACGTATTCAGGGCTATCAAAACCCATTGCTTTGATATCGTAACCTTCAAGAATATTAAGAATTTGCTGTGCGGCAATACCTTGACCATTTGGTGGCAACTCCCAAAGCGTATACCCTCTATAATCGGCGCTCACAGGCTTAACCCATTCACTATGGTGGGCAGCTAAATCTTCATAGGATAAGTAACCGCCGTTTTCTTTCATGTAGCGACCAATTTCTTTGGCAATATCGCCTTTATAAAAGGCATCGCGGCCACCTTTGGCAATTTTACGATAGGTGTTTGCAAGGGCTGGGTTCTTAAAGATCTCTCCTTTTTCTGGCATTGCCCCATCAGCCATATATACGTCTTTAAAGCCTGGATATTTACCACGCGCAGCCACACTTTTTTGCATGTAATAGGCAATCAGTTCAGACACAGGGAAGCCATTTTCAGCGTAGTCGATAGCAGGCTGGAGTAAGGCTTTCATTGGTGTTTTGCCAAACTTTTTATGTAACTCAAACCAACCATCTACCGCACCTGGTACCGACACAGGCAAGGGCCCATAAGCAGGAATAGTGTCACCTTGCGCTTTTAAAGTATCAAAAGACAAGCTTTGTGGTGAACGACCAGAGGCATTTAAACCATAAAGTTGCTTAGTTTTGTTATCCCAAACAATGGCAAATAAATCGCCACCAATTCCACACCCTGTCGGCTCAACGAGCCCCAGTACTGCATTAGCAGCAATCGCCGCATCAATGGCATTACCACCGTCTTTTAGTACTTGTAAGCCAACCTGCGTAGCTAATGGCTGTGATGTGGCAACCATACCTGATTGTGCGATGACTTCAGAACGACTGGCAAAATTATGGCCAGTGATGCGATCGTAAGCTTGAGTAGCACCTGTTGTACCTAAGCATACCGCTAGTACTAAGCTTTTTATATGTGAAGCTGGTTTCATCGTTATTGCCCTTTTTTATTGTTTTATTCACTATAAAAAGCAATTTAAAGCTAGGCAATAGGTTTGCGATCGAGAGCAAAAAAATGCCGTTGATTTGTAGATGTATCTATTAACTAGTTTAAAAACAGACAGCAGATATTAATAAAAAGAACAGATTAAAAACAATCATTTATCTGGTTTAACAATGCGAATCAGTTGCTTTTGTAACGTATTTAAACAAAATGGTTTGATGATAAAACCATTTACTTTTGCACTAATCATATCATTAACTGTCTGCTTACTATCTTCACATGTCACCATTAACACAGGCATTGATTTAAGAGAGGGAGTTTCGCGAATATGATTTAATAAACACTTTCCATCCATTTTTGGCATATGCAAATCCGTGATCACGAGATCAAAATGCTGCTTTTCGAGTAAATCAAATGCTTGTGATCCGTCTGTGGCTTCAGTGATATCGTTATACTCAAGACGGCGCAGCATGTTTATTAAAACATGGCGCATCAAAGGCATATCATCGACGACAAGAATTTTCATACTAAGCACACTAGCTTTTATAATATCTTAAGCTTAGTTTGCATATTCAATAACGCAATGAAGTATTTAAGCCAAAACATCAGCCACTAATTGGCTTAGTCGAGCAATCTTAATATTACTCAATTGCCGATAATCGAAGTAAGGGCATACGATAACCTTGTCACTCTTGCTAATGGCAAATTCATCATCTAACCAAGTTAGTGGTGAATTAAGCAGCCCTGATTGAATCAGTTTTTTAGCATGGGTACGACCTGCAATAATATGCAATTGGTTACCTTCATCTAAAAGTGGCGGACTAAACAAAAGCGCAGTGCGGCTGTTAGTTTGCAGTAATAAATCATCTCGGAAGGTTTGCCAGTCACACGCTTGCTTTGCAAATTTAAAATGTTCACTAGGCAAAGCAAATAATACCTTGGCATATACGTTAAAAACTTTTCTCCAGCCATTACCGCAAGCTTGATTTATGCTATTAATTTCGCCTGCTTGCATTGCATGCAAAAAATTGAGTGTTTGCCACGGCACCATGGGTGGGCGCTTTTCAATGTATACCGCTACAGTGAATTTGCTGTCTCCAAAACCCTGTAGCTGCTTCTTTGTGTCTATCATAGTTTTTTAGCTAGAATGCGATCTAAATTATTAGCAAAGTTTTGCCTGTCGGCTTGGCTTAGAGGCGGTGGTCCTCCAGACATTTCAACTCCACTAGAACGCATTGTTTCCATAAAATCTCGTACGTTTAATCTAGAGCGAATATTCTCCGTGGTATAAAGCTCTCCACGAGGATTCAGCGCTTGTGCATTTTTTTCTATTACTTCTGCGGCAAGTGGAATATCTCCTGTGATAACTAAATCACCCGCTTCAACGCGTTTCACAATCTCGTTATCAGCTATATCAAACCCTGATGAAACTTGTATACGCGAAATAAACTTTGAGGGTGGCACACGCATCGCATGATTAGCAACCAGCGTTGTAACTGTTTGCGTACGCTCTGCTGCGCGAAATAATATCTCTTTGATAACGGTAGGACAGGCGTCCGCATCAACCCAAATTTTCATAGCACTCTCGACAGAATTTTTAAGTGTGAGATAGTTTACCGTAATTGAACTTATTTACCGCTATTAACGTATTAAAATATTTGATATTAAAAGGAGCTTTACGTGCGCAACTTCCATAAACTTCTCATTATAGCAATTACCTCTACGATACTCTCTGCCTGTACTGGCACTCCAGAGAATATAAAACCGGTTGAAAACTTTGAACTCAATAAATACACAGGTACCTGGTATGAAATTGCGCGGCTAGACCACTCTTTTGAGCGTGGCTTAGAAGGAATAACAGCTCAATATTCAGTTAATCCGGATGGCAGTGTAAAAGTAATTAACAAGGGCTACAATCTTGAGGAACAGGCATGGGAGCAAGCCCAAGGTAAAGCTAAATTTGCGAGCAAACCTAATATAGGTCATTTAGAGGTTTCTTTCTTTGGCCCATTCTACAGCTCGTATGTCATTTTTGAATTAGATAAAGAAAATTATCAATATGCATATATCACTGGCTACAACAAAGAATATTTATGGTTTTTATCAAGAACACCCAAGGTGAGCGAGGCACAATTAAAAGACTTTAAAGACACAGCTAAAAAATATGGCTTTAAAACCGAAGAATTAATCTTCGTTGAGCATGACGAACTGTAAAGGGGATTTACAGATTGTCTTTAAAACATCATGAATGCGTAACACAACTGTCATTGAACCAAGGCAAACTCTGCTTTATTAAATTGAAGCAACATGTGATCCCCCCAATTTAATTCCCTGCTCGGGTAGGCTATGCCTACCCATTTTTTTCAGATCAGTTTTTTACTAACTAAATTAGAAAATCATTACCGAAAAGCAACTCAACAGTAAAATTGATAAATTGAGTATACTTATACGCTTTACCCATGAAACGGTAAAACTATATAAAATCATGAGCATAAGTACACTTAGCGCCATATAACCGCAAAATAATAATGCACCATATCCACCTTCGCTCAATACAGATAACACTAAACTTAGTAAAATAGTGATCCAGCCTATAGTTAAAAAGCTATGTCGCTGTTTATCAGTTAGCTTCTTTTTAAAAACTTCACGAAAATGGTTAAACTTTGCTAAAGCAAAACAATTAAATGCCATAAAGCACAAGCTAAACTGCAGTAATTCCATCATCCTTGTTGCTCCTTAAGCTCCTTGGGCTTTTGAAAACGGCGAGTACTTACTTTTTTGCTAGCAGTACGTAATTTTTTGCCCTGTAAAATAAACAGGCTTCCCGCAATAATGAAACCAAAATCAACGCAAAACAGCGCCCAGTTTTGAGTTAGTAAATAACTGATCCAATTACCCTCTGTTGTCATAGCATTTACTAAAGGAACAGCAAAACATACCAATGCGTTAAGCCACGCTGCTAATTGCCATTGACGTTTGGAGCTACTTATTATTGCCAGCACAGTCATTGCTAACCATGCGAGGAAGAACACGAGTATTTCTTTATCGGCACGCGCTACCATCTCTAAAGGTAATAATCGATTAGCAATAAAAAATGATGCCGTAGCAAATGGTAACCCCATCAGGGTAGCTAGATTTAACGTTTCTACTAATTTCAAGCCAACCCCAGCTTGCTGCTGCGGCTTTAAACGCTCTCTTAAACGTTTAGCCCACATAATGCAGCCTGTAGCAATCATTGCGCAGCCAGCGATACCACATAAGAAATATAGCCAGCGTAATAATGGGCTAGCTAGTCGCCCTGCATGTAATGCTGTCATCGAATCATAAAAGCGTGCTGATGCCGACCAGTCCTTACCTTGCTCAGCGAGTAATTCGCCAGTACTACCTGAAAATAAAAATGCCGCCCCATTATCCACAACTTCTTTACCTGTGTTCAAATACACACTCACGCGTGATGACTCTTTGTTTGCATCGCGAATAAAGAAAAAGCCAATATCAGCATCAGGTGACCTAGTATAAACCTGATCTAGAATAGTATTCATGCTCACTAGTGGCGCAGGAACATCACTCGATTCGACACGAGCCCTGATAGGACTTGCCTCGTTAAACATTTGTTGTAGTCCCTTCTCATACACCGTTTGAGCAGGGTAGGGGAAAACCATAAATATTAACGTTATCAAGCCTGTATACGTAATCATAATATGAAATGGTAAGGCTAATACCGATGATACATTATGAGCATCAAGCCAACTGCGACTTCCTTTGTTTTTTCTAAAGCTAAACATATCTTTAAAAATACGCTTGTGAATAACAACACCAGTAATCAAAGCAATCAGCATAAATAATGATGCTAGACACACTAGCCAACGTGCAGTTCTGACATCGATGTAATGTAAATCAAAATGCAGTCGATAGAAAAAATACCCGCCTTTGGTCTCTCTAGGCGGCGCAATTTCCTCATTTGTAGCAGGGTCTAAATAAGTCTCAGTAAATTTAGCGCGTCGTTGCCCTGGCTGCTTAGGCTCAGCATAACTATAGGTATATAAAGGGTTACGAGGCTCAGGTAAATAAATACGCCATGATGATGAGTCTGCTGCTTTATTTTGCAACTGCTCTACGGCATAGTTAATTTGCTGTCTTTGCTTATCTAGACGGTTATCTTGATGAGTAATAGTGTGCGTTTCTGGCTCAGACCAATAAGTAATCTCGTCTTTAAAAAAACTGATTGTGCCAGCAAAAAAAATTAAAAATAATAACCAACATACCAACAAACCAACCCAAGTATGTAGCCAGGTCATTGAGCGAAAAAAGTTCTCTTTCATAACCAACCCTTAATCAACGAAAGAATTACAAACTGAACACCTGTAGTTAGTAAAATAGTGATCCAGACACGCTTTAATGACTTAACCGCAAACACCCAAATAAAGACACAACTATAAAAAAATACCGACAAAGTGGTGGTCAATAACACACTGTCTAGTTGATTTAAGGGAAGCAAGATGGCTAGTAAAGAGATAAGTACACTGGTAAACACATAGCCCCCAAAGATGGCAGCAACAAACCGAAAGAATACCGATATTCGATAAGAGATGCTCACAGAGCGCTTTTTAGACACATTTTTAGGACGCTGCGAAGGCACTGCATCAATGGATTGTGAATGCATGATAATCCTTTAAATAAACACGAATAGAAAGCGCACTATTATAAACCGACAAAACAAAAAAGATAGTGATTATCATTTGCGTACCCATGAAGAATAAGTAAATTTATCGGGTACTCTCTAGTTAGTAAAATAATGATCTACTGGCTTTGCGAAGCCTAATATCATAAGGTGATATAAAAACCGGATAGGGGGCTAGGATGCGAACAATAGGATTAATTGGCGGTATGAGCTGGGAGTCAACGCAAAGTTATTACCAGTTTTTAAATCAAGGTGTTAAAGAAAGCCTTGGTGGACTTCATAGTGCAAAAATAGTACTGGTAAGCTTGGATTTTGCCGAAATAGCAAGATTACAACAGCATCAAGATTGGCCACAGATGGCAGAGATACTGATCAAAGCAGCCAAGCAAGTTGAGGCTGCAGGTGCGGATTATTTATTAATTTGTACCAATACAATGCACAAATTAGCTGAGCAAGTACAAGCTGCGATTTCAATTCCTTTATTACACATTGCTGATGCAATTGGTGAAAACCTGATCCAAAATAATCATAAAAAGGTCGCTTTACTTGGAACCCAGTTCACTATGGAACAGGATTTCTATAAACAACGACTAGCAGATAAATTTTCTATTGATGTGTTAATCCCAACAGCACAGGAGCGAGCCATCATTCATAATGTTATTTATAATGAATTATGCAAAGGGATTATAAAATCAGAGTCTAAAGCTGCGTACTTAGCAATTATTGATAAACTAAAACAGCAAGGAGCTGAGGCTGTTATTCTAGGTTGTACAGAAATCGCATTACTAGTACAGCAAGCTGATACTTCAATGCCGCTGCTTGATAGCACTGCGCTACATTGTGAAATGGCCCTTGAGCATAGCCTTAATAAGGAATAAATAATGTCAAACCATCATACTTTAAATTACGTTGAATTTGCTGCGAGCGATTTAACAGCAACTAAAGCTTTCTTCCAGCACGTGTTTAAATGGCAGTTTACTGACTATGGACCTCAGTACACCGCATTTAGCTGTGAATCAGCAGGCCTAGACGGAGGCTTTTATCAAGCACCATTAAAATGTCTATCAACGAATGGTGGGGCGTTGTTAGTGCTTTACTCAAACAACATTAAGGAAACTCAATCACAGGTTGAGAGCCATGGCGGTAAAATAATAAAACCTCTTTTTAATTTTCCGGGTGGTTATCGCTTTCATTTCACAGAGCCAAGCGGTAATGAGCTGGCAGTTTGGTCAAAACAAGCCTAGATCATATTTTTACTAACTCATGAATACAAAAAATTTAATAGAACAAGTTAGTAAATGCGTGATCTGTGAACCTCATTTACCACTTGGCGCACAGCCTGTTATCCAGTTTAACAGTAACGCTCGTATTTTAATTGCAGGCCAAGCGCCCGGAGTTAAAGTTCATCAAACAGGTAAGCCGTTCAATGATGCAAGTGGCGATAGGCTTCGAGAGTGGCTTAATGTAAGTACTGATGAATTCTACGATGAACAGAGTTTTGCTATTTTACCTATGGGTTTTTGTTATCCAGGAAAAGGCAAATCAGGTGATTTACCGCCAAGAAAAGAATGCGCTATTGCATGGCGTGAGAAGCTTCTGGCGCAGTTAAATAATATTCAGCTGACTATTGTTCTTGGCAAGTATGCGCAAGCTTATCATTTACCACAAACAAAGAAGCAGCCATTAACAGAGTTAGTAAAATCATGGCGTGACTACTGGCCAAGCCATCTTCCGTTACCTCACCCTAGCCCCCGCAACAATATATGGCTAAAGAAAAATCCTTGGTTTGAACAACAAGTACTGCCCGAGCTTGGTACAAAAGTACGCTCCATACTTAAAGGCTAATAATGCAAAACCGCTATTATCAACAATATGGTTATTACCATGTAAAGGGCCTTTACAATGATAAGAGCCTCTCAAAGGTTCGCCCAATTCTAGATAAGTTTCATGATAACTGGTTACAGGAAAACCAACATTTTTACAAAACTAAAGGCATCAATAGTTCAGGACTGACCGCAGCACGATGTTTAACGGATGACGAAAAATTAATTTTATTTAAGTTCATTAATTCAAATACTTTGCTCAACCACGTAAGACCAATTATTGCTGCACCGTGCTTTATGAATACCCAGCTTTTCTTTAACCCTTACAAAAAAGAACAGCGTAATTATTGGCACAGAGATATGCAGTACCATTTAAACCTAACCGAGCAAAAAATAGCCCTTAAGGGCCCAGAGGTTTTGCATTGTCGAGTGGCTTTTGAGGATGAACTTGGTATTGAAGTCATTCCTGCAAGCCACAAACACTGGGACTCAAAAGAGGAGTTAACAGTGCGGCTAGAGAAACAGGGGGCTTCAAATAGTAATGCACTAAAGAGCGGAAAAACGATTGCTCTGGAAAAAGGGGACTTACTTATTTTTTCTGCAAATATGATTCATAGAGGCCTATATGGTTTAAATCGGTTTGCTTTTGATATTTTATACTTTGAACGTCATCCCAGTATTGAGCAATTTTTACAAACCGATTTTTTACCAACTGAAAATCAAAAGCTGCAACTCGACAACCCAGATGCTTTTATTTGGCCACAAAAAACGGCTAGTTAGCCGTTTTTTATTGAATGACAAGATTACTGTAACATCGCAAATAGTTGTTTTAGTTGTGGCATATATTCCTTAACCAAACTCACATTGCCTTCGTTCACGTTGGTGCTTGATTTTGCCCCTTCTAATGCACCTGCCAATGATCGTGTGCCCGAATTAGCCGAAGAAGCGCCGAAACTTTGTAAGCCTGTTACAGCTTGATCAACACGCTTTTGATTCTCACTAGACAAGCTACCTTTTAAATTAGCTAGATAGGCCATTGATACTTCAGAGCCAACGGCAATTAACTGTTCTGGCGTAAAACCATATTGCTCAGTTAAGCCCGCAAACTCAGTATATAGCTCGTGTTGTTTTATTTGATCAAGAAACCCCATCATTGATGATGTATTCGTTGCCTCAGAACCACTTAACATACTTCCTAAGTCAACGTTTTTAAGCTCAGGCTGATTCTGCGACCAATTAGCCACTGCAGGTAACGCTTTAATATAACTTTGAAGTTGGTTTTCCGTAATATCTTCTGCGAAGCTTGAAAAACTCATTACGAGTAAACTCATTGATATAAGTAACGCTTTCATCAGATTCTCCTTGTGTACAATTTTTAGCCGCCAGTTAGTTTTAACGGGTTATTATGATCAGCTAATTACAAATGTTAGAATATAGTTTTTATCACAGCTAACTGAACCTAATGTTAATTATTTCCAATACTGTAACAATCGATGAATGGGAGCTCGATATAAGCGCTATTCGTTCTCAAGGAGCGGGTGGGCAAAATGTGAACAAAGTGGCGAGTGCTATCCATTTACGCTTTGATATTAATCGCTCCAAACTTCCTGACTTTTACAAACAACGATTGTTAAATTTAAATGATTCTCGAATCACAAAAGAGGGTGTTGTTGTAATAAAGTCGCAGAACCACCGTACTCAAGAACTTAATAAAGAAGATGCACTTAACCGCTTAAAAGAACTTATTATAAGTGCGACACAGGTTCAAAAGAAACGCAGACCAACCAAACCAAGTAAAAACTCTCAACGAAAGAGGATGGACAGCAAAACCAAAAGAGGACAAACAAAAGAGTTAAGAAAAAACATAAAATTATAACTTTATAACTATATCCTGGTATCAAAAATAAGCAGAACTGTAAAGAAGTGTAACTTGTTAACAAAGTTAATTGATGGTTAATCTAGCAAATACTATAATAATCATACTATCTCACTTTTGAAGGAACCGTGCATGGACTACAAAACACACCATTTTGCAATTGCAATGATAACGCTGTCAGTTTTGCCTATGTCTAGTTTCGCGCTTGACTCTTGGCAAGCCGGTAGTGCATATCCGCAAGGAAGTGAAACCTGCTACAACGAGATTTTATACAAGGCTCGATGGTGGGCCACCCCAGGTGAAGAACCTGGTAGCTCACAGTGGGGAGCATGGGTTGCGGATGTTGTCTCAAAAACGTGTGTGCACAATGTGGTGAAACAAGATGAATTATTAAAATCATTGCCCACTATTTTCGAAGCAAATAATAAAAAAGGGAGTTCATCAGAGTAACTCCCTTTTTATTAATCAAATGTATGATGCCGTGTTACAGCGAAACGATTGAGTATATGGTGCATAATATACACAGCACATAAACTGACTAGAATCGCCACAGATACTGACGAGAACCGATATAAAGCACTGTAAACCAAGTCCTGTCCTGGTCCTAACGATTGACCAAACAAAATACCAAACGTAGTAATAATACCAAAACCAACGCCAGGAATGCCGCCAGAAATTATATGGTATCGACTAAAGATGAACGTCAAAATCCATAAGATAAGCGCAGGAAAAATCAATATATCAGTGTGATTGTATAAAAAGAGCTGCGCAACTAACGCTAAATTACAGCCAATTAATGTGCCAATTGCACGCTGCCACGCCGCCATACCGGCCGCTTTCCAGCACAATGAAAATAAGATCAATACCGATGCCGCTTGCGCGGAGATTGAGTCTTGTAAATCAAATACCTGAAATACCACAAACGACAAGGTTGCCACTGTTGAGCAAAGTAAAACTTCATGGCGTATACTTTCTTTCGCTTTTTCAGGCATTACACGAGCTTGACGCGGTGCAACATCAGGAAACAAACCATGCATAAGCATCGAAAAAACAACAGTGACTACAACAGCAACAGCGTTACTAATAATAAGTGGATAAATACTGACTCCTCCACCTGTGTAAGTCGAAAAGTGTAATTGAATCGACAAACTCACAACCGTTGTAGCACCAAATAGAAAGTTAGCGCCACGGCTCATTTGATAAAACAAAAAAGCGAATGCGACAAAACTCATCATCGTCATAACTACAGGTAAGTGGGAAAATAATCCTTGCACAACAAGCACAAACAACGCACTGAATACAGCACCAGCGTAAAACTGACGAATGATATGCATATTAAGTACAGGGACTAAGCCGAGCAATAACATAGGGTAGACAGTAAAAAAGATGCCATTAGGCCAATTCATCAATTTTGCCAGTGCGAACCCTAATGCTGAACCCGTGGCAATGCGCAGCGCTTGGCGTAAGCCATTACCATCAAGTTGCAATACTGACATAACTTACCTTGCCTTAGTAAATGAAGTGCAGAACACTGATAAAACGAATTTGCATGCTCGCAAACCAACTTCCAACGCTTGAGTCAGGCAGAAGCTGAACTGTAGCACGGGCACCACTTGGAAATTTAGCTAACATTTGGTGCTCATCTAATTGAATATGAATACGTTGACGTTGTGCATCTCGTACCCAACGATTGCTGCTTTCAGTGGCACTGAGTAAACCGTTTGCATTGAGTTGACCATCACTCACCCCCGCTTCAAAACTAATAATTTTGCCAGTAAACACTTTCCCAGGTAGCGCATCAAAGCTTACTTTAGCAGTACTGCCAATTTGCACGTGCACCAAGGACTTTTCGCGAAAATCAGCCACAAGGTCAGCCTTGTTAGCAACAATCGCCATTAAAGGTTGGCCTTTATTGGCATATGTACCCGCTGTCACTTGTAAGTTGGCAGTTTTACCATCGGTATCAGCCGTTACTGTTGTATAAGACAAGTTGAGTTTAGCCTGTTCAAGCTGATTCAGGGCATGACGTAATGCTAAGTTATCATCACCTATTTTACCGCGAGCAAGTTTAGCTTCGCTAAGCTGAGCTTCAATTGCCGCTACATTTGCCTTACTTGATTGGTAATTTGCATTGATTGTTTCGTATTCTTGCTCTGAAATAGAGCGTTTTTTTAGTAACGATTCACCACGTTCAAACAATAATGTTTGCTCATGCAGCTTTGCTTTCGCTGCCGCGAGTTGCGCTTCAATTGCTTTCACACTGCTATCTAAACGTTGGTTTTGAAGTTTAGCATCGTCATAAGCAAGCTCAGCCTGTTGAACAGCCAACTCAAACGGTTCATCATTAATCTTAAACAATGCTTGGCGCTTTTCGACTGCTTGATTATTGGTTACTAAAACCTCCGTCACGCGGCCACTTACCTGTGGTGTCACTTGCACAACAGGGTGGTATACACGGGCCTGTGGCGTCACTGGCATATAAAGATCAGCAATTACAAAATACAGAAATAAAACAATGAAGCCCACTAAGGAGATTTTTACATAACGGGCAAATTTTTGATCCGGTGTCATAAAGTTATTTATCTCCTGAGTAGTGATTAATACACTGACGGGCATTCTTTTCCATCTGAACAAGGCCATGTGCCATAGTATCGAGCTGTTGTGTTGTTAAATCTGCATAAAGGTTTTGTTTTACATCTGCAATGATCACACGCAAGGTCTCCAGTAAGTTTAGACCTTGTTCAGTAAAATACAGTCGCTTACTGCGTTTATCCTCTGCATCAGCTTTACGTACAATAATCTGTTGTTGTTCAAGCTGCTTGATAGTGCGTGTTAAAGACGGCATTTCAATACCCAAGCTATGCGCCAACTCTTGCTGGGTACAACCCTGATTTAAGTGAAACAAATGAATCATAACAGTCCAACGAGACTGAGTTAGACCAAGAGGTTCCACAGCGAGCGTGACGGCATCACGACACAAACGATGTACACGACCCATGCTCCCGCAGAGGGTTAAATCTAACGTTTCATGAAAGGGGATAGTCGAAGACATAATGCACTCCAATTACTTAGCATGCTAACTATTATATTTTACTTAGCATGCTAAGTAAATATTAATGCATTTTATAAAACAAATAGGATCAATCGAAAAAAACGAAAAGTTGCGAAACTTATGCACAGCCAAACGATTTGAAGCAATACCCTTTCAGTTCTCGCCCTTTTTCAATTAGTTTAGCCCTGTCAAAAACGGGGCAGGCAGGAATCATTGCTCTGCCAACAGCAGAGCAACTAAATCAGTCTCATTAAAGAACATGTATTTATTGATAATTTAACAGATTTGCTGGCGAATATTGATCCGTCAGTACTTTAGTATCTTCAGGCCAATCCTGATTATCTCTGGTATGAAGCAGATGCTCGCTCAAAGAATGTATATCTACATCATATGGCGCTAACTTAACCGCTAATTGTTTTACGCGCTTTGCTATTTGCGGCTCACTTGGCATCGCATTTAACCCCGCCAAGATTATGCGGTTTGAGTTTTTATCTGTCACAACATTTACAAAGTCACCAAACACATCATAATAAGTAGCGGACTCATGCTGATAAAGCTTACTTGAAGAAAAAGTATTAGCAGCAACAATGCCTCCCTCAGCAAGCACACTTTTTACCTCAGCAAAAAACTCCTTCGTCAGTAAGTGCTCAGGAATGTAGTCACCATTAAAAGCATCAAGAATAATCCAATCGTACTTCTGCTTTTTTAATGCCGCTCGTTTAATAAAAATACGCCCATCTTGTACTTTTGAAGTCACTTTATCAGTTTCTATAAATTGAAAATAATCACGCGCAACTTTAATAACAGCGGGGTCTATCTCAACATTTTCTATACTTGCGTTAGGATAAAGCTCGTGGATAGTATTGGATAATGTCCCACCGCCTAAACCGATAATAAGCACATTTTGGGGGTTATCGATAAAAAGTAAACTCGCAAATGTCATTTTTGTGTAGTTGAACACCAGCTTTTTGGGCTTACTTTTATACATGCAACTTTGCGTACTTTTGCGGGTTTTTTCATTAAATTTTAAACACAGTAAATCACCGGACTCTTCAACTAATATATTGCGATATAACGAACGTTCCTTATGTATTACCTCGCTATAGACACCGAACGACAATATCAAAATTACACACCCTATCAAGACTCTAAACATACTGTACGCTCCTTAGTACGTGTTTGACTGACGACAATAGCAAGTAGGCCTAACGCACCGAGTACTGATGCAAATGTTTTAATAATATCGTTTACATCAAAAGCTAACACCATGTAGAAAGATGTGATGATAGTCCCAAGAGCACTACCTAAAGTGCTGACAAAATATAAACCACCGGCAACCTGACCGCTTTTTTCGTGATCGGTAACCAATAATCGCACTGAATAAGGCGAAATCATTCCGAGAATAGTCGTTGGAATAAAAAACAATGCTGTTGAGGCTAGTAAAGAACCGTAACGGCTGTCTTCAATATGGCTAAAAATAAAAGCCATAATAGGCTCAGCAAATAAAACAATGGGTACGACCATAATACTGGCAATAAAAAAGATAGCGCCATATTTAGTTAAGGAAGGGTTACGTGTAGAAAGCTTTCCGCCTAGTAGATAGCCAATTGATAAGCTCAGCATAAACACTGTAATTATACTGCCCCAAATATGTACACTGCTACCAAAGTAGGGGGCTAAAATTCGCCCTCCTAAAAGCTCAATCCCCATGATACAAAAGCCACTACTAAATGCGAGAAAGTAGATGAGAGCATTGATTTTATTCATAAAAACACCTGCTAATTTTATTTTAATTTAAATTCATCTTAACCTGATGGTGATTGCGATACTATGACTATTTTTTAGCCTGTTAGATACATCCATAAAGCTCAAGACTAAAATTTTTCAAAAAAGCTATATATCTAATCCAAAATTCTGATATTTTATAGGTACAAAATACACAAGGAAAAAGCGCTATGGATCAGCAAAAAACACATATCACTATCGATAACTCCACAACACTATTTGGTTTAAAAGTTCGCACTTGTAACAGTAATGAAATGAGTGGCCAAGGCGCTAAAATAGCGAGATTATGGCAAGCGTTTTATGCCAATGTTGCGCCAAAATTATCTCCTGAAAGCCAAGTTTATGGTGTATACACACATTACGAGTCAGATGTTACGGGTGACTTTGATGTCTATGCTTGTACCAATACCCCTGTACAATCAGCCAATACAGAATCAATAGACCTTGCAACGGGAAAATATCTTCGCTTTAGCGGTCAAGGAGCCATGCCTCAAACAGTTGTGGATGTATGGGGGCAAGTATGGCAATACTTTAGTAATGAGCACTGCCCATATATTCGCGCTTATAAAACTGACTATGAGTTTTACAAGAATAGTGAAGAGGTCGAGGTGTTTATTTCTGTAGAATAAATACCTCTAAGCTCCCTGCTATGACAAGCTTCTGGGAGCTTAATTGAAAAGCATTACTGTAGCTGTAAGCAATCAACGAAAAAGCGCTCACTATTATGCGCACCTCCCCATAGACAACTTTGAAGAGGGCTCATTTGACCATCAGCATAAGTAAAGTGATGCTTTCGATCTTTTAACACTAACAGTGGCCCATCCAAATCGACATAACGAGCTTGTGATGCAAGTAATGAGGCTGGCGCCATCGCTAGAGAACTGCCCACCATACAACCAAGCATTATATCAAATCCCATCTCTTGGGCTTTGCTGGCTAACGAACAGGCTTGAGTTAATCCTCCTGTTTTATCGAGTTTAATATTGACAACTTGATATCGTCCCTGCAAATAAAGAAGATCATTTTCAGTATGGCATGATTCATCAGCACAAAGAGGGATTGGCGATGTAAAGTTAATCAGTTGCTCATCCTCACCAGCGGGTAGAGGTTGCTCAATTAGTACAACATTAAGTGCTTTTAGCGCCTCTACATTCTCTTCTAAATCACGAAAGCACCAATCTTCGTTTGCATCTACGATAAACTGACTATGAGGCGCTGCGTTTGCAATAGCCGTCATCCTAGCAATGATGTCTTGTTTATCTAGTTTTACTTTCACTAGAGGAGGGGAATTCATCGCTAATACAGCCTCTTGCATGGCTTTTGGTGTATCAATGCTAAGTGTATGCGCGCAAATACTCGTTATACTGGTTTTACTCAATATTTCTGCAACTGGTCGTGCACTTTGTTTGGCCTGAAGATCCCACATAGCACAATCTAGTGCATTACGGGCAGCACCAGCGGGGAGTGTATTAATTAACTCAGAAAGTTCCATTTTGCGAGTGAAGGAACGATCACAAAACAATGCTTTAATTTGTTTTGTCGATGTATTTATTGATTCATCATAACGCGCATAGGGGACCGATTCAGCCCAGCCGTAAAATTCTTTGTCTGCAATCACAACCACAATCACATCAGCGCTCTTTTTTGTTCCTCTAGAAATTTTAAAGTCTGATTTCAATGGTATTGATTGATGAAAAACAGAGACAGTGTAAACGCTCGACAACGTTTCTAAGGATATATTGAACAATCTTTCTGTTAGCATAAGTTGGCCACTATTGAATCGACGCCATCACGTAAGGGATCAACACATGGCACACCAAATGTCTGACTCAGACGCTCACAAATTTCACTTCCTTGTTCAATACTAACACTGGATGTATTAACGGAAATACCGACCACCTGAACATCAGGGTTCGTTAATTTTGCCGCAGCAATATTTAACTCTATCGTCGTTTCAATACTAGGAAAGGAAGTATGGGGTAAGCCACGCATATGGGTTCTATTTAAAGCATGACATATCACTAACGCATCAGGCTGAGAACCATGTAACAATCCCAAGCTAACTCCAGCAAAAGCAGGGTGTGACAGCGAACCTTGCCCTTCGATAATATCCCAATGAGTTTCCTCTGCATCAGGACTTAATGATTCCGCAGCACCGGAAATAAAATCAGCAATAACGCAATCTATCGCTACACCACTGCCTGAGATTAAAATTCCGCATTGTCCCGTAGCCCTAAAGTCGACATCTATATTTTGTTCTTTCATCGCTTTCTCTAGGCTTAAGCTTGTATACATTTTACCTACAGAGCAATCTGTTCCCACAGTAAGTAATCGCTTACCTTTGCGTTTATATCCCTTGCCTGTTGCAAATGCTGTACTTGGATGACGAATATCCAATAAGTTTGTATTGTGCTTTTGCGAAAGACTGACCAGCTCATCAAAGTTAGTGAGCTTATCGTGAAGCCCACTTACGATGTTCATTCCGTGCTCTATTGCCTCACTAATAATTGGCAACCACTTTTTGTCTAACACACCACCACTATTAGCAAAACCTAGAACGAATGTTTTTGCACCTAACTTAGCAGCTTCACAGATGCTACATTGATTGAGACCAGTACTGACTGTACAACCGTTAACGCTCAGCTCGCCTACACAAAGTTCAGCGCGCCAATCAGCTAAACTTTGTGCCATTTTAATTGAGAGTTTATCGGTCGCATCACCGATAAATAGTAAATAAGGAGGCTTAATTTGCATAATATATCTCTAATTTAGAAAGAAAAATTGACTAAACAGAGCATATTATTTTTTAAAATTTAGAAAAGAATGAAGAATTATTGCACCTATAACCTATGTTTATAGCCAGACAAAATACCCTTTAAATACAATTAGATAACTCATTTAAAAAGGCATCTAAAACATGTGATAAAACTTTATTTTCTAAATGAAGAGCACTCACGTTGAAAAATAAAGGAGGACTGAATGAGGCGATAGCAATGTCATCTGACAAGTTTCCCATAGCAGTATACTTATCAACGATACATACACCCACTCCCTGTGCTACCAAGCGTGCAGCAATAAAGTAAGTTTGCACTTTAATTGTAGAGTCCAGTACGATATTTTCCTCAAGCATGCGCTTCCACAACAGGTGCCCTAAAGGGCCACTATCACTTATATCAATAAATTCTGCCCCTTCAAGTTCCTGAAAAGTCAGCTGCGCAGGTATAGATGGAAATAAACGTTTAGGAAATACCGCAACCAGCTCTGACTGTGCAATTTTAATAGCTTTAACGCCTGGCATCGCACTCGGCGAAAAAACAACAGCCAAATCGCACTTATGCTCAAGTAATGCTTGCAATGCTTCATTGTTATGAATCGTCTGCACATTAAAGTTAACTTTTGGATACGCGTGATGATACTTTGCTATTGCACAGGGAAGTGCATCGAAACCTAAGGCAGGTGTAACACTTAAATTTATATTGCCAAACTCAGCTTTTTTTATATTTTCAGCTGTGTTTTTAATCGACCGCATTTGCTGGTAAATTTTGTCAACTTCGTTGAATAGCATCGACGCCTCCTCCGTTGGAATGAGACGTCCCTTTACCCGCTCAAATAACTTAAAACCTAATTGCATCTCCGCATGCGATAAAACTTTACTAACCGAGGGTTGTGATACATGTAAAGCTTTAGCGGCATTCGTTATTGAACCCGTAGTATAGATTGCATGGAACACTTCGATATGTCGCAGTCGCATTTATTAACTCCCAAAGTTAGGCAAAAAAGTAAACAGTCAAAGTCCAAAGTAAACCTGCCAGACCAGCTGCGATTGATGCAGGAACAAGCTGCGACTTAACATGATCCATCAGATCACACCCAGTGGTCATAGCGCTTAAAATCGTTGTATCTGAGATAGGTGAGCACTGATCACCAAATACGCTCCCATTTAAAACCGCAGCAAAGCATACAGCCATAAATAACTCTGGATGTGCGAGTTCTTGTGATTGACTAATAGCCCAAGCAAGTGGCATTGCTAAAGGAAATGCGACAGCATAGGTTCCCCAACTTGTGCCTGTTGAAAAAGCTATTGCGAGCGTGATCAGCTGTAGAAGTATTGGCAGCAACCAAAAGGGCAAACCATCCCCAAGTAAAGATACAAGATACAACCCTCCACCTATTTGTTTACTGATGGTTCCTATAATAACCGCAAGCATTAAAATAACAGAGGCAACAACAACCCCCTTTAGGCCTGTTGCAAACCCGTCCATCAGGTCACTTAACGACATACCTTTACACAACGCAATAAACGCAGACATTAATAACGCAACCCCAAATGCCCAATTAACTTCAGGCGTACCACTGTATAAAAAAGTAATTATGGCGATACTAATCAAACTTATCAAAGGCAATAAAAACTCTAATACATGTGGCGAGTAATGAGAAGGGACGTGGGTTTGCTGTAACTCTTTTGCACTCAATGGTGTTGCATCTGGGGCATCAAGCTGTCCTGTTGATAATGCGCGTTGATGAGCATTTCTAATCCGCTTGCCAGAAAAACGCGTAATATTCATGCTCAACAAAAATGTGCCTAAAACGGCGAAAAAACTATAAAAACTAAATGGAATACTTGAGAAGAAAAATTTAATTCGCTCTGACTCTGTGGCAAGAAAAGAAACCCCAGGTACAAAAATTAGCGCTTGTATATAAGCGGGCCATGCATTAAATGCGAGGATTGATGCAATAGGGGAGGCTGTTGAATCAACAATATAGCTCATTTCTTCATGGCTCACTTTTGCTTTATCAGCAAGGGGGCGCACTGTGGTGCCAACTAAGGTTGTACTCATGGTACCGCCTTGAAAGAAAATAACGCCTAAAAACCATGAAATCAATTTGGCTGAGCGCTGCCCTTTCACAAAGTGCTTTGTCATAAAGTTTGCAAACGCTTGAGCCGCCCCAGTTCGAGACCAAATACCAATCAACCCACCTAATAACCACAAGTAAAGTAATAACAAAGCGGCGCTACTTTCAGTTGCTAAATTCACAATGATAACGTCATTGGTTAAGTCGTAGTGACCAAGTAATAAAGCCCCAACAACAATGCCACTAAATAGAGACGTAAGTGGCTCTTTGGTAATCAAACACAATAAAATGGTGACAAATGCAGGCAGCAGTGACCATAAGCCATAATGAAAGGCAGGTTTTAGTAAGCGTACCTCGCCATCATCAGTCATAACCCATTGCTCTTTTAAACTCGGAGTTTGTTTGCTCGCATCTAAAGAGGCTTGATTTAAAGGTGAGTCTTGATATGCCACAACTGAGTTTATAGTAACTTCTTTTCCTTTATAAATATAAGCATACTGATTATGCTCAGTTTGATATGTATCATATAAATAAGATTGCTCTAACCATGTTGGGGTGACAAAAAAGTTCACATACAATGCACTTGCAATGGCACTTAAAAGGATCAGAAAGGGTAAAAGTTTATTGTTGCTTATCATTTTATTGTCTTTTTTTGAAATGCAAATGAACACCCAACTTGAGCCCGAAGTCGAACGCTTGGGGCTCAAAAATGCACACTATCTGGGCGATACGAATAACTTTGAAAAGAATAAGCTATTTAAAAATAGCTTCTCTGTTCCATAAAAGTAGCCTCTAAAGTTTGGATCATCGGCAAATAAAATAACACTTCCTTTTCCTAACCTTTGTGCAACTAAACTTGTTTTTCCTGCTAGTTGCTGTTGATTTTCAACTGAAGCAAACCCTGTTAATAACGGTTTTTGAGCTATCTGTACAATAGACGCGTAAGGGTTTTTTGACATTTCAAACGCCAGTAAGCCACTTCGGTGACTGGCAACCTCTCTTCTTACATAGCCGTATCCAAGCGGATGGGTAATGTCTAAGTCTCCTAACATGACTGCACCACCAATAATATCTTGCGCTTCAAGGTGTGACTTCTGGCCATAATTGATTCTTTCTCGCTGATTCTCAATACCTGGGCTAATCTCGACCGTAACAAGGTCTAGCAACTCTTTGCTGGCCCATTTTGCACCGTCAGCTATACCAATAAATGTCCCTCCCGAGCGGGTCCAAGTTAATAACTTATCGGTGGTTTTCTTATTAATATTTGCGTGTTGACCGTCAACAAGCACAATGTGGCTGTAGTTATTTAGATCTAACTTTTCTAACTGTGATTTAGTCACTAAAACACTAGGAATATTCATGCGCTTATCAAGTAGATGCCAAACTTCTCCAGCTTGATACTGTGAAATTGAAGGCCCAATAACAAGTAATACGTGAGGCTGTTCAATTGCTTCGATGTTATTACTACCCAAATCCATGCCAATACTCTGAGTATGCGATGATTGCAATGCGTAGCTAGCTATCGCATCTTGCTCCGCAGCTTGGCTCATTAATGAATGTAATTTGCTTTTATCTTGATTCGATACAGGCACCACCACTGTACCGCGCATAAATGTTTTTTGCCCTTGGTCTGTTTCTGCTTGAAAGCCATTATTCGCAACACGGGGACGAAAACCTTCTTGCAGTAATTGATACATCAATTTAGGGGCGTAATAATTGCTCCATTCAAATGCATAAGCAACCTGAGCCTCACTTGGGGAAGGTTGGTGAGGAAAAGTAACCGCAAGCACTTCACCTACTTGGTAATTACTTTGTTTGAGCTCTTCATATTCAATGCCAAAAGCTAACGGCATCGTCCAGCCAGATACATCATAAAATGTATTATTTTCAAAGCGCGTTACTTTTGAGAACAACCCCTTGAGCATGGGATAACTCGCTTGTGCTGATTCAACAACGTATGCTTGATTTGCAGAAAATGATTTACCGTTAACGGTCATGTCTTTTGTCAGGGGCTTAACGTCTATTTTATTGCGGCTAAGTAGCTGTAAGAAATGAAAGATCTTTGCAGGGTCTTCTGGTGCTGAAAATACATACCCTTTAACACTATCGTTCTTCGCGGTTTCTTTAGTCTCTTTAGAAAACTGATACTGATAATTAAGTAAGGCCTGTTTTTTGTCTACAGCATTATTAAGAAGCGCTAGGCCTACATGATAATACGTTTTAATATTTTCTCGAAATGACAACAGCCCTCTTGGTGTTTCCAAAACCCCAGCAGAACTGGCCTGTTCAAATAGAATACCTAAACTGCCGTATAAATGTGGATAAGTCGCTCCTTTACCAAGGTAGAAATTATCATAGGCCTCTTCATTAAAAAACAAAGTAGCGGCGCTATCTAGATACGCGCGAGGTTGCTCGACAACATCCGATAACAACCCCATAGCCTGCTTATTGATTAATGGATGAACCCTATCAGGTGCGCCTGGGTGAAAATAAAACGACTTATAAGAGCGCATTTCATGAAAATCAGCCACGATGTTTGGTCGCCAGTCATGGAACTTTTTCACCCAACTCACGGGCTCTGGGTGTTGCTGCAACATCCACTGCCGATTTAAATCAAACCAATAATGATTGGTTCTCCCTGACGGCCATGGAGAACCATGTAAAGCATGCGCAGGGTCGCTAATAGCTACCTCTGATTGATAACGTAAATTCCAAGAGGCTTCACGACTATTGCCATCAGGGTTCATACTAGCTGTTAACAAAATAACGCTATTTTCTAATAGCTTTTCTATTTCTTTACCTTGTGCAGCTGCAAGGTGGTAGGCAATAGGTATCGCAGAGTCTGTTGAGCTTACCTCACTGCCATGAACACCAAAGTTAATCCAACTTATCACTGGCATATTTGAAGTATTTAATGCATTACCTTGCTGTAAAAGCATATGCTTTTGCTGGATTTCAGGCAGCTTTTTTAGGTTTGCTGGCGAGCTAATTGTCAAAGTAATTATTGGCCTGCGCTCGTGACTATAGCCAATTACTTCAAAACTAACGCGTTCTGATTGTTCCGATAACATCTTAAAGTAAGCAACTAACTGATCATTACGAACCATTTGCTCACCTAGTTGATGACCCAAAAAGTTCTCTGGGGAAATTATATCTGCATTAAACTTCGTTGCTGGACTATAAAAGTTGCTCGCGGCGCTAGAGAACACATAACAAGAAGAAAACATGATGAGACAACAGAAAAGCGCCTTAAAAAACATTTTCATAATGACTACCTTAGTGATTGATTTTGTCGAATAGTTTGGCCTGCCAATACATTTAACACTTTGCCATTATCAATAGCTAACTGGCCGTTTATCAGCATCCATTGCACACCAGAACTTAGCTTTTCTGGGTTTAAATAATCTGCATTAGCAGCAAATTTTTCTTTATCAAAAATAACAATATCAGCGACATTTCCCACAACTAATTTTCCTCGATTAGTTAAACCAAATGTCTCTGCGGTTAGCGTGCTGCTTTTATGTATAAACTCAGCTAGATTTAGCCATTTTTTTTGATAAACATATTCATGATATTTTTTTGGGAAAGAGGCGTACTTTCTTGGGTGACCAGGGCTGCCATCGGATGAAGTCATCACCCATGGAGCTTGCATATACGCTTTAATATCGTCCTCAGACATATTAAAACTGGCAACCCGCGCATTACCTGAAATAATTATTTTTTTTGCTGCGTCAATTGCATCCAACTGCCAATCTTTAGCGATTTGAGCCAGTGTCTTGCCACGTATATCAGGGCGCGTAGGGTCACTTATCAATAAAGAATCTGCGCCGCCTCTGCGCCTCAAGTTTTCTAGCATGGCTGTACGAATTGCAGGCCATTGCGAAGCGTCCTGTAATCTCGCTAAATACTCTTCTTTGCTACCGGCAAGCACTTCACGTGGTACTAAACTACCCGCAACACTGGTTCCTGAGGCTCGCCAAGGATACTGATCCGCAGACACCTTAATTCCCCGCGCTCTCGCATTATCTATAAGTTTAATAACTTGCTCACTTTCTCCCCACACGTCGGTTCCTAACGCCTTAATGTGAGCGATGTGAACGGGCAACCTTGCTTCTTCACCAATTGTTATAACTTCTTCAATAGCGCCTATAAGACCAATACTGTAAGAGCTTTCATCACGAATATGGCTATCATAAACACCACCATGCTCTGCTGCGACTTTAGCCAGCTCAATAACCTCCTCGGTTGTCGCATAGTTACCAGGCACATAATAAAGCCCTGTTGATAAACCCAATGCTCCCGCGTTCATTGCCTCTTTTACAAGCTCTCTCATTTGCTCAAGCTCGCTGTTGCTTGGCGCGCGATTTACGCGTCCCATTACCGCCTTACGGACTGAACCATGACCAACATAAAGCCCAACATTGGTGCCAATACCTTGCTGCTGGTAATCTTGCAATGTTCCCGCAACATTAACATCGCCACCGCCATCGACGTTACAGAATACGGTGCTGACACCTTGCGTTAAGTAGTTTGCATTTAGATTTGTCAGCCCACCTTTAAAATCGTTACACGCATGTGTATGAGGGTCAATAAAACCAGGTGCGATGATAAAATCTTGCGCGTTAATTGTCTTTTTTGCTTTGATATCAGTAGGTAGATGTTTTTGAACGAAGACTATATTGCCTTTATCAATACCAATCACACCAGAAAACGGAGTTTCAGATGCTCCGCTATAAATAACCTCTCCAATAATAATTGTGTCGATAGATTGCGGGGTTCCCTGAGTACAACCCGCCAGTAAAATAACACTCGCGATGATGCTTGTTAGTTTATTAATTCGCATTTTTTATCCCATAAAGCAGATGAGAAGCACACAACCTCTCATCTAATTGAATGATTATTTATTCAAAACTAAAACTAAAGTTAGCGTATAAATAACGTCCCTCTGCATTGTGCAAGCTTGCGTTATAACCGTATGTTTCATCTGCTAGAGGTGGCTCTCTATCAAACATATTTCGCATACCTAAACGAACGCGAGTACCAGAATCAAACGTGTATTGGCCATACACGTTAAAAGTACTCCAACTACTTACATGCCAATATTCACCGGTTTCATCATGAACGGCGCTCGTATCATAAAAATCACCAACATATTTACCATACAAGCCTGCTCCCCAATTGTTATAGCGCCAAGTTAAAGTACCGGTTGCTTGCCACTGAGGACGGCCGTCCATTTGAATTAAATCGCCCACATCTTCAAGAGGTAAACCTAATGCAGCTAACTTTGCCGATTCACTATCAACACTTTGATATGCTTTTAGTAATTTTGCCGCGTTAAGTTTTATATCAAAATCACCAAAGTCAGTATCAGCTAAGCGATAGTTGATGCTTAAATCGAGGCCCTCAGTAACACGAGAGTCTAAGTTTTCATATAAACCAACAACTTCAACCATGTCGCCTACCGCTGCCAAACCAGAACCGTCAAAAAAAGCGATATCATCAGCAGTTGCCTGTGAGCGAATAACATTTGGGTTAGCTGCGCCATTTAAACGGTAGAAATAATCTAAGTCAGCGATATTTTGATAGGAGCGTATACCGATCAGGTCTTCTTGTTCTATACGCCAAAAGTCGGCTGTAAGCGTTAGGTTGTCAATAAATTCGGGTGTATAAACTAGGCCTAATCCATAGTTGTAATCATTTTCTGGTTTTAGTTTTGTGTTCCCTAAGCGAATATTAGAGACGCTGTCGCTGCCATTACATTCACTTAAGTTGCTCAACTCCCCTTTATTTATTCGCGCTTGGCATCGATAGTAATCTGTTGGGTAATTAACACGAGTTGTACTGGCGGTATGAAGTTGCTCAAGATTAGGAGCTCTAAAACCTTCTGAGTAAGAGCCTCGTACTTGTAAACTAGAGGTAGGATACCAGCTGAGTACTGCTTTTGGCTTAAATACACTTCCTACATCATTGTACTGCTCAAAGCGACCAGCAAGCTGAAAGTTAAGCTTCTCGACTAGAGGGATTTCCATTTCAGGACTGATCAGCGCTCCTGCAAACTCAACGAACGCCGACGCTACATTACGTGAACCATCAGCATTTGGTTGACCACTAGAGCCCATAACATCAGAAGCATAATTACTCCCCGTTACAGTATCTGTGTAGGTTATAGTGCCATTTAATCTGTCATCATAAGTGTTTGCGAAACTTTCATAACGCCACTCAGCTCCCATTGCTATACCAACATCACCAGCAGGTAGTGAAAATAAAGCAGGATTCGACACTTTAAAATCGACTAATGCGAGTTCTGTTTCACCCTCACGACTGATATCGATTAAAAAGCTATCAATCGTCTCTTGAGAGTTACAAGATGCATTACAAAAAGGGTTATATGCAGAGCTGTCTTGGCGGTTTACACTGTCTTGAAAGAGACTTAAACTTATACGGTTATTCGTTTTATCAACTGTTTTAGCTTTGGAATAAAGTACCGCACTGTCCCAACTCCATGCATCAAGATCACCTCGGGCACCCGCTAAAGCACGATAAGATTTATTGTCCACATTAATCCCTCTAGCACCAGCATCAACAACACGGTAAGCATCAATAGTGACATCGAGTCCTTGTGCGGGAATCCCAAAACCAGACACTTGATTAATACCACTCCCTAGCGGGTTCCAATATGCATCACTTGAGATTGTCACCGGTGCAGAGGTTAACGTAGCGGTTTCACCTCGCTGTGAGTTTGACTCGGCTTGGTAATAACCTAGTTCACTGTATAACTCGGTACCTGAGCTTAGTTCATGATTAATAAAAACAAATGAATTTAACCGTTCAGTTTCAGGAATAAGCGTACGGCTACTATTGGTGTTATAACCTTGAGTGTCACTTGAAATGCTGCCACTATCAATGCACAAGCCATTGCTTAATACACATCGCTGATTTGAATCACTGGCATCCACATCTTCGATATGAAACCGTCCGGCTGAACTTGTCAGGCCGTCGACTGCTTGACTCGCATCAAAACGTCCCCAGGGAGTTGTTGTTGAGTTATTTCTAAAGTTAGAATCTCCCTCCCAACGCGTGCCCTCTAAGAATGGTCTTAAATCATTATTGCGTGAAAACTTCGTTTCTGAAGCCATAACCTCAGAACCATGATAGTAATTAACTGAGGCTGTTATATTGGTCGAACCATCATTAACATCCCAGCCAGCTAGCGCATTTAAATTGAGCTTTTCACGACTCGTATTTTCAGCCTGGCCATACTGCATATCAAAACGGTAACCGCTAAAATCCTTTTTCATTTGCGTATTAACGACCCCTGCAACCGCATCGGAGCCATAAATAGCAGCAGCGCCATCATGTAAAACTTCAACAGCATCAATCCCCATTACTGGAATCGAATTTATATTAACGGTCGTTACTGGCACTGAGTTTTCTGTTTGCGAGCCTGGGTGTTGTACCAAACGTCGCCCATTCAATAATACAAGTGTGTTACCCGTACCAATACTACGTAAGTTAATTGATGCTACATCCCCTCGTGACGCATACACACCACTCACTACATCGTTACCATTAAAACTTACTGTTCCATTACTAGGTATCGATGCAAACAACTCACTTCCTGAAGTCGCGCCAATTGCGTCAACATCATCAGAATCAATAACAGACACAGGGAGTGCCCCCTCAATATTAGCCCCTTTGATCATTGAGCCAACGACACTGATAATCTCTAATTCTTCATTTTCAGGTGTCTTAACTTGTTTATTGTCAGCTTGCTGTGCTGCAACCTCAGATATATGGAGTAGATTAAGAGCAATTAATAAGGATAAACTGACTTTATTTAATGGGTATTTTGTTATCTTTTGCGAAGGCATTTTCTTCATCCTGTTTTATATTTTTAATTATTCCATTCATTACCTTGCACAATTAACTTAACCTAAACAATTGACAAAAAAGCTTTAAATCATAGCCTTGGGTTATAGGCTGAAACTATTGGATAAATGTTCTAACTTTAAGCTGTTCTAAAGAAGATCTAATGAGGTAAAGCAAAATCTTTGAATAGTGATTTGTTACCAAGATGAACAAGTAAAAACCAAAAAGTGAGAAGACGTTAAGAAAGCGGTGATATGAATTTTAACTCTCGTCGTATCTGTAAACCCCCATTACAAAAACTAAATAAGCCGCATCAAGCGGCTTTCTTTATTTATATTGAGTGAATGCTAATTGCTCAGCTTTCGCGTAAGCATTGGTAAGTGAACGCTGATGTCTATCATCTTTAAACTCTTGGTATTCACAGGCAATTTCGTCAATTTTATCGACTCCTAAATACTGACTTAAGGTGCGAAGGTGAGGCATCAAATGACTCATATGTTCACGTATTCCACCTTGTTCAAAACCAAATTCTCCAGTGGAGGTAATGATCACTAATCGTTTCCCTTTAAGTAGCGGTTTTAGAGGAAAATCTCCTCGTTCTAAATCAAAATCAAAGGTTTCGTTAATTCTTACAATTTGATCAAACCATGCTTTTAATTGTGCTGGCATGCCGTAATTATACATAGGCGTTGATATCACAATAGTGTCGGCTTTTGCCACTTCACCAATCAGCTCGTCAGATTCAGCTAGCAGTGTCTGCTGCTGTATAGTCCTTTTTTGAACAGGGGTGAACACAGCCTCTATCCAAGCTTGAGTAATAAAAGAGGGAGGATGTATCCCTACATCACGATAGATATACTCAGCTATAGCATTATTTTTTTGTAAGGTATCAATATAATATTTAGCAATATTTTTAGAAATAGAGTTATGATTTGGATTATCATTTTTCACTTCACGTACACTAGCATCAATGTGTAAAAGAGTAGTCATAATTAAAACCTTATTAGTTAATGTATAGATATCATCAACAAATTGAGACGTTTTAGCAAACGAGTTAAAATTCACTATAAATAAGTTTTACTCAGCTATTAATATAAGTGAGTTTAGTTATGCATATATCATTACAAGCTTTAAAAGCCTTTGAATCAGCAGCCCGCCTTGGAAGCTTTAAAGCTGCGGCAACTGAACTTGCCATTACGCCCACAGCGGTTTCACACCACATCGCGAATCTAGAAAACCGGTTAAATACTGATTTATTTCATCGCGAAGTGAGAAAAATTACCCTAACTCACACGGGTAAGTTTTTAAGCCTCAACGCATCAAAAGCCTTTAAACTTATTCATGATACAATAGAGGAGCTAAACAGCTCGCATAACCAAATTCACATAAGCACAACTTCATCGCTTGCAGCGCTGAGACTCATACCTGCATTACATGAATTAAATACAGAACATCCTCACCTAAACGTGGATATATCAACCAGTGAATCTCTGGATAAACAATTACATACTTTACCCGTTAGGTTAGGAGAAAAAGGGAAAGTTAATAAAAATGATATTATAAATAGTGAAGTATTTAATGTATTTGCTCCAGCCACACTACGAACAGCTCCTTGGCTGAATAATCAAGTAACGCTATACACTTGCCACTGGAAAAACAACAACTTACCTGAACCACCTTTTGCTGACTGGCTCACTAAAAATAACTTAAGTTCAAAGCAGTTTAAAATTAAGACGTTTGATCAAGAACTATTCGGCATTCAACAAGCCTTAGCAAATAACGGTATAGTATTTTGTTCAAACACATTAGTAAAACCTTACATCGAGGCAGGTTTATTAACGCAATTTAACAGCCAAGCGATTGAATCTGAGCTGTGTTATTACATTCCAGATAAATCTCGATTTGCAACAAACACATGTAAAATCATAATTGAGTGGCTTAAAAAGATAATCAATTAACCCTTATACCTGATCAAAAATCGAATAGCCTTATAGCTATTTTGACGTGATAAATACTATTACTTCTCAACTGAGTAATTTAGAAACGAGTATCTTCTACCAGCTTTCTGTAACGGGGGTTTACAGTTTGCATAAAAAACCGCAGCTTAAGTGCATAAGCTGCGGTTTATTACTGAAGCATATTTACTTGTTAAGTAAATGCTTTTCGAAGAAGTTAGCCATCATAGTGTGGTAGTGCAGGGTAGTGCCTTCACCTTCACGTAGGCTGTGAGAACGGTTCGGGTAAGAGAAAAACTCGAACTGTTTATTGTGCTTAACTAATTCATTAATTAAGCGCTCTGAACCTTGGTAGTGTACATTATCATCTCCGGTACCGTGGATCAGTAGCAACTTACCTTGCAGGTCTTTTGCAAAGGTGATCGGAGACGTGTTGTCGTAACTTTCAGGATCAGTATTTGGGTTACCTGCATAGCGCTCTTGGTAAATGGTATCGTACAAGCGAATATCTGGCACTGGGGCAGAGGCAATACCCACTTTATATTTATCACCATGGCGGAATAACAAATTAAGCGTTGAACTACCGCCACCTGAGTGACCCCATACACCAACACGGTCGGTATCAATGACATCCCAACGTTTTGCCATTGCATCAAGGGCGTCAACTTGGTCCCGTACGGTAATAGAGCCTATTTTTTTGTAGATAGACTTACGCCAATCTCTGCCTTTTGGTGCGCGCGTGCCGCGGTTATCAACTGAGGCAACAATAAAGCCTTGCTGAGTTAAATACGACTTGTATAAGTAACTGTCACCTTCCCAGCGGTCTTGTACTGTTGAGCCCCATGGCTCACCATAGACATAGAAAACGATTGGGTATTTTTTGCTTTTATCCATATTCGCTGGGAACATGATGTAGCCATCAAGCTCAACACCATCGCGCGCATTAACCGTAAAGAACTCGTGAGTCGGTAATTGCTCAGTCGCTAATTTCTCTTTTAATGCTTTGTTCTCAACTAAGGTTTTCACATTGCTGTGATCGCTTACTTTGATGATCTCTTTCATTGGTGGGGTGCCAAATTTAGAGAAGGTATGCATTGCCCAAGAGGTATCTTTAGACATGTAATAGCTGTTTGAACCATCAAATGACGCTGGCGTTACGCGCACTGGTTTAGAGCTGCCATCTAGCGAGGTACGGAATAAATAACGCTGGCCTGGATCATCCGGTGATGCAGTAAAGTACATAACGTTTTTATCTTCGTTGAGCGCTAACATATCAATGATGTCGTACTCGCCCGGTGTTAAATCAACAACCGTTTTGCCATCGCGAGATACACGGTACAAATGGCGCCAGCCATCACGCTCACTATGCCAAATAAAGAACTTACCGTCTTTTGACCAATTAGCTTTATAAAACCACTCAATAAAGGCATCGTCTTTATCTTCAAGAATTTTAGTCAGCTGTTGTTTTTGCCAGTCGAATAACCAAACTTTATTGTGGCTTTGCGGGCGGTTAAGATCTTGGATCATCAATGATTCACCAGTGCCTGCCCAGCTAATACGTGGAATATAACGATCGCGATTATCGCCACCTAGTTCAGCCCAACGGGTTTTCTTGTCGCTAAGACTTACCACACCCACTTTAACCGCAGAGTTCATTTCGCCAGCTTTTGGATACGGAAATTCTTTAAGGGTAGGGTAGAGATCATCGGTGTTATTGATCATCGTGAAGTATTTCACGCCACTGGTATCAAGCTGCCAATAGGCAATTGATTTGTTGTCTGGACTCCAGCGGAAACCATCACGAATGGTAAATTCTTCTTCGTATACCCAGTCAAAATTACCATTAACAAGGGTGTCGTTACCGTCAGTGGTTAAAGCAGTCACTGCTTTGCTGCCCACTTTTTCCATGTAGATATTGTTATCACGCACGTAAGCGACTTTTGAGCTATCTGGTGAGAACTTAGCAAACATTAGCTTTTTCGCTTCGATGTTTTCGCCACCTAACTGATATAGCGAATCGGTTTCGAGGTTTAAAAGCCAAAAATCACCACGGCTACGTGAGCGCCACACTTGCTCGCCATTGGTAAAAACCATCAGCCATTTACCATCTTTAGACCATTGGTAGCTTTCAACGGTGAGTGGCTCTTTATCACCTTTGGGAATTAATTTTTCGTAGCTAACAAGCACCTTACGACCCGTTCCATCGGCGTTATAAAACACAATATCATTGCCTTTTACGCCATGCTCATCGTCTTTAGCTTTATCGTCTTGGTTGTTTTCATCGCTTTCGCGCTCTTCAAGTACCGTATAACCAGTACCATCATCGAGCCACGTAAAATAGGTGCTACGCTCAGCTTTAAAGTCTTTTTCTTTATAAATTTGTTCAAGCGAGAGCGGATTAGCCGTTGCGTTCACTGTTGCTGATGGCGTGCTCGCTTGCTCTGTACTTGAGCATGCTTGCAAACCTAAACCCGCAACCACAGCAAACGCAAGGGTTGATGTTTTTATTAAGTTCATTTTGTTGTTCCTAGGTTTTAACTTACCTAGCGTACCAAAATAAACTTATAAAATCTGAGCTTTTATCGTGTTATCAGGGGGGTTGAACTTAAACTCAATCGTCCCACAAGAACATACTGGCTTGCTTGTTGGCAATACGTAGTTCGTAGATATCACTACAAGGGCGCATCGCCGCACCATAGCAAACATGTAACGGCAATAAGTGCTCTTCACGAGGGTGACTAAAACGCGCCGCAGGGGCCATTTGCCACTCTAATAACTTAGCTTGTCGCTGCTGCTCACTCAGCTCAGTATTGCCACATACATCGACTAACCATTGCTCAAAAGCCATATTTTTCGCTTTAATTTCAGCGGTTTCAGGGGTGAAAAATGCGCGCATATTATGAAAAGTAAAGCCAGAACCAATGATCAATAAATTATCGTAATCAAGCTGTTGTAAAGCCTCACCTATCGCTAGGTGTAAGCTCGGCTCAAGGCTGGGATGTAACGACAATTGCACACAAGGTATATCTGCTTCTGGATACATAATTTTCAAAGGCACATACATACCGTGATCAAAGCCACGAGATGGGTTTAATGCGCTATCGATATTAGCTTTTGCCAATGCCTGATATACTTTTTCGGCAAGGGCTGGTTCACCTGGGCTTGGGTACTCAATACTGTAAGCAGGCTCAGGAAAACCATAGTAATCATAAATTAACTCAGGAGCAGCACTCGAAGTAATGCTAATTGGGTTCGCTTCCCAGTGCGCACTCACCATCAAAATAGCTGACGGCTTTTTAATTTTTGCTGCAATAGACTGCAAACACGTAACCATATCGGCATGACTTGGATCGCCAAGTAAAGGCATAGGACCGCCGCCATGAGAAACAAATAAAACGCGTGGCTTTTGCATAAATGTGCTCCTTAAATACGCTTATCACTATAGTGCACGCACAGAGATACAATAACCAGCCAGAAAAACGCACAACAAGAGTGTGAATTTACACATCACTAGTTTGTAAGTACTAACTAACACTCCAAGCGACGTTCATGGCAGGGACTTGCCCTTTTAAGCCACCTTCTAGAGGCTCTTTACACAGTAATGTTAGTTGATAAAAAGCATCGTAGTGCTGATGTAGCTCATCGGCGACCACACTAAACGGCGGACCCGAAAACTCATTTTGCTGATACTCAAAGACCACCACTAATTGTTTAGCTCTATTGGTCAACTCTAGTAAATGCTGGGTATAGCGAATGCGCATGGGCTTTGGCAGCGCAACTAAGGCAGCACGGTCATAAACCGCGTTGATAGTGCCAAGTTCATTCGCGGTCAGTGCAAAGATATCACCTACCCAAACGGTTAGATTTGCGCCTTGGTAACGTAATAGCTCGCCGTGTTGGCTGATTTCGGGTTCTAGTTTTAACTCATCAAATAATTGCTTAATGGCAATCTCACTAAGCTCAGCCCCAACAACACACATACCTTGCGCGAGCAAATAATGAATGTCGTGAGTTTTGCCACACAGTGGCACAAAAACAGTATCGCCTTGCTGTAAATTCAAGTTAGTAAAATACTGATCTAGATAACGGTTAACCTCTCCTTCATGAAAACCTATTTCGTTATTTTCCCAACGTTGATGCCAATGCTTTGCGTCCATTACTTACTCCTAAATAAATTGAATGAATTGAGCTGATAAATATAATCCAACACCAAAAAGTAGGTGAGTTACACTACTCTTTAAGCGGGCTTGAAATGGGTTTGCGCTTTTCGTAGCCATTATCCCCATCCCTAAAGCTGGCTGCACAACAAAAAATGGCATAGATACGCTAGCTAATCCAAATATACATGCAGCGATTAAGGTGGGCTGTTCAAGCCAAGCAAGACCGACCAGTAATATAAATAGAAACGAAAATAAAACACCAATAAAGTAGTGTAAGCACCAGCCAAACACGCACTCAAAATGCTTAACAGGGCTAGCTGCTATATTCTGGTGCATAAACTTTCCATCTAATAACCTCAAGCCCCAACGGCCAACTAAACAAAAGTTTAATGAAGGTACCTTAAACACTTTAGCCAGTAAAAAAGCATAAAGATCAATGAACAAAGTCGCCGCTATGCCTACAAAAGTTATCACATAAATATCATTAACACTCATAATTAGATGCTCTTAAATGATTTAATAAAAGGCATGATATCTAATTGCAAAAGTGCTAAAAATAGCAAGATAAACAAACAATGATTGCATTAATGAGAACATGATTGACGATATTGCTCTATTCATACAGATTGTTAAGCAAGACGGCCTAAGTAATGCGGCTAAGAACTTGTCGCTGCCTACCGCGACAGTATCAAGACGCTTACAGCGACTTGAGCAACGCCTAGGTGAGCAGCTTTTAAATCGCTCGGCAAGGCAATGCACGTTAACGCAAGCAGGGGAGGTGTATTTTCAAAGTTATGTTGAATTAATTGAGCAATTTGAACAAACCCATCGCCAGCTTAATGAGCAAAAAGCACAATTGTCAGGAAAGCTTAAAGTTTTAGCACCTCTGAATATTAGTCATGGTTTCTTAAAGCCAATGTGGCTCGCATTTACTAAACAGTTCCCTGATATTCAACTTGAGCTACTGCTTAATAATCAACTTGAAGATCTCAGTAAAAGCCAAGCTGATATAGCAATACGAATAGGGCCGCAAGCTGATTCTATGCTCCATCAGAAAAAGTTAGGCAGTGTTGATACCTTATTTGTAAGCACTAAAGCATACCTTGAATCGGCACCTGCCATAGAAGAGCCTGCTGATTTGAAACAGCATAGGTTAATTGGCACCACTTTGAGAAATAAATGGCAGCTAACTAATACACAAACGAATGCAACTTATACTCACATGTGCCGATTTGCTAGTACTTTTAACGATACAGGATTTGTAAAATACTTAGTTTGTGATGAGCAAGGTATCGCCTTGTTACCTCGGTTTGAGGTTATAGATGAATTAAAATCTCAGCAGCTAGTTCAAGTACTGCCACACTGGCGAGGAGAAAACCGCGACATTTATGCAATCTGGCCAAGCGCACGTTTACTGAGTAAAAAGGCTGCCTGTTTAAAACAGTTTATAACCGACTATATTGCTGAACAATTATAAAGTCTGCCATTGATATTCCATCTGTTTGGCAGTCAGTAGGGCGTGTTCGTAACTAATAAACTCAGCGACTAACGCTAGGCTCATATCAATGCCAGCAGAAATTCCCCCAGAGCTGGTAAACTTACCATCGGTGATCCAACGAGTATCTGCAATCACATTGAGATCAGAAAACAAAGCAGCCAGCTCAGGTTGATCTTGCCAATGAGTCGTGACATTTTTACCGTTCAAAAGCCCTGTTTTGGCAAGCAAAAACGCCCCCGTACAAACACTCGCAACACGCTTGGTGTTAGTGGCTGTGTGTTTTAACCAAGTGATAACCTCTGCTTTTTCTAGCTCTTGTGTATGGTCGCCACCAACCACAACAAGGAGATCAAGCAAAGGGCAGTCAGCAAAGCTGTAATGGGGGTTTACACTATAACCACCACGGGCAATTACAGGCCTATCACTTTCAGCAATTAAACTTACTTGCCAGTCATTATTCGCTAGACGCTTGGCAGTACTAAACACCTCAAACGGACCTGAGAAATCAAGCACTTCGGCATCATCATAGATGTAAATTCCAATATTCATACAATTGTTCCCATTATGTGGATTTATTTCTCAAGTAAAAAAACGTACTATGCCATTTTTGCAGTTCGTTAATGACATATTATTAAATTGCGCACTGTATACAAACAAAACTTCAAGGCATTGTTAATGCGTTTTTTATTCTTATTGAGCGTGCTGCTGGTTGGTTGTAAAACAACACAGCAAAGCGTTGTTGAAATTAGTGAAGTATCGCCGGGCACGATTTATTTTCAGGGCGAAACATCAAAGCAAAATGTTGAAAAGTTCGAACAGTTATTAGTAAGTAGCGATCAGCAAATCAATACCTTAATTATTAATAGCGAAGGTGGTGATGTGATGGCAGGTCTCCATTTCGGAGGCTTAGTTCATGAGTATCAACTCGATATTGTGGTACGCGAGCTTTGTGCATCGTCGTGTGCCAACTATGTACTTACCGCCAGTCCACATGTACTTGTTGAGGAACAAGCCGTTATAGGCTGGCATGGCGGCTCATTACAGCCATTATACGTGCCAATGGATCAGCCACCCGAGGTCGCTAGCTATATAGCAAAATGGCAAACCGCAGAGCGACAATTTTTCGATATCATTAATGTAGAACAGGCGGTTACTATCATAGGTATGATGCCTGGTATTACCGAGAAACGTGATGCTGCTATTTATAGTTACGACGCCCAAACCCTGAAGCGTTTAGGGTTACATATCGAGTTTGCAGGTGCTCAAACAGGAATGTCAGCAAGTGGCGAAAAACTAGCGCAGGTATTCGAACTTGAAGAGTCAGTACTTAACCACTTTTTGATGCTCAACGATATTGTTTCAGCAGAACTTATTAATTAATAAGTTCTGCTGACGTTAGCTTTTTTGTATCGCATTTAATCTAACTCTAAGTGGGCTTTTTCAACAGTTTCCGCGGGTAGCTCTTTTTGAACAGAAACCCCCAGTTCTTTGAACTCAGAGGCTTGCTTAATTAAGTTTCCTTTACCACGATACAGCTGAGAAAACGCTTTGTCGTAGCTTTCTTTGGCGCGGTCTAATTGCTTACCGACCCCTTCCATACTGGTTAGGAAACCATTGAGCTTGTTGTAAAAACGCTCAGCACGGGCGGCAAGCTCTTTTGAGAATTTAGTTTGCTCTTCAAAGCGCCACAGTTGTTTTACGATGTTCAAGCTAGTCAATAAGGTCGTTGGAGTAGCAACTAAGATGTTTTTTTCGATAGCTTGTTGATATATATCACTTTGATATTTAAGCGCTTCAACAAAAGCCGACTCTATCGGCACAAACATGATCACCACTTCGGGAGAGTTAATACCCGGCAGTCTATCGTAGGCTTTGCTTGCTAACTCGTTTATACGTGATTGCACCGCCGTGACATGCTCTTTGAGCGCTTGCTGCGCCTCAAGCTCTGTGTCGGCATTTACATAGCGTGTATACGCGTTTAATGAGGTTTTAGCATCGATAACTAAATGACGTTGCTGAGGTAAATACACCACAACATCAGGGCGTAAACGGCCATCTTCGGTGTTAAACGACACTTCACGTTGATAATCTATACCTGCACGTAGCCCAGCGCTGTCGAGTACATTTTCAAGCATTAACTCACCCCAATTACCTTGGGTTTTCTTTTGTCCTTGTAATGCGGTGCTCAGCCTATCGGCTTGTTCAGTGATAGCTTGGCTTTTAGCCTGTAAATGCAATAACTCAGTTTTTAGCGCTGCACGCTGCTTTAGATCTTCAACGTGGATCAATTCCATCTTATCGCGAAAGCCTTTTAGCTCACCTTGAACCGGTTTTAATAATTGCTCAATACTTTCTTGGTTTAAGGTTTTAAAACGCTGCGATTTTTCTTCAAGGATTTGATTAGCGAGATTTTCAAACTCTTTTTTGAGTTGCTCTTTGCTTCCTTTGATATGACTAAGCTGCTCTTTAAAATGCAGTTCTTTTTGCTCTACTGTGCTTCGTAAGGTACTTAAATCAACATCGCGCTGATTAAGTGCAGCTTTTGTATCAGCAAGCTCAGCTTCAACTTGACGCCAAAACTGGTTGTATTGTTGTGCTTGCTTTTCTTGTTCTACAAAGCGGGTTTTAAAGTGTTGAGACTCATCACGTTGTTCAGCGTAATCTTGCTGTAACTGCGAAAGCGTAAGCTGGCTTTGTTCAAGTTGCAGCTGCTTTTGTTCTAAATGATTTTGTTGGATTTGCTGACTATTTTGCAGTTCGGTTAACTGATTTTTTAAGCGACTTTTTTGTAGGGCAAAAATAACACCACTTGCAACAGCACCTACAGCAGCACCAAGCACACCACTTTGCCAATTAATCTGTGCAATTAGCTCTGTAATCATAATGAAAACTCAATAACTTAAAGACACATCATCATAACGAATTAGCGCTCAGCAGAGTAGGGGGTTTAGGCATAAAAAAAGCCAGCTCAAGGTGAGCTGGCTCTAACATTACTAAAATTTAGTAACCAAATGGGAAATCAACATAATGCTTATGTAAACTGCAATTTAACAACAAGCATAATAATAGACGCCCTAAAATTTGATTAGTTCAAAAAAACTTTAAAAAAATTTAATTTTTTATCAGAGCAAGCATTTGCTCTTCATCAAATTGAGTAAAACTCATTGATTTTTCGGTAAATAATGCATCAACAAGGGCTTGCTTATGCTGCTGCATTTTAAACACTTTTTGTTCAATTGAGTTAGCCATAATCAATTTATAAACAAACACAGGGTTAGTTTGGCCAATACGGTAGGCACGGTCTGTCGCTTGTTTCTCAACAGCAGGGTTCCACCAAGGGTCAAAATGAATCACAGTATCGGCTTGAGTTAGGTTTAGCCCTGTACCGCCGGCTTTAAGGCTAATTAAAAACACGGATGTATCACCTTGAGTAAACTCTTCGATAACACGGTCGCGGTGTCGCGTTTGCCCTGTGAGCATACTAAAGCGAATGCTAAGCTCATTTAATCGCTCAGCTATCACATCAAGTGCCATGGTGAATTGACTAAATATAATCACCTTACGACCTTCGCTAAGCATGATAGGCAAATGCTTAGATAACCACTCAAGCTTAGCGCTGCCAGCCTGTGAACTAGGGTCGATCAATTTTGGATGACAGCAAATCTGTCTGAGCTTTAATAATGCATCTAAAAAAGCTAGCTTACTTTTTTGCACACCTTGCTGGGCAAATAGGTCGACTAATTTCTGTTCTAAAGATTCAGTTATACCGGTGTAAATTTCTTTTTGTTTACTTTCAAATTCGAACTCTTTAACTAGTTCAGTCTTCTCTGGGAGTTCTTGCGTTACCTGAGCTTTAGTACGACGCAAAATAAATGGCATGATCAACGATTTAAGTTCATCTGCACGGACAACATCGTTATCACGCTCAATAGGCGTTTGAAAATAACTCTTAAAATGTGTTTGCGAACCAAGCAAAGAGGGCATTGCAAAGTCGAGCAAAGATTTAAGCTCAAATAAGTTATTTTCGATAGGCGTACCGCTTAAGCAGAGCTTAAAGTCAGCATTCAGACGCTTGACCAAGCGTGAAACCTGCGCAGCATCGTTTTTGATATATTGCGCTTCATCAAGAATGATGTTTTCAAAATACAGCGGCGAATAAAAGGCAATGTCACGCTTCAACAGTGGGTAAGTTGTTAAGATACAATCTGCTTGCGACAACTGTTGTAATTGGTCGCTGCGCGCAGCCCCGAAGACGGTAGTGATTTTTAAGTTGCTCGCAAACTTATTGATTTCGCTTTGCCAGTTACCGACCAAGCTGGTTGGGCAAACAATTAACGTGGGGCCTGCTTGAGGTGATTGCTTGGCATTAGCTAAAAAGGCGATAACTTGTAAGGTCTTACCTAGCCCCATATCATCTGCCAAAATACCACCAAGTTGGTGACGTTTTAAAAAGTTAAGCCAATCAACTCCGTGTTGTTGATACTCACGTAATTGCACACCTGGGTTTAAACCTTGAATATCGGACTTTTTAATAAGCTGTTGTGAGCTATTTAATTCAGCTAAGTAAGCATCAAGCGCATCGTCAACAATATTAACCTTAATTGCTTTTTGCTCGATAAGCTTAGGCAAAAACGATAAAGGCATTAAGATTTCATCACGGGTTTTAATGTACTCAAATCGCTTGCGATAGTCATTTAATTGTGTGATTGCATTGTTATCTACTACAGCAAAACGTTTTCCCACATTGAAGTAATAAAACAGTTCGCTTTGTCTATTGAGAGATTGGAAGTCGGGATTCTCTGTAGTAAATAGTTGTAGTGTTTTGACACCAGAGATCACGATTTTACTAACTATTTGATGACCTTTACCACGCTGGACTTGGAGTGATACTTGCTTCAAGCCTTTGCTGACGCTTAGCTTATCGTCTATTTTCCAACCACGTTTCAATAAGTTAGGAACTATTTCATACTTAAGCCAGTGCCCGTGAATCGCCGAATTCCTATTAAAAATGAGCTCGGTTTGTAAAGCCCCTTTACAGAGTTCAAAACCGAGATTTGTTAGCTCATTTACAACCGTATTCTCAAGCGACTTGTTCAGTATATCAGCAGGTGCCTGACCTAAATCATACAGCGAATTATGATAATTAAACTTTAAAGAGAGTGTAATTACGTTCTCATCACTATTGATACTGATCACAGGAAAAACTGTACGGGAGTTATTTTTCTTACTTTGTTTAAAAGCGTGAGGGATAACACCTTCACCAAAGTTATCATTGAGTTGCTGATAAACGCGGTCAAAGTTCTCTGTGTGAATAGCTGGCATATTTGAAAGTAAAGCAATCTCATCAGCCGTTAACGGAGTACGAATACGGCCAACCTTCAGTTTTTCAGGGTCGAGGTAAGTAGGGGGCGTTGTTTTTAATAATAACCAATTATCTTGGCCAGCAAGTGTCATACTCAATGACGTTAAGTCTATGCGTTGTTTCCAATCAAACTCTAGCGCTTGCATGCTATCAGCTTTAATAGCTTGGCGAGAGCGACCTAAAAATAAACGCTGGGTGGCAATTAACTGCTGCAGTGCTGCAAAGCCCCATTGGCCTTTAAGCTCTAATTTGCCAAGGGCATTTTGAGAACGGATCCAGCTATATAAACGAAAATCCGACTCTAATAAATCAGTAGGAGTTACAAAGCTATTTAATTGCTGCTCAGTTAGGTTCCGACCTAATGTGTAGTCGTGTTCTGAGTCATAATTAGCAATTTTTGGAGTGAGGGTTACAACAGATTTCTCTACATCGAGGACAAATAATAGAACCAGTTTAGCAGTATTACTGGTATTTTGTTTTAGCGTTTTTAGTTCACTAAACCAATCATTAATGATGTAGTCTTCGCCATAGTCACCTGAATGTTCAATTTTTAGCTTAAGAAGCACAGCTGCGACATGACGACATTTAGTTTTAGAGCCACAAGTACAATGCGAATCAACCGAAAAGCCACTTGGTAATTTACTGATCTCAATATGCTGAGTAAAAGTATTGCCTTCGTTACCAAACATTGATGCATCGATAATACTAAAGTCACTGTTATGCTCTAACCAGTTGATTTGACCGTTCTGGTGATATTCTTTTGCTTTACTTAACACGTGGGGCTTAAATAGCTGTTTAATGAAGCGCTCGGATAGAGGAAACTGAGTTTCTTGCTCTTGTTTAATTTCTTCAAAGATAGCTAGTAAGTCACTTTTAGATAAGTTAGCAGACATAACGTTTTTGGCAGTAAAAACAAAAAATAATTCTGCCAGTATATGATCTATCGGCCCAGAGCTAAAGCACTATTGGGCAATATTGGACTGGTTGGAGCTGATAACTTAGTAAAAAACTGTTTTAAACGAGAATCAAAGCTACAAACTGACATACTGAGCATTTAACAAACAACAATCGCACAAGATATAAACAGGTTAATAACAAGGTAGGGGCTTTACAGATCAATTTTTTACTAAGCAATCAAATTATGAGAGTAAAAAGTCTGTAAAGGGGTGATTAGTTGGTAAAAAACTGATCTGAGAGTGTAATAAATACCAAGTTTGCCCGTCATAGATCATTATTTTACTAACAAAAGAGAAAAATAGATCACGCTTTTACTAACAGTAAAAGCGTGAGAGATCATTCTTTTACTAACTAATTAAAGCTATTTAATAGCTTAGTTAGCTGCTCTAAGCGTTTGTCTGTCATCACTTTATTATCGATTTTCACAGATAAATCACCGCTTTTGATATTACGCTGTACGCTGACAAACTCACTATCAATAAGGGCTTCACGACGGCTTGGCGCTGCTGGCTCAGCAGTTAATAGCTTGGTAATTGCTAACGCACGTTTATCATCACTACTAATTTGCGCTATTTCGCTATCTCTGCTGACATCGTTTACTAGTTTGGTAAACAATTGTTCATCACGCTCTTTGGCACTTATAAGCTTTTTCGCTACTTCACGGCCAACATGGTTTGCTGTTGGGTAAAGGCTTAAAACCGTTGAAGGTAGGTTCTCATAAGCTTTGATAGCATCAGCAATGGCTGTGTGTGATACTCCCTCAATCGCAGCAATCTCACGATAAGAGCCCTTTTTACCTTCAGCAATAAGCTCATCACGGGTCTGTTGATATGCTTGACCAAGCTCCCATAGGCTTGGAGCAATATATTGATCAGATGATACAGCAAGTATTTTAGCATCTTGATCTGTGAAATCTTTAGAGCTTAAAACTAAGTAATCAGAGTTACTTAAGATACATGCTTTACGACGACGAGAGCCAGCTAAAACAAGCATTTCGTCACCTTTATCCCAGCATAGGGCAGGGTGTTGGTTACGACCGTCTTCGGCAATCGCTGGAAGAATATCGGCAACTGATTTTTCATTTAATAATGATTGTACACGACGATTTTTACCATATACCTTTGTTTTAGCTTCAATTTCAGAGCTAGGGATAACCTTACACACTAAGGTAATTAAGCGAGTAGGATCGCTAGGCGAAGGCATACTCACTACATCTCCAGCTGTTGCTTGTTCCAGTAACGCATCTAAGCTACTGCTTTCAATTGACGTTGAAAATGGATCTAAGCTGGTATCATTCTTACGTTTTTTAGCCATTTTTATTATTAACCTTACTTAGCTGGATTGAGAGATGATTGGGTTGATTGCCAATTAGAACGAATCAACATTTCTAGTTCATCAACGACATCTTTGATATTTTCTTGAGCACGAAGTAGTGACTCTCGGCTAGCTAAGCTATCAGATGTTTTTTGATCAAAAATAGTATTAAAAGATGATGAACTAGCAGTAATAGCTGAGCTATGATTAATCGGATAGCTCATAACTTGGCGACCAAATGCACTACGTACATCTTTGACAATGTCACGCTGCGAGTGATTTCCTTTCACATAATTAGTTACCAAGAATTGCATAAAATCCCAGCCTTGATGGCCTAGTGCTGCAACAGTATGATAAATCTCACCCAATCGTTTTAAGTATTTATTATTTGCATCAAAATCTACAGCTTCTGGATGAACTGGGATAAGCATGGATGTTGAGGCCATTAACGCGTTGTAAAACATAAAGTTAAGGGAAGGTGCGGTATCTATTAAGATAAGATCAAATTGATCTTTCACGGGTTCAATGACTTTCTCAAGTAACTTATGATAATGACGTGTTCTATCGTAACTAGAGCTATCTTTTAATAGAGTTGCTGTTTCATGCTCAAAGTAAAAATCATCCATACCAGAAGGCAAAATACGAATATTTGGGATATGAGTTGGTAAAAAAGAATTAGTAACCAATTCATCCCAGGTTTCGTTTTCTTCAAGTTCAATACAATCACGCATTAAGTCACCGACAGTGATCGGATCTGGCTCGCTAGGAGGAAAGAAACTTGATGAAGAACCTTGCGGATCGAGGTCGATAATACCAATTCGGTAACGCTTGATATTTGTAGTAGCAAGTGCCGCAGCGATATTCACCATGCTAGTTGTTTTACCACAGCCACCTTTTAATGAATTGATAACAATAACTTGTAATTTGTCATCTACAGTACGGTGATCAGGCTTAATATCCATGATGTCAGCCATAGCAAAGATATTGACTAACGTGTAAGCATAGTGACCATTAGCTCCACGTTTGATATTAAGTTCATCAAAATCACCATTGTCGTGGCGTCTTTTTAACGTACGATTATTACAGCCTAATAGATCTGCGGCTGCTTTTTGAGTGTAAGTCCGAAGTTCTTTTTCTTCAGACTTAAGATGAGCACGATAATGTTGAATACGTCCTTCTAGCGATTTTTCAGCAACTTCTGCTGTCGCTTTTAGTAACCTATAAGTGGCTAGCGCATTATTATTGATAGACATACTTTCTTCCTCAAAGTTATGGTTTAAGTATAATGTCCATTCAAATTGCTGTAAACAACTATTTAAGGCGACATACCTTTTATTTATAAGACATTTAATAAAAATTTGTAACTTTACTAATGCTAAGTATAAATAAGTAAGTTTAATATCGGTTAAGTATATAGGTATATAAGGTTAAGATGCTAAAATAGTGAAATATATAGCTGATTTCATTGAATATTTACTAAAAAGGCAGATCGTGTTTTTACTTGGTAAAGATCAGATCTTTAATGACTTGCAGATCAACCAATTACTAAGCAAAAGATGAGCTTTCAACTTATACACAGTTTAGTCACTGCTTTACTCACAAAAATAGTGGTGTAGATCAATTTTTTACTAACTAAATTATAAAGTTATACACCGAGAGCATGACTAAAATGCGCAATAAGTTGGTATGGATCTGATCTATAGTTGGTACAGATCAGATCTATGCTAACTAAAGGGCTGTTTATCCACATGCTGTTTTAAAAAAGCAATTTATGTCGTGTTAATTTGCTTTAAAAAGGTGATAAACAGGACATAATTTGAACTGAGTTAGTAAAATCGCGACCTATCAACTATAACTTAGTAAAAATCTGATCTGAAAATCAGCAATTACAAAACAGTTAGTATAAAACTGATCCGAAGAAATAAATTATGATCGGATCAAGTTTATACTAACTTAAACATTTAACTTTTGAAGTTTTATGTGTTGTTATTAACTGTCGAAGAAAAATTGGAAATAAGAACAATGAGCCGAAAGGTCAACATCTCGGTAGATAACTTACCCGATACCTTACGCGGGCAGATCCACGGGGTGGAAAGTGCAATCGATAATGAAAGTCTTGCACTATTTACAGACAACAAAGATGTGCGTGTTTCAATTGAAAATGCTGCACATGGTTTGAGAGCTTACTCAAATACATTTAATCATTATGATTTATGGGGACGTTTTGTCCGTTCTGGTCATAAGAAGCTTCCGGTTGAAGAAGCACCAAAGAAAACCATCGTTACACGAAGAATTTCTGAAAAAGTAGACGGCATTCTTTATGATGGCGAAATCAAAATTACACCTGCGGTAGTAAGCACAAGAAAAGATGGTGAAGATGTTGAATATCTTGTTTGGCCATCTGACCGAGAAGAAAAAGTCGAACGTGCCTTAATTCGTTTAGCCTCTAAAGGTAAAATTGTAAAAATCAATTTTAAGTCAGGCATTCAATACGCAGTTGTTTTTTCAATGAATGAATTAGCGCAAGAGCTGAAAGCGGTTGGCCAGTCGATGCCTTATCCGCAAATCAAAGAATCATTGGAAGCATTACAAGGTTCTAAGCTTTCTTTTAAATATTCAGCGACAGATACGCGTAACTCAGATATTGATGACTCATTTTACGAATCGAACATGAACTTTTTATCGTCACTTCATTTTAGCGGCAAAAAAGGTCAGGGTGGTAATGTAAAATGTGTAGCTTGTTTGAATGCTTTTGTTCATAACATGATCGATAACCTTGAATACAAAGGTTACTACTTTAATAGTGCTCAAGAATTAAAACGTGGTTTATCTCGTTGGATGATGCTTCGTTTATATCATTTATGGCGTTATGCGGCACCGGGTAAGACCTACCATTTCCGACTATTATCAATCATGGAAAAATACGGCTCTATCTATTCGACAGATGAAATTACAGAAAATAAATTAAAAGCTTTGCGTCGTGATATGACAACGACAATGAAAGACTTAATTGAGAAAGGTGCAATCTCAGAATATAACATTACCAATGTTAAAGACGATAAAACGGGTAATATTATTGATTACACTTACGAGATGCATCCATCTGATCAATTTTGTGATGAGATTCTTACACTAAATAAGCATAACAAACGAATCGAAATTCAAGGTGGCAAACGCATTGTTGAAAATGCTGTTTTAATCGATGAAGACAAAATTGAAGAAATAGTCGAAGACTAAATTTTTAGATACTGCTAACTATAAAGAAAAGGCCACATATGTGGCCTTTTTAACATAATCAATCTGTTACTTGTTCTAAGTAAAGTCTATCAACTAAGAAATCATATTCTCTTTTTCGAGGGTGGCTTTCAGGTTTTTGATAATCAGTTAATGTACCAAGTTTTACATCTGGTTCTGGGTTTATCAAAATAAAAGGTAAAGCTGCACTCACATGATACCGGTTTTGAGCGGTATATCTTACATTAACTTGTGGGCTAACTCTTGTTGGCCTGCGAATTCGTAATTTTTCTTTATCACCTAAACTTGCAACACGACTTTGTTCTTGTGCAACTAGCGCTTGCCAAGAGTGTTGGTCGATCATTCTTGGATTAGAATAACTAGCCGATTTATCCAACATTGCTAAAGCCATTTTTTTTGTTAGCGTTTTAGTTGCATGTTTGTGCATCCAAGTAAAACGAACAGAGTAGGGCGATTCAATTTCAAAATGAATCTTACGATATGCAGCAAGTGTAATGAGATTAGGCACAGCATTGTGCACCGCTTCAAACCGCGCATCATTATTATCGATAGCTATTACACTATTTTTAAAATCAGCTTTGGCTTTATTTAACTGATTTATCCTTGCAATGAAATGTTGCTTATCGACGTCTTTTAAAACTAATAAGCCTGGGTGTCTTTTTAATACTCGACTACTTAATCCTGTCTTTTTATAAAAATCACCAAAGGAATTTAGAATTAATTTATGAGCATCATCGCCTTCAATTTTTTGCACACTAATTGAAGAAGGAACCTTCTTTTCGTCGTTTATATCGATATCTGGCAATTGATAATATGATGCCTTATGAAAACCCACTTCTTTTAATTCTTCACGAAACAAATGAGTTAATTCACTTACTAAATCAAACTGACTACGTATTTCTAACTTGGAACTCATAGGAACACATCTTACTTAAATTTAATTCAATTCTAACCTTATCACTTGATTATTTAAAGTTAATTTCTTTTCATTGCTGACCTTACATTTTTGTCAACCATAGTATGATGTGTTCTTAATTATGTTTGCTAGTACAACTTCTTAATTTGATCAATGTAGACTTAAAAAAGGATGTTTTATACATGTAAAGCTGAGGTTACACTATGGCTTGATTTAAGTAAGATGTGTTCTTTTATGGTGCATCAACGAAAAATATCGTGAAACAGGTGTAACTAACTGGTATAGAACAATAAAATCTTGGAGTTCTAATTGCTAATATCCAAACTGTTTTTCAAATAACGAAATAATCGTAAATAGCTGAATATTGTCCTTGAACTTAGTACGTGCAATAAGTTAGTTTTCGTTAACGGTCTATGTTAGGAATGAGGAAAGAACATGCAATCGTGGAACCCAGATAGCTGGAGAAAACTGCCGATACTTCAGCAGCCAGAGTACCCAGATCAAGAAGCCCTTAAATCTGTTGAAGGGCAATTAAAAAGCGCACCACCTTTGGTATTTGCTGAAGAGACGCGTAGCTTATACAAACAACTAGAAGCTGTATGTGAAGGCAGAGCCTTTTTATTACAGGGTGGTGATTGTGCAGAGTCATTCAGTGACTTTAATGCAGCAAATATCCGCGATACTTTTAAAACACTTTTACAAATGGCCGTTGTTCTAACTTATGGCGGTAAATGCCCTGTCGTTAAAATTGCACGTATGGCTGGTCAGTACGCTAAGCCTCGCTCATCAGATTACGAAACTATCGACGGTGTTTCATTACCTTCGTACCGTGGTGATATCATCAATAATTTCGAGTTCACGGAGCAAGCACGTGTACCCGATCCACAGCGTTTGATGACGGCATATCATCACAGTGCAGCAACGCTGAATTTATTACGCGCATTCGCGCAAGGTGGTTTAGCCGATTTACATCAAGTAAACCGTTGGAATATGGGTTTTGTTGCTGCAAATCCACTTAAAGAAAAATACCAGCAGTTAGCAGACAGAATTCAAGATGCGCTTGAGTTCATGGAAGTGTGTGGTATCGACTCAACCGTTGCACCGAGCTTAAAAGAAACAGACTTATTTACATCACACGAAGCGTTATTATTAGGCTACGAAGAAGCACTAACACGCCGTGACCACTTATCAGGTGATTGGTACGATTGCTCTGCACACTTTGTTTGGATTGGTGAGCGTACACGTCAACTTGATCATGCCCACATCGAATTCTTCAAAGGGATTAAAAACCCTATCGGTGTGAAAGTTGGCCCAGGTATGGATCCAGATGAGCTAATCAAACTTATCGATGCAGTTAACCCAGATAACATTCCAGGTCGCTTAACGCTAATTACACGAATGGGCGCTGATGTTCTTCCAGAGAAACTACCGGCACTAGTACGTAAAGTACAACAAGAAGGCCGTAAAGTTATTTGGAGCTCAGATCCAATGCATGGCAATACTGAAAAAGCGAGCTCAGGATATAAAACACGAAGCTTTAATAATATTCTTCGTGAAATTAGTCAGTTCTTTGCAGTTCATAAAGCGGAAGGTTCATACCCAGGTGGTGTTCACCTTGAAATGACTGGCCAGCACGTGACTGAATGTACGGGTGGTGCTTATGGTTTATCTGATGAAGATTTAGCTCAGCGTTACCGCACACAGTGCGACCCGCGTTTAAATGCAGATCAAGTTTTAGAACTTGGTTTCTTAGTTGCTGATTTATTAAAAGACGCACGTAAGTAACATTTAAGTTATCCAAAAAAGGCTGCACATTGCAGCCTTTTTAATGTCCGATACTAGAATTAGTTAGTACTTACGTCGTTCAAGACCTGTATCAGATATAATTTTCGCTGAAATTTCTTCTACTGAATGATGAGTCGAATTTAAAAATTGAATCTTTTGCTTTTTATAAAGCATTTCTACTTCACGCACTTCAATACGACATTGTTTTAAAGATGCATATTTTGAATTTGCCATACGACGCTGGCGAATATCGGCAAGGCGAACAGGGTCAATCGTTAAACCAAATAGTTTATGTTTGTAAGCTTTTAAACACTCAGGCAGGCTGCCTCTTTCTAAATCATCTTCTGTAAGCGGGTAATTAGCTGCTTTAATACCATATTGTAATGCCAAGTATAAACTAGTCGGTGTTTTACCGCTTCTGCTAACACCCACTAAAATGATGTCGGCTTCAGAGTAGTTTTTAATATTAGCGCCATCATCATTGGTCAACGCATAGTTAACCGCATCAATACGAAAATCATAACTTTTCTCGTGCATTGAATGCGTTCTATGAACCTTAGGTACCGGCGCAACTTTTAACTCTTGAGAAATTTTATCACTGTATTGTGATAAAAAGTCATAACACACTGCGCAAGACGATTTAATAATTTCACTTAGCTCGTGGTTAACAAAAGTGAAGAACACGAGTGGCTGCTCACCATCACGCTGAGCAGTTGAATTAATAAGATCTTTAATCTCATTTGCTTTTTTTTCTGTTTCTACAAATGGGATTGTTTTGTGGTTGAAGTCAACTGGAAACATAGACAATGTTGCGTGGCCAAATACTTCAGAGGTGATCGCTGTTCCGTCAGAAATATAGAATGCAGTTCTCATAATTAACCTTTTTATTACCTTTATCTGCAAAATAGGGGCTTCACGGTTTACGTGAGGTCTGTTGCCAGTGTAGAATGAAGCTGACCTTTTTAGAAGGTTTTCTTTCTTAACTCTCACAGTTAGTACTACAATTTGTTTTATGGAGAAAGATCCGTGCAAGAATACGTTCTCTGGTATCAAGAGCTTGGTATGCAAGATGTTCCACGTGTTGGCGGTAAAAACGCTTCACTGGGTGAAATGATCTCAAACCTAGCTAACGCTGGTGTTCAAGTGCCAGGTGGTTTTGCTACAACCGCTGATGCATTCAACGAGTTCCTTGAACAATCAGGGCTAAACTCAAAAATCCACGATATTTTAGACACATTGGATGTGGATGATGTAAATACACTCGCTAAAGTCGGTGCCGAAATCCGCCAATGGATTATCGATACACCATTCCAACCTAACCTAGACCAAGCCATCCGCGACGCATATAGCCAATTACATGGCGACGCATCACAAGATGTTTCATTTGCAGTTCGCTCGTCTGCTACAGCAGAAGACATGCCAGATGCTTCATTCGCAGGACAACAAGAAACGTTTTTAAACGTACGTGGTATAGATTCAGTAATGACTGCAATCAAACACGTGTTTGCCTCACTATTTAATGACCGCGCAATTTCTTACCGTGTTCACCAAGGTTATGATCACCGTGGTGTTGCATTATCAGCTGGTATCCAACGCATGGTACGTTCAGATAAAGCTTCGTCAGGTGTTATGTTCAGTATTGATACTGAATCTGGCTTTGAAGATGTTGTATTTGTAACTTCAAGCTATGGTCTTGGTGAAATGGTTGTACAGGGTGCTGTAAACCCAGATGAATTTTATGTTCACAAACCAACTCTTGCTAACGGTAAACCAGCAGTAGTTCGCCGTAATATTGGCTCAAAAGCAATTCAAATGATTTACTCTGCGGATGAGTCACATGGTAAGCAAGTTGAAATTGTTGATGTAGATTCGTCACTTTCAAACAAATTCTCAATCACAGATGCTGAAGTTCAAGAACTTGCAAAGCAAGCTGTGATCATTGAAAAACACTACGGTCGTCCAATGGACATCGAGTGGGCAAAAGACGGTAACGACGGTAAACTGTATATCGTTCAAGCACGTCCAGAAACAGTTCGTTCAAACGAAGACGCTAACGTGATGGAGCGTTTCCAATTAAACGGTACAAGTACAGTTGTTGCTGAAGGCCGTGCAATTGGTCACAAAATTGGTTCAGGTACAGTACGTGTACTCGATTCAATTGATGAAATGGACAAAGTACAACAAGGTGACATTCTAGTTACTGACATGACTGACCCTGATTGGGAACCAATCATGAAACGTGCTGCTGCGATTGTTACAAACCGCGGTGGCCGTACTTGTCATGCGGCAATCATTGCACGTGAATTAGGTATTCCTGCAGTTGTTGGTTGTGGTAACGCAACTGATTTAATTAAAGCAGGCCAAGATGTAACAGTATCGTGCGCCGAAGGTGACACAGGTTACATCTACGAAGGTATTTTAGATTACGAAGTACTTACTTCACGTGTTGATGAAATGCCTGAATTACCAATGAAAGTTATGATGAACGTGGGTAACCCTGATCGTGCATTTGACTTTGCACGCTTACCCCATGCAGGTGTAGGTTTAGCGCGTGTTGAATTCGTAATCAACCGAATGATTGGTGTTCACCCTAAAGCACTTCTTAACTTTGATGCACAGTCAGACGAGCTTAAAGCTGAAATTTCAGAGATGATGGCAGGTTATGAATCGCCAGTTGAATTCTACATTTCTAAGCTTGTTGAAGGTATTGCAACACTAGGTTGTGCATTTGCACCTGAGCGTGTAATTGTTCGTATGTCTGACTTCAAGTCAAACGAATATGCAAACCTTGTTGGCGGCCAGCAATATGAGCCGGAAGAAGAAAACCCAATGATTGGTTTCCGTGGTGCAGCACGTTATATCTCTGAAGATTTCCGTGACTGTTTCGCGTTAGAGTGTGAAGCGATTAAACGCGTTCGCAACGAAATGGGTATGACTAATATTGAAATCATGATCCCATTTGTTCGTACACTTGAAGAGGGTAAACGCGTTATTGAATTACTAGAAGAGCACGGCCTTAAACGTGGCGAAAATGGTCTTAAAGTAATCATGATGTGTGAATTACCATCAAACGCGTTACTTGCAGATGAGTTCTTAGAGTATTTCGATGGTTTCTCTATCGGTTCAAATGACTTAACTCAGTTAACATTAGGTCTTGACCGTGATTCAGGTTTAATTGCCCATCTATTTGATGAGCGTAACCCTGCAATCAAGAAACTATTATCAACGGCTATTCAAACAGCTAAAGCAAAAGGCAAATACGTAGGTATTTGTGGTCAAGGTCCTTCAGATCACGAAGACTTTGCAGCTTGGTTAGTTGAGCAGGGCATTGATTCTGTTTCTCTAAACCCAGATACAGTATTAGAAACTTGGTTATATCTTGCTAAGAAATTAGCCGACTAAGTACTTTATTTAACTAAAATAAAGAACCTAATATAAAAAATGCCAGCAACTAGCTGGCATTTTTGTTACTTCGAAGGGCGTGTTGACCTTTTATGATTGATTTTGCAGCAGTGTGTTTGGTATTTAGGCAAGGCAGAGCCTGTGTAGTGTGGTTTTTCCACATAAATAGGCGATAACGCAGCATCAATGCCAAACACGCGCTGCCCTTCGGGTTCTTTCTAGGGGTGATTAACTCTTTGTTGCTCGATTTTTACTTAGCCCACTAGGTTACAAATCTCGCGCCGCGATTAAATCGCCCATAGAGTGAACAAAGTCCAATCTAAAAGGGCAACACGCCCTTTAAATCAGCGAGCAAGTTTTTTATCAATATAGGCACATGACTTAGTAAGTGCCTTTTGGCACAAGGTTAAATAATCACGCGCTTTAGGATAATAAAAAGATAAACAGAAAAGCCCTGCAATAAAGAAGATCAGCGAGGGCCCCGGAATAATGACAAAAACTAAACCCAATAACATGCACAAGGCACCTAAACTGATTAATGCAATTTTTTTCATCTGGCTATCTCATTTGCTGCTTTAATACACAGTATAAAAGTATTGCACCCTAAATCGATAAAAAGAGTGTTACAAACTGTAAAATCTTCAATTTATCTTAGCTATTAGCATGATATAATTTGCAAAATGCCTTAATTTATCACCGTCATGATAGCAACAATAAGCCAACAACAAGCCGCCACAGAACTCGTTTCTAATTACTTAGAAACAATTAAAAAACAAGGTTTTAGTGGTGATACCGATGCAAGCTTTTCTACACGTTTAAGTTTATCGACCGATAACAGCGTTTACCAACAAGTACCTCAAGGTGTCATCTTTCCAAAGTCTGCAAAAGACATACAACTTGCTATGCAAATTGCTTCACGTGATCCGTTTTTATCACTGACTTTTGGTCCGCGTGGTGGCGGTACGGGTACTAATGGCCAATCGCTAACACCCGGTATAGTTGTTGATTTATCTCGTTTTATGCGTGAAATCTTAGAAATCAATGTCGAAGAAAACTGGGTACGCGTGCAGACAGGTGTAATCAAAGATCAATTAAATGACTTTTTACGCCCTTATGGTTTTTTCTTTGCGCCCGATTTATCAACAAGTAACCGAGCAACAATCGGTGGCATGATAAATACAGATGCCTCTGGTCAAGGCTCTTTGGTTTATGGCAAAACCAGTGATCACGTTTTAGGCCTTACTACTTATCTTGTTGATGGCACTGAAATGTCAACAACCCCTATGCCTATTGAAAAAGCAAAAGTAATTGCTGAACAAAACACGACTGTAGGTAAATTATATAAAACAGTTATCGATATTGGCCTTGAAAACCGTGATGCTATTTTAGAAAAATTCCCACGTTTAAACCGTTTTCTTACCGGTTACGATTTAGAACATATTTTTTCTGATGATTTACAAACCTTTGATATGAGCCGATTAATTACTGGCTCCGAAGGTTCTTTAGGTATTGTTACAGAAGCGAAACTTAACATTACGCCAATTGCAGAATTTAAGACTTTAATTAACATTAAATACGATAGCTTTGATTCTGCACTTCGTCATTCACCCTTTCTAGTCGCAGCAAATGCAACTTCGGTAGAAACAGTCGACAGTAAAGTGCTTAACCTTGCTCGAGAAGATATCATTTGGCATTCAGTATCGGACTTAATAACCGATGTTGAAAACAAAGATATGCAAGGGCTCAACATGGTTGAGTTTAATGCGGTTTCACCAGAAGACATAAAAGACAAAGTAGACACTCTTTGTAAGTTACTTGATGAATGTGTTGCAAAGCAAACTAATGGCGTGATCGGTTATCAGTTAACCAATGACAAGGCTGATATTTTAAAAATTTATGCAATGCGTAAAAAGTCAGTGGGTCTTTTAGGGAATGTAAAAGGCAATCAAAAACCATTAGCTTTTGCTGAAGATACTGCAGTACCTCCAGAAAACTTAGCAGATTTCATTGTCGAGTTTCGCGAACTTCTCGATAACCACAATCTTCAATATGGTATGTTTGGCCATGTTGATGCGGGTGTTTTACACGTACGACCTGCTTTAGATATGTGTGACCCTAAGCAAGAAAAATTGCTTCGTCATATTTCTGATGAAGTCGTTAAATTGACTGCCAAATATGGCGGCTTAATGTGGGGTGAGCACGGCAAAGGATATCGAAGTGAATATGGCCCTGAATTTTTTGGCGAGCATTTATTTACACAACTTCGAAAAATTAAAGCGGCATTTGATCCAAATAACAGAGTAAACCCCGGTAAAATCTGTACGCCAATTGAAAGTAAAGACTCACTCGTTTCTGTTGACGATCAAAAGCGAGCCTGGTTCGACAAAGAAATTTCTATCGATGTTAAAACAGAATTTAATAACGCGATGACCTGTAATGGTAATGGTCTGTGTTTTAACTACGATGAAAAATCACCAATGTGTCCGTCTTATAAAGTAACAGGTGACCGCCGATATTCACCAAAAGGTCGCGCGAGTTTAATGCGCGAATGGTTACGACTTCAAGAGTCTGAAAATATTGATTTACTCAATGTTGAAAAAGAATTGATCAATGGTGAAGTAATCACTTGGTGGGAGCGCTATCAACATAGTCGCGATAAGAAAAAAGGCGTTTATGATTTCTCTCATGAAGTGAAAGAATCAATGGACGAATGTTTAGCTTGTAAAGCATGTACAACTGCATGCCCAATTAAAGTTGACGTACCAACATTCCGTTCACGCTTTTTAAATTTCTACCATAGTTTTTATGCACGCCCAGCAAAAGATTACTTAGTAGCAGGCATCGAACAAACTGCGCCTGTGATGGCAAAATTTGCTAAAGTGGTAAATCCAATAGTAAATACAAAACTTGTTTCAGGTTTAATTAAAAATACTATTGGTTATGTTGATACACCAAGTTTAAGCGTACCGCAACTTTCAAAACGTATTTCTAAAGATCAACAATTCAATTTTGAATTACTTAACTCGCTTTCCAAAGAACAACAAGCTGAATATGTATTGATAGTTCAAGATCCATTTACAAGTTTTTATGAAGCCGAATTAGTTGAAAGCTTTATTAAAGTCATTAAAGCGTTAGGCAAAAAAGTAATGCTATTACCATTTAAACCTAATGGTAAAGCACAGCATGTAAAAGGGTTTTTAAATGAATTTAAAACAACAGCAAAAAATGCAGCTGAGTTTTTAAATTCACTCAGTGAAATCAATGCACCTTTAGTTGGGCTCGATGCATCTTTGGTTATGTGTTACCGAGATGAATATGTGTCAATTTTAAAAGAGAACCGTGGAGATTTTAAAGTTGAACTTGCGCATGAATGGCTTCAAACGCAAAACTTTAAACAGGTTACTCTTGCCACAAAATCGAATTCGCCATTTAAATTGTTAAGTCATTGTACTGAAACAACAGCTATGCCAAATGCATCTAAAGTTTGGCAAACTATTTTTGCTGATTTAAATTTACAACTAGATACGACTAGTACAGGTTGTTGTGGTATGGCAGGAACCTATGGCCATGAAAAACAAAACCAAGAAAATTCACGCGCACTTTATGAAATGAGTTGGCAACCAATTATTTCTAATAATGAGCCTGAAACTATTTTAGCAACTGGGTTTTCTTGTCGTAGCCAAGTGAAACGCTATGAAAAATTTAAACCAAAGCATCCACTGCAATTAATTGCAGAGCTACTTTAAAATAAAAAAGGCGCTTAACGCGCCTTTTTTATTGATAACTTTTTGCGATGGGCTTGGTACTCATGCCATGAATGAACACACTAAATAAAATGGTTGTTAATGTTACGGTGGCAATTTGTTCTTTGTTTGCAATATTTGTGTCCATTACCATTAAAGTGAAAACGATAGACGCCAAACCTCGTGGACCAAACCAAGCAAAAGTAAATTTGTCTTTGAAATTTAGATTAGTAAACATAAGTGAAAGTAGTACCGGCACAATTCTAAAAATCGTCACACTTAATAACGCATAAAAAACAATTGGCCAGGTAATATCATTCACAATTAAGTGGCCACATACAAAACCGAATAAACACCAAATAAGTAGCGCAACAAGTTCTGCGATATGTTCAGAATCTTTAACTAATGTAGAACGTATTTTCCTAGGGGCTAAATAGTCAAATAAAAGCCCCGCGACGAAAACGGCAATAAAACCACTACCATGGAAATTTTGTGTTAAAGAGAAAATAGCTATTACTAAACCAATTAATAAAAATGGACTGCTATTATTGGCAAAGTAATGACGTGCTAATGCAATTTTTAAAAGTGGAATAAACACTGCCATAGACACGCCAGCAATAACAAGTGCAACACCTAACTCTCTTGTAAAAACAAGTAAAGTATCAATTGTCGTTACAGCACTCTCTGGGTTTTGAACTAATAAAAGTAAAACTAAAAAAATGGGAACGCATAGGCCATCGTTTAAACCACTTTCCGTATTTATTCCTTCGCGAACTTTTTCTGGTACTGATGTACATTCTAAAATTCCTTTACTAAGCGCGGCATCAGTTGGCGTTAAAATAATCGCGATCAATGCTGATTGAAAAAGTGATAACTCAGAAAAGAAAAACAAAGTACCGGCAACACCTAACAGTAATGTCATAGGTAAAGCGACAAAAAGTAACAGGCTAGGGTACTGATAACTATGTTTTAAAACGGTTAGTTTTGATTTTGCTGCATCGGTAAATAAAAAAATGCTTAAGGTTAATTCAACCAAAGGTAAAATGTCACTGAGTCCGGCTTCGCCTAGCTTAAACTCACTCGGCAAAAAGTAAGACATTGCAATTCCTACTAACACAAAAAACATTGGCCCAGTAATTTCTGTTCGCTCTAACTGACGGATTGTCAGTGAGTAAAATAGAAGAGCTAAGCCAACTAATGCTAGTATTGTATATTCCATTAAACTTTCCTTTTTATTCCAGACTTTGCGCGTTCTTTTATATTTGTTTGAATATAAATTTGATCTGTTGTGGCAATTTTTGCATGACCCAAATCTTCAGATAAATGTTTAAGCGGCCTTGTTTGTGCATCATGCGTTGCTCCGGTATGTCTTAGCCAGTGAGCCGTGGCCGCTTCAAGTTGTTCCGCATCATCTTTAAAGCCGTCATCTAATAATGATTGTTTTGCTAAATCAAAACTTTGCTGTACTAAACGGCGAATTTGTCGAACAGTCATTCCCCCTTTACCACGAATTTTGTGAACAAGCGGTTCAGCTTCATCAACGCGGGGCAGGGCAGGTAGACCACGGTAAAGTCTGTAACGTTTTAGATACGTGATAAAATCTTCGCTTAAAGTAACATCACGTAATTTATTACCTTTGCCCATAATTCTTAAAAACCAAAAACCATCATTATCTTGCCAAAAATGTGACATAACCGGCGACCACTGAGGTCGCTCTGATAACTCGGAAATTCGTAAGTACAATCCTTTTAAACAAGCAAGAGTGAATAAATTTCTTTCTAAATCAGGTTGTTGTTCACATAAATCCCGAGTAACACCAAAAACATATTCCCATTGAATATCACTGAGTGTATCGGGGATTTTGATTTGCGATTGCACCACTAAGTAAGGGCTATTCTTTTTAACAACGGGAACAAAGTTAGCAAACGTTTTTTCTTCTAGAATAGCAAACTTATAAAACACATTGAGTGCTGTAAACATTGCTGCTAGTGTTTGTTGGCTTGCTATGTTTTCTTTATTAATGAAAGGGCGCCAATTTGTATTTAGTCGTCTTATCCCTTGTTCATCTTTATAACGCCATTGAACTGAATTTGATAACCAGACTGAATCTGGTTCAACCATAAAATCAACATAGGCTTCAATATCGTCACGCTTTAGTTCAAAAACTGATTTTTCAGCAATTAACCATGCCCATAAGTAGAATCGCTCAAGTTCATTTCGAAAGCGATTAAATGTTGCTTCTGATTTTCGGCCGTAAACATACAAGAATTGATATAGAAAAGTTAAGTCATTTCTTGATTCAGCAACAGTCAATCCAACTTGATGTATAAAGTTATCAAGTTCAGGATATTCTGTAGCAAGAGTATCATCTTCAAGATGGGCAATTTGATAGCGCAGTTGTTTAAGTGTATCGACGAGAGCAACGAGCATAATGATTAAATATCTTGTAAAATAACAAGTTATAAGACTAACACAAAGTCCGATACTGTCTAGTATTGGACTTTAAATATTATCTTTTTAGTCTATATTTATCATAACCATTGCCATACAAATATTCGAGGAATATGTATGAAAAAGTTTTTTACAATAAGTTTAATTTTAGTTACAGCCATCCTAACTGGTTGTGCTACTACAGGAAGCGCTTCTCCCGATGAGAAACGTGCTTTAGTACAAAGCATGAAAAATAATACACTAAGTGAGCTTTACGCACAAAAACCCGATGTAAAACAGCAAATTGCTAACTCGGCTGGTTATGCAGTTTTTGATAATGCCAATGTAAATGTTGTATTAGCTAGCTTTGGTGGTGGCTATGGTGTAGTTAAAAATAACTTAACAGGTAAATCAACTTACATGAATATGGGTGAAGCTGGTTTAGGCTTAGGTCTAGGCGTTAAAGACTTTAATGTCGTTATGGTTTTTCATAACCAAGCCGCTGTAAATCGCTTTATTGAGCACGGTTGGGCATTCGGTGGTAACGCAGATGCAGCTGCTAAATATGAAAATAATGGTGGCGCTTTAGTTGCCGAAGCAATTGCCGACCAAGTAACAGTTTATTCTTTAACCGAAAATGGCCTTGCGTTACAAGCAGTACTTAAAGGCACTAAATTTTGGGTAGATTCTGAGCTAAATTAAGTTATTTAAAACCCTTCTAAAAGTGGGCTAGTTAGCAACCTAACTCCCATTTTTAATTATTCAACCAAATTTAACATAACGTAATTTATGGGCTATCTACGATACCGCAAAGGCGGGACTGTATTAGTCATAACTGCTGCACTCGCAATTGTCATTGCTACCGCCACACATGCCGCAGTTATTTTCTTTTTTATTTCAGACCAACGATCTTTTAGCTCTTTATCCTTTGTTTTTTCAATAGATAAACTTATAAGAGCTTCTTTCCAATCAACTCCCATTTCTTCAGCCATAGCAATTACTTGGTTAGCAGTTAAAGAACGTTTTCCATTTTTAATACTAGAAATATTTCCTGAGTTTAGTTCTGGAAAATAGACAGCAAGATCATTATATCTATCAATATTCTTGAACGTTTTGTACTTTTCTAAAAATTCTGAGCTAAATGTCATGTTAAATCCTCCGCTAGACCTATTTTAGTTTTTATTGGCCTTTTTAACCAGTAATTCATTACTACAACTCAATTATGAGTAAAAAAACTTCATTTATTTTTATTTAATTTCCTCTCAGTAAATATCTAATCTAAACAATACCATACTTAACATTCTATCTAGGAAAACCATTCATTTTTCATTAATAAAAACCTAAGCCGCATTCTTTCAGGCTTGACAGAATTATTTTGAAGGCACTAGAATCTTTCAACATTGACAGAATGACAATTCTTAACAAGGAATACGGATATGAGTTTCACTAAATTACATGAGTTAAACCAAACTTTATCTCAATATTTACTCGATACATTCTCAATCGATATTCCTGACCCTGCCTATTTAACGATTTATCTCGGCTTTTATTTGTTTTTAATTATTACTGCGCTTTTGGCTATTAACGCAATTACTAAGAGCACTTATTTAGATGCGTCTGGGAAATAAGCACATGACCGCACTATCATCTAACCAATACGCTCAAGTTTTCCCGTTAAATGCAGCAATGAATTTAACGGCAAATTTGCACCCAGCAAACACAGCAAAAGACGTTTTCGAGAACTTATCTAAGCCAATGAAAGAACGTTTTTTCGACTATCAAACGTGGCGAAATCGTATTTTTGAACGTCACTCTAACCTTGCTCACATGCTGAGTACGGGCTATTTTTTAGCTGAAAAATTCGGCAATTTAGCTGATGCAAACGCCCGTTTAAAGCGTGCAGATGAAGCGTTAAAACTGGGAAATGTGAAGTTTGGACACATCAATTTATCGGTTTCAGATGATGAAATTTGCGATATCGCAGAACAAAAAGCGCGTTATTGCGAGCTTAAAATCGCTAAAAATGGTCATAACTTACATGTATTTGCACAATTAAAAGAATTAGCAAATTCATTTACGATTGATGCACCGGTACTGGTTTCACCTTACTGTTCAAACCTATCAACAACATCATTAGTTGGTGCGCTTAATCGTTTTGCAGACCCTATTTGGTGGCGTAGAAAACTGCGCAAAATTCAAGCGGTAACTATCGAACAATTAGCGCGTGATTTAAGACTCGTACATAAAAAAGCAAGTGCGTATGTCTCACAACCAACCATTCAAAACCGCCGTGATAGAAAACGTAAATCAGAGCAAATTATGTCTGATTTATTTGTTGTTCCAAATGAATCAAACCCGTTTGAAGAGTTTGAATCATTGCAATCAATTGTTGAACGCTCTCACACTTCGGGCAAACAACAAGCAGCCGAACTCATGGTTCGTATTCGTGGCTTTGAAGAGCTGGCAGACATGCATGGCCACCGTGGGGAATTTTATACAATCTCAGCGCCAAGCCGTTTTCATTCAGTACACCATACAGGCATACCAAACAAAAAATACAACGGCTCAACACCTCAACAAGCACAAGAATATTTTAACGATATTTGGAAACGTGCCCGCGCCCTATTCGCTAAGCAAGATTTAAGACCTTATGGTTTTCGTGTTGTTGAACCACACCATGACGGTTGCCCACACTGGCACATGCTTTTATTCATGGAAAAAGGCGAAGCAATACAAGTACGTAAAATATTACGCAAGCTTGCCACACAAGATTCACCCGATGAATTTAAAACAACATCAACCCGCTTCAAAGCCATTGCCATTAACAAGAAAAAAGGCTCGGCGGCGGGTTATATCGCTAAATACATCACTAAAGCGGTAACAGGTGATTGCATTGATAAAGTCACTTGCTCACAAGCGGGTGAAATGAAGGTACTCCCTGCTGATGCTGCCGAACGTGCATCAACATGGGCAAGCACATTTAACATTAGACGCTTTCAGCAAATAGGTGGTCCATCTGTCAGTTTATGGCGTGAACTTAGACGACTAGGCCAAGGCGAACAAGGCAAATGCGAGGTTGCAAACGCAATGAAAACCACACTAGATACAGTATCAAAATACGCCCTTGAAAAGGTTCGCCAAGCAGCTGATTCCTCTGACTGGAAAGCGTTTTGTTTAGCAATGGGCGGTGTTCAGGTTAAACGTAAAGACCAAACGTTAAGACTGCACTATCAAATCCCTGACATTGTTGACCAAATTACAGGGGAGATTAGCCGAAGCGAAACCAAATCGCCCTACTTTGCCACCAAATACGGCGACCAACCAGCCAACCGCATTTTAGGCGTTGCATGGGATGCCGTTGTTGTTATCACTCGCCGTGGTTCGTCACAGATTATGACTGAAACAGACATTAAGGCTCAGCGCAAAATCATGATAGGCGTATCAGAGCAGATTCAAGGCTGGCATGACGATGGGCGTTTATTCGAGCCAACTAAAGAAGAAATGCAATTCTTAGAAGCCTGTGTTTTAGAGGACTATCAAAACATGTGTTTGTTCATGGATTACGAAGCACTGGCAGGCAACATTATGAGCGATGAAATCGCGAACTTGGACTTGTGTCATTAACTGTAACTTTTAATTTTAAGACCACTGATTAAGGAAATTTATTATGAATATTGAAGGCGCTATCACAGATTTAATCCCTGTTAACCGTACTGACGACAAAGGCGCTCCACTGCCTACAACCGCAGAGTTTAAGCTACACACTAAAAACCCTGCGCAAATTCTGTCTGTCAAAGTTTCAGCAGACCAATACGCAGACGGTACATACAAGCAATTAGAACACATGCAATCAGACCCTAACGGCTGGGGCTTAAAGCCTGTCTTACTCAATATCGAGTATTACGAAGGGGCTAACGTTGCTCGCCAGATGGATTGGAAAGGCTTTCGTTTGCATAGCCTACCTGAAACAAAACAGATTAAAAACTAACTATGGGCGAAAACAAATACATCGCTATTTGTCCCGTCGCGCCTGTAGAGAAACAGTGCCCAGTGGAATTGGAAGTTGTGGCAACACCCCTCCCCGTTCCGCTTGATTGGGACACCTTCAAAAGTGAAGTTGCTCCGTCAATCATCGTCGTTCTTCTCACCGCTTATGGTTGGAAGAAATTAAACAAAATGGTTTGGAATAGATAAGGAACTTAACCATGAAAAACATTTTAAAAAGTAAACTCGCTAAAGCTGGATTAGTCGTAACCTCTGCATTTGCTGCTGGTGCTGCTCATGCTGAAGCGGCTGCCGAAGTAACTGCTGCAACAACCAGCTTTCAAACTTTCTTTACCGATAATGCCAATTTAATTGGTGGCGTTATGCTGCTTTGTGCCTTTGTTGCTATTGGCTGGAAGTGGATTAAAGGTATGTCATTTAGCTAATGTTCATCACATTAGACACAGTGCTAATTGTCTCAGGACTTTTAGCACTTTATATCCTTTTCGATGATTAAAACCAAGGCGCAATGATGCGAATACTAATATTTATATTGGCGCTAATGAGCGCCTTTTTTGTTTCTGCTGACGATTTAGACTTAGTTCCTGCAAAGTCTATATATATAAAAGGTTCCTGTACTTACAATTATAATCTTATAGGTCAGGATGTTTCTCTTTCTGTATGTGGTGATTTGGTTATTCCTTATATAAATTTTGATGTCTTTGTATATTCAAACCCATCACTTAGTTCAACCAATAAATTGATATTTGATAGGACAAACACTAACACTGGAGAAACCACATCAGGCCATAATACTAATGGTCGGTATAATCCATCTGAAACAGATTATTTATGCCCTCCTGATGGTAATCCTCTTTATACCCAGAAAGTTGGTGAGAACCAATGCGGAAAACCTCAAGACTGCCCAGCGGGTTATCACTCTAAAAAAGTATCCCAACAACTTGGTTCAACTGAGTGCGTACCAAAACAGTGTCCTCCAGCGGGTTCAGGTGAAAACCTATCATCAACACCTATGACAGGTGGCGTTCCGTTTAATGGCGGTGGCATGTATTGCAATGATGGATGTGCTTTTACCGTTAACGCTTCTCAAATATCCTCGTCTAAATATGCGGTCGGTACCAGCCAAGGTGCTGCATGTGGTGATAAGCCTTACGATAATAAAAAACTTGCTGATGAAGGTGATACAGGTAAATGCACTACGGCCACAAACGGTGATGTCACGTTATTATCTTGCCCCGATGCTAACCCAACCACGCCAGAACCAGACCCACACAATAACGATGATTCTAAAGTAAATGAGGATGACACTCCTGAAAAGCCAAAAGAAACCTGTGCCGATGGTGATACCAGTTGTAACTTAAAAAACATTGAAACAGAAATTGAAAACAGCATTAATCGTCAAATCGATAACGACAACGAATTGCACAATAAGAAAATAGATGCTGATACTAAAAACGCTAAAGCTTTTCTCAATGTAATGGACAGTATCGACACGGCCATCTTACTTCAAACCAGCCAAGATGAACGATTACACGCGGTGACTGTGGGTAAATTCAATGAGCTAATTGACGCTGTTAACGGCATTGAAACGGGTGGCGGTGGCGGCGGAGGTAATGGCACGAGTAACGGCAATATTGGCGGTCAAGATTGTGAAGGAACAATCGAAGAATGTGCGGGTATTGGCTCTGGTGATGGTGTTGAACTACCCCATGAAACCAAGAACCTAGAGCAGTACGCCCAAAAATATCAAAACTGGTTACCTGATGCAGAGTTACCACAAGAAAAATGTATCACCCTAACCACTGGTTACACCGCTTGTTTTAGCTTCCATTACATTATTTATTTTTTACAGGCTCTATCTGGTTTGATTGTGCTTAGTTCATTAATCCATAGTGCCGCTATTATTGTGAGGTCAGTCTAATGCCATTTTTAATTCAAGCATTTTTTGCAGCGCTTGCTACGTTACTCCCTAGCTTAGTTTCTAAAGTTCTTGTTGGCCTTGGTTTTGGTTACGTCACCTATGAACTTGGTTCGTTTGGTATCGATTATCTATTTAATTTGATAGTTGCTAACTCTTCGACATTACCAGTTGAGGTACTTGCAGTGTTCAACTACGCAAAATTAGATGAGGCCCTCGGTTTTATGATGGGTGCTTACGCAGCAGCTTTAACTATTCGCGGATTAACGTCGGCTGGCTCGGTTACTAAGATGAAAATGGGAGCACCTAACGCATGATTTATTTACGAACAGGTGTGCCTGGTGCGGGCAAAACATTAAATACACTGAAAGAAATTTGTGAAGATTCCTCCGTTACACAAAAGGAGAAGTTTTATAACAATATCAAGTGCTTTTTGCTTGATTTAGATTTTTGTAATAGCTTTTCAGGGTGGTTTTATGGTGTGTTCTACCCTACTGTTCAGCAGACAAAAAAAGGGCACCGGTACTCTAAAATTATTAAACACGCCCATGAGCAAGATAAATTGGTTGAACTAGTTGATGTGCCTTGGCTTGCACCACAATTTAAGCTTTATGATGAACGGGCAGTTATAAATTTATTCGTAACGTGGTGTCGGAACTGCTACCCAAAGCAAAACTTAGTTGCTTTGGATACTTACATTGATGAATCAGAAGAACCAACGATTGAATCTATCAAGTTGCTTAATTACCATTGGACTAAAACGGATGACCCTACTCAGTGGTATGATCTACCTAATGGTTCAATTAGCGTGTTTGATGAATGCCAAGACTATTTTCCACCTATGGCCAATAGCGCCAAACGACCTAAGCACTATACCCAGTTCCAAAAACATAGGCATTCAGGTGTCGATATTCACCTTGTTACACAACACTACACCTTTTTAGATAACGTTATCCAAAAGTGTACCAACTCCCATATTCACTATTTTAGACCGATGGGCGGCTCGGCTATTACACGCTTTCAGCGTGATAAGCAGTTTAATACTGACTATAAAGGAGACTTAGATAAGTGCTCATCTAAAATGATGCGCAGGGATTCAAGCTTTTATGGTGTTTATTGGTCTGCTGATGAACATACCGCTAAATTTAAATTACCACCTAAAGCTTTTTTGTTTCTGCTCTCTATCCCTTTATTAATCTATGTTGTTTATACCTTATTTGTTAACTTAGGGATTGTTGGTTCAGACGAACCTGTCACGGACAGTACACCAGAATCAACAAACACTGATGTTAAACAGCAAGTGCAACAACCTACTGCTAAACCAAAATTAGATTTAACGTATAAGCCGCAGAAGTTTGAGCACCCCTTAAATGAAATATGTGATGACTATGAGTATGGCGGTTATGTGCTCAAGAAAAATCACGGTGTCGTCACTGTCGAACATTACATTAACTGCGTCACGGGTAAAAACGTTGAACGGCAAAGCACATCCATTATCGGGAATGATGAAAATCAAACCGAGAAATCAGAAATTATCGCAGAGCCAGAAGTTATAACACTTAGCTCAAACTACTTAGAGAAAATTGGTTACTCAATCTACCTAACAGAAGATTTACCAATCCTAAAGTTTTCAGACAGAAATATTTTCCTAAGACAGTTTTAACAAGCAACACAAAGGCAGAAAGGCGAGCTTCGAGCCTCTGCCTTGTGTGCTTAAAACAATGCGTTATTTCATTCACGTTAAAACAACCCACGTCCCCTGCTTCTTCGTTTCTCTGAGGATGGCGTAGCCATGTTATACATTCCAGAAAATCACCATTTCATCGAGAATCCATTTCCATTTTATAGGCTGTTTATTAGGGTCAGGTATCAATCCAGTGAGAAAGCCAATCGCACTCACTGCCCTAGTCTGTCTTTGAAAAAAGTTGATTGCCTTCTGATAAACCAAAAAGAGTTAAATGGAGTGCGCATTGTGATTTTAACAAAAAGGAGTAAATCACAATGAGCAACTTTAAATTGCAGTTTGTTACGCTATTCGGATATGACTACGCAAAAGGAGCTAAAGAACTTGGAGTAAGTGAACGACAAGTAAGGAGATATGTAAAAGCAAATAAAGCCAGTAAACCAGTCGAAAAACTTATTTGGATAATGTACCGCGGTTACTTACCAGACACAGGCCCTTGGGCAGAATGCAGTATTTCGTATCATAACAACGTGATGACTACGCCTTGGGGTAAAGTAAAACCTTCAGACGTACAATTTGTACATCGCTATAAATGGTCAGCTAAAGAACATGAATCTATGTATAAGAAGCTAAAATCCGAAACACAGTATCATGATAAACATCTACTAGAGGTTCAAGATCAATTGCTTAACATTGTAGGTGATTTAGCAAAGCGGACAGGCAGTTGACATTAATGAACAACTGACGGTGTCGTCAATAAAACTTATTAAAATCAGCAACTTGACTAAGTGAAGTTATTTAACTAATCTTTAAATGAATATAATCACTTAACAGAGGAATACGTTATGACTCCGCAAGAATTTTTAGCTGACAACTTAGATTTAACTTTAGATGAATTAGATGAAATGAATCTCTACTCAGATGATTTACATGATAACTATGGTAATTCAGGAGACATGCTGTATGAACATTTTTTTTATGTGCCTGAATGTACACCTAAATATATATTAGAAAAAAAAGGTTGGGCAGTAGGACAAACTATATATGTTCCGCTTTTTCCTTCCCCTTCAGATATAGTTAACTAATATTCGATAAAAAAAGGGCTTGTGTGCCCTTTTACATCAGAAATAATTAAAGGACTAAACATGCGAATTAACTATTTAAAGCTATTTTTTTGCCTAACATTTAGTGGCATTTCAATATTTATCTTTATTAAAACATTTTATACCTATTTTCCTATTTCCGGTAAAGTTGCTTACACTGAAACAGACACACCTTTCATTCCTCGTGAAGAAAATACTTTACATGAGCTGAAGCGTAATAGAATTTTACACTCTACTAAAATTAATGATGAGATATGTACCTTTTGGAGAGTTGAACATAGCATTGAACCTACTGAAGGAAGTAAAGCGTTCATGTATGCTGCTTGTGAACTTGCAGCTAGATTAAAGAGCCAATCTGTCAACAATGACAGCAAGCTTAACTAATTAATAAAAAAGGGCTTTTCGCCCTTTCTTCATTGTTACGTACCGTAATTTATGGGCTATTTATTATACCGTAAAGGTTGGGTCACTATTTTACGAATCAAGTTACCAAATACTATACTAGCTTTTTAAAATTCTAAGTTGCATTACCAATGCTTTAGTTGGTAAGGATGCTATGTTTGGCGTTAATCTAGTCCTGCTAAACTGAATAAGTATGCACATCTATATAAGGTGTCACAAATATTAGACTCTACCATTTTATAAATACATAAAGGAACACTCTCAGACAGAATCTTTAGTAATATTTTTTATCATTAATGGCTTTTTATGCCTGCAAATTTCATCAAAAGAATTAGCAAGTCGCTCAGTTTCATCAAGCACTTGCTGCCAATATTTAATTCGTGTATCGGCATCAAGCTCAGTAAAGTCTTTACGATCAGGGATTTTGCCATAAGGTAATGAAGCTACAAAGTCAGCTGATGGAGTTATCATCACTACGTTATCATAGTTCCTAGGGGTAATACCGCGCTTTAAACTTTTATCAAACCACCCTGCTTTAGGGTTGTTATTAAAATGCGGATATAAAATAAGTCCGTCATTATGAATAGTTAAGTCAAAGTGATAATCGATAATACCGCCATCACGATACATACCAGGCGGTGTTCCTTTGATATTTTTAATACCCTGCATGACTAATGGAATAGAACCTGAAGCAAGTAATGCATCGGCTAAATTATCTTCGCTAAGCTCAATAGTATGGGTATTGAAGATGTTGTTATCGGAAAAAGATAACTGACTATCCGCAGGCTGAAATACATAACGTTCATATTGCTTACTTAACAAACGTCTATTCATTCGATTGACTAAGTAACTTTTAGATAACCCCATTAACTGCATTACTTTGTTTTCTGATGCTGTAAAGCCATTCGATTTTGCAACTATAAAGTGGGCTTTAAAAATAGGGTTGTTAATAATTTCTTGAATACCATTTTCAGCAAACACAGTCCGTAATAACTCTCGTGCTTTTGTGGTTATTTCTTCTGGTTTTGCTTTATTCGATGAATAACGTGTTTCAGAATATGACTTTGCTAATCGAGATATTGCAGCAACAGGGTCGTTTTGTGCAAAACAGGCAGCTCTAAATGCCCCTGCACTTGACCCTAACAAGTTTAGAGGCGTGGTACGGTCTTTAAAAAATTCACCAAATAGATATTTATCCAAACCAAATAATGTAAACCATTTGGGGCCGCCGCTTGCTCCTAAAAAGGTATTAAACAAATCGGCAGACAGGCCTTGCTCTTTTATTACTTTTGCAGCACTAGGCCCTGCGTAAATATCTATCATGGTTACTTTTCTCGTTATTGTTTTAGATTACTTTCGCCAAATCCCTTGTTCTGTTTGACCTTGAACCTGTACTTTTTCAGAATCAAAACTGGGTTCTTGCCCTGCTTCACGTTGACTATGATAGTCTTTTGTCACAGATAAGATAGTTGGCGTTAAGCGTATGATAGCGATAACGTTCACCACTGTCATTAAACCTAAAGCAATATCTGCAAGATCCCACACTTGTTTAATTGTGGCCGATGCGCCCCAAATCATCATGGATAAATATAAACAGGTATAAATACCACGGCCGAGTTTATTATCTAGTTTAAATAAATGAAGGTTACTTTCTGCATAGGCATAGTTTGCAACCACAGAAGTAAACGCAAATAAACAAATTGCAGCTGCTACAAAGTAAATGCCACCAGCGGCCATATGCGCTGTCATTGCAGATTGAGTTAAGCGTATTCCTTCCATTTCGCCACTAATATCAATATCAGCTAGTAAAATAATCACCGCAGTACAACTACACAGCACAATAGTATCGAAAAACACTCCTAGCATTTGAATGTAACCTTGAGTGACTGGGTGGTTTGGTACTGGTGATGCACAGCCTGATGCATGGGGTACACTACCCGCACCTGCTTCATTGGAATAAAGCCCTCGCTGAATACCATTTTTAATTGCTGCGCCCATTGCTCCTGCGCCGGCCTCTTGTAAGCCAAAGGCTGAAAGTAAAATATCTTCAATCATCGCAGGCACTTTACCGATATTCAGTAAGGTAATAATTATGGCAGCGAGTACAAATAAAATGCCCATAACTGGCACAATGCGTTCAGCAAAGCGGGCGATTGCTTTAAAGCCACCTAAAATAATAGAGCCTGCCAGTATTGTGATCACAATACCTGAATAGAGTGTTGGAATTTCGAATGCGTAATTGAGGGCATCGGTAATGGTATTCGTTTGCATGGCACTAAACGTAAATCCATAACCAAGAAACAAGCAAAAAGCAAAACACACCGCAAGTGCTCTGCTGCCTAACCCTTGTTGAATATAATAAGCTGGCCCGCCTCTAAACTCGCCGTTAGCATCCCTAACCTTATAGACTTGCCCAAGTACGCTTTCGGCAAAGCCAGTGGCCATGCCCAAAATGGCAATCACCCACATCCAAAATATTGCACCGCTGCCCCCTAACGAAATAGCAACGGCAACCCCTGCAAGATTACCTGTTCCTACACGTGCTGAAAGACCTGTACATAAAGCTTGAAATGAGCTAATTGAGTTTTTATCAGTACTGCTACTCGACTTTAACAGGCTAAACATATGGCGAAATTTAACCAGTTGGATTGCTTTTAGCCTTACTGAAAACCAGATCCCAGCAAACAGAAGAATATAGATAAGAATTTGGCCTTCTCCCCAAAGAAGACCATTGATTGTCGATACAGCACTGTTAAACATGGCAAGCCTTTATTGTTCTTATAGATTAATACCAACCTGCAGTAATACTTAATCATTTTGAGGATTAAACCTGTCACTAACTGCGTTAAAAATCTCTCATTTAAAAAACTAAATAACGACATTTTTGCCTTGTTATCAACAAGGTTTTATTGCCTCAAAACTGCTCTGTTAATTAAGCGGGCTGGTATAAAAAGTCACAAAAAGTGAATAGCTAACCACTTTAACTCTATTTACAAATATCTCAAGTAGGCAGTGAGATTAATTACCCGAGCCTGCTCTCGACTTATTTAGCAGTTGTTGCTGTAGGAATGCACGACCTGCCGCTAATCCTAATTTGTGATCATAACGAAGATCTGAATCTGTACTACCCAGCAGCTTACTGCGTAATTTGTCACCTGCAAAAATTTGTGTGATACGGGCATCACTTGGCGGGTTTGCAATGAAATCTAATTCATCTTGATATGCTTGTTCGTGCTGAACTAGGTAATCAAATGTTTTGGGGCAATAGCCTGATACGCGAACGAGTGTCTTTAGCTTATTAACCCATTCCGATTGCACTTGGAAGTTTTCATCAACAGTACGAATAACCACAATATCGCGGGCACCACGATTATAGGCTTCTTTCACGGGTAAAGGTGCAGCTAGGCCACCATCTAAATACATATCATGGACTAAATCAGTATTAGAGCTTTGAATAATGGCATCGTTTGCGGCCTTGGTTGTTAACCAAGGAGTTAAGTTAACGCCATCTTTATATAAAAAGGGTAATGCGCTTGATGCTTTTAACAGAGCCAACCATTGCGTATCTTCACCATTTGGGCTCAAGTAATAGGGCTTACGGTCAGCCGCGTTAGTGGTTGTAATCAACAGTTCGCGATTACCTAGGCTTTGTGTTGCTGTTTTAAAATCTAAGGCACGGTTTACTTCTTTGGTTTTGTCAAAATACCAATCAAGATCGACAATGCTTTTACCAAACAGTCCGCGGCCAAGTTGAAAAAAACGTTTATGGCGCGAAAGCCCTCTGATCAGACGTTTTGCATAGCCTTTTTGACGCGCTAAATAACTTGTTAAGTTTTGTGAGCCTGCCGACGTGCCAATGAATAAATCGAATGGATCGTAATTATTTTCTAACCACGCATCGAGTACACCTGCGGTAAAAATCCCTCGTTGCCCACCACCCTCAGCGATTAATGCTGTTTTTGTTTGTGGTTCTACTGCGGCAATTGTTTGAGATTTCACGGTGCA
>VAOY01018254.1_pt1 | contig 83154 bp, 72 predicted proteins | sample 3393881 | NCBI WGS metagenome assembly VAOY01 (sample SAMN08290430, study PRJNA428436) | hydrothermal vent metagenome | isolation source: Deep-sea hydrothermal vent chimney | place: Indian Ocean: Southwest Indian Ridge
ATCGTATTCATTCTTGTTCCTCTTTGTTGGTTTGGGGATAGTTTGCTTAAAACATTACCAATGTTTTGCCTTCCGGCAAAGAGGAACATAGATATCGTTAGGTGTAAAAATCAAAAAGTAGATGAGATATAAGATGAAAGATCAGGTGATAATTTATTTTGCTTGAAAAACAAAAACTGGAGTTTTGAATGAGCGTTGATAAATATAGTCATAAAAAATGGGGGCTTCTGACTGGGTATTCTATCGTTCTGATGGCTCTAGTTGCAGGATTTACTTATGGGTTTGTTCATGCAACTATATATATGGTTGGCGATTCTGACTTGACAGCCAAGTTACTTCAAGAAAATATTGCCATGTATAAATTTGGAATAGCATCTTGGATACTGGTTATTGTTTTAGATATGATTGTTTCAATAGGCCTATATGCCATATACAAAGGGATGCAAAAAAGATTGGCGATATTGACATCTGCACTGAGAGCTTTTTACACCCTATTCCTGGGGATTGCCACTGTTCAACTTATAATGCCCCTGATTCGTAATAATGAAATAGCAAATGGCTTGTTATATTTTGAGTCATTTGAAAAAATTTGGTCTTTTGGTCTCATTGTTTTTGGGTTTCATCTTTTAGCTTTAGGTGTTGTTGGTGTTAAATCAAATTTTACACCAAAGTTTTGGGGTGTTTTTCTAGGTATTGGTGGGGTGTGTTATATTATCGTTCATAGCTTAAAATCATTTTTTCCTCATCTTGGTGGAATAACATTAACAATCGAATCCATCTTGATGGCGCCAATGGCCTTGTCTGAAATTGGTTTTGCAATATGGCTCATAGTAAAATTTACTCGTTTAAATAGTAGTGTAAATTGAGATGAAAAATACACATAACAAATCACTGCACCGGATCCGCCTTCGCCCGATCACTCCGGGCTTCGTCGTGACCGGAGAGCTTGTCCGTTATATTTTTACAATCCATCATTGCACTGAAATGGAATAAGTAAATGTGGGATGAAAGATATAGTGCAAAGCACTACATATATGGAACCGAACCGAACGGTTTTTTGCAGGAAAACTTCGGCTCTATTCCAAAAGGCGGACGTGTTCTCTGCCTGGCTGAAGGCGAAGGGCGCAATGCAGTTTTCTTGGCCAAACAGGGGTACTCCGTAACGGCTGTAGATGCGTCTATAGTTGGATTGAGAAAAGCTAAAAAGTTAGCTGACAACAATAAGGTCTCTATTGAGATTGTTCACAGTAAATTAGAAGACTATGAGTTAGGTATTAATCGGTGGGATGGAATTGTATCTATTTTTTGCCATGTACCAGTACAAGTAAGAAAGGATTTACATAAAAACGTGGTCGCAGGACTTAAAAAAAATGGCGTACTGTTACTTGAAGCTTATACGCCGGATCAGTTAAAACATGGTACGGGTGGTCCGCCTTCAGACGACTTAATGATGTCTAAAAAAATACTCATTAAAGAGTTAACAGGTTTAAAGTTTAGTCATTTGCTAGAGCTTGAACGTGATGTGGTAGAAGGGTCTCATCATTCAGGCATTGCTTCGGTTGTTCAAGCGATTGGTTCGCGCCAATAAAAAATATAAGAATACGTTTCAATCGACAGCTACCGCGCCGTTAGAAAGCTTATGAAATTTTCAAGAAGCAAATCTACAGTGCATACACTCTCCGTTTTATTCTTGTTCTTTTCACTAATCGCAATAATTTCATGCGACCTTCCTAATCCCCCTGAATTAACATCAGAAGACAAAAAACAAGACATTCTATTTTTATACAAATGGGCTAAAGATTATAGTCCATTTGTTGAACTAAACGAAAAATACAAAAACAGTCCAAGTGTTGACTCGCTCAAGAATAGATATTTAGAGTTGGCTGTAAAAGCAAATGACAATGAAGAGTTTTTTCAAGTAGCGAATGGATTTTTTCGCTTAATTGGCACATCGGGTCACTCTTATATACCTGACGATAAGACTCTAAATTTTTATATGAATGAATTTAGAATAAGTAATCCTACTAATATTTCCATTAAACAGTATAAAGAAGCTCAATATTGGAATAGACTTATAAAAGAAAGTACCATTTTTGCCCACCCACCTTTCCGGATAAAATATAAAAATACAGAATATTTTTTGGGCAATGACTGGCAATATAATGAAACACTTATCCCACAAGGATCAAAAATTTCCACAATAAATGGACTTACTTGCTCATCTTATCTGGATTTTATAAAACAAAATACTTGGATTCGTTATATAGCCTATGATAAAGACTGGATCGATAAACACCTGTTGATTATTGACGAAGGAATTGATATTAAAGGGTGGAATGTTGAGTTTCTTCTACCCGATAGCTCAACATTAAAGATTTTTGTTCCAAAGGTTAAGGGATATCCTTCTGCAAACAACAACAGTCGTAATTGCATTTGCGTAGAGATTAGAAATGATGTGGGTTACATTCGAATTAGAAGTTTTCCATATAACCTAACCGAAACAGATAGAAATCAAATAAAAGACTTTCTTGAAAAATCCGAAGGAAATTACAATAAATTAATCATTGATATTCGAAACCACGGTGGAGGGACACCTGAATATTTTTATAAGAATTTAATTATTCCTTTTTTAGATGAACCGGTGACATATCAGCAAATTACTGGTATTAGAAAACAATTTTTGGATGAGATGAATCCACCCCATCTAAAGTATTTACGAAAATATGTTTCAACTCCAATTCAAGGAGTTGTAAACGTAGTTGAAACCAATCCACCAACAGGATTTAATCCAAAGGAGTGGAAATTTCTCGAGATTACTCGGACAATAAATCCGTCAAATCGATATAATTTTAATGGAAAACTCTATATTCTAATTAATGGAGGTAGTTTTTCAGCAGCTGATGATTATGCAAATGCTATCAAGAGGATTGGGCTTGGAACGCTTGTCGGAGAGAATACAGGCGGCGGAGCAGCTGCGTATTTTGGCCCAGTGACTGTAAGGCTCCCTAGAAGCGGTTTAATATTTGTTTTGGAAGCAGATTTATTATTGAATCCGGACGGGTCTTTTAATGAACTATACGGGACAGAACCCGATGTTAAACTTAGTAAAATTGATTTCCCTGTATCATTCAAAAAATCTGAGTTGCTCAAGGATGAGTGGATACAAAAAATTATCACAGAGTTGTAAAAATTATTAAATGTCCAAAACTTCACACAGCCCCCGCGCCGTTAATAGAGAATAAAATGAATAAAACACCACCGCTGATTTCGATGTTAGGCTTTGGGTTATTATGAAAGACAATGTCCGATTCAAATTTGATGAGAAGATTAATGGTTACGTGATTACTATGACAGATTTTGTTAGCTTGGCAGCGATTGAAGAATGGAAAAAGAGATTTGATATTGAGTTAAAATCCATTCCATTCAGCCAGAAAATTGTAATGCTCATAGATACGGGTAAACATGAATTTGAGTCTATCCAGTGCTTAAAAAGTTTGCGGGAATTTTTCACTACTAATTCTGTGATTCAATCCAATGGTGTAAAAGCCGCATTTGTTCAGCCCAAAAACTATATAGAGCCACATGTCAAATCAGAATTTGAGGCATATTTTGAAAAATCTGATGACGCATATAAATGGTTAGAAGAATAAACACAATGGTTAACCGGCATAAAAACCTGACCCATGTACACCATGCACTCTGATGGGAATTCCGCTGCGCCTCATTCCCACAGGTGACGGTCACGCTGGGCGGCTTAATTGCTAGTGATGATGAAAAGGAAAAAAGATAGAATAAAGAATCGATTTATATTATCACCATCATTTATAGCTGAAGCTGTACCGGAATTGGAATCATTAGCAAAACCTGGCTGGGTCGTAAATAATCCTTCATTACCCAATGGAGACAAACAATTGAAAATGTCTGCGATTCATAAGATAATAGCTGATTTTGTATCAGAAACAGTTTATGAAAATGAAAGACCGGTCAGCATTGCAGGTGACTGTTGTACAGCTATTGGCGCACTGGCAGGTTTACAGCGAGCCGGGATTGATCCGAATCTTATCTGGTTTGATGCACATGGTGATTTTAACACCTGGGAGACAACCCCCAGTGGATTTTTGGGAGGAATGCCTTTGGCTATGATTGTCGGAAAAGGCGAGCAAACAATGCCGGAAGCTGTCGGGCTCATGGCTTTACCAGAAGACCGAGTTATATTGACAGATGCCCGTGATTTGGATTCTGGTGAGCGGGAATTAATCGCAGAATCAAAGGTAAGCCATATAAACAAAACAGAGACATTGCTAGAGGAGCCTCTTCCAGACGGTCCTATATATGTTCATTTTGATACAGATGTAGTTTCTTTAAGGGAATCGCCTGCACAAAACTACCCCGCGCAGGGCGGTCCATCGTCATCTATAATATTATCTATTTTTAACAAGTTAGCTGAATCTGGTCAGGTTATAGCTGTTTCGTTATCTTCGTGGAATCCCAAATTAGATAAAGGCAACAAAAGTGAAAAAATCAGCATGTCCCTGCTTCAGGCATTAGTTGGAAATGTGTAATAGATTGAATCCATTACCATCAGGGCTTTAAAGCGGTTTTTCGTATAAGCCACCCAACCGACCAGAAAACCAGGCCGGGAAGACCGCGCGATTTTCGTTTCTGTTTACCGGGTTCTGTCAATCAAAGGATAGGAGGTTTCGATGGTTATCCTAGTAGGATTATTGATTGTGTGCGCTATCTGGGCAGTTACAGCAAGTTTGCTGATCGCAAGAGATTTGGAGAAAAGAGACATCCCCGTTAGCATTATCTGGATGAGATTGATGATCCTCAGGTATCTGCATCTGTACAGCAAAATTACCCGGGAGGAGACGGGACGTGTCGGTCCACTCTTCTACCACTATATCATTCCACTAAACGTGGCATTGGCGTTGGCGATTGTGATGGCAATTGTTGCTCTATCCTGAAGCGGGTAATTTATCGGCTAGCGCTTTTGTGGAATCAGTTCGATTAAAAACTATATTTCAGTTTAATATAAAAATTATCATTTTCATCGAACTGACTGAATAATTTATTCTCATTTTCACCTCCTAAAATATCAGCTGCAGCAATGATTTCGACGCCGTCCATTGGATAATACTTTATACTGAATCGTCCCCAATAATCTTCGTGAGTGAAATTGTAAATGACAAATATTTCAGGTTTGATAGTTTCATTCGCGAAAGTATGTGAAAGTAATAATGTCCCTGTGTTGACGATTTCGTCATTTGCTAATTGAGCATTATAATCCAAAATAACTTCTTGTATGAATTGTCCGCTGATGAAAGCATCGCCAGGGGTGATTTCTCCACCAATCATGTAATTAAGGAAATCTTTTTTAACTACGCGATCTTCATCTGTGATATCTGCCGTATAGAAGTTTCTGTTTTGATACAATGCTCCTTCTCCACGGAGCACCATTGCTCCCCACGTGGAAGAGAAGGTTCCACCGATTACCGTTTGCCGGTCGTATTCCGGTATTATTGTTACCTTTAATGGCGCTTGTTGGTTTTGAGTAGGTTGATAATATTGCCGAAAAATGGGATAATCATCCCAAGTGTAAAAATAGGAAAGAGCGAGATCAAGGCCCATGATAAAAGATGAAAATCGAAATCCATATTCCGAATTTTTCAACTGTTTTTCAGGTTCACCCGGATTGTTCAAAAAAATTAATGAATCAGGAATAAATTTGGCAATCTCATCAATGGGCGTATAAAAGGCCCAGGGTTCACCCGGCAGCGAAAACTTCGCCGGAACGTATTGCGGAATCCAAATTCCTTCTAAACGATTATTTCCCCAATAGGCCTGTGCTTTGATGGAATTCAATCCCATTCGAATGTCTTCGAAATCCGCCAGGATAAATTCCCTTAGATCAAGCGGATTAATAATATCGGTAATGAACAGCCCGTCTGCCTTGCCCCAGACAATTTGCTGTTTCCCAATTCGCAGATCATAATTATCAAAGTACAGATCGATATACATCTCACGTAGATTTAGCTCAAGATCATTATGGTCGCCGATGTGGTCATTTTTAACATCGAACGATGCATAACCCAAAGCGTATTCAGAAGGCAAGTAATTGAAATTCAAACGGAGCCTGTTTCTTAAAATCAGATAATCGTAGTCCTCGTTTAGGCGAATGGCGTCATAATTTTTTACATAACCATCAATTTCTACCTGGGCCAGTGATCCGTTGAATATCGTGAACAATAATACCGGCAATATTCTTATCACTGAACACATCTTTCCAATAATTAAGTAATTCGGCTTGATTAATAATGACATTATTAATTTTTCATAAATAATTTGGACATACTGGCTACCATTGGTCGAGGCGCAAAGCGGTTTGACCATGCTAATATTTTATTCATTAGACCAGTAATAGTCGAAAGTTTTTTGGAAAAAAGTGCCGACACACCTAATTCAGCTACTTTTTTAGCATTCATTCTTCTTTTCTTGGCAAAGAATCCGGTCATAACATCCCCTATTCCTGACCGTATGAAAAAGTCCGTATCTGTGGCTCCGGGGGAGAGACAGGTTACCGTTACACCGTGATCTTCTAATTCTTTTGCCAGTGCCTCCGAAAAATTGAGGACATAGCTTTTTGTTGCAGCGTAAGCCCCGTGGTATGGTGTGGGTTGGTAAGCCCCCGTTGAAGCCACATTTAATATAAAACCCGACTTTCTCTCCTTCATGTCACCGCCAAAAAGACCACAGAGTGAAGTTAATGAAAGAACATTCAGATTAATCATATTCTCAACTTCAGAGAATGAGAGGTCAACATGCTCACCATGCATTCCGAAACCGGCATTATTTACGAGAATATCAGGAGCTAATTCATCTGCTTTACACTGGTCGTAGAGATTTTGAGCGGACTTATTCTGCGACAAATCACATGGAATGATGTTAATTGATTGTGAGTCTCCATTTGCGAGAGATTCTTTTACTTTTTGAAGCTTCTGTTCGTCTCGGCTTACCAGGATAAGGTTATAACCTTTGGAGTAGAATATTTTTGCGAATTCCAGACCAATTCCGCCACTGGCTCCTGTGATTAATACAGTTTGATTTTTACTCATCATGTTTCCTTATTTTAAAATAGTATGGGTTTTAAGACTGGTAGGATTCTGCAAATATTCATCCACGAGAACAATAGATATTATCTCCCCCTTTCAAGATATCTCTGGGTGAAATATTTGTCGGCGACACCGCGGTTGATTTTAATGTCCTTATAAAGAAGTTCAGTGTGATGCCCTGTTTTGACGTTTTGCATTTCAATTAAATGAGCGCGCCATTTATCAGCACCATCCAAGAGCCGGATATCGTTGGAATTCATAATTTTTATTAGATCACCCTTTTTGTTGTAGAAATTTACTTTTGTAGATACATAATTATCCTTACGAATCCATACCTCGGCTTTACTATAAGCCGTCTCCTGCATTACTTGTTCGTCAATAGGCGTGGACTGGATGATATAACACATAATACCATCAAGTTTTTCTTCGCGCAATAAGGCATACTCGTAATCATCCAGGTCATTTTGTTCAATATCCTCATAGGAAAAATCAGACCCCATAAAACTGTCGGTTTTTTCGCTGGATGAAATTCTTCTTATCCTTTTTAATGCTGGCAGATATAACCATTGATCCTCACGATCTCCATCATCGATTGACAATAACCCCACACCTTTCACATCAGCAGGAGAAAGAAAACGAATGAGAGTCTTATCATTATCCTGCTCATCCGTTTTTGAATATAGAACAACCTGGCGCTTCCGCTCTTTTCCCCGCTTATTTATCAGCTTCATAGTAAACTGAGATTCCTCGTCCTGATCTGTCATTTGTATTTCATTTTTCTCCATAATTTCACGGGGCGATAGGTCTTGTCCTACTCCAAAACTGACGGATAGAAACATGACGATTACTAATTGAATTGCTAAATTTTTCATTGTTTTTTCTCCTTGTTCACTGCACTAAAATATTTTATTTATAATCCTGTTTAACAAATTTTAAGTTGTTTTTCTTTGTTGTAAAAACATGACAGGTTTCCTTACTCCGCCTAAACCCGGATCTTTGTTCTATATTGTCGCGATGCTTCCCCCATATGAACACGGGTTTAAAATATGCAAAGAGTGGTGGAAGTAAAATCAGTGAACCAAATCCACTGGTTATCATAGTAAGAGATACCAACCAACCGAAGTTTTGTACCGGCGTAAAACCTGAAAAAATCAGTACAGAGAAACCTAACACATTCGAGAACATATCAAAAATAATAGCCTTCCCGACTGTACTCATCGTTGTAATCGTTGCCTTTTCCACATCGCGGGTGTTTTGAAATTCCTCTTTAAACCGGCTGACAAAGTGAATGGCGAAATCTACTCCCACGCCAACAGCAATCGCGGTAATGATAGCGGTACCCATTTCTAATCGGATTCCCATAAAGCCCATTAGACCGAAAGTGATCATCGTTGCGATTGAAAGAGGAACAATATTTAACAATCCACCAGATATGGATCGAAAAACAACTAGACAGAATAGAAAAACAATAACGATGGCACTAATGATATTCTGTACCTCACCCTTTGCAATGTATCCGGTTTGCGCTAGCCAGTTCATGACCGAACCACCAAATTCAATTTCCACGCCAGGATCAAAATGAGCGTGAGCATATTCACGTAAGTCGCTATAAATTCGTTTATGTTCGTCCTGTTCAGACGTTTGAATTGTTATTCGAATCTTTGCACGTTGGTAATCGTAATCCACGACGTCTTCAAAATCACCGGGATCCCCAGACATAGAATATAATAGCAGATATTGGGCAATCAGTTCTCGTGAATCAGGAATCCTTTCATACTGTGGCTCATCGTTGTTCATCACCAGGTTGATCCGTTTGATTATATCTGCAAATGAATTAGTGTAACCGATTCCCTCCAACCCTTCTGCATATCTTTGGAAATCATCAATCTGCCTGAGCAGCGACGGATCAGTGATGGTATCAGGTTCCTTGCCGGTAATCATAACACTTAAATTGCGTGCGCCGCCCAGGTATTCATTAAACATATTAAAAGATTGTTTAATCCGATGACCATCGGGAAACATGTCCGTAAAGTCCTCACCGACACGAATCTGGGCGATCCCGACCATTGAAGCTCCCATTATGATTAAAGTTGCTATCGCAATCAAACCCGGCCGTTTTAGAGAGAACATGGCAATAGACGTCAGGAGCCTATCGCCAAGAAGTTTTTTAATTTTCCCCGGTTTTACAGATGGTTTTTTCAACAACATCAACAGCGCCGGCGGCACTGTCAAAGTCAGGATAAGGGCTGCTAATATTCCCATGGCAGCCACAATGCCGAAGTCCCTTATGGACATAATCTTGAATACAGCCAACGTAGCCGATCCTGCTGCCGATGTAATTCCGGTCATTAAAACAGGGGGTGTCATCGTAAGGACTGTTTCCGTCACTGCTTCGGCAATGGATTTATTACGGATTTCTTCATAGTAGCGATGTAAAACATGTATTCCATAAGAGCTGGCAACTGCCACCATGACCATTGGCAATGCCGATGAAACAACCGTTATCTTTAATCCCACATGACCCATAATTCCCATTGTCCAGACAATGCTAAGTAGTACAACTGAAAAAGGAAGCAGTACTCCGCGGATACTCCGGAATGAGATAAAAAAGCCAATTAAAACCAAAAGAAGAGCGAAGGGGAGCAAGAGGGATACATCGGCTTGAATTCCCAAATCAATCTCCTGCTGCATGACGGGCTCCCCGTTGGTGTAAATCTCCTCGGGTCCACTATACTTTTTTGCAATAGCTGTTACTCTATTGTAAACGGAAGCTTGATTATACCCGCGTTCAATATTGGCAATGATCACTGTACTGCTGAAGTCTTTGGAAACTAATTTTCCAAAGATAAGAGAATTCGATTGAACATCAGTGCGAAATTGATTGATTTCTTCAATTGTTTCAGGAATCGTTTCCATAAAGGGACCCACATCAAGCCCCCACTCGCGCCCCTTAATATTGTTTAGGGTAGCAAGACTAGTAATCTGGTCTTCAATAACACCCTCAATGTGTTTTAATTCTTCAGAGATATTGACAATTTTCTGAAGCGTCAGTGTATTAAAAATATTGTCAGTCTTGATTCCAATCATAACGAAATCCTTTTCGCCAAAAACCTCCTCCAGCCGGTCACTAGTGGCTATGATTGGATCGTCTTTAGGCAGCTCCGAGTCGTAGTTGTTCCGTGTTTCTATTTTTGCAATTCCCGATCCGATAAAAATGGTAAGTATCGCAATCAGTACGAGAACAAATTTGGGATAATTGACTATGAGTTTGGCAAATTGTTTAAGCATTTGGTCTTCCTGAATTATATTGGCTATTCATTGCTCCACATATAGTGCACACGCTAACGAGAGCAACATGACTCGCGTTAGTAATATGACTATCAGTCATTGGCGGGTGAAAAAAATAGACCCCAACGGGCCTTCTCTTAATTCTAAACATATTATTATTTCTTCAATCCTTCTAGGTAAATGTCTAATGCGTGTTCCAGGAGTTGTAGTTCGTCGAATCCTTTTAAAAATTCAAAATGCTCCTTTTCTTTGCAGAGTAAAAATATTCCGTTCGCTGTTGCCCATAGGTTTAATGTCATTTTCCAAGTGTTTACATCGCGAAAGGCCCCCTCGCCGATACCTTTTTGTATAATGCCTTCAATCATTTTCAATGTTTCTTCAGCCCGACACATACATGTTTTATAGAACTCAGGTGAAACCTTGTCTTCTAGGTCGCCATGGTGCAAAAAGAACATGATATTAAAATAATCCGGGTGCTGTTGGTAAAACGCAAAATATACGGTTGCGGTTTTCCTAATTAACTCTTCAGCTGATAATGTGGGTACAAGCTCCTTTTGCATCATCTCCATGAATATTTGATCACCTTCATCCAACAATGAAAGATATAATTCTTCTTTACTGGCGAAGTAAAGGTAGAGCGTTCCCTTGCTCAGCTCAGCCTTTTCTGCAATTTCATCCATGGTAGCCGACATAAGCCCCTTACTGAAAAAGACTTCTTTTGCTGCCCCCAAGATGTCATCCCGCCGTTGTTGTTTTTCTTTTTCTTTTCTTTCTAAAATTCCCATGATTCTGCTCTAATCAATCTGACCGGTAGTCATATAATGACTGAATATACAATAAAGTATCAATTTGATGCCACTGTTTTTCCAATTATGTAAAGGGGCAGATGTGGAAAAAACATAATATATTGATAAACAAGCGAATAGATGAATAAGCAGTGTGACTATAAATTTTTATCTATTTCCATTGTTAACATCTCAACATAGATTTTATAAATGGCTTCCAGTTGGTCACTGAATTCCTCGAAAGCGAAAGTGCTCTTTTTTGCAGAAATACTTTCATAAGTAACTAAAGGTTTAATTAGTTTAAAGGAACACTGATTTTTATATGCGTAAATATAGTCTTTCTGATCGCGTGCTTTATAGCCCATTCCCGGCGATAATGTTTTTGAGTAATCGATAAATATCTCCGCTTTACTGCCAATTGACGTCTCTTTGTCGAACGGTACAATAACAATTTTTCCTTCCCCACGTTTATAAAAATAATCTACAACAGTATGAACTTTTAGAACAGCGCTTGCCCCCACGTCTTCCAAAATAGCTGCTTCAATCAGCTTATTCGCATAACGACTCATCACTCCAGTATTTGACGATTGTAGAATCGCTAATTGGGAAGTTGGATAAATGGCACCAATAGCTTCAATTTGATCGTTTCCGTCTTTATGTTCTATAAATCGTTGGTCCCACTGTTTTTTTCTCAGGAGTTTGTAAATTGGACTATTAGCAATTACGTCTTTGCTTATTATTTCCCAGCCAACATTATTTTTCATTGAGTCTGTGAAGATTTGGTACAATTTGTCGGTTATACTATCGCAATCAGGCTTCGGTATATCGATTAAAAATTCAACGTTAAATTCGATTATGGCAACTTTTTGAAAAGCAGATGTCTTAATATTTTCCACTCCCATGGATTCGATGAATTTTTTAGCCACCTTGGCGGGTTGACTTTCAAATTTATTTATATTAAAAGACTTGGGATTCCCGCTGCAACTGAGCGCAAATAGAAATCCAAGGATTATGGAAAGTTTTATATATTTTGATAATCTCATCGTTATCTGATTGTTGAGCGGTTCATGAAAGATAATAACAAATGTTTTCCTTATGGTATAGTAATGCTATAAAACGTTACCGCTGCGGCAGTCTATTTACAATACCCAATCGATTTGTTGAACAATTTGCAACTATTTACTTATGTATTTTGAAATATCGAACTAATGAAACTAAAAAAACAGTCGTTATTGAAACAATTTCCAAGTTAAAATTATGGCGGGAGATTGTCCCGGCCTATAGTATGGGATTGTAAACTTTGTCGTAAACTTCCAATGGATTAGGAGAGCATTATTTAGAAAATTATGGTAATCAGAATTTTTATAACAGGCGGCACCTTTGATAAAGAGTATGATGAAATAACAGGAAAACTTTATTTCAAGGATACACACATTCGCGAGATCTTGGAGCTTGGGAGGGCTCACATAGATGTAAACATCCGCACCCTAATGATGATAGACAGTCTGGAAATGACAGATTCTGATCGGAAACTTATTGTAGACAATTGCAAAAGCGCTGAAGAAGATCAGATCATTATTACCCACGGAACGGATACGATGACAGAAACAGCAAAAGTGCTGGCAAACGGTAATCTGGAAAAAACCATCGTTCTTACCGGCGCCATGATTCCCATTAAATTTGGCAGTTCAGATGGATTGTTTAATATAGGCAGCGCACTGGGTTTTGTACAAAGTCTGCCTCATGACGTGTACATTGCCATGAACGGAAAGTGCTTTGATTACGATAAAGTAAAGAAGAATAAAACAACAGGTGTGTTTGAAAAATTATCAATAAAAACTTAACGTATCCTTGCTTATCACTTACAACGGAGAAAATATGTTAACTCAAAAATTCTTAATTACATTGTTCATTTTAGCAAGTATCACATTTGCTCAAGGAATCCGCCCGGTGAACACATATTCTATTGTGGCTCTAGATGTAGAAACGGGAGAACTGGGCGTGGCCGTGCAAAGTCACTGGTTTTCTGTAGGTTCCCTTGTCCCATGGGCAAAGGCAGGCGTTGGCGCCGTGGCGACCCAGTCATTCGTTAAAGTAGAATATGGTCCGGATGGATTGACACTCATGAGCAAAGGTAAAACAGCTAACGAAGCGCTGAAGCTATTATTATTGCAGGATGAAGGAGAGGCTGTACGGCAAGTGGGCATGATTGATATCCACGGCAATGCGGCGGCACATACCGGGAGCAGTTGTATTGATTATGCCGGACATATTATTGGAAATAATTACACGGTGCAGGCTAATCTCATGGAAAAATCCACGGTTCCACAAGCCATGGCAATGGCGTTTGAAAATGCGGATGGCAATTTAGCAAGCCGCATGCTGGCGGCATTGGAAGCAGCGCAAAATGAAGGAGGCGACTTGCGGGGTAAACAATCCGCTGCAATGTTGATCGTTAGCGGAGAACCCACAGGTATATTCTGGAAAGATGTAGTTATGGATTTACGCATTGAGGATCACCCGGAACCCATAAAAGAACTGAAGCGGTTGATCAGAATTCACCGAGCGTATGATCACGCCAACAAGGGCGATCATTATATGGAAGAAGGAAAAACAGAATTGGCGTTGAAAGAATATGGTCTTGCAGCAGACTACTATCCCGAAAATCCCGAATTACCTTTTTGGACAGCCGTTACGCTGGTGGGAGCAAATCAGGCCGACGAAGCGATGCCTATTTTTAAAGACGTTTTTAACAGAAACCCAAATTTGAAATTGTTGGTTCCAAGGCTAATAAAATCACAGCTGTTTCCTGATGATAAAAAAATACTGAAACGTGTAATGGAACAGTAATATATTTCCGATGATGCCACAGGTAAAATATATTCTAACTATATTTATTATTTTACTTATCAGCTGTGAACCGCTGGTAACCACCTTTGATGATGTTGAAGATGCTGTTTTATACGAAGCAAAAAATGTTAAATCAGCGCCAGCACCTGTAGGTTCGCTTAATGTGTTGACTTGGAATATCCGTTTTGGTATTGGGCGCCTGCCTTTCTTCGGCGATTCATGTGGCGATCGAACGGTTATGACTGAAAAAGAAGTCCTTGATGCCCTTGAACTTGTTGCGGCAAAAATCGATGATATTAATCCTGACATTATCCTTTTTCAGGAGGTGGATCGAGAGTCTAATCGCACCGCATACATTGATCAGGTGCAATGGATATTAGACCATACGGACATGAATTATGCTGCCTATGCTTCCATCTGGAAAGCGCAAACCATTCCCAGTGACGGTATTGGCAGAATCGATGCCGGGAATGTGATAATGAGCAAATGGGAAATTGAGTCAGCAGAACGCATAAAACTGGCCTTGCGCACTGATCAGGATGCGTTGACGACAATGTTTTATCTCCGCAGAAATATACTTAAAACAATCATCGCAATTCCTGGTCAAAATGATTTTTATGCCGTAAATGTCCACGCTACAGCATTTGCCACCGACAATACAAAACAAAAACACATTGACAAATTTAAGGAGATCCTGGATGAAATCAATTCGGATGGTTATGATTTTGTTGCCGGCGGTGATTTGAATTCTGTGCCACCAGGAGCGGAGACAGATTATTGCATTGCTGATGCTTGCACCGGCGATGAATTTCATACGGATGTAGATGGAGGCCCCCATCGGGAGGGCAGTTATTTCAATAATTTCGAAAATGAGCCGACTATATTGCAGCCTCTATATAACTCATATAATCCAGCAATTGTTTTGGAAGACGCTGTAACGGGTGAACACAGTAACACCCATAGCACATCCGGGGACAGATTCTGGGATCGTAAACTGGATTATATTTTCACGAACCAGGCCATTATATCCGGAACAGGAACAACTCATCAAGATGCACTGCAGTTATCAGACCACGCTCCGGTAAGCGTATTCATTGTATTAGAATAATGAGAAGAATTCTTTTCATAATAGTACTCATAAGTCAAATGTTTGCTCAGGGCGAATGGCAGCCGGGCACAGCGCACACTTTACCTCAAGGACGGTGGGAGTATGGATTATTTCAACCAGTGCGCTGGGGGCAGTCTGATAATAGAGAAATTTCATTTTACAAACTATCTGCGTTACTTATGCCGGGTTTGACCGTTAAGCAGCGCTGGCACCACCGTTATCAATGGACAATTTCATCAACGCATTCAGTATATTACCCGACACAATTATTAAGGAGGGTAGCGAAAGAAGGTATTGGTGGAATGATTTCTCATGAGTTTGATATTCCCAATATGGTCTCCTTTTGGAATATGGTATTAGCCAGCAAGCGAATAGATCAAAATCGCATTTTATCACTAAAAGCAGGTTTTGCAGTAGCATTTGGCGGATCAGATTTGGCGGAGGAGTCAACCATAGATTTGCCGCTGATTTATCATCGGCTGGCGGTTTATTACAATGGCTGGCTCATGCGATTCGGGGCTGATTTTAATGGGCGCATGAGTAAAAAATGGACATATTTGGTTGATGGTGATCTGTTTCTAATCCCGGGAATGAAGGGATCTCTGGCGCTGGAACATAAAAGCATGATTACCTGGGAAAAAAGCGACACGTTTCATTTATCGCTTGGCTACAAGTTTATTTATGGAGAATACCCGGATGGTTATCCAAATGAAAAAATTACACGGACGCATATATTACCAATGCTTGATTTTATTTGGAGTAGGGAATAAAAAAATATTAATACAACGATTACTTGAATTCAGTGAGAAGAATTTCTGGTTCAAATAGTGTTGTTAATTTGTCTTTTCCCCAACCGTAACCAAGCTAAAAGCATGCCACTTTCTCGTATCGGAGAGAAAAGGTGGTAAATAATTTGTATATATTGAGTTCTTTATCTCGAATTTTGCATAATTGTACAGCTCATTTAGATCTTTGTAATTAATTTTAACTAGATGAGGATTCTTAAAGATTCCTCGAAGAGCATTTGTTGCTATTTGTATTAAAGTTGCGTCACCTCTAATTCTTTCCTGGGGAACTGCTATGATCATTAAACCTTTGTTTTTTAACATTGATGATATACGCGTTAAAAATGTCCGTCTATCCGGTATATGTTCAAGTAAATGTGAAATAATTATGACATCAAAATCTCTTTCAGTAAAAAGCTGACCATTCAATTCCCGGAACTTGATGTCCATATATTTTTTGCAGCCAGATTCAATAGCATAAGGATTAATATCCGTTGCGTGGACATCACAAGAAGGACGCTCACGTTTTATCCTAGCTGCAAAGAAACCTGATCCACACCCATAATCCAGTACCTTCAAGTTTTCATCTGAGATATGGGCAAGCATAAAAGTTAATTCTGATCTTCGAACCGGATATAGATATCGATTAATAAACCCAATTATTTTTGTAGTTATAAAATAAAATTTATCATACGACTCATAGTATTGAGGCGTTTTGTTTTGTTCTATAAAATTCTTCAATTTAGGACGTTATATAGATTTGTATTTTCAGATACATTTTCAATTTTTCCCATGTCTATATGTAAAATATAAAACACTTTAGCATTTGAATTAAGAGAATATTTTGATTTATTGTCCAGGTGTATTCCATGATTATTCGTTATGTTTACAGGATAAACAAGTTCGTTATTTTCTCGGTATTTAGTTTTCGAAAGGGACAGGATTATGGTCCAAGAAAAGTCGAAAAAGACTAAAGTTAGAACGATATGAAGATTAGTGAAAGTGACACAAAGAAAATGGTGTTGATAAGAAGAACAACTACAACTGGTTAAAAACCAGCAAGGTATTACTGTTTTAGCAAATTCTGGACTTTAAGTTCAATAACCATATCAAATATATCTTCCGGAATATAAAACCCTCTCAGAGACGGATATATTTCCTGTACTAGGTAATCCCATTCAGCTAAAGTTAGGGAATCCGGCGTATGAACCTTTAATCCGAAATCCATCATTGCCTTAATGGAATCATCGGATTTATTCAGGTTTAATAGACGATAAGATTCGCCGATTTCATTAGCAATTCTCTGCATTATAACCTGATTTTCAACATCAATTCTGTTCCATGTTTGTAAATCTATTACAATCGCTCCGGTCAACATTCCCCATTTCATATCAAGCATATTATTTGCTACTCCAAATACCTGGGTAGAAAGAGCAAAAAGCGGATTTAATGCAATTGCATTGATTAAACCTGTCTGTAAACCGGATAAAACATCTGACATTGCCAATGGTACTACATCGAAACCAGCCTGGCTCCAGATCTGATCTGTCTTATAGTCGCCGGCCCAGCTGAAAATTTTTTTCCCTTTTAAATCAGATACTCTGATAATGGGATCTTTGGAAAACCAGTGAACCCAGCCCACATCAGCCCAGAAAAGGACTTTGAAGCCATTTTTTTTAATTTCCAGGTTCAAATGATCTGCAATCTGATTACGAATGAAATTTACTTCTTCCCAACTATCATAAAAATTAGGCAGAAAAAAAACTGCCGCATCAGGAGTAATTTCAGTAATCCCTTCTGCAGTAATAGCCGCTGCATGAATTTGGCCTATTCTGATTTTTCTGATCATATCACGTTCATCACCGATGACACCATTGGGATAAATTCGTAATTTTATAGCGCCTTCAGTTTCCTGCTCCCATTGTTGTCCCATCTTCATAAGCATACCATGCCATTCAGTACCGCTTGGCGCCAGAGTTGCCAGTTTGATTACAGAATTTTTCGGCGGTGAGTTTCCCAGTAGAAGACCACTCAAGAATAGCGTAAATAAAATCCGATTCAAAATTAAAATAAAATCTGTGTTTTTAATGAACATCATTTTTCTGTTAAAACAGTGGGTTTAATTAATAATGATCCAAAGTATCTCAAGATAATATGCTCTCGAGACAATTAACTATTAGGAGGCTTTGCAAAGCCTCCTAATAACTGAACCTACTCCATTACCTGCCATCAGGCCGGATAGAGCGACCCCGCAGAATAAATGATTTATATAGAGGAAAAAACTCTCTAAATTCTTTTAATTGTTACTTAATATCTCAATTACTAATCGAATGAGGAAATCTCCTTGAGATTTTTATATTTTCTCATAACCTTTTGATGTGTAAAGGTAGTTTTATATTTTTTCATAGCATCATGCATCCGAAATGATTGGATAATAAAAGTCTCCAATCTTGCTTCGATCACCTGCGGAAATGGATTTCCATCACTCTCAATGGCAAGGAATGGTAAATGAGGAACCTCATCCATGACAGCCTTTGTCATTTCATCCTTTCTAAATTTGAGAATATGCTCTTTTCCCATTTTTAAGTTTAGAATTGATTCACTCAGTCGATTAGGCATACAACCAAATGGACCAATGGCTAATGCTCCACAAAATTCTTTTCCAACTTCTGCCATAGGACCGCCCACAGTTATGATTGCCTCTCCGGGTAATTTGGGTGAAATATAAATTTTTGCTGCCTCAATAATGTGGTTAATATCTATCAATCGCTTGATATACCAGCCAGATTCTTCCATAATATTTTTAATTGACCTTTCAGAACGAACCATAATACTATTTTTGATTTTTGTCCTTATTCGTTCTGAAAAAGTATTATCATTAATTAAATAATTATTATAAACTGACCAATCCACATAATTCAACCATTCGTGCAATGGTGCAACATGGGAAACAATTCCCTTCTCAGCGAGTCTTTCGGGGAGCCACCTTCGTGAAATTCCTTCCTTCCTTACATATATCTCTCCTACAATCAACACCTGGGGTAATGTGTTCAGAGGTGCTGTCTGTTCAATATCAATTAACTCGTTAGCAGCGTTTTCGATCGCGGCATAAAAACACTTCTTTCCTCCTTCAATCCCCTTCAGAACCTTTTCCCAAATTTCATTAAATTTTTCCAGCGCTTTTTTGGGATATTTGGCATTAACAATCATTGCATGGTAAATATCCTCAAAAATATCTGAAATAATTACAGAATTCCAGATCAATAGGGTTAATTTATTTCCGAGCCCCCCATATCCATCATTACTTGATGTGGATAAGAACGTAACATTTTTAATGGTCTGTTTTCTGATTAGATCACGCATAAAATCCTGATACTGACCAAAGCGACAAGGTCCATCAGCGGTAGGATAAAAGAATACGGTTATCTCATCGTCAGGACGTTCTTTCTTTAAATACTGTAGATATGATCCGGTTGTCAATTGAAGGGGCAGGCATTCTTTACATGATGAATTACCGCGTCCAATTTTTAAATCTTCTTCATCGGTAACGGGTAAAGCATGACTTTTTATCCCCATACTTTTAAATGCTGCAGCTATCCCAGGTGTTGCAAATGCATTAATCGAGGCAAAAACGACTCTGACTCGTTTATCGAACAACGACACCTCTTCTCCCTCAGAGGTTGTAATAACCATTTTACCATTTTCCATGCTGGATTGTGCTTGTAAGTAACCATTATTTATGGGCTGAACGAACATCGATTCAACCTGCAATTTTCTATATCGTGCTACAATGTCTAGAAATGCTTCAATCCTCGTCTCCAACCCTGCATCGGCTGTATGATTATCTAATTCCAGGGTCAGGGAAGGTTTTGTACCCATAATATCTCTAAAATAACCCACAACAAAAGAGTCGGGACCACATGAAAAATTAGTAATATAGGTACCGAATAATTGGGGATGTTTCTCTACAATGGCTGCACCCTTTAAATTGATTTGCCCCATGGACCAATACATGTGATTTCTGACAGGGGCGCTTTTTAAATCCAAAAAATCTACGGGAATAATTTTAATTCCTCTGGAGGCAAATTTATGCGGAATTCCCTTATTTGCTTCAGGCACAAAAGCATTATAAGGACGACCAAATAATACTACCCCAAGCTGATCCGGGGTTTTTTCTAAATCCCAAAGTGTTTGTCTACCAATTTCAAGCATTTCTTCTTCCATCTCATTTTGAACTTTCACTGCTTTCTGGTATGCTTTTTTTATTAAACTTTTCGGGAGTCCTAATGCACGCGCCAGTGATTGAAATCCATCTCTGGGATCTTTTTGGTCTGGTCCAAGTTTTAAGACCGGAGTCAATACAACTGGACGGGCTGACGTTAGTTGATCTTCAAACGTACTTTTTAAATAATAAGATTCGCCCTGTAATAACGGACAAGTTGTGGCATCGTCAAATCCATTTTTAATGTTTACAATCTGAATGTGAGGAAGGAATAAATAATCCAAATTCATATTTAATAAATTTTGAAAATATCCATGGGCAATTTCACAGGGATAGCAAAAAGGGGCAGAACATAAATCAACACCTTTCTGATCAACGCTGTCTGCTAAAATAGGTCTAATTCCACATTCCTTAAAAAAGTGTGCGAATAAGGGAAAATATGTTCCGGTGAGAAAGGACCGTGATATTCCCACCCGGGGGGCATTTTCCGGAAGATCACTTAGATCTGGGGTATATTTATTAAATATTAAATGTTGTCTTTGGACGATTAAATCTTTTTCTCCTGCATTGATTTTTATCTTTTTGCGAATATTATAGTACAGGTTACACGCACCGCCAAATGGATAGGTTTTTCCTTCGATAACCATACGATTTACGGAACATCCAATATCACATTTTTCTTTCCCTCCGGAACAGGTGAAGGAAGGCTTGGTTTCGACTTCTCTTGCGATGAGCGTCGATAAATCAAATATTTGTTCATCCATTAATCCTTGGTCAATACGGTTTTTTACTTCTAATGCTACACCATAAGAGCCCATCAAGCCCGGTTCCGGAGGTACAATAATTTCCTTTCCTGATAAGGCTGCCATAGCAATTGGCACAGCCCTGTTATAGCAAACGCCCCCTTGCATGAATACTTTTTTTCCAACGGGACGAGCGCCTTTTACACGATTAACATAATTCAAACAAATTGAATAGACCAAGCCGGCGACCACATCGGATTTTGGAATTCCTTCATGAAATGTATTTTTAATATCTGATGAAATAAATGCCGCACATTGATCGTTAAAATTTGGGGGATTTTTTCCTTTCATCGCCCAATCAGCAATGTCCGTCATTTCAATATTGAGTGTTTCTTTTGCCGATTCTTCCAGAAATGATCCCGTTCCTGCAGAACAAGCTTCGTTCATAGCATAATCACTGGCAACACCGTTAGTTAAATAAGTATATTTTGCATCCTGCCCTCCAATTTCAAAGATGGTATCCACCTCTGAATCAAAATGTGAGGCAGCAACAGCATGAGCAATAATTTCGTTTATAACGCCATCCGTTAATGCATGCAACCCGGCTATTTTTCTACCGGACCCGGTCACACCCAAGCCTCGAATCACAATATCCGTTCCTCCCAACTCTTCCAGAATTGCCTCATAACATTTTTTGGAAGCTCCCACTGGATCACCATTCGTCCTTAAATATTCACTGGCAACAATTTTTAAATCAGATTCTCTTAACACAACAATTTTTGTAGTTGTAGAGCCAACATCTAATCCCAAAATACATTTATCACCAGCTCGGGCAGTCCCACGACCAAATTCTACGAAAGTGACCTGGTCTTCAAATTTTGAAAGAGGTTGGTGAAAATCGAATTGTGAACTCCTTTTTGAAAAAAGACGGTCAAGGTTTAAATCATATCCATTTTTGTTTTCGGATGCCCAAATAGCCGCCCCAAGAGCCTCAAAACAAATGGCTTCTTTCGGTATGGTAAGATTTTTTATATCATTTTTTAAGTAATCCATCATGACCTTAATTCGGGTTGTTCCCCCAATGATCATAATATCTTCTTTTGGTGTGTTTTTTAATAGTTCAAGAATTTTATTCGCCATCATTTTGCTCAGACCTGCAACCACCTGACCTTTTGGTACACCGATATTTGTGGCATGAGTACAATCACTTTTGCAAAATACAGAGCATCGCCCTGACACCATGTGTGGCGTTTCACCTTCGGCGTATTCTATTGCCTCAGTAATATTTACTCCCATTCTCCTGGTTTGCTGGATAAAAAATTCTCCTGTACCAGAGGCACATTTATTCCCAGTGAAGACTTTGCTGATTTTACCGGTTTTATCTAGCTGATAAACCATAAACGTTTCCCCGCCGGCACTGATAATAGCGTTATATGACTTTTGCTCATTATTGACAAATTTTAAGGCAATTTCTACAGCTTGGGGTTCTGATATGGTTTCTAAATTGATTAATTCTTTGAAACGACGACCGGTGACAGCAATGGAATCAAATTTTTTTGGATCTATTTTAGAGAGTAATTGGGTGATAACATCGCGCGGATTTCCCTCGTGGGGTTTTGAGTGAATATCCTTGATTATGAGACCCTGTCCGTTTTTTTCAAGGTTGACAGAAGTGATTGTTGAAGCTCCTGCACAAATTCCCAAATACATTGCTCCAAGGTTATCGATATTAGATTCTCCTTTAATAAGTCAAATGATAGATGATATCTGATTTCAATGTAAATGTTTAAAGCATAAATATCAAATTATTTTCCTCAGCTCCTTTAATCAATTCGGGTAAGGAAGAAATATCGATTCTATTGGTAATGCTACATGTTTATACGTGAAAGAAAAGGAAATAGATCAGACAAAAAGTTGAAAATATTGTTAACGGTTATTTTGATTTATTAAGCACCCTTTCTTTTGTCTTCATTAAAACAGATGGAACGCTGTGATAAGTTAGCATATCAATGATCCAACCCAAGCCCAGCGGTATATCTCCCGGATCGGTAAAAACATGGTATAGAGCAATAACATGTTCTTCTTGATCCGGATAATTGGTTATTATCCAGTATCCGGTCGTATTACGGATTGTTTCACTATCTTTCAAACCAGGCCAGTCAATCATTGCCCAGTTTAATTGTGCTTGATTTTTGTCCCTTCCGAAGGACATATCCAGACGATATTTTTTTATTTTATTCATAGGGAGCTCGAGAGTATAGTTTAAAATTACGTGATTAGAATCGTTTTTTAAGACCTCCGCCCGAGTAACGTTTGGCATAAATTTATTATAATCTTCGAAATGGATTAATACTTGATATACTTCATCAATACTGGCGTTAATAAGGCCTACAGCTTCAAATGTTTTTCCATTTTTTTCACTTGAGGATAGGTCTCTAACTATAATCTCCCCTTGAGAAAGCAAATCTTTTTCGTTTTGAGAAAGGAGAATCTCCGCGCATAAAGGAGAATTTTGGCCGATCAAGGTTGTCTTTATTAAGAGCAATAATATTATTGTACTTTTTAATATATTAATCATATTGCAACACCATTATTCAACATTTGATTTTCAACGTCTTGGGTAAAATATTAAATTTAAACTTATCAGCTTTCCAGGCTTCATTACCATCGATTTGAAGAACAAGGGAGCGGTCCAATTGTAAATCAACTTGCTTTCCAGTACAGTATTTCCCAACCCGATTGCCAATGGTGAATGCAGTAGCCCCTCCAATTGAAGCTTTCAACAATCCTGAATTTATTGCAAGAATATGTAATTGACGATCATCAAAAAGCGCCTTGGGAACTACTTTCATTCCAAACCCATAATAGGGTTGTTTGACAATCATAATGCTCAATAGGCTTCGAACCTCGAAAACCTCATTATCTATCGTCATTTTTGCATGAACCCTTTGGTACTCATCCTGATATGCTTTAAGAGCAGATCTAAAATAGGTTTTGAATCCAGCGTGCCCTTGGGTTAAATAGGCATGTCTGAGTTGAATAATTGTACCTTCAATGCCCACAGACACCATAAAAGCCCGCTTCTTGTGATCACAGTTTATCAAATCGTATTCATGAATAATACCGTCCTTGATATGTTTGGCGATTGTCGCTAAAGAACCTCTGTATTTAAGAGCATATTGCATAGCATTACCGGTGCCTAATGGTAAAAATGCCAACGGCGTTTGTATCGTATCGATGGCATTAATAATATCTGATAGAGTGCCGTCTCCACCTGCAACAACCAACACATCACAATGCTGAACAACATCACGCGCACATTCTTGGAATTCAGATGAGGATGTTGTGTCCATTCCATAGATATCTGCTTTTAAAATCTGGGATGGCGTAGATAAGAGGGAACGCTTCTGATTAGCGGTTAATTTACCCGCCACAGGGTTGGTGATAATTGCATAATGCATTTTAATTAATTACCAGTTTTGAATTACAAATCCCTTATTAGATCAGAGGATGGCTCAATTTTAGTTTAAATTTAAATGAAACCCCAGAATAATTATTGGTTAATAATTTACTAATTATTCCAGAACAACAAGGAGGCTTCACTATACCAAAAGTAGATACCAAGCAAAACATTCCACAAGAACAAACAACAGAATCTTATGATATTGATTTAGAGACGCCATTGATCCATTATCAAGTACTGCAAGATAAGAAGAAGGTTCGCGCATAGATGATGAACAAAAGATTGTCAAAGCGGAAGGAAGCGAAGAAAATCCATTGAAAAAATAATGCTCCCTACCTAAATTCCGACCGACCGGTCAGTCATATTATAAGGAAATAATAGAATTAATGGATAAAAATCAATTAATTATCGAAGCAGCCATTCGGGTCTTTGCCCGGGATGGACTGGAGAAAGGAAAAATTGCAGATATTGCCAAAGAGGCTGGAATTGGTAAGGGTACCATCTATGAGTATTTTCGTAGCAAGAATGAAATATTTCAGGCCATAGAACAGTCCGTATTTACTGATTTCAATTCGGTCTTTGATGAATTGAAATCATCTCCCCTTTCTCCCCCAGACAAACTCACTACCCTGATGAGCCAAGGATTGGATATGTTTATGGAAATGGGTGACGCATTGCTAATTATTACCGAACTATGGATTCACGCAGGTCGTGGACATTTACACGGAACCAACCCAGCGCAGTTCATGGAATATTATAATGAATACCGCCTGGGTATCGAATCTATTTTGCATGAAGGAATTCGATTAGGTGAATTCCGGGAAATGAATGAAGATGGTGTTGCCAGGCTATTAATGGCCTTTATGGATGGTTTGGTATGGCAATTTATTATTCTGAACGATCCAAAAAAATTTGAAAATGTAAAAACTGAAACCATTGAATCGTTTATGAGGGGGATATTGAAATGAGTCGAACAAAGCCACAGAGCCACCCGTCGGCCACATTTGAAATAAGTAAAAAGGGGCGGGCAAGCAGAGGACCCAGAGAAAAAAAAGAATATATAAATGGATACAAAAAACATGAAAATGGCTTAATAACAATACTAATAAGTTTCTGTATCTATATGACCCTATGGCTAAATGGTTTGACGGGACAAATCCCAACCGGGTCAGCGATTATTGATAGTATGACGGCCATTATGTCTCCGGAAAACAGTCGAAACATTATCAAGCAGACGAACCATTATGATGATGGTAAAACACGAACGTTTGTATTGGAAATGTACTCTGCCGGGAAAGGAGATAAAATGATGATGCGATACATAAAACCTACCAGTGTCAAAGGACAAACTTTTCTCTTGCTCAATGACGGCGATGATATCTGGACTTATTTTCCCCGGACACGCCGGGTGCGGAAAATGGCTAGTCATGCAAAAAAAATGAAAGTGCAAGGCGGCGATTTTTCGTTCGATGATTTTTCTTCGGAAGATACTTGGAAAGATGATTATACAACCAACAATACCGGTTCTGAAAAATACAATGGAACACTTTGCTGGAAATTAAAAGCAGTCGCAAAGCCTGATGTAGATGTGGATTATCCCGAAATTTTTCTATGGATCGGGCAAGATAATTATTATCCGTTAAAAATGGATTATATGGACGCCAAAGAGAATATAGAAAAAACATTACTCCTTACAAATATTCAAAATGTAGATGGCTTCCCCACCGCCATGTTGATAACCATGGAGAATCATATAACGGGGACCAAAACAGTGATGGAAACGGTTGAAGTTTCGTATGATTGGAATCCACCAAAGGGATTTTTTAGTGAACGGAATCTGAAGAAATGAAGTTGCTGCGGAGACACAAAGAACGCAGAGAAAAACAAATATACTAATGATCAAAAAAAAGAACAAAAAACACAAAATGATATAATGAATAAAACTTTGAAAATATTCTGTGTCGCCGTGTCTCTGTGGCTGAATATCCTTTTCGCGCAAGTGGATTTTTTTGGATATGCTGAAGCTGAAACTGACCAAATACAACTTGCTGATGCGATATATAATTTCAGTTACGGTAAAATTCGCCTGGATGCTGAATATCGTCCCTGGGAAGGATTGCTCATCGCCGGGAACATGAATGTTAAAAGATACTTCGGGAAAACAGAATGGGACTTTTTTGATTTCCTACCCTACGATTCTATCCAAACGGATAACGGTACAATCTATTCAATACCGGTTTCCATACCGGACACACTCTATATAGATAATTTATATACGCGACTTAATTTCCCTGCATTTGATTTAACTATCGGACGTCAACCTATTTCTCTCGGCACAGGATATGCTTGGAATCCGCTGGATATTTTTAGCCGAAAAGATTTACTAGATCCCACCTACGAGCAGCCCGGGGTGGATGCAATTCGCGTAGAAATACCGCTGAATGACCGCTCCGGACTGGATGTGATTGTAGCAGATGATGATTCTACAAAAAACGGCGCCAGGATGATCCAGTTAAAAGCAGGCATTGGCAGTTTTGATATCACTGTAAACTATGCCCATCGTTACTATTTGTTTCCCTACTGGCGAATCACAGATCCCTTGGCTACTCATATTTTATTGAATTATTTCGGCGGATCTGTTGTAGGGCAAATTGGGGAATTTGGGCTATGGAGTGAAGCGTTATGGTCCATGGATGATGTAAATGATTTTGGGGAATTTGTTTTTGGCGCTGATCACACTTTTGACAATGGTGTGTATATCATGGCGGAATATTTTCACAATACGCTGGGAGCCACCAATAATGAACTTTCATTTTACCATTATTTTCATACATATAGCGGCGAAAGTAAGTCGCTTATGCAGAACTACTTATTTGGTTTGACCATGTTCGCCTTAAATGATTTTATTTCCGGCAGCTTCATGGCTTTTGGGAATCTGGATGATGGGAGTTTTTCAGTTGTTCCCCAGCTTGAGTGGAGCGTCTTTGAAAATATTTCCATCAGCCTTTTGGTGAGCCAATCTTTCGGAGATGATGATACGGAATTTGGGGTACAGGACAGGGCTTTGAGATTGAGAATGAGAGCTTACTTGTAAGGAATTGCCACAGAGACGCAGAGATCATAGAGAAGAAAAAGTGAAAACAATTTTAATATTAGGCGGCAGTGGTAATACCGGAGAGAAAATCGCCCGATTATTGCTCGACTACTCGGATGTCCAAATTACACTAGCGGCAAGAAATGAAAATAAACTTCGCCAATTGGCTGAAAAATTAGGTCAGCTGGAGAGAGTGAGCTGGAAAACGGTTGATGCATCAGATAAGTCGGCTTTGGTTCAGTCTTTCACTGGTGTAGATATGGTGGTGTTTGCTGCATCCACCGCCCTATTTACTGAAAACATAGCCAGCGCCTGTATCGAAGCAAAATGTGATTATCTGGACATTCAGTATTCAAACTCAAAAGTGAAAATATTGAAATCTATGGTAGAAAAAATTAAAGCTTCCGGGCAATGCTTTATCAGCGAAGCGGGATTCCATCCTGGATTGCCTGCTGCATTGGTTCGGTATGCAAACAGCCAGTTGGATGTATTGGAATCGGCAATCACCTATAGTGCCATTAGTATGGATATGAATAACGTTGAACTCACGGATGCCACTAAACAGGAATTCATTCGTGAATTACAGGGTTATGACGCCGCGTTTTTCCATGATGGTCAATGGAAGAAAGCAAATATGTGGACAACGAGGGATTTTAAAAAAATTGATTTTGGTGAACCGGCTGGGAAAAAATGGTGTATCCCCATGATGTTTGAAGAAATACGTAATCTGCCAGAAGTGATTCCAACTCTAAAAGAAACCAGTTTTTACATCACGGGATTTGGTTGGATTATGGATTGGATTATTACACCGTTTTCCATGATAATGGTGAAATTATTCCCCAAGGTAATGGAAAAACCCATGGGTAATTTATTTACATGGGCATGGAAGAAAACATCTAAACCACCGTTTTATACCATTATGAAATTGAAAGCAAATGGTATAAAGAATAAAAATAAAACCCAACTGGAAATAACTTTATTTCATGAGGATGGCTACTGGTTTACGGCTATTCCTGTTGTGGCGTGTTTGCTGCAATATTTAGATGGCATCATTCAAAAGCCGGGATTGCATTGGATGGGGCAATTGGTAGACCCAACCCGACTATTGGACGATCTTAAAAAATTGGGGATAAAAATAGGGTAGCAGCAGAGAACGCAAAGAAAATAATAAGATAGACGAATGGTAACAAAAAACACAAAATGGTAAAATTAGTAAAACGTTAAAAATACTCTGTTTCTCCGTGACTCTGCGGTAAAATCGAAAGGAAAAAATAATGAGAAAAAAATTACTGAACACACTTGCTGAATATATTTCCACCAAACCCTGGTGGTCAGCGCTTATCCTTTTAATTGTTTCAATCGTTTTGGGCATTATGGCCAGTCAGTTAAAAATGAAAACGGATTTTACAGATCTCATGCCTCAAGATGATCCGATGGTGGAGGAATATGACCGAATCATCAGCGAATTCGATGGCGCCATGTCAATGCTAGTGGTGGCAGAAGGTGATCCTGAAAAACTAATTAAATTTGCTGAAAAAACTGCTCCGGAAATTGAAAAGCTTACCCAATATTTCAAAAAGGTAGACTATCGCTTACCCAAGAACTTGATTGCTGAACACGCACTCATGCTTATGAAAAGCGATGATCTGGAAACCAATCGATCAATGTTCGAAAACCCGAACCTGACAGGTTTTTTAAAAAATCTGAATGATACATTTGAGCGGGAATACACCGGATCCAGTGGAGGCTCAATTGAGGGTCAGGAGCAGGAACAGGGTGCCCTGCGTTTTATGGATGGTATTCAGACATTTACGGAGGAATTGAAACAGACGCTGGATGGTGATCTTGAAAATTCCGGCGCCAATGCTGCTGATGCCATATTAATGGGTGATACGTACTACCGCAGCTGGGACAGACAAATGCTCATTATGCAGATCATTCCCAGCTTTGATTGGGTGGAGTTCGAAGCCTATCCAGCGTCCACTGACGCGGCGGAAGATATTGTAAAAAAATATGCCAGGGAATTCGGGGTAGAAGCAGGTTTAACCGGCGCTATTCCGCTACAGCGGGATGAACTCCGGGCTATGGAGGAAGATTCATTTACTATAACGTCCATTGCCCTAATTCTGATTTTAATTCTTTTTATTATCGCCTTCAAGATGATCGTAAGCCCTATCCTGGCAATCATAACATTGATCATTGGTGTGGTCTGGGCGTTGGGCGTAACCTGGCTGGCTACAGGGGCTCTAAATATGATGACGGCCATGATGGGAGTAATCCTTGTGGGGTTAGGAATCGATTTTTCCGTCCATATTATTGCTGCTTATAGTGAAATGAGAGCGGCCGGAAAAAGCGTTAAAGAATCCATGCATTTTACATTCAATAAAGCCGGATTAGGCGTTTTAACCGGCGGGGTCACTACTGCGACAGCCTTTTTAACGTTTCTTTTTACACGAACGCAGGGATTCCGAGAATTTGGCCTGTCTCTTGGGCTTGGCATCTTTATGACAATGATCGCGGCCCTTACAATCTTACCAACGTTGCTTGTGATCCGGGAACGGGTTATTGCCAAGTTTAAACGATCTGAGAAAATAAAAAACCCGAAAGATATCTCATATAAATGGCTAGGTAGTTTTGCAAAACAATTAGCCGGCAAACCCCTTGTTACTATTGTTACTCTTGCAATCATAAGTGTGTTTATCGGCTGGCGCGGCAGCCAGATCGAATGGGATTACAATTATCTGAATATGGAACCGGAAGGACTTGAGACGATAATACTCCAGGACAAAATGATTGAAAAGATGGATATGAGCGCTGATTATGCTTATTTCACCGCCAATACAATTGAAGAAGCTTCCGAATTAACCAAAAAGGCAAAAGAAATTAAAACAGCTGGCATGGTGCGCTCAATTGTGGATTTTCTGCCCTCAGAATCCGAACAGAAAAACAGGCAAATAATTGTTAAAGACATTAGAAAAACAATTGAATCTGCTGCAGTCAATGAATCGTTAACAAATATGGATTTAATTCAATTACAGGAGGAACTGATACGTCTAGAAGCGAATGTGATGGAAATTCAGGATATGGCCAATATTAACGGTCAGGACAAGGTATATTTAAAAACAGGTTTATTAGTGGGTATTGTTCCTGAAGATGAGGATGAAACAGTAAAAGAATGGCAAACTAAACTAGCGAAAGTCAGCTCTGATATCTCAACTGGAATCTTGTCAAAATTGATTCAAAGAATAGAAATTATTGGCTCATCCAAACTGGCCGAATTGAATCAGTTTCACTTGGATTTTGCCCATACATTTAAAACCATGGCTGTAAAAATGGCTAATCCTGAAGTAATCACGTTGGAAACAATTCCTTACAATATCCGCAATCAGTATGTGGGCAAATCCGGGGAATTATTTCTTGTAACCGTTTTTCCAAAATCAAATGTTTGGGATCAATTATTTTTGGAGCGCTTTTCGAATGAATTAGAAGCCGTGAGTGAACGAGCTACCGGTCTCCCGGTCGTTTATAGAAGGCTTATGGATCTGTTTTCAGAAGACGGAAAATTCGCTACAGGTTTGGCCTTGATTGTAATATTTGTAATTCTTTTATTGGATTTTCGCAATCCCAGAAAAGCTATTTTGGCCATCGTGCCTTTAGCGATTGGGACCTTATGGATGTTAGGCATCATGGAAATGTCAGGTTTGTATTTGACGATGTTGAACGCCATGGCCGTTCCTATGATTATTGGAATTGGCGTGGATGATGGAATTCATATTATCCATCGTTATCAACTGGAAGGTCGAAAAGAACATAAGACCGTTTTTTCTTCAACAGGGCGTGCCGTTTTATTGACGTCCCTGACTACGATGCTGGGTTTTGGTTCGCTTACTTTCGCGACTTATCGCGGACTTGGGTCCATGGGAATCGCGTTATTCATTGGTGTGGGTACATGTTTTCTGGCAACGGTTTTGGTGATACCCGCGATTATGGGTTGGGTAGAACAGCGAAAACAGTAAAATAGATAGATTCTCTTTCAAAATACATTAATTTCTACTCTATTAGTTTGATGATATTATAATGCTCAAATTTATATCCATTTCACTTATTTCATTATCCTGGATATTTGCACAGGCACATGAAATTTCCGGTAAAGCGGTTGACGCTAATGACGGATCACCCGTCATCGGTGTTAACATTATAATTGATGATGCTGATGAGGGTACAGCTTCGGACGTGAAAGGTCAATTCACCCTTTCAACAAAACACAGTTTCCCTTTTTCATTAAACATATCCCATATTGGTTATGACCCTCTAATTATAACTGTACAAAATGATAGTTTTTTACTAATTAAGCTAACCGCTGCTGTCATCGCTGGTCAGGAAATTAAAGTTATCGGTGCACGAAGAAAAGTTGAAATTGATGTTGCGTCCGCTGTAAACCGTATAGATATAGACATGATCGAATTGCAAGGAGCCCGGGATATTGGCAGCGCATTGCGAAGGGTTTCCAGTCTGAAGTTAAATTATGCTAACAGTGGTAAGCAGACAGTGAGTATCCGTGGCAGCAATGCGACAGACGTCGCTGTATTTCTAGATGGAGTGCGAATTAACGATTCCAATACAGGGGTGGCCGATTTATCCTTTATTGATTTGAATTCGATAGATCAAATTCAAGTTATTAAAGGGGGTGGATCAGCATTATTCGGCAGCGACGCCATTGGCGGCGTTGTGAATATTGAGAGCAAAAAGGCCAGAGATAACTCTGGTTACATTACTGAAGGCCTTGGTCAAACCTATGGCGATGATTTAGACCTGTCGTATGGAGCAACCGGTGTATATGGGCAGGCTGGTATTGGCGGCCGATTTACCGGAAAAAAGAGAGCTTATGGCGGAAGAACCATTACAACGTCTATTTTTAACAATGCATTTGGTGGTTTAGATGTTTTTTCCGGTAGGTTCGATGTCAGTTGGTATAAGTTGAATAAAACACTTGAATTCGAATCAGGAAGCGTGACTTCAGATGATGGACTGGAGGTGATAAGTAGTAAATATGCAGGACCCATATTGAACACGAAAAATTGGACATTTATGGCTGGACGAAGAACCTGGGAACTGAATCAAGATTATTTTACAAGTGTGAATGAAATGCTTGAAGACGGGTCTCTGACATTTCAAGCGTCAAAAGGATTTTCAATTCGAGATATTAATAATACACTCCAAGTTGAATCTGAAAAACAATATTTTAACGGTGATCGCTCTTATTATGACGTCGATGGGTTTTCAACGGAAGATAAAATTGCTGAAATGTCAAGAAACACAAACGCACTGGCATGGGTTTCTCGTTGGGCTATTACAAGCGACAGTCCCGTAATTGATCACATAAACTGGGAGTTTAGCTTTAGACGTAACAGTATAAAAACAATCCGGGATGAGTCAACCCGTTTTTATACAAATGGAATTCCAAACGATGAATATTATTTAGCTTACAAAGAATCTTCACAGTTAGTTACAAGTAAAAGATTGGGCGTGCATGTAGACGGACAAACAAAAAAACTACGCTATTCACTGTTCGTGAACTCAGGGAATAACTCTCGTTTACCGACGTTAAGTGACCAATTCCGGTTTGTACATGCACAACTTGACAGTTCGATGGATACAGTGTTAACCCGAGAACATTTATCGGCCACTGAAATAAATATGGATATGACATTTATGGATATTCAGACAGATCTGCCTATTTCAGAAATAAACCTTATTCTGGGTGTCTTTATACATGACTATACAAACAAAATTGCTTATCGTCCGGTTGAAGTCGGTCCTGCTGTTCCGTTTAATGATCTTACCGCAGATATTCGCGGATTCGAAGCCGCATTTAAGATGCAAATGTTCAATGGTAAATTTTCTGTCAGCAGTAGTGGAACGTGGTTGGGAATCAGTAATATACGAGTATTCCCAAATAAACCCGAATATCGCTTTGTTTCCACTGCAGAGTTAAACCTTGGATGGCTAACCATGAGCTATGATCACATAAATGAAGGCGAACAGTTTTATTATATTGCTGGTTTTGGGGAGGGAATCCGAAAGCCGAGGGAAAACTCAAATATAAATATTACACTGCAAAAGAAATTCTGGAAAGTGAATTACAGTTTATCTTATACCGTTAGAAATATTATGTCCAAAGATGAATTGGATTTAACTTTGGAAGAAAGCATTCGCCAAGGATTTAATTATTTTGAGCGATACCGGGAAATTATCACTTTCAAAATAAGCATATAATAATGAAGCGTTTTATTCTGATATACTTAACGATTTTTCTTGCGTGTGAATCACCTTTTTCCACCCAGCCGACAGATGACGATATTTTTACCGTTACTCATAACTATAATGGAGAAAAAATATATATCCCGACACCTGTGACAATAGAGTGGTCAAACATAACGATTAAAAACTTTAAGGAATTTCTGGTTGAACGTTCCGCTGCTTACGGCGATAGCATCGCGTGGGAAGAGAGAGCTCATATTCTAGACTCATTACAGGTTAAATATATTGATACGATTGATGATGATATTACCTTTCAATATCGAATTCGTATGGTGGATCAAGACGATCAATATATTCATGCATTATCCTCTCCTCTAAAAGTTCCAAATGTGTCTTCTTTGAAAGTTCCGGAACAATATGATAGTCTGCAGAAAGCCTTTGATTCTTACTTTATAGATGATGGAGATACTATAAATGTTTTTCCCGGACTTTATCAAGATCATTTTGAGTTTTTGGACAAAGATGTGGTTATTCGAGCGATCATGATTCCGGAAATTACCTTGTTAGGCGCCACTCCCGGGATAGGCTCTGTGGTGACAATTAATAATGGAGAACTAGACGGTTTTACTATCATTGGAGGCAAAGCATTGACTGGTGGAGGGGTGCATGCCAGCGGTATAGCAATCATCAGAAAATGTATTATTCGATATAACAGAGCCGTACTTGGTGGAAAGGGCCAAGACTATCCCAACGGTGTGGGCGGTGGTGTATTTTTAAGTGGTGAAGCTTCTTTAGAGAGATGTAAAATTGCTAATAATAGCTCAAGTAAAGGCGGCGGCGGAGTGGCGACAGAAGGAAATAATGTAATTGTTGGTTGTACAATTGATAACAATAATAGACTTCTAATGAAAAGTGACCCAGGCCTGTACCAACAAGGTGGTCAGCTAATAATTCGTAATACCAAGTTTATACGATCCTACACAAATGGAACAGGAGGAGCAATAATGATTAACGCTGTGGCGGAAATCTATAATTGTTTGTTTGTGAAAAACAAGAGCACTCGGGGAGGCGGATTAATAATTGGCGAGACCGGCAATGCGAAAATAGTAAATTGTGTTTTTTATAAGAACTGGACATATAGCAGAAATTATAGTGGCGCTATTGTCAATTTGGGGGAAGTTAAAATTATTAATACGATTGTTTGGAATAATTCCGGTAAAAAGGATTACAAATTGTATTCAAGATACGCTGAGTATACAACATCTGACGAATTTAGGAATATATTGGTGGGTGTTGGAAATTTGGATTTAAATCCAAATTTTGTTGATAGTAATGCTGGAAATTACCATCTTTCTGTAGACTCCCCATGTGTGAACGCTGGTCATCCGGGTGAGTCATTCGGAGACGTTGATGGGTCAAGAAATGATATGGGTATCTACGGCGGCCCATACGGAGACGATTGGTAAAATAGTCATTAAGCCGCAATTTTTTAATAATTTGTTTATATTAATTATTTATTGACTGTCGTATTTCAATCGCTTAATATCCAGCTCATCCAGAACATGTGCGGAGTTCTTTTTCGACAATGAATACAATAAATTTAATTAAATAAACGGAGAATGGCTATGTTGAAACATTCTATCAAATTTTTAACAATCGCTCTTTTCATTGCGCTACCATTGGCAATGTTTGCAGGTGATACAGGAAAAATTACTGGTACCGTTGTAGATAAGGAAAACGGTAATGTGCTTCCCGGAGTAAATGTATTACTGGAAGGAACGTCTATGGGTGCCGCGACAAATACAGACGGTGAATTTTTCATACTTTTTGTTACCCCAGGTTTGTACAATGTTAAATTTACTTACATTGGATATGCCAGCGTAACCGTACAAGGGGTTCGGGCGACCAAGGATTTGACAACCAATATGTACAATATTGAATTAACCACGGAAGCGATTGAAGGCCAAGAAGTTATCGTGATAGCAGAAAAACCTCTGATTGAAATAAATGCGACAAACGAGGTGCGTGTCATCCGGGCTGAAGATATTCAAAATATGCCTTTACGAGGATATAACTCAATTGCCGCTTTGCAAACGGGCGTGGTCAGCACAGGTGGCGATCTTCATGTCCGTGGTGGACGATCGGATGAAGTTGGATATTATATTGATGGAGTTTATGTAAATAATCCATATTCAAGTGTCGGCGCCTCCGGTACTTCAGGCGGAGGGATAGCCGCAACTCCTGCAAGGGGAACAATGGAAGTCCCTAACACATCATTGGAAGAAATTTCATTTCAGGCCGGCGGATTTAATGCTGAATATGGTTCGGCAAATTCCGGTATTATTAGCGCCACGACAAAGGAGGGGCGTGAAAAACTCCAGGCTTCCTTTGAAAGTTTAACAGACGGAGTTTTCCCCACATCAGGAAACCCATCAGCATTTTCCTATGGGTATAATTTACTTTCCGGCTCTGTGTCCGGACCAATTCCGGGCATGGGTGCAATACGTTATTCATTTGCGGGAGAATTCAAAAATTTGGATGATGCAAATAGTTCTTGGGGATCTCACCCAGTCTATACCGGCAAATTGGATCAAACCACAGGATTACCAGCGAACGGTGAAGAGTTTACGGATGTAAATGGCAATGGCGTTTGGGATGACAAAAATTACTGGGTGGACAATGGAATTGTTTACTCAAATCCAAAAATAGGACCATTACAGGAGGAAGCAGAAACATATGTCGATGCAAACGGAAATGGTAAATATGATGCATTTTCTATTTCCGGCGATGATATTGAATATCGGAACGGACCCTTGCCTAACAACAGATCTACGCGTTCCATGATGAATGGGAATATTGTTGTGAATTTTAAGGACATTATTGGTCTCCCGTTCAAATTGAAAACAGGCGGCTCTTTTTTCAGTGAAAAACGTTCTTCATATATTCATAGCTTCAGTTTGTTTAATTATTATAATGACAACGGGTCATTGAAACTTCGATTTCCAAAAAATGAATCATCTACATTGACGCAATATGCCAGATTGACCGGAGCCATTGCAAAGAATACCTATCTTTCTTTTCAGGTTAGCAGTTTTAATGATGAGTATGAGGAATACGACCCGTTATTTAAAGAAGGAAATGGAAAATTTCTTTTTGATGATGGTTCAGAAAGCGATGTATACCCATTTCTGCAATACGGGAAACGGTATGATTTTGCGGCTGAATCCTGGGTAACACCTTTACTCCCCACAGCCGGGACAAGACCGGGTTTGGCCGATTCGGTAGCCCAGTTTGCCTTTGCAGGCCGTGTTTGGGATGACTACACAAAACAAAACATGAGCCATTTAAGCATTACCGGATCTATTACTACACAGGTGGGGGATCATGAAATAAAAGCCGGCTTTGATCATCGGGACTATACAATTCGTTATTATCGAATACTTGCCCCCATGAGACTGGCTTCAACGCTGCAGCAGACTGCGCCCTATTCATCTGCCCAAAAAGATTCTCTCATTGGCACTTCTTGGGATACGGATGAAAATGACGCAATCAGCAGTGAAGAATATGATACCTATTATGATAAATCTATTTTTGATGCATATATGAATGCCTATGCAGATAATATCGGTTATGATTTAACGGGACAGAAAAATGTAGATAGTGGAATAGACGGAGCAAGAAACCCTTTGATTTCCGCCGTGTACCTACAAGATAAACTGGAATTGAAGGATTTAATTTTGAACCTGGGGTTAAGGTATGATCGAATTGATCCTGACAATATGCGGTTCAATCCGGAAACAGGCGGTGCACTGAATATAATTATTGATAGCAAAACCGGTCAATTGGCTAAAACAGTTTACCTTGATGATACAAATGAAAACAGTATAGCTGATTATGATGGTGAAGATAAATATCGCTCTCTCACACCGACTTATTCACAATATTATTTTGATGAAAACGATAATATATTGCTCGCAAGCCAAGACGGCCTTGACAATGATGGAGATGGAGATATTGATGAACCCGGAGAAGGGCATCCTTTTGACCTCGAGGGTAAACCGCTTCAAATTAAATCCAAAATCAGAGAAATGTTGAGCCCGAGAATCGGGATGGCGTTCCCTGTAACAGATAGGACGGTTTTTCATGCTCAGTACGGGAAATTCATTCAGCAGCCTGAGTTAAACCGTATGTTTATCAGCTATACAAGGTTTTTGGCAAACATGCAGCAGGGTAATTACACAACAAGCGGAAATCCGGATCTGCAGCCCGTTGTTACAACGCAATATGAACTTGGCTTTAAACAGTTAATTACCAATGATATCAGTATTGACGCCACGGTTTTTTATAAGCAAATGTCCGGCTATGTAACCATTCGTAATGTGACCGACGTAACAGGCGCGGCTTATCCGTTAAATTATGCAGTATACGTAAATGGTGATTACGGAACCGTTAAGGGTCTGTCGTTGGCTTTTGGTATGCGGCGAATCAACAACGTACAGGTCAATGCAAATTATACATTATCCTACGCAGGCGGGACGGGTTCAAACTCCACCAGGCAGTATACCATTGCATGGCAAAGTGGAAACTCCCCGACATTTGTATCACCCCTGGAATTTGATCAGCGCCACACCGGGAATATTACACTTGATTATCGCACGGGTAATCGGGGAGTCTTGTCAAATTTTGGGGTTAATATCCTTGCAGAATTCGGGTCAGGCACACGTTATACTCCGTCGCATATCCGATCAGAGGTTTTCCAAACGAGCGATCCGTCAAGGCCCAATGCCGGTCTGAACACTGGCGTAATGCCGGCCACGTTTAATGTGAGTTTGCAGATTGATAAAGGATTTAATTTGATGGGTACAAGATTAAGTGTGTATCTGCAAATTGAAAATGCGCTTAACAGTCAGATCGTCAGAGATGTTTATGCGGCCACGGGTGAGCCCGGGAACGATAATTGGTTAAATACAGATGAAGGTCAGGCCGTGTGGTTGGATAAGTATGGAGACACTCTTGGCAAAGACTTATATAACGCAAAAATTTCTCACCCTTATAATTGGGGTGCACCAAGACAGGTTCGTTTTGGTTTAAGAATAAATCTGTAAGTAATAGGACTAAAATTGAGACAACCTTTGGTTGAAGGAGAAAAATTCATGGATTTTGGAAACAAAAAACTAAATTTGGCGCTGCTGGTAACATTCCTTGTTTATGCTACTCTTCCGGTTTATGCAGAAAAACGAGCAGAAAGTGACGCAAACTGGCAAGAAAGAATGGCTAAAACAGCGGTGTTAGAATTTGACCTCTGGGATGGAAATCAAATTTCCACTTATCACCGTAATAACGGCGCCGTGGTTGATCATAATGCCACCGGAGATTCCGGATTGGAGTGGCCAAAAGGCAGTGGTAAAACAGCGATTTTCGCATCAGGTATTTGGATGGCCGGAATGGTGCAGGGCGGTATTCGTACTGCCGCAGCAGAATATACTAGAGAATTCCAACCCGGAGCCTATGGAGAAAACGCTAACGACTCTAAGTATCGTATTTACAGGATGTATAAAGCAGAAGTGGATGGAATGAGGGCAGGTAATAGTACGGCGGAATTCGATCTGAACAATGACGGAACGTCAGAAACCATTACAATACCAACAAGGGATTATCGGGAATGGCCGGCAGATGATGGCGCCCCGTTTATTGACGTTGACGGCGATGGTGTCTATGATTATACTGTTGACTTCCCCGATATATTAGGAGACCAATTTCACTGGTTTATAATGAATGATAATTGGTCGCATGCTCCCCTGTGGGCGACGCTTCCTCTTCATGTAGAAATACAAACGTCCCTTTTTGGTTTCGACCGTGCTCCAAATGATGCCTTGGGGAATACGATGTTTGTCCGCTGGGTGATTGTAAACAAGGGAACGGATACAATAGATTCATTGTTTGTTTCTATTTGGCATGATGATGATGTGGGTGATGCAAATGATGATTTTGTTGCATGTGACACAACATTAAGTATTGGGTACACATTTAATGATGGCCGGGACGCAGTCTACGGCGTTGCGGTTCCTGTATCTGGGTCAGACTTTTTTCAAGGCCCCCTGGTGGATGCCCCGGGTGATTCAGCTCTAATGTTAACCTGGAACGCAGACTCAACCGGGACTGACGAGTTTGGCAACCCTATTTCAGGATATTTTCAGAAGAGGGTATACGATAAAAGAATGCTCCCATTAACCAGTTTTGTTAAATATATACGCGGCGACGATTTATACGGAGATCCTGAAACGGCAGAAGAATGTTATAATTATATGAATGGATTAATAGGAATTAATGGAGAACCATATACAAATCCCCAAACAGGAGAGCCCGGTGTATTTATTGCAAGCGGTGATCCGGTTACCGGCACAGGTTGGTTAGACAGTGATCGCCATCCTTCGGGTGACCGTCGGTTTTTAATGACATCGGGTCCATTTATCATGGCTCCCGGGGATCAACAAGAAATAGTCGGTAGTTTGATGGTAGCCGGCGGCCCGGACGCTTTAACCTCAATTAGAGTATTCAAGTACTTTGATAAATTTGCTCAAAATGCCTTTGACAGTAATTTTGATCTATGTGGTCCACCAGCGCCAAAAGTAACGGTTTCTCAATTGGATGAGAAAATCATTCTGTCATGGGAAGACAATGTCGAAGATGTAGTTAATTACACATGCTTAGGGTATGAATTTCAAGGGTACAATGTGTATCAGGGCGAATCGGCAGTTGGCCCATGGCTTTTGTTAAAAACATACGATATTGTGGATGATGTAAGAGTCATCACGGATGAAACATTGGATTTGGAAACAGGATTACTGCTTGCAAAACCGGTGCAATTTGGTGAGGACTCCGGTGTGCAGCATTTTATAGAAATTACCAATGATGCTGTACGCAATTCGAAATTAATTAATAACCGGAAATATTATTTTTCGGTGACGACATATGCGTATGATCCGGCAACGGCCCCGGTTACAATTGAAAGTGCGTTTAAACCATTAACAGTTGTACCCGGATTATCCGGTTTAGGCTCTGATTTAGATTCAGAATTTTCTGATGTTTTGATAGCGGCAAACGAATCAGGTATTTCTGACGCCATATTTATTCCTACAGTCGTTGACCCGTATCTATTAACGAACCATACGTATGAAATTAATTTTGATGCCGTGAACGATTCGACAAATATGTGGTATCTAATTGACAAAGATGAAAGCGACACATTGGCTTCGGCAGAAAACTTCCCTGTGTCTGTAGATTATTACGATGGACTCGGGTTAGCCACTGCTGGACAAGAAGTGGTTTTAGAAATCATAGATGGGTTTATTTTAACATCGGAGAAGGCAACGTTTGATGCTCCAACAACCTTTTCAGCTACAGAAACAATTACGGATGATTTCGATTCTACAGAAATTGTATTTGCAGGTATCAATCCCGGATCCTCCGATGGGACATGGGCTGGCTATATAGAAAAGCTACCCGTACCCCCGCCATCCGGAAGGCCGGACAAAACAAAATTACAATTGGATATCGAGTTTCGATTTACAGATAGTGGATCTAAGGCAACTTACTACAACTCAATTCTAACCGTAACAGATGTGGTTGATATTCCGTTTGAACTTTGGACAGTGGAAGACGAGACTCGTATTGATGTGGCTATATATCAAGTGGCCGGATCTGTGCCTTTCTATGCAGAGAGCGAAGATTTCCCCGGAAGTTATGAATTTACTAAAAACATTTTCATTATGCCCGTTTATCAGCCATATAGTAACCCATCTACCGCCACCGACGCGTATGCATTTGATGCCGACGCAGATTTAATTGGCTGGATGCTTCAATTCAATAAAGGCCTAACCTTGTTTGAAAGCGGAAATGTTTTCCAGGTAAAATTTAATAACCCGGTTATTCCCGGTACGGATGTGTATCGTTTTGTTGCCTCCGGATTGAACAGTTCAGACACCGATTTTTTAGCATCACAAATGGATGCCATTAATGTTTATCCGAATCCTTACTTTGGATCTAACTGGGAAGAAAATAATCCATTGGATCGCAAGGTATATTTTACACAACTTGGCGTAGGAACAACCACGATTAGAATTTTCACTCTCTCCGGGGCTCTTGTTTCAAAAATAGAACATACTATTATTTCTGAAAATGATAGTGACAGAAGAGCTGTTTGGGATTTGCGAAATAGAGCCGGAGTTCCTGTAGCAAGTGGTATGTACTTGGCTCATTTGGATTTGAGAGATTCTAATGGTAAATCTATCGGTGAAAAAGTATTAAAATTGGCAATCTTCCAACCTGAAGAGCGCCTGGACATTTATTAATATGATTTGGGAGAATTGATGATGAAAAAATATCAAACTCGATTGGGATTATTCTTAACAGTTTTTATAATGTTAAGCGTGCAAATAGACGCTGGAAGTAAAAATAGAAGCGGTACAGCGGGCGCTCAAGAACTCTTGATTCCTGTTGGTTCAAGCGGTACGGCCATGGCTGGTGCAAATGTTGCCGGTATATTCGGTATAGAAGCTGTGGAATGGAATATTGCCGGTCTTGCCAAAATCAATGGCACGGGAGAAGCAATGTTTTCTCATGCAACTTGGCTGGATGGTATCGGGGTTTCTTACTTTGGAGTTGCATCGACCTTTGGTGGTAAAAATGTATTTGGAATCACGTTTAAATCATTGGACTTTGGCGATATCCCGGTCACAACAATGGAAGCCACTAGCGGTACCGGAGAAATGTATTCGCCGAGCTTTGTTAATATTGCATTTCTTTATGCTCGCAGTATGACAGATCGCATTTCGTTTGGCTTTGATTTCAAAATTGTTTCTGAAACAATTATGAGAGTAAGCGCAACAGGTGCGGTCATCGATGCCGGTGTTCAATATGCTGCAAGTGAAAACGGTATCCGCCTGGGTGCATCTTTGAAAAATCTTGGGTTAAATATGATTTTTACCGGCTCAAGTTTAGAAGAATTTGTTGACCCTTTTGGTACGGAACCCGGCACACCCACTGAACCCCGGCGTATTACACTACAGGATTTTGAAATGCCAACCACTTTGGAATTGGGAGTTTCATATGGTCCTATTAATATGGGACCGGCAAATATTCTTTTATCAGGATCGTTTTTAAACAACAATTTTTATTTTGATGAATATCGATTTGGTGTTCAGATTAATATGATGGATATATTATATTTGCGTAGCGGCCTTGCTATTGGATATGATCCGGAACCGTGGGGTAAAGACGGCGTGCAGGATACGGATGATGACGATGATGATGAACAATTTGAATGGGGTACGGAAGAATTTATGTGGGGCCCCTCTTTTGGTTTTGGAATAAATTTATCTAAACTAACAGGTTTAGGGCTGTCTGTTGATTATGCTTACAGGACAGCAGAATATTTCGACGGTGTTAGCTGGCTAACGATTAAGGCAGCGTTTTAACAGGTCGAAAAAAATAAAGACGAAATGCAGCAGACATTCATTCTTTGTCGGCTGTCGTCTTTCTTGCAAGAAAGAAAAATAAGGAGAAACTCAATGAAGAGATACTTGATAATAGTTCTTATCTCTATAGTTTCTGTTACCATGTTGTCGGCAAATAAAATTGTTAAAACACATGGTGGAAACAGCAATTATGAAATAAAAAAAGGGGGCAAAAACCTATTAATTGTCTCACCTTATACCCAGTATAACAGCAGAGGTACAGTAGATACGCTTCAGTATTTACCTCCATCTGGGTGGGGCGGGCAATTCATACAATCCCCTGGCGATGCAATGATTACTGCATTCAAAATGCCAGCCGATGCTACAATTAAGGCTGTAAATGTTCCCATATATGAATGGGGAGCAGGTGACCAGCAAATGACAATCTCCCTGCACAAGCTGTCTTATCCATTGACGGCAGATGGGACAGCGTATCCATCTTCAGCTGTGGATGGTGCCGGCTGGGTTGGCGGTTATGATATGGACGCTACCACAGGGTACATGTCTATTATGGGAACAACCTATACACCCGGCGGAACACAGGGCGTCTGTGATACTAGCGACGCTGTTAATGCCGGAGCGCAAGATCCGTTAGGTACGGAACACGCTCCTGCAGCTCCTCCAGGAACACCCACAATGGGTCTTCTTTGGCCGGTTGGTTTTACTGCAGCGACCATGGACCCAACGAACCATCCAGACTATGCAGTCGGTGAAAACGACGCTAACTGGACGAACCTGGTGGACTTTGGAGAAGAAATTGATGTCCTTCAGGATGATTGGATTGGCGTGATGGTTGCTTATACTGGAGCAGGAGACGCAGGTAGTGTTGATGAACCCACCGGTTTCTTTTATGCAGGTGGAGCCGGCATTGTTGATCCTTGGGTATCGCTGAAATTCTATAACGGATGCGGCGGTACTTCAGGAAACGGTGGATGGCACATTCGCAATTGGATTTTCAACTTCCAACTGGGTGTTGAATTAACCGGTGATCGCGGCCCAGTTGTTGTCAGTGTTGATCCATTACCAACAACATTATCGACCGCATCTCGGACTGTTTCAGCAAATATTACCGATGACAATCCAAGCGGAGAAGCAGCAGGTGTTGCTACGGCAACTGTAACCTACATGTTAGACTCATTAAACGCAACACCCAATACTGTTGATTTATCAATGGTGTCTGGTACTGCAGAAGATGGCGTTTGGGAAGGAACAATTCCCGGACAAAGCCCAGGTACATTTGTATACTGGTCTTTGACTGCGACTGATAATAATGGCTTTGCCACCAGTACGGCAACAGCCAGTTACTTCGTGTTTGAACCTACAGCGGGAGCTCCATTACTGTTTGACAATGCAACGCCTTTATATGGTAATCCACTGTATGCGCCATACCTGTATTACGGATGGGGTCTAAATCCCTTTGATTACTGGTCTGCGGATTATGGCAACATCACGACAGAACTCGTTTCAAGTTATGATGTTATCTTTGAACGCTCTGCCGGAGCTGACACATATGGTTATGATAGCGATGATGCCTTGAATAGTTGGTATTTTTCCGGAGGCAAAACATATGTTGCTGAAGGAGACGAATGGCTCGGGAACCGTTATGGTTGGCCAAGTGCGCCTCTTGTTTTAACAAGCGCAGACTTTGCTTTTGATCTTGGCGTAGGGACATACCACCCAGATATCAACTACGGAGGATCAGGTGATCAGTTAGGTATTTCTCGTCTTATGGAGAACCCTGACGATCCAATTGGTGCCATCATGACGGACTATCTTGATTCCAATGTTGTGACGATGGTTATTGATTCATCTGTTACACCTTGGGATACAACATATACATATGCCAGTTCCATACTGGATTACGATCCCGTTTATGATCCAGGACATTCTAATTGGTTAGACGGAATTACACCAGCTGAAGGTGCTAATGTAATGTATTACGGGAAGTCCGGAATAATAGACTCATTGGGCAATGCGGCGGATGACGCTGAAACGTTTGCTGTTGCTGTGTATTCATACTCAGGATTTGGCAGCAAAGGCGGATTGGTTGCCTTTGACCAGATGGGCCTGTATGCACGTGTTTATGAAACAGATGGTACTGTTTCTTACTCACATTGGATCGGCGCTGAAGACTATTATGCTGATTCACCCGGTGCTCCTGTAAAAGCCATTATGGACTGGGCAGCTGATAATGTAAGCATTAATGATGAAATTCAAACACCAGAAAGCTTTACATTAAAAGGCAATTACCCGAACCCATTTAATCCAACAACAAACATCTTATTTACGCTGGCAAAAACCAGTGATGTTACTATGACTGTTTATTCAATTTTGGGACAAGAAGTCGCAAAATTACAGAGTGGAAACATGAGGTCAGGTGTTCATTCCATTAAATGGAATGGGTTGGATATACATGGTAAGCAAGTTGCATCAGGAGTATACTTCTATCAAGTAAACGTTGCTGGTCAGATTAAGACCGGTAAAATGATGCTTCTGAAATAGAAACACTGTTTCAAACATAAAAAGGGCGGTTTCCCGTAAGAAGCCGTCCTTTTTTTTGTCAAAATGATTATAAAAAAAACAAGAATCATCGTGGGGATTATGGTAGCAATAGTTACCATCATATTCTTTTTTGACTCTGATAAAGTATTAGTGATTTATAAAGGTGGATCTATTACAAAATCAGAATTTTTTGATGAAACAGATCAACAGGCATTTTCAAAACTAGATTATACTGATCAAATTGAAAAAATGCAAAAATGGATTATAAAAACGATATTGTTTAAACAAGCCACTGATTACCTAATATTCCAGGATTCAAATCTTCGGTATGAATTAGAAAAGATCCGTAATGATGAAAAACTTGCACGTGTGTTTAATTTTTTGTCTGAAGATTTTTTTATCAATGACAGCTTACTGCACAACACGATTGAAGCAGCGAAAAAACAATATACAATTCAAGATATTGTCGTTACTCATACCCTCTCTTATTCCCAAAATCAACTTAGAACTAGGTCAGATGCAGAAATAAGAGCAGAAACAATTTTGAGCAGGCTGAATTCAAATAAAATTACGTTTGATGAAGCAGTGTCAATTTATACTGAACAACCATCGATGAAAATTAATAATGGAGAAATAGGACCCATTTCGTTTGGGACTTTCCCCTTATCGCTGGATAGTGTTATATGGAATTCCAAACAAGGACAGATTCTTGGGCCTGTTGATTCAAAATTTGGTTTTCATATTATCAAAGTGTTAAGTATTACTACCAATGATCCAAATACTAATCCGCGTCTGAAAAAGAAAACAATCAAACAGGATATTGAACGCGGGAAGTATGGATTGCGAGATGCCCATGCCAATAACTATGCAGAGGAATGGTTAACAAATAATAACGTAGAATTTTACTATGACAATATTGGAGAATTATGGAAACTGGCAAAAGCAGAGGACCTCTTTATCATTCCGGATGGTATACCTCTTTTTGATATATCAACTTTAAATTATATTAAACCTTTGGCTAGGTTATCAGAAAAAGATTTGGCATTTGACTGGTTTTTAGAAAAAGCATATCAACATGGTAAATTTCAAGATGCTTATTTCGTAAAGGGATATTATCTATTTAGGTTTATTAAAGATTTAATTATTAGAGACATAGCTGCAAAATGGTTTGACAATTTAGCTGTCTTTGATCATAAAGCAACGAGTGTAATAATTGAGAATAAACAAAAATCATTTTTGCTAAAAAAACATATTGAAGAAGAATTGAAAAAAGACTCCAAGCTTACGGATAGAATTATAATAAATAGATTTTTAATAAATTATAATGTTCAAATCAATTATTGATTTTTGTCAAAGACCCCACTTAAATATTCTTCTAATAAATCACCCTTTAATCCCTGCCCTAAATAATATTCTCCTCCTGCATCTTGCAAAATCAATTCCCAATGAAGATGAGCGCCCTTTCGCGTCCCAAGGGTACTGTCTTTAGTACCGCTGTTTCCAGATTGTCCGATCATTTGTTCGGCAGAAACAATGGATCCCGGTTTAATTTCTCCATTGATGTGGGATAAATGGGCATAAATTGAGACAGCCCTGTAACCGGGAACCAAATCAAACCCATGATCAATATACACTGACTGTCCCACCAGCACGTGTTCAAACACATCGGAAGGTGTATGTCCCAACTGTTTTGCTTCTTCCAAAAGTTGCAACCTGAATTCCGGAGAAATTTCTTCAAAATGATGATCTGCCCGTATGACCGTTCCGCCGGCCACCGCACGAACAGATGTACCCCAGTTTACATAAAAATCAATCCCGCGGTGGGTGCCATGACGGTATGAGCGTGGAGCATTTGGAAGCAATAAAGCATCTTTAGGCACTGGAACATTTTCACAAGGTAAAAAAAGTTTTAATCGGGAAACAGCATCTAAATCTGGCGGTGAAGATTTTTTACTAAATAGAGGATAGATTATTTTGTTTTCTGTATGGCCATATTTTTGTGTGAATGGTGCAATAATGTGATCAATTAGTTCTTCATTTAATGTATAGACCATAGAAATGATCTTTTGATCATACATGGTTGTATCAAATAAATAAAGCGATATATCAGAGGGGATATTCTTTATCACCAAGGCATGAATACCAGCGGCAAGGGAATCATCGTTGACGCGACTGTTAATATTTTTCTTGATGATTTTAAATGGTATAGTTTTTAACGTTTCGTTTACATTAATTATTTGATCTGCGTTCAAGCTTTCAGAAAATGAAACAGTCATATACAACTCATCTTCAGAAATGGTTATTTGGAGCGGTATCGTTGTTTCTAATTCCGGAATAGGCGCTGTCGGTGCACAGCTTTGAATAAGGACACAGAAGCATATCAATAAAAGGATAATGAATGATTTAGTGTAAAACAAAATTAATAATCAGGAAATATGCTTTAGGAGCGCGTCCAGAGCAGAATTAAATACGGATAATGGATGACCAATGATAGTTTCATTGCAGACCGGTGTAAATATGGACTCAGCTTCATTCAATGATGAATATTGATCGCCTAATAAAACCTGCACGCTCAGTAAACCAGATAAATGCAATGCATCCAATATGGAATATTCATAACGAGCCCAGGAGGCAGGTGCAATCAGAATACCTCTTGCTTTGTTTCGGTTCCTCTGGATAAATGATATTGCTTTGTCAGCTTTATGTGTTTGCAAAAATTGCAGTTGAATATCCAAGTTCGTGCTATGAGCATGCTTATGTAACGCTTTATTCATTTTATCAAGCGTAACCTGTTCACCTGCGTTTGCTGATTGAACGCCAATTAAATTGAAATTTGGGCCTTGTAATACGAGAATATCCATTGCTTATCTTAATGGAAAAATATGCCCGATGATGTAACCGACGACAATACCAACCAGAAGAGCAATTGTCAAAATTCTCGATTTCATGAATTCGCCGGAATATCCCCTCTTTATGGCTATGATGCCTACAAAATAACCCAATGCATTCAGAATCCAGAAGAATGGAATGGCAAATACTTTAACAATCAAGGGCCCTATAAATGGGATCATCGAAAGCAATGCTCCTAAACCGGCGAAAAGCTGTGTGAAAACCCCTAGAACCAATGTAATAAAAACGATAATTTTCTGATCTATTCCCAGTTTAAGAGCAATCACAACGAATACGGCGATAATTGCCCAGAGAATGATATGCTTTTTATATACTTGAAAAAAGGACGGCTCAGTCATGGGTCAATTTCGCGATAATGTTTAAACCATACATAGTTACAGATACCTGTACAATTCTTCGGGGACTGGATTTTTCCACCCAAATCTGGCGGATCGCCTCTTTTGCTGTAATGTTATTCATAAAATAGTCTGATTGCTCCGGTAGAGATGTTACATCTTCTATTGCTTTGATGTCCAGTCGGTAATGATCACAGATTTTTTCATCTCTGTTGATTAAAATAGTGTCTGTTTCAGCCCAAAGATATCGTGCTTCGAATAACTGACCATCATGTTCCATTGGAAACCATTTTGAATCCAAATCCTCTTTATGTTGTTCTTGTACTCGAACTAACATTGAAAATATCGTCTGTATCTCCGGCGGACGGTTTAATGCAATGTCATCATAAAATAAATGTTCTTTTTCATGATCATATTTAGCGTTTATAGAATACGTTACAGATCCTTGATGAATCTTTTTTTCAAATTGTTTGAAATGATAATCCGAAGAATCATAAGAAATGAAATAAGTATTATCTGTTGGCCATAAGTAATCTAATAGCCCGGTTGTCTGTGTTTGAAATGTTAATTCTCCGGGAGTTTTATCCATGGTGACTGAAACAAAAGGAAACCCAAAAATGGTAATCGTGTAATTTTGTCCATAAAGCTGGGAAAATAATGTAAAACAGATCAGTAAATATATTCTCATGTTTTCCAAGTGAACTTTCCAATAAGACCTGAAATACCAATGAAAGGAATATATATCGGTTGCAATACGCTCCATACTATAAATATGATTGACGGTACAAACATGTGAAGCATGGACGCACCGGAAAAAATGACGAGAGCATCACAAACAAACTTGATTCCAAAAAACATAGGGATATGGCTCTGAATATCGGGGATAAACGATCCGGATAAAATGGCAGTGTTCAATAAAAATGCATTGAATAAAAACAGCATAAAAAACCAATCAGTTTTTACAGCCATTCTCGAGTTGGATGACCAGCGAATGCGTTGGTTTAAAAATGTAATGATTGATTGAACAGGCTGAGTTTTAACAAAACTGCCGGCATCAGAATTAAATGTACATTTATGGGTTTTTGAAATAGCCTGCACAAGATACATATCGTCTCCGGATACGCGATCTTTAACTGGGTAAAATCCGTTAATTTTTTCGAAAGCAGAACGTTTATATGCAAGATTTTGACCTGTCCCCGTCCAGCTAAATCCCCATCCGGATGCACCGGCATTGGCGGTCATTAATGCTAGGAAATCAATCATCTGGTAATGAGTAAAAGAAGTTTGGTTTAAACTGTCGATTGAAGACGCCCCAACGACAATCCCGCTTCCGGCTTCTAAATGGCTGACCATACTTTTGACCCAGCCTTGTGGAATGCGGCAATCAGCATCAGTAGATAAAATATACTCACCTTTTGACTGTTTTATTGCTTGGGTTAAGGCATATTTCTTCGGCGCCATTTCAGTTGACTTTTTCCGAATCTGAATACCTCTGATATGATTGTATTGTTTTGAATATTGTTCAATGATTGACAATGTTTTATCTGATGAACGGTCATCCACTATGATGATATCCAATTTATCTGTTGGATAATCCAATTGAGAAAAATCTTGCAATAGATTAGCCAAATTCTGTTCTTCATTTCGAGCAGCAACCACCACAGACACATGTGGCCAATCTGTTATTTGATTTGCTACAGGTTTGAGTTTGCGTAAACCGGTAAGAAAAAACAGAACAAATAAAATATAAACGCCCAGACTCGCCAGCAAGACAGGGTAGAAATATGTCATGCCAATGGCAAAAACAAAGATGCGATTAAAAAGTATAGAGTCACACCAACAATATCTATACTTGTTGTGACAAACGGGCCCGTAGCAATAGCCGGATCAATATCAAGTTTGTTTAAAAACAAAGGGACAAAGGCGCCGATTGTCGTTGCAATTATCATTGAAGTGCTAATACTTAACCCAACAATAATTCCCAAGTTAGGAGCGAGTTCCACAAATTGTGTAAGGGCAAATAATCCTAACATAATTCCATACAAGGCACCGAGAATTAATCCGACACGAATTTCTTTAAACAGTATTTTAAAATTATTTCCGAGATTGACTCGCCCCGTCGCTAATCCTCGAACAATAATGGTAGATGTTTGAGTGCCGATGTTCCCACCCATACCAATAATGACCGGAATAAATGCGGCCAAAGCTAACGTGTTTTGAAGAAGATTTTCATATAGCCCAATGATGGTAGCGGCAGCGATTCCACCAATCCAACTGGCAAACAACCATGGGAATCGACTTTTGGCATTATTCCATGTGGATTTAAGCAAGATTTCCCTGTCTTTTCCAACACCGGCCATTTTTAAAAAGTCTTCGGTTGCTTCTTCGCGAATAACATCTACTACATCATCAACTGTAACGATTCCAAGCAAATAAGAATCTTGATCAATCACCGGCACGGCGAGATAATTGTATTGACTAACAATTTGTGCCACCTCTTCCTGGTCTGTATCGGGAAAGACAGAATGGACCTTTCGAATCATCATATTTTTAAGTAATGTATCCGGAGCAGTGGTCACAAGATCACGTAATGAAATAATACCCGTTAACTGACTATCATCATTGGTAACGTATAAATAAAATACCATTTCTGCTTCTTCTTCATGCTGTAAAGTCGCTATAGCATTTTTTGCCGTTGTTTCTTCATGAAGAGTAAATACGTCAGTATACATCAACGAACCGGCACTATCTTCCGGGTACGCCATTATTTCTTCAAGTTCTTCTACTTCCTCTTTTTTTAATAATTCAATAACATCACTAGCTTGTTCTTCAGAAAGGGTGTTTAAAATTTCTGCCTGGTCGCTGGAACTGATTGGTTCAATTAATTCAGCTATGTGTTCAGCAGACAAGTCCGATAAAAGACCTTGAAGCGTTGAATCGTCTAACTCAGTTAGAAACTCACCCGTTTGTTCATTTGGCCGCATAAGGGTGAATAATGCCGATTGCTCACTTTCATCAAAATAGCGAAACAACACAGCGAGATCAGCCGGGTGAGTCTTATCAATCAGTTTAATGAGATTCGTATTGGCGTGTCGACGCATTAATCTGCGAAACGTATCTCTAAGAACACGAATTTCCCGCTCAAACATTTGTTGTTTCATTATTGCACCTCAACTGTTTTATTTAACCAAGTAAAGCCATAATAAATACATATAATACCCAACAATAAAATCCATGGCGCGACATGTCCGTTCCAGGTATAAATACCCGCGAGAGATTCATCATAATTTGTGAACATCAACGCAATAAAATTATTGGCAGCATGAAGAATAAAGCCAGCCCAGATGGAACCGGTTTTCCAGGCAAGATAACCCAGCATAACACCTAATGCGTAGATTTGAATTAACCAAAATGGATTTAAATGAATTATTGCGAAAAAGAGGCTGGTTACTAACACTGCACGAGTAATATCTTGCCAATGTTCCTCCAAAAACTTTTGTAGGAAGCCACGGAACAATAGTTCTTCACTCAGAGGCGCTAATACAACGATACCAAACATGAGAAACAGAGCCATGCCGAAAGAATCAAATTGCAACATGGTACACATTTGGTTAAGAAATTCTGGCGGCGTAAAGAGAAGACTGGATAGGCGATCAAACTCATCTACAATGACGATTAAACCAATAGATAATACCGAAGACGCAATAATAACAGGGGATGAAATTTTACGGATACGTAATCGTTCTAGTATCGGTTCTTTCCGGGCCACTAAAAAAAGAAGCAAGGGAATTATCATAAATCCCTGTCCAACAAAAAGCGCGAGATAATTTGCAAACAGAGTATTTTCTTCAGGAAGATATACTAATCCAACGGACGCAATAATTGTGCCCACCGTAAGTGCGGATAGCACAGAAAGAAGGACTATTCCGAAAACATTCTTTATCGTTAATGTGCTGTTCATATCTTAATCCCTTCGACAAAGGGTTTGTTTCTGTTGGATTCATAGAGGGTTTTGTAAAACCTTATGTGTGAAGAAAAAAGATGTAAAATTTATTAGCTTAAGGCGAAAAATGTAGTCAATAGTGGTACTATGGACAAGTTTTTCCCCGCCTGCCACCTTAAAAATACTAATAAAGGGGCGGGCAGGAACGAAAAGCCGCCGAATTTTAGACTTTTTAATTTGTGCAATAGGTTTTTCAAATCCCTCTTATAGACCAAAAAATTACAGAAGGTCAACGGAAAAGCAAAGAGACCTTGTAATTCTTATTGTAATCGATAGCTGGTGTATATATGTTATAAGCCAATTTATATAGATAAAATCTCAAACCAGCACCTGAAAAGCCCTCTTGAAAAATCAAAAGGGCTTTTTATTTCCTTTTCGTTAAATGTTCTATCATAATTCCACCTGCTACGGCAACATTTAACGATTCACCATATCCAACTTTTGGAATAGAAATAATATGATCAAGCAGCTCTTTGGTGTTTTTAGAAAGACCATGTGCTTCGTTGCCTAATACGAGTACCCATAGTGCTTCTATTTCAAAATCGTTAATATTGTTTCCGTTTTGGTCGGCGCCAATGATTGTGTGTGTGTCTTTAAAATAATTCAGTGGTTGATTTGAAATGGACTTTAAATAAAAATGTGCCCCCATTCCACCACGCACAACTTTTGGGTTATAAATATCCACACAATTCTTGGACAAAGCAATATTCCGGATCCCAAACCAAATGGATGTGCGAAGTAATGTGCCCATATTTCCCGGATCTGAAATAAAATCAAAATAGATCCAATTCCCCTTGACGTCGGCATTTGAGTACTCTGGAATAGAACACACAGCAAGAATCCCCGACGGTGTATCAGTTGTTGCAATATAAGCCATTTCTTTATGACTAATCTTTTGGCAAGCGGGTAAGTGGGAAGAAATTATTTCAACCATTTCTCTATTTGCCTGAGAAAACTCGTCAGTATAAAAAACAAATAGAAACGGATCAGAAGCATTTAATGCTTCCTGAACAAGCCGCTTTCCCTCAAGGATGAATTGGCCGTTTTTAAGGCGTCCTTTCCTATGATGAAGGGATTGGATATGTTTTTTTTCAGCTTTCGTTATCATAATTGTTGCGAACAAACCGTTTGATTGCCCCCATGAACCCCGGTAATTTCAACTTCTATTTTAACTAGAACAATCAATATGTCTAAAGGAGTTACCCCACAAAGTCAAAATTATGCCGCTTGGTACACCGATGTGGTGATTAAAGCCGGCATGGCGGACTATGGCCCTGTCAAAGGAACTATGGTCATTAGACCCTATGGTTTTGCCCTGTGGGATAATATTAAAGAAACATTTGATCGCATGATTAAAGAAACGGGTCATGTAAATGCCTATTTCCCCTTGTTTATACCTAAATCATTTTTTGCCCGGGAAGCAGAGCATATAGAAGGTTTTGCTAAAGAATGCGCTGTTGTAACACACACCCGATTGAAAATGGATAGTGAAAAAGGGCTCATTGTTGATCCGGAATCAAAACTGGAAGAAGAAGTGATCGTGCGCCCTACGTCCGAAACAGTGATTTGGTCTATGTATAAAAAATGGATAAAGTCTTATCGGGATTTACCGTTATTAATCAATCAATGGGCCAATGTGGTTCGCTGGGAAATGCGCACCCGATTATTTATAAGGACAACAGAATTTCTGTGGCAGGAGGGTCATACAGCCCACGCCACAGCCGAGGAGGCACAAGAAGAAACGTTAAACATTTTGGAGCTTTATCGTCAATTAATGGAGGACTATTTGGCAATTCCTGTTTTTACAGGTCTGAAGACTGAAGTAGAAAAATTTGCCGGCGCAGAATCAACATATTGCATTGAAGCAATGATGGGAGATAAACGAGCTCTCCAAGCCGGGACCACGCACAATCTCGGGCAGAAGTTTGCAAAAGCATTCGATGTAAAGTTCCAAACCAAAGATAATCAAGAAGACTACGTTTATGCCACAAGCTGGGGCATTAGTACCCGATTGGTGGGCGCGGTTATTATGGCTCATGGAGATGATAAAGGCCTGCGACTTCCTCCCAGGATTGCCCCTCATCAAGTCGTTATTGTGCCTATTACTCGGAATGAAGAGCATGAAAAAATGATTAAAGATTTCCTTGAGCCGCTTGTTTTTGGGCTTAAGGAAAAGGGTGTTAGAATTCACGAAGACTGGACAGATAATTCTCCTGGTTTCAAATTTAATGAATGGGAGATGAAAGGCGTACCTTTAAGAATGGAAGTAGGTCCAAGGGATGTTGAAAATAATCAGGTGGTTGTGGTCCGGCGGGATACAGGTGAGAAGATTTTTCTGAATAAAAATGATTTAATCAGCAGCATTCCGAAATTATTGGATGAAATTCAATCTGGACTGTTTGAACAGGCTAAAGCATTTCGAGATGAAAATACAATTATTACCACCAATTACAATGAATTCAAATCAATAATAAAGAAGGGTGGCTTTGTCCGGTGTGGTTGGGATGGAAATCTGGAAACAGAAGCATCTGTCAAAGAAGAAACGAAGGCGACCATTCGCTGCATTCCTTTTGATGGGCATATTGAAGGTTTAAAGTGTGTTTATTCTGGAAAACCAGCCAAACATGAGGTGATCTACGCAAAGGCGTATTGATCAGCAACGATCGTTATGATCGTTGAAACACCGGCTATTATACTAAAACGTTTTCCATATTCTGATAGCAGTGTTATTGCACATTGTTTCACAAAGGAATATGGAAAAATAAGTATTATGGTGAGAGGCGCCCAGCGTAAAAAAGATCCGTTAAGCTCTTATTTTCAACCAGCGAATTATTTAGATATTCTTTTTTATTATAAGGAAAACCGCGACATGCAAACATTGTCAAAAGTGAGTTTTTTGGATAATTGGATTCATTTTCAGGACGATTTAAAAAGAATCACATATGCACTTTCCACCATTGAGTTAACCGATAAAACAATTACAGATCAGGACCCGCATGAAGAACTTTTTGAAGAACTTGTGGCAACGTTATCTTATTTTCATAATGAAGAAGAGCATTTCAATTTATGTTTTTGGTATTATGAACTAAAATTGCTAAGCCTGCTGGGTTTTCAACCGAACCTTCAGGAAAGGGAATTCCCAGGTATGGTTCTACCTAATCCGAATGCCGGCCCTAACAGCCGTCATATTTTAGAGTTTTTACTCCAGGCAGATATTCATAATAGCACATTCAAATCTGATTTGTCTCTACAGAAAGTCACCGCAAAAGACAGGCGAATTATAGGCAGTTATATTCTATCCAATTTAGAATACCATTTTGAAACATGTCGGAATCTTAAATCTTTAAAAGTGTTGAAGCAATTATTATCATAAAATGGGTAATGAAATAATTAAGGGAATCCTGTCAGAATCGGATGGGAAACCATTTATACTCAGTAATGACGGTTCGAAACATTTTGAAAGCAGTGTTATTTGGAGTGGATATTTATCTCATTGGCTGAATAAAAATGTTTGTGCCAGAACGCTTCCGCAAACCGATTATGAAACAGGCAAACCGATTATTGTCATATGGCCGGATGTTCAAAAAGCTACAAAGCCCATTGTGGAATTTTACTATAATGAGCGCTTAGTAAAATATCCAGCATCATTGTTTGGCCACAACGCAATCGGCATTAATGGAGGCATTTACAATTTTTCCCATTTAATCAATGAAAATGAAATTATGACATCGGAAGAATTTTTTTATCGACCGGCCTTGGGGGAGTTTGCTCCATCACCTAAAAATGGAAAATTTGAGATTATGGAAGATGGGCGAGCCTATTATGATAAATTCGGGCGTAATTTTATGCGTACAATCCACGTATTACGGATAAAAGGGATGGATACTGAAAAGTTGAGCTCAATTTATAACAATGAACTGGATATAATCCACAATACTACGGTAAATCCGAAAAAGCCGGAGAAATATAAAGAGTTTAGTTTTTTCAATCGTAGTTGTTCTACCATTATTCGCGACGGTCTTATAAAATATGGATTCAAAGATTTAAAGGGAATTTTGCCAAGAGATCTCTTCGTAAATGTCCTATATAACATAAATAAGCAAAAGAACACGATGGGCGTTGAATTGGAACTTTGTATCATGCCGCAATTAAAAGTGCCGGAAGCACCAAATTCAGTCATAACGCCGATCATGAATATGAACAATAGAAAACGATACAAAGCACTAGAAAAAATAGGTTTAGTGTGAGATATCAGTTTCAATCCGAACAAGGTAATGTATCTTTTAAACCGAAGATTTTTACAGAAGCGATTAAAGTCCTAATATGGAGCAATATCGGCCTTTTTATTCTAAAAGAATTATCCGCAAGCCAAGTTGATTTGGCACTTTTATTTGGACTTTCACCCAAAACGGTTTGGCCCATGATTTGGCAACCAGTGACGTATATGTTTATCCACGGAGATGTATTTCATGTTTTGATTAATATGTTCGTATTATGGATGTTTGGATCAGAAATGGAATCCATTTGGGGAAAAGCAGAATTTTTACGATATTATTTTTTAACAGGAGTTAGTTCAGGATTGATTTGGCTTTTGTTTAATTTTACTCAACCAAATTCAGTGCTCATTGGTGCAAGCGGGGCAATATACGGAATTTTGTTGGCCTACGGGATGATGTTTCCCAACCGAACCGTTTATTTTCTGATTCCAATCAAAGTAAAATGGTTTGTGATTTTTCTGGGAGTAATTGCTTTTATATCTTCATTTAATAGTTATTCGAATATCAGCCATGTAACCCATTTATCCGGGATGGTAATTGGTTTTGTATATTTACGGTATTACAGACGCTGGAAAGATATGAAATTTTCTATCCATAAACAGTTTGAAGAATTTCGAATTTCACGCAAAACACGGAAAAACCAACAAAAAGTGAAAATGCAGCAGAAAGTTGATCATTTATTGGATAAAATTAATAAAGTGGGGTATGAAAATTTGACTGAAGAAGAAAAAGATTTATTGTATAAAGCCAGTCAGGATTTTTCAGATAATGGGGAAAAGAATTAATTTTTCATCAGCGTATCTGCCTCTTTGACGGCAAGAATTCCCAGTATTAAAAAAAGTGCTTTATAAATTTTTTCATGAACATTTGCTAACGGCGCAAGCCATGTTAAACCTCCCACGATACCAATTGCCGCTAAAGGAATGATCAAAAATAGAGCCCAGTTGTAGAGCCAGATAACGCGACCGAAACGCCTGTTTTTAGATGGCCAGATAAAAGCCATAGCCAACCAGAAATAGCCATTAAAAGGCACCTCAATTTTGACTCTTGGAAAGGCATTTGATACAGACAGTAGGAAAAACTCATCTATGCCCGGAGAAGAAACAATATCGCTATCTTGCTTTATCAAAGAATCAAAGGTAGGGAGAATAAATTCCCTAACTGCAAATGATTGTACAGGACGGATAAATAAAATGTAAACCAGTCCGACAGCTGTCAGGCTGATGAAAACCTGGCGCCAGAAAAAATATCGGTTTGTTCGTTTAGTGTCATCCATAAAAACCATAGTGTTAATACAATTGGATAGAAGAAGACATAAGAACTATAATGATGTACAGGCTCCCAATAATCTGGGAAATACAAATTGGAAAGAGTAAAAAATGCAATACGAAATACATTAGCTATAAATATTAATCCAATTCCTCCCGCTAAAAACAAACCTCTTTTTTTAATGTCACCGGGATAGGCAATAATAAAGCCGGCGTAAAGTCCGAGTAAATCAAACCCATTGCAGCCGTTTTGAATTTCAACCCCTCTGTTGCCGACGCAGGCTATAACGCGACCGGTAGATTCAATGTCCCAACCTAAAAAAGATAAACCCACCGCAGCGAGTTTTACACCTGTTATGCTCAACCAAGTATCCAATTGACCATCGGGCAATACTACCAAGTCATAGAGCAATTGCCAGATAGCATATACACAACCGGCTTTCAATAGAAATAAAGTTAAGGGAGACAGTTTATTTCTTATGGCGATCATATAATTTTCTCAATGCTATGGCCCCGCCGACAGCAGCCAAGAGTCCGAGCCCTCCAATAGGCGCCTGGTTAGGCGAGTTGGGGAAAGCAGGCTGTGCTGTGATGATTGTGATCAGCGGTAGTGTCAGAGCTATGATTTGTACTACTGTCTTTTTCATTATTTTTTTTCCTTTATTTAATAAAGGTTATCTTCTGGGTAAATGTCTTATTGCCGACTTTCAACTGAAGTATGTAAAATCCCGATGGCAGGTTCGTCGGATTCCATTGAATGCCATGACTACCCGCAGGGAGAACTTCATTGATCAATGTTTTCACCAGTTTCCCTTGGAGATCAAAAACCTGTAGAAGCGACACATGCGACACTTCTATGTCAAATTTAATTGTCGCGATGGGGTTAAACGGATTGGGATAAGCCGGATGTAGTGCAAATGTTTTAGGCAGATTAGTTGGTTCTTCCTTTGTACCTAATGCACTGTAATTAACTGTCAATGTAAAGCGGCTCCCTCCGACTTCGGGATAAATGTTCACACCTCCGGATCCATATGCAGGGAAACTGCCCTTTTCTTCTGTAGTGAAGGCGTGTTCGTTTTCTTCATCCAAGTTGGTAATTGTTCCTGTAATATTATCCGTCAAGACCATGGTTATATGATCTGGAAGACTGTTTAAATCCCAGGTTATGGTTATTTCATTTTCTTCTGTAACAAAGTGATAGTTCTCATCCAACGACAAATACATAATGTCCAGTGGAATAGAAATGGTGCCATCATAGACATATGGCAGGTTATTAATGGCCAAGCCGTTGCCTTCTACATAACCGGTACCAACCACTCTTTCCGTTGGAGTCATAGGTAAAAGTTTATAGGCATCAGCATTGTCCATGCCTTCTTCGCCATTATTCGTAAATGACACAAACGTCTGGTCGCTGTAATTACTGGATGTAATAGTAAAACTCATACTACCGGTACTGTCATTCATGGTTTTATAGAAAATGCCTGCCGAAGAAGACTTATCGACCGTTTCTATAGTCACTGATCCCGTCCCGCCACTGGCTTGTACCCAGAAACCTTGGTATGGTGCGATTAGACCATTACTTAAATCACCAGCACTTCCATTCCAGGTTCTGTAATCAGCGCCACCAGATTTTGCATTATCCCAAACATAAGCAGACGCAGTTACATTGGCTTGTGTGATCAGATCCCAATCAACCGTTTGAGCATAAGGATTCCCCACCAAAGCCCAGTCACCACTTGATATACTCCCCACGGTGGTGCCGGAACTGTTTCCTGTTCCGGTAACACTTAATGTAACCGGTAAATCGTCTCCTCCGCTATTGTCCGTATTGGCAAAAACATATACTAGAAAGCCCTCACCTGCTGTTAATGATGCCGTAGATAAATTGGATAGTGCAGTCCAACTCTGACCGGAAACATCAAAGGTCCAGACATTGGCATCACCGCTTGTTACATCCCCGCCGGTCATGCCCTGGGTCCAGAGTTCCTCCAATAGATCGCTAAAAATAGCTCCCGACACCGGACTGCTCATCATGCGGAAGCCGGAGGTGCCTGAAATTGTTGTACCATCATACAAAGCTAAATTATCAATATAAAGGTCTTCATCACCTGCATTAAGATTCCATTCTACTTTTATGTCAATTATTGATCCAGTACTACTAATATATTTTTCAAATAAAACAAAAGTGTTTGTTATCAAAATTCCGTCATTATCGCCATCAAAATCGGAGTCAATTCCAGGTGCTGTATTATAAGTAGTACCATCATTTTCAATAAACATTAGATTTGTCCATGTTCCTGAATTATCAATATCGTAATAGAATTTAACATAGTCTGAAGCATCCCAGTTTTCATTGCTACCATCATCGTCTTCACCCAATTTTACTTGAAATAATAGTTTTGCTTTCCCCAAAATATCAATATCATCGAAAACAATATTAACAGGTAATGTTGCTCCTTCACCATTTATATCAGATCCACCAAATACCCAATCCCCACCAAATCCAGATACGGAACTAGCACCGCTTCCAATGGCAGTTCCATCTGTCATAACTTTATTTGTTAGGTCAATTCTTCCCCAGTAATCCTCATCCCCATCACTAAATTCTGCTATACTAGCTGTGTATCCACCACTTGATTCAAAGCTGTGTGACCAAAATTGAGCGTTTAATGAATAAGTAATGGTGATAAATGTTATAATGTAAAAATGTTTTATCATGGCAAAACCACCAAGACAGGAAAAATATATCTTACTAATTTCATACAATCATAAATGAAAATATAGAAGTTGGTTAAAAAAATAGTTTATATACTATGCAAAAGTATATGCATTAACTTTGATTATATCAACCATTACCAATAAAAAATATTTGTTTTCATTTTACTTACAAGAGAGGTTTAAGAAATTTCATTAAATTAGGTATAGCATTAGCATGATTTAGGAGTAAATATGGATTTTGGAACAGCTATAGGATTAGTAGCCGGTATAGCAATTATATCCGTGGGCGTAATACGCAACGGTGGGGACCTTTATTGGTTTTATAACCTCAACTCAATCTTGATTGTGGTGGGTGGTACCTTTGCCGCAACATTGGTGAATTATCCTTTAAAACATGTTTTTAATATTTTCCGGGTAGTTAAAAATGTATTTACCGGGGAAGAATATGACTATCAGGATATGATAAATCAAATTGTTGAAAAGGCTGAAAAGGCCCGCAAAAGCGGAGTTATTTCTTTAGAGCCAGACCTGCCAAATATCGAAGACTCTTTTTTACGCAATGGATTGGAGTTAGCCATCAATGAAAGAGACCCGGGACTTTTACGTACATATTTAGCACTGGAACTGAATAATATTGAGCGCCGCCATGGCATGGGGCAGGAGATCTTCTTTTATATGGGCGCTTATGCTCCCGCCTTTGGTATGTTAGGTACCATTATTGGACTCATTATTATGATGAACAATTTTTCCGGTGGCGGCAATGGAGCAGAGATCGATGCAATGTCTTTTGATGTGGCTCAAAAATTTGCAGAATTACTGGCAGGAATGGGTCTGGCGTTGATCACCACATTTTATGGCGTTTTGCTTGCCAATCTTGTATTTTTACCCATTGGCGGTAAACTTAAACGAAAATCCGAAAATGAGATGATGCTCAAAAGTATTGTCATGGAAGGCATTATCAGCATCCATAAAAAAGATCATCCGATTCTTATCAAGGAAAAACTGATGACATTTGTCCCAAGAAAAGAGCGGCAGTTAGAGGCTTAGACCTTGGCTCAAAAATCTATCGCCGTTTCTGCTACAGAAGCCCGATCCAAAAGCACGGCATGGGCATTAACTTATGCAGATTTGGTAACCTTATTATTGACATTCTTCATTTTATTGCTAGTTATTTTGAATGATGCCGAAAAGCATGTCGATCGTGTCATTAATATGCTTTTGGATGAAACATATGAGGAGCTTAAGGAAAATATTGAATCATCGTACGTTTCGGTTGATAGAGTAACCAAAGGTGTTAAAATCACGATGGCTAGCGGTAGGCTGTTCAGTTCCATGGATGCGGAAGTCCAGCCTATGGTGTATCCATTGATTAGACAGATAGGGGGGATTATTCGTGTATCAAAAGTGTTAAATGTTGATGAAGATCCAAAATATGATAAATTGTTAGAAGCAATAGAAAAACGGGGTGGATATTTTAATGTGGAAATCAGATGCGAAGGTCATACAGATGATCTTCCTCTTCCTGAAAATGCGAAATATGAAAGTAATTGGGATTTATCCACTGCCCGAGCTCTAAATATTGTAAAACTAATAAGTGAATTTTCACAAATATCAGAAAGTAAATTCTCCGCCATGGGTTATGGTGAATATCGACCGGTTGTGGAGATAGGCACGGTTGGGAAAAGTAGTTTAGACATCAACACAACTCGAGCCAAAAACAGGAGAGTGGAAATTTATTTAGACGCATTTATCAAGACGCATACACTTACTCTATAATATTTCATGAAATATTTATTAATTATTTTGTTCCCAATTCTCATTTTATCCCAAGAAACTGAAACGATTAAAAAAACAGAGATTTATTCCTCACCTAATGAATCAAAAAAATTGTTGATGGGACAATTGTATCCAGGTACAAAAGTTGTAAAACTGAAAAAAGATAAATCCGGAAAGTATATTAAAGCGACAATAGAATTTTATATCCCAATTGAGTCACTGGAAGAAGGACGGGTGTCTCATCTTGTTGGGGTTGAACAGGTTGCAGATAATGCGAAATACAAATTATTAAATGTAACACGTAACGGGAAAAGAGTAAAAATATCATTAAAAATTTCAAATGGTCATTCTGCCAAAGAGCTTGACTTTTCAGCCATGGCCCTTTTAAAGATCATGGGCAAAGGGAAAAACAAAGGCGAATTAAATCCCTTCGAGGGGAAGTATCAAGACTTGGCCATTATCAAACCAAATCAATCAATCATAGCAGAGTTGATCTACGATTTTAAATCGAAGCCAAAAAATGTTGAATTAATCTGTACTGGTAAAATGGGCGGTGACAGAGTGTATTATAATTTAGGTTTTTAGTTTATTCGCTTTTCGGAATGACTTTATAAACTTTTTCCCCTTTTTTTGCCATACGATAGCGCTCTCTCGCCAGTCGTTCAATATAATCAAAATCTGTTTCCAGACGAATTTTTTCCGCTTCTAGGTCTTGTTTCTCTTCGCGCAATTCAACAATCAGTTTTTGAACTTCAGTCTTTTCTTTACGTAGGCGGTATAGTTGATAAACGCCGTGATCCCCCAAAAAGAAAATAATTAATAGTACAATAGCTCCAAGAATCAAGATGGTACGCACTATTTTTTTTTGAATTTCGACTGCTCGTGAAGGATGTCTTTTCGCACGTTTTCTTTGCATAGAAGAATAGCGCCTCATGAGTTGCTTAAAACCTCTATACCGGGGAACATCGCCCGGTCACCAAGGATTTCTTCAATGCGTAAAAGCTGATTGTATTTACAAACACGATCTGTACGGGAAGCAGATCCTGTTTTAATCTGCCCGGTTTCCATTGCCACAGCAAAATCGGCAATGGTAGTATCTTCCGTTTCACCGGAGCGATGGGAGATAATAGTGCCAAAACTGTTTTCTTTAGCTAAATTAATGGCATCAATGGTTTCGGTGACAGTACCAATTTGATTCAGTTTAATCAGAATCGCATTCATGGACTTTTCATCAATAGCCCGTTGCAATCGGGTAATGTTAGTCACCGTTAAATCGTCGCCAACAATTTGCACCTGTTTACCCAATTCTGCATTCATGTGTTGCCAGCCATCCCAGTCATCTTCGGCCAAACCATCTTCAATAGAAACAATAGGATATTTCTCCAGTAAGTCTTTATAATATGCAACCATTTCATCAGAAGAGAGCTGTCGTCCTTCGGATTCTAAATGGTACACACCTTCATTATATATTTCACTTGCAGCCACATCAAGAGCAATATAAATATCTTGGCCGGGTTTGTATCCAGCCTTATCAATGGCCTCTAATATTACCTCAATCGCCTCTTCATTACTGCTGAGGTTAGGAGCAAATCCGCCCTCATCCCCGACGGATGTATTCATTCCTTTGGATTTCAGCACGGATTTAAGATGATGAAATGTTTCCGTGCCCATTTGCAGCGCTTTAAAAAAAGATGAAGCTCCAATGGGAAACACCATGAATTCCTGGATATCTACATTATTATCCGCATGGCTGCCGCCATTAAGAATATTCATCATAGGAATGGGCAGTGTAACTGCCCCATCTCCACCGAGGGATTGGAATAGAGGTTGTTTTATACTGGCAGCAATTGCTCGTGCACTGGCCATGGAAACGCCTAATATCGCATTGGCTCCGAGCTTGGATTTATTGTCCGTTCCGTCGAGTTCTATCATATGATTGTCTAACGCTCGCTGATCATTGGCATTCAACCCTTTTACTGAAGGACCGAGGATTTCTTTTACGTTGTGGACTGCTTGGCTAACACCTTTACCCAGAAAGCGGTTATTATCTCCGTCTCGAAGCTCGACTGCTTCATGTTCACCTGTGGAAGCGCCGGACGGAACAATTGCGCGGCCAATACTGCCATCGTTTAACTGAACATCCACCTCCACAGTTGGATTTCCTCGGGAGTCTAGGACTTCCCGGGCTGTAACATGTGTAATGCGCGAATCTGACATTAAGTCTCCAAATTTAGGGGTATCAAATTAGATAGGCGATTTTAGCTGTGCAAACGTAAATCAAACAGGAATTGTTTATGGAAACATCTCCACCTAATTTTTCGTTCTAATTAACCTATGATTTCATTAAAAAGATATAGTTATAATGCAAGTGAGTGGGACAGCTTTGTTTCCACTGCAAATAATGGAACAATATTCCATACCCGAAAATTCCTCCACTATCATCCCTCTGACAGATTTCAGGATCATAGTCTTGTTTTTATGAAAAAGGGTAAACCGGTCAGCATCTTTCCAGCTGCAGAAGTTTTTGAAGGCAATAATCGCTGGTTGGTGTCTCATCCGGGGGCTTCAATTGGTTCGTTGGTTGTGCAGGAAAATCTTGCTTTTGCAGATGCTCTGGAGTTGGTGAAACAGTTGATATCTTATGCTAATAAAAACGGATTTGATGGCATTCGACTTACACAACCACCAACGATTTATAGTAAACGTCTTTCCCACTACATTGATTTTGCTCTGTTGCAAAACGGCTTTTCATATGTAAAACGGGAAATTTCGAGTGTCTTGTTTTTGGAGAATTCCATTACAGAAAATTTAGCGAAATTCAAATCAACGCATAGAACAGCTGTTCGCAAAGCTGAAAAATCCGGCATTGAAATAAAACTTTCCGATGATTTTGCCGCATTCTACGAAATACTGAAAAAGAATTTGAGCATCCGTCATGGTGTAAACCCCACCCATACGTTGGATGAACTTGTGTATCTAAAAGAATTATTTCCGAATAAAATCCATTTATTTGGTGCTTTTATGGAAAATAAAATGGTGGCTGGAGTCGTAAATTTTGCTGTTACTGAAAATGTTATTTTGGCTTTTTACATCAGTCATGATGAGGATTTTCAGGAAAGCCGCCCCATCAATCTTCTGTTCTACAAAATATTTGACTGGGCTATTAAAGAAAAATTTTCAGTGTTCGATTTCGGCATTTTTACAGTGAACGAAGAGCCAAATATGGGATTAGCTAGATTTAAAGAAAACTTTGGCGCCAGCGGTCAATTCAGAGATACGCTGGCGATTCGCTTGTAAACACCACAATATATTTACATGTCATCATTGCTCCAACTTGGGAAACAATCTGTTGTTTATGGCTTCGGTCATTTTATAACTCGTTTTATCAATTTTCTCTTATTGCCACTGTACACACATCGCTTATCACCTGAGGAATATGGTGTAGTATCTCTTCTTTATGCCTTCATTGCGTTTGCCAATATTCTGTTTGCCCACGGAATGGATGTTGCTTACATGCGATATCAAGGTATGGAAAAAACAGATGAAAATAAAAAAACCATTTTCTCAACTAGTTTTATTTCGCTTCTTTTTTCGTCTCTGATCCTGGGTAGTATTATGTTTATTTTTGCGGATAAGATTGCTTTTCTTACAGTTGGGGACAAATATACACGCCTTATTCAGCTTGCAATCGGGATCCTTGCCTTTGATACATTAATCGCATTACCGAAAGTGCTGCTGCGGCTAGAAAACAAACCATATCGTTTTGTTTTCCTGGAGCTGTCTCATGTCATCATTGTGTTAGGATTAAATATCTGGTGGATTGGAATACGGCAGCTTAGCATCGATTACATATTTCTGAGCAATCTCATTGCATCGGGAGTCGCTTTTCTCCTGATTTTGCCAAAAATTATTAAGACGATAGAATTGCGTTTCGATACTGGCTGGTGGAGGGTATTATTCATTTTTGCCCTGCCTTACATTCCATCCGGGATTGCCAGCATTTTCAATGAGTTGATTGACCGCTACATGATTAAATGGCTTGTGGATGAAAATGCTGTTGGGCTCTATAGTGCAAGTTATCGTCTGGGAATATTCATGTTGATTATTGTGATGGCATTCAAATTTGCCTGGCAACCGTACTATCTGAAACAGGCAGACAAGGAAGATGCTCCACAATTATTCGCCCGCACCGGAACCTATTTCCTACTGGTTACGACCTATCTTTTCCTCTTTTTATCATTCTTTATCGAATATTTAGTTCGTATTCCCATTGGAAACCGCCCGATTATCAGTCCGGTGTATTGGGACAGCTTGAGTATCGTCCCAATAGTACTCCTTGCCTATATTTTTTTAGGAGCATTTCTGGTTCAACTCCCAGGTATTTATATCAAAAAGAAAAATGGCTGGATTCCAATCTTGAATGGAGCGGCTGCCCTTATCAATATTATAATAAATTTTATACTCATCCCTAGGTTTGGGTATAAATCAGCAGCGGTAGCAACACTGATCGGTTATAGTATCATGGTGATATTGCAGTATTTTGTAGTTATTCGTTTTTACCCCCTTACCTGGGAATGGAAACGATTGGGCAGGATTGTAATTATTACAGGCACCCTTTTTCTCATCTGGGTATGGTCCGGCAAACTATGGATTGTTGGTTTAATAAATCTTTGTTTATATCCATCGCTGTTGTGGGTTTCGCAATTTTTTACACCCGGAGAAAGGCAGTTTTTGGTATCAAACTTCAGGTTTAAAAAATGAAAATTTGTCTATTAACTACTAATCCAAATCCATACGATGATCGTATTTATTATAAACTCGCACGATCTCTTAATAAAATAGCTTCTGTTTCCATCCTTAATCCAAGAGTTAGTTCGACGGAGAGCGATGAGATTACGATTGTGGGGAATGACACACCATCTAAACTCAAAAATTCATCTTGGATTTTTGAACATCTTGAAATGATTAAACCGGATATTATTCAAGTTACAGAACCTCAGTTATTGCCCACGGCGGTAAAGTACAAGTCCAAACACAACGTCAAATTAATATACGATCCGGCGGAGGATTGGAGTGCCATGTATCGGGAATTTTCAAGAAAACCGGTGCCAATTCCTCAACTGCTGGGCTTTGGGATGCGTCAGTTTGAAAACTGGTTTCTTAACAAAATGGATTATTTTATCGCCAGCGATGATTGGCTATATGATTATTATAAAGTTGTTGGCCCTTGCACATTAATCTATAATTATCCCAATAAAGATATTTTTACCATTGATGACAAAACAATAATACAACGCCCATTTTCCTGTATATATCATGGCCAGCTCCGCCGGGAACGGGGTGTGTTTTTAATGATCGAAGCGATGAAATTGGTTGTAGAAAAATATCATGAAGCGGCGCTGAATTTGATAGGACATTTTTCTTATCCTGTCGAAAAGGATCAATGCCAAAACATGATTGAAGAATTTGGACTAGAAAATAATGTACTTCTATCAGATTCAATTTCCCATCTTGATATCCCTGGTAAAATTGCAAAAAATTCCATCGGATTACTTCCTTTTTACAATATTGATAAATTTCGCAATAATATTGTTATTAAAATGTTTGAATACAGCGCCTGCAAGTTACCGATTGTATCCTTTGACCTTCCACCATCCAGGCAATATATTGAAAATGTACAATGCGGCATTTGCGTAGAACCCGATTCCTACAATGCTCTGGCAGACGGAATCATATATATGTTTGAAAACAAGGAAAAATATTCTTTGTACAAACTAAATGGGTATAATGCTTTTGTAGAAAAATATTACTGGGAAGAACAGGAAGAAAAACTGTTTGACATTTACAAAACGCTTCTTCCATAATTTTCACCAGATATATTTTTGAATTCTGTACAATTCTTCGGTATTGACGGACCGATCCGATAGTTTTTGCAGTGTTCCTTTGGTATCAAAATAGTAAGGTGAATTGTAAATGAATGTGTTACGATGCTTTTCCTGATCAAGTAATGATTTCCCCTGCCAGAATGCCGGAATTTCAATTCCTAGATAATCAAATAACGTAGGGCCAAAATCAATGGTGGAGCCGGCAATCAAAATTTCGTCATTGGTTTGATTCATTTGATCTAATATGAAAAGGGGAATCGGTTCCAGTCCTTTGATGTCGTAGGATGTGTATTCCGTTTCATGGATATTTGCGCAATGATCTCCAAAAAGAATGATAAGAGAATTGGGGTCTACCCGCTGCATAGCAGATATAAAATCTTCCAAAGCTGAATCCACATAAGCCATGGAATTCAGATAATTTTTCACAACCAGATCTTCCGTATTAAAATCACTAACGTAATCCCTTTCATCAATGAGATCGAATGGTGTATGACTGGTTAAGGTGAGAATGAAAGCAAAGTATGGAGAATCGATATTGACGAGTATTTGCTGAACCTGACCTAAAAAGTCCATATCCTTCAGCGCATGCCATTTATCAGGGTTGGTAATCGTAAAATCATTTTTAAAAAACGTTTGTTGAAAACCAAGTTCTATCAGACCCCGTTTGCGGTTGAAAAAGGAACCGGTATTGCCATGAAAAGCTAATGTGGCAAATCCATTACGATTCAATATAACGGGAACGGAAGGAAGCTGTTCTAAACCAACAGCGAAAAAAGTGCCTTTATGACCAAGAGGATATTGAGATGTTAATACGCAGAATTCAGCATCGGATGTTCCGCCTACACTGGTATGCTGGGCGAATACGTTTGTAAAATAAATCGACTCCTGTGTTAATCGATGTAAAAAGGGCATGACCCGTTTACTGTCAACTGTGTGGTGAATGACATTTTTGTCCAAAGATTCGACTTGAATAGCGATAATATTTCGTTGTTTTTCCAGAGGTATATGGATAGAAAAATTAGATTCAGGGATTGGTTCAGTATGAGCGGGTTTTGTATTCATCCTATATAGATCAACTCCGTAAGTCCAGAGAAACCCAAAATACAAGACGCTGCCGATATGATCACGGCTCACAAAACGGATATCTTTGTAAATATCCCACCGCGTAAATGGTTCGTTGTATTTTTTTGCTGAGTTGAGAGGGCTTTGCGTTGCTGCAAAATACTGAAAGACTTGTAAAAATATCCACACACAGAGGAAAAGCATTATCTGGGGAATACGTTTTTGTATTGATGTTTTTAGTGAAAATTTGAAAAAGAAAATTCCGGCAATAAATGATAACAAATAGAACCCATCGTACCAACGGATCAAAAACAATATTTGTGATCCAAGGATCGGTAAAAAACCAATATTCAGCAGTGTACCTAAATGCATAGTGGAATCAAAGAATCTGAAGTGGAGTACATTTGACCAGAGCAACAGAAGATAAACAGCCGACCCACAAATCCTGATCCAGTAATTTTCGAATATGGAAAACAATAGCAGGCTAAAACTCGAAATAGTAAAAATAGAAAAAATAACTCGTAAAATATTGAACCCGACAAATTCAACAACTTGAACAAGGAAAATTGCATAAGCGAAGATAATTCCGAGAATGCCAATTATTTGTTTATTAGCAATGATGGGTGTAATAAATGCAGTAATCTGCGCTATTTTCTGTTGCAGTTTCATAAAATTATCATATCATTAAATTGTATTAATTTCATTAGACATTACATATTATATCCAGAAACAGTATAGTCAAATATGAAAGTTTTATACGTCGCTTTGGGAGTGACTATTAAAATGATATTAAATGATGGAATAGCTAATATATCAAAATGATAAAAAATGGGAAAAATTTAAGATTAAAAAGATTTCGTAAAGGCATTTATGGATTATGGGCAAAACTAATGTATGGTTATCCCATTTATTTTGATCGATCAAAGAAGAGGTTGATCGATACATTATTTGAATTAGCTGATGGGGATATCAATATAATTGCAGATCTAGGAGGCATCTATAAAATTCATGGAGCATATTCTTTTTACACAATTCAAAAACATCACGTTGATAGAGTAATCCAAGTTGACACAGAACTCACTCAAAAATATTTAGATTCATGCAAAACATTTAATCAGATCACATCGTTAGAAATGAATTTTGCAGATGCTAATACAGTATCAAAAATACAAAATGTAGATGCCATATATTTGTTTGATGTGCTTCTTCACCAAGTTGATCCGGACTGGAATGAAGTTTTAGAATTATACTCTGATAAGACTAAGTATTTTGTGATTTTCAACCAAATGTTCAATAAAACAGATAAGACAATTCGTTTGTTGGATTTAGGCTTTGATGAATATTTTCAGCATGTGCCGTTTGAAAGAGACCATCCATTATCTCAAAATGTGATAAATAAAACATATGAACTCAATCCTGATCATGGGAAAATCTGGAGAGATATACATCATATTTTTCAGTGGGGAATCACCGTAAATGATTTAATTGACAAAATGAAAGAATTGAATTTTGAACTTCTGTACAATGAGTTTTTAGGTAAGTTTAGTTATTCAGATAGTTTCGATGATCATGCATTTATTTTTAAAACAAATCAAAGTAAGGATTTACTATCTTAAAAATTTTATACATTGCCCCGGAAAATACAGTTGGAACACTTAGTCTGTGGAAACAAGCTCACAAAGCGCGAGGCAACGAATGCACATTTATTACTCTATATCATACCAAGCATGATTATGATCCAGGGATTTGTTTAAATCTGCCGTTGGTTAAAGCCAGTCCTTGGTATATGAAGAGCAGACATCGATATTATCAATTGGCAAGAGGAGCAGAAGGCGATTATCAGGAAAAAGAGGGTTATCCGCCGGTTTGGACACCCAATTCAACCCTAGAAAAATGGTATTTCAAATTTCGGGACTGGCTATGGAGTTTTAAAATCGAACAGACTATAGCAGAATTAAATTTGTTGAATTACGATATTTATCATTTGGACTGGGGTTTGGAGTTTTATCGTGATGGAAGGTTTGTGAACAAACTGAAGAAATTGGGTAAACCTATTGTTTGCACGTATCATGGCCAGGATTTGCGTACAAGAGGAGTTATACCAACCATAGATAACGCCAGCAATTTGAATGTAACCAGTGAACTTGATCTGTTGCAAAAACACCCGGATTTACAGTATTTATTCCTTCCATACGATACCAGCAGGCACGGAGAACCTCAAACAGTTAACCATCCAATACGAATTTGCCACAGTCCTACAAATAGATATTACAAAGGCAGTGAAACGATTATTCCCATTTGTGAAAAACTGGCAAAAGATGAAAATATAGAATTTGTATTGATTGAAAATATGTCTCATGACGAAGCCCAGCGCGTTAAACAATCCTGCGATATTTTGATCGATCAGGTCCACAATCGTGGAGGCTGGGGCTATGGCATGAATTCTGTGGAAGCGTTGTCTATGGGACTATGCTGTGTTACAGAACTGATTCCACAATACGTAGAGTTCATTCCGGACCATCCGTTTGTCAATGTAACTGGAGACGCTCTTTATGAAACGTTGTTAGAGTTGATTGAAAATCCGAATAAAATTATGAAATATAAAAGACGAAGTAGAGAGTGGGGGGTGAAATACCACGATCTACACAATACAGCTGACGTACTATACAATTATTATGAAGAGAGGGGAATCATTTGAATTATTGCCCAACAGTAGATATTGTTATTCCCTGTTATAATGTTGCTCATGTTGTTGAGAAATGTATTAAGAGTATCATGATTCAAGAATATGATAATACAGTAAAATTTTATTTAATTAATGATGGTTCGACGGATCATACAGCTGAATTGCTAGAATCATTTTCCAATCAGTCGAATATTACGGTTATTCACCATGAGCGTAATAAAGGATTAGCTTCGGCTCGAAATTCAGGAATAAAGGCAGGAAATGGAAACATCATCTGCTTTTTAGACAGTGATATGATTGTAAAACAAAACTGGATAAAATTACACATTCAGATTCTTTCCGATAATAATGTTGTCGGGGTGATCGGCGATTCTAAAATCCCAGGGAGCGAAACAGCAAATTTATTGGATAAATATCTCTATGATAAAAGAAGAGGCGCTCGACAGTTTGGAGAAGGAATACCAATCAATTTCCAATATTTTTTATTTAATAATACAGCTGTAAGGCGTTCTGTCTTTGAAATAATTGATCTTTTTGATGAAAAAATTACTACGTATGGAGGAGAAGACACCGAGCTGGCAATACGTCTTTGGGAAGCATATCCGGAATCGTTGAGATATTCATCTGAAGCAATGAGCGAACACTATCATAAAAGAAGCCTGGATGAATTTTGTTTATCAATGTTTCATTATGGAAAGTTCAATTTGTCGTCGTTAATTACTCAATATCCTCACTATTCAAATGAATTGGGAGGGCACTGGATTAACTCCATGAAAGGATATTGTCTATTTAATCCATTTATGCGCTGGGCGGTCCGAAAAACGAATCGAATTTGTGACTGTTTTTGGTTAACTCGATATCTTGTGGTAGACGCAGTTATCAGGGGTGCACGATCATCTCTCGTCGAGAAATAACTATTTGATAATTAAAATCTCCCTTACTAATAAAAATGTTGATAAACATTGAAATGTGCTTAAATTCACAGGATTTGAAGATATATAAATCAAATCTAAGTAAAAAAGAACATACCAAGAAAAGCGGGGGCGAGTTGCCTCCGTTTCCTAATAACCAAACCAAGGAGGAACATCATGGCTGATGTAAGCTCAACTGTCAATAGTGTCGTCGCAGGAATTGTAAGTCTTGTTAAAGGCTTAATCGTATTCTTCGTTTTTGCTAATATTCTATACGCAACAGGTTTTGATCCCGTTGGTGGCATAGTTGATTTAGTAAATACATTTCTTGACGGTGGACTCGCGGGTTTATTAGCATTGCTATTTCTCGTATCCATGGTGGGATAATTAACGGGATGAAATTACAGGGCTCTTTTGTAACATTGAGCCCTGTTTGATCCTGATAACCTCATCATAGGAGGAAATATGAATGCTTTTGACCAAGTAAATAAATGGATAGCCAAAATAACCGACCTGCTGAAAACGCTGGTGGTCCTCGGTATTGTCATAGGAATTTTATTTGACGATCCATTTGGCGTGATTGCAGGAGTAGGTAGATTGATGGGACAATTTGGTGATGCAGGCCTCGCGGGTCTGTTAGCACTGATTTTTCTCGTCGCTATGAGCTCCAAGAAGTAATCCACAGTCAAAATCCATTTTAATTGCTGCGCCCCGTTTATCGGGGCGTAGTTGTTTATAGACAAAATGTTGTGTAAACTATTCATATTGGATTCGTTTCAACATTGTATAATGTGAGATATTTCAAATGGTTTTTTGTATTTTTATCGTTTTAGGGGAATAAATGATTTCTTAAGATAAAGGGCTATCGAGCAGATTGGGTTTCTGATTTTCATTTGTCAGATATTTATTTGTTTTTTCATATAGGAGGTACTAACAATCGTTCTTCAAATTAAAAGAACAACAATGGTTTCAATTGTTTGCATGATAATTGTGTTAAACCAGCTTTTTGGTGCGTTTGAGCATTATCCCTCAAGTCCATCAGCGGTTGCAACCGGACACCTATTGATAAATACTCAATCTAATCCGATTGGTACATTTAACGATCCTGCGAGTGTTATGTTGTTTGAAAAAACCAACATTGGTATAGTATGGGGAGAAAAATTTGCACTGAAAGCATTAAGCTATCGCAGTGCAATTATTGCAATGTCCTTGCATAATTGGAATATTTCAGCAGGAGCAAGTATATTTGGAGATAAGTTATATAGTGAAACTATTTGGGGGGTTGTAGCAGGAAAACAAATCAAGGAGAGATTGATACTGGGCACATCTATAATGGTATATGATCTGAAAATCAAGCAATATGGTCAAGATACTAGCGTGGGGATTAATTTTGGTTGGCGAGCCGGTTTAAATGAAAACATTAGCTGGTTTGGAAGTTTGAGAAATATCAATGCGCCAACCATCGGTCAATCAAATGAATTATTGCCGCAGGTTATTTCTTCAGGGCTGTTGTATGATCCATCAGAAAAACTAAATTTGGTTATTGAGTGGGAACAAGAAACATTATATGAGAGTCGTATAAAATTTGGTGGTCAATTTATGTTAATGCCGTGGCTCGGCGTTTTTACAGGCCATGCATCTTCGCCAGGCCAATTAGCACTAGGATTTAATATCGACTTTAAAAATATTAAAATTAATTATGCCTTTTCAACACACAGTTATTTGGATATTTCTCATTACATGGGCGTGGGGATTACCCTCCGCTGATACGATAAATTCAACAGAAGAAATCCTAAATCAACTCGGCTATGATTCTGAAGCAGTTATACCCGAGGAGGATATTATTTATTTAAATAGTTTATTAAATGAGGATCACACTGAAAAGAATGCTATTTCAATTCTATCAAGCATTTCTATCCTCTCCTCCGAAGATCAGGAAATATTAAATCAGATCCGTACAATAAACGAGTTGTATAAGAGTAATCAAATTTCCACGCCACTTAAAATGTTGATAATGAATATCAACATAATTGATGAGCCATCAATCAATGCATTCATTAGAGAAAAAATTACGATAACAAACGGTGTTCGTCATGATATGCGAGCTTCTATCTCATTTCGAGATTATCATTTTCATTTGCTATTTGAAAAAGACCCGGGAGAGCAGAATATATTAGATCATGCCGTATTTAATATTCAAGGAAATACAAACTTTGCTCAATGGATTGTGGGCGATCATCAGTTGGAAGGTGGTTATGGTTTAATAACTTGGAGATCCACCTCTGCTTATAAAGGATTTGAAACAATAAATGTTTTAACCAGAAAAGGAAAAGGGCTGAAGCCATATAGATCAAGCAATGAATACTGGAGCACTAAAGGATTAGGGGTTCAATGGAATTCCTCTTATGGAACAATGATGGTTTCGTTAGGCAATACATTCCAAGATGGAAAAATTGAAGACGGTATAATTAATATTGATGAGACAGGTTTGCATGTAACGGAAAATGATTTGGCTAAGGAAAATAATATAAAAGAAAGTTCAACTACCTTTTTATGGAGTAACGATTATTTTGGAAATCATGTTGGTATTATCGTAAATAATCAGCGCGTTGTTGAGGGAAATGGATCTGTTGTTTCTAACTCAGCAGCATCCATTTTTGCAACAGGTAAATGGCAAAATTGGCAGTGGTTTGGCGAGAGCGCTATTCATAACGATCAGCGCATCTCCTTTATCTCGGGGGTTATATTTCGATTTGATAGAATTAAATATTTGGTTACAATCCGTTCATACCCCCACCATTTTAGGTCATACCGTTCACAACCCTTTGCAGAATGGCGAGGGTTTAATAATGGAGAAAGAGGTGTCTTTCAAAATATTCAGGTAAAAGTGAAAAAACATGCTTTTGTATTATATAGCGATATTGCACAAAAAGTTGAAAAAGGCAATAATACTCCATACCATTTAATCAATTATGAAAATGGCATTCGCTGGAAATGGTATAATTCAACACATCGATTTAAGATTCAGTTTAAACAAAATTCACAAACAATAAATGGAGTTAATTTTGAAAAAACTAAATTTTCAACTGAAAAAAGACGAACGACTTCAAAATTGCAATATCAATACAACATTAATAGACAATTAAATATCCGATGGCAGATCAACAACGCTTCATTTAATAAAAATGTATCCGATGGTTACGGTTTAGAAACAAGAATATTATTCAAAGGAAACAATGTTGTATCAACAGTCAGCTGGATTGTGGCTAAAGTGAGTGATTATAATGGAAGGATTTATTTCTGGGGGTTGAATCTTCCGGGAGAAATGAATAGTGTTGCTGTTAGTCAAAATGGTCAACAACTAGGCGCCAGAATTCAACTATTGAAACGAGACAATTATCGAATTTTTGTAAGATATAGAATTAAATGGCCTTCATTAAAATTTGAAGGAACTACACACAGAACAGGTGCGTTAGCTATCCAAATAAATCTGTAGAGTACCATTGCAGAGGTTAGTTTTATAAGAATAACTTCCCGCTTATGATTCGTAGTAACATTATTCTAAATAGTCTATTAATTATTCTTTTGTGTTCATCGTGGATGAGCGCATCCATCACCGTATACAATAGTGTAAATGAACAGGAAGCTGAATTACACGTTCTGGATAATAAGGCATCTTTTATCTCGGCTAAAAATCTGTCTGAAATTCTAACATCCCGACAGCCATATATAAATAATGATAGAAAGAAAATGGTACTATATTTTTCTGATACGCGCATAAAAATTTCCAGTAATACCAGTTATGTTTTAGTAGATGAAGAAGTATATCATATGCCGGTCTACGCTCGAGATAAAGATGGTGATATCTTCCTGCCGACGGTACCATTTTTTAATATTCTTAAAAAAACAGTTTTGCCTGGATTGTCTTATGATCCCAAAAAAAAGAGACTGGATATTAATGTAGTCAATTTCAATATAACAAATCTCGAAATTGACCAGAAATCAAATGGGACTATTTTGACACTTTATACACAACAACGTTTTGATGAAGGTCATATCAGTTCGTTTGTTCATGACAACGGATGGTTTTATTTAACCATTCAGGATGGACTTGTGGATACAACTCGAATTAAAAAGGTTGTTACCAGGGGTGTTGTAGCAAAAGTAGTAGCCCATCAATTTGCTGAATCTGCTCAATTAGCTTTTCGTTTACGATCAGAAATTATCGGACATGAGGTGTTTCAAAGCCCGGACCCGAATACGATTGTAATAACATTACGTACTCCTTTTGATAAAAGCGCTGATCGCATCAGAGCATTACGGAAAAGATGGCAATTGGACACTGTTGTTTTAGATGCGGGACATGGTGGAAAAGATGGTGGCACAGTTGGGAAAAAAGGCACTCGGGAAAAAGATATTGTATTGGATATAACCAAACGCTTGGGGCTACTTCTGGAAAAGAAAACCAACATTAATGTCGTATATACCCGAGAAGAAGATGTTTTTATTCCTTTATGGAAACGTACAAAAATCGCGAATGAAAATAATGGAAAAATGTTTGTCAGTATACATTGTAATGGCAATCCAAATCGTACAGCAAAAGGATTTGAAACGTACTTATTAAGTCCTGGAAAATCAGATGACGCCATCGAATTAGCTCATCGTGAAAATGCCGTTATCAAAATGGAAGAACACAGCGGTCAGAAATATAAAGAATTGACAGGTGAAAATTTGATAATGGCGACCATGGCTCAATCCATGTTTATGAAAGAAAGCGAAGGTTTAGCCGCATTGATCCAGGAGGAATTAAGCAAAAGGTTAAATAGTCCAAACCGGGGTGTTAAACAAGCGGGATTCGTTGTATTGATTGGAGCAAGTATGCCTAATGTTCTTATTGAATCAGGTTTTCTCTCAAACCCCACTGAAGAAGCCCGGTTGAAACAACCCGCCTATCGCCAAAAAATTGCAGAGGGAATTTTCAATGCAATTATAAAATTCCGAACACTACGAGAAGAATTATTAGCGGAAGGATAATGTCAGATACAAGACCCATCGGTGTGTTTGATTCTGGCCTAGGCGGTTTAACTGTCGTCAAAGCGTTACAGAAATTGCTCCCGAGTGAAACGATTATTTATTTTGGCGATACAGCTCGGGTCCCTTATGGTAACAAGAGTAAAGAATTAATTATCGAATACTCTAGTGAAATAACCGATTTCTTAATAAAAAACAATGCCAAAATAATAGTAGTGGCATGTAATACCGCCTCTGCTTTGGCATTAGATACATTAATGAAATACGTCTCTGTCCCTGTTTTAGGCGTGATAAACCCGGGAGCGAGGGAGGCGACTAAAGCGACTCTAAATAAACATATCGGCTTGATTGGAACCGTGGCGACGGTAAGCTCCGGTGCTTATGAAAATGCAATATATGATATTGATGAAAGCGTTATCACTAGCGCACAAGCTTGTCCATTATTTGTCCCGCTGGCAGAAGAGGGCTGGTTAGAGGGAGATGTGGTCGAAAAAATAGTCAAGCACTATTTGACACCGTTAAATGAAAAAGAAATTGATACATTGATTCTTGGGTGCACTCATTATCCATTGTTAAAAAAAGTCATTTCCGCTCTAGTAAATGAAAAAACGATTTTAATCGATTCAGCAGAAGCAGTTGCAAGAGAAGTGCAAGCACAGCTTTCGACATTTCATTTATTAAACAACAGCGGCCAAAAGGGATTATTAACATGTTATGTAACTGACATTCCCATGCGGTTTGAAACAGTTGGAAAACGCTTTTTGGGCTCATCTTTAGACAATGTCCAAACAGTTCATGAATTCTGATTTTCAGCAAACTCTGAAAGAATTATATAAGTTACAACGCCTTGGGATCAAAACAGGGCTTGAGCATACTGAAAGACTTTTAGACACATGTGGTAATCCCCATGAAAAATTAAAGTATATCCATGTAGCAGGAACAAATGGGAAGGGGTCTACTTGCGCGATGATTTTTTCCATTTTGCGGGAAACCGGATTGAACATAGGCTTATATACTTCACCGCATTTAATTCGTTTCAATGAACGCATTCGGGTAAACGGTATCCCAATTCCTGATGGTTCCATTGTGGAGTTTATGGATTTGTTTTACGATGATGTTAAAACGATTGAAAGTACATTTTTTGAAACAACAACAGCCATGGCGCTTTGGTATTTTAATAAGCAAAAAGTTGATTATGCAGTCGTTGAAACCGGTCTGGGTGGGCGTCTGGATTCTACCAATGTAATCAATCCTGAAGTTTCAGTTATCACAACAGTTAGCGTGGACCATCGAGAAATATTGGGAGATGACATTAAGAAAATAGCTCAGGAAAAAGCTGGAATTATTAAAAAAGGAATTCCTGCCATAAGTTGCAGTCAAACAAAGTCGGTTCAATCCGTTCTTGAGGACAAGGCAAAATCTGTTGAAACAGAAATACAGTTTATTACAGGACCAGATGAATGTGAAGTTTCCTTAGAGGGAACAACATTTACATGGAGTGATACGAAATATACAACATCCTTAATAGGCACTCATCAAGCTGTTAATGCTTCATTAGGGGTTGCTGCTGTAAGATTGCTGAACCATCATATACCTGAAAGTCTGGTAAATAGAGGTTTGAAAAAGACATTCTGGCCAGGCCGCTTTCAAATTTTATCTTCAAAAAAGCCCATTTTCTATGATGTGGCGCATAATGTAGATGGTATCAAAAGTACATTAAACACAATTAACTCTATATTTAATACGGAACCAGTTGGTCTATTTGCATTGAAAGAAGATAAAGAAGTAGGCCTGATTGCAAAATCTATAAAAGGACATTTTGAAACTATTTGGACTTTTGATGATGAAAATAATCTTCTAATACCAGCTGTCGACTTGAGTAACCTCTTAAAAGAATATAATATAAACACTCAACCAATTAATCGCTTGAGTGAATTTGTTTCTTTAGTCAGTATAGATAAACCGGGGTTGATTTTTGGTTCACATTATATCGCAGAGCAAGTATTTAAGCATTTTCAATTTTCCTTTGACAAGGGGATCATTTAGAGTAATTTCACACTTTCTATGCACCTGCTTCCGCAGGATTATATTTCACAAAGAAAATTACATTAAAAAATACACTATCATAATTCAATTGGAGTTATTTATATATGGATGTTAATCAACTACAATCTCTAAATATAAAAGAACTGGTGAAAATGGCCCAAGATTTAAAAATCCAGGGCCCATCCGGTCTGAATAAGCAGGGATTAATAATAAAAATTCTTGAAGCACAAAACGAGAAAGATGGCGTGTTACACGCCAGAGGTGTTCTTGAAGTATTAAACGAGGGCTATGGTTTTTTGCGAAGCCCTAATTTTAATTATTTGCCAGGTCAGGATGATATCTATGTAAGCCCATCGCAGATTAAGCGTTTCGGTTTGAAAACCGGACACTCTGTTTATGGCCAGATACGTAAACCGAAAGATAAAGAACGATTTTATGCACTGTTAAAGCTGGAAACAGTAAACGATGAATCGCCGGACCAAGTAAAAAAAGGAATTCTGTTTGATAATTTGACACCTAAATATCCCGATGAAAAGTTTAACCTTGAAACCGAACCAAAAAATTTATCAACACGTATTATGGATTTGATTTCACCCATTGGAAAAGGCCAGCGCGGACTGATTGTGGCTCAGCCGAAGACAGGAAAAACAATTCTGCTACAAAAGATAGCCAATTCTTTATTGGTAAATCATCCGGAAGTTAAACTAATAATTTTATTAATCGATGAACGTCCGGAAGAAGTAACAGATATGAAACAGCAGGTAGATGCAGAAGTGGTGAGTTCAACGTTTGATGAGCCGCCGGAACGTCATGTGGCTGTTGCAGATATGGTTTTACAGAAAGCCAGACGTATGGTGGAATACGGTCATGATGTTGTTATTTTACTTGACAGTCTTACGCGTCTCGGTCGTGCTCATAATGCAGTGATTCCTCACAGTGGTAAAATTTTATCAGGGGGCGTGGATTCAAATGCATTGAAAAAACCAAAACAATTTTTTGGTGCAGCCAGAAACACTGAAGAAAGTGGTAGTTTATCTATTATTGCCACAGCACTGATTGATACAGGAAGCAGAATGGATGAAGTGATTTTTGAAGAATTTAAAGGAACGGGCAATATGGAACTTGTGTTAGATCGTCGTTTAAGTGACCGCCGAATTTATCCTTCATTCGATATTATACGTTCCGGCACAAGAAAAGAAGAATTACTCTTAGATAAAAAGACATTAGGAAGAATGTGGATATTAAGGAAACTCCTGAACGAGATGAACGTTATTGAAGCAATGGAATTTATGCTTACGAGAATGAAGCGGACTAAGAGCAATGAAGAATTTATGGAAACAATGAATCAATAAATGTAACTTACCTTTAAAGGTGTAGTCCTTTTATTATAATTAGCTTAAGAGGTGTAAATTATGGAATATAGTAGCAGTGAGGTGCGCACGGTTACTGTTCGAGTATTAACGGATAAACCAGTTAGAAAAACCCCATATCAGGTTAAAGGTGTTTTTATGCGCCAGTATCCTGATTTGGAAGTAATATCTATGATGGATGGAACATACCGGGACCAGTTCCTTTATCCCCGAGTGCAGGTAAAAATCCTGAATGAACAAATATATATTATTGGAATTCATGAAGGAGTGGATCCTGTTATTGAAATAGCTGACAGGCTCGATATCTTGGATTTTGGTAATATTACATTTCAGGTATTTGATACGGAAGTGAATTCCAATGCAGATCACTTCAGACAGGTTGACAGGTTGGTCCGGTATCGTTTTTTAACTCCCTGGGTAGCGTTAAACCAAACGACGGGTAGTCGGTATCGATTCTTGAATAATATAGAACGGTTAGCTTTCTTGAATAGACTTTTGGGCCAAAACATTGTGTTTTTGGCTCGTGAGATGGGCGTTGAACTCAAAGATAAAATCTTCACAAAAGTGAACTTAACATCCATGTTTCCTAAGCCGGTTGATGAACGCTTTTGGGGTGCATTCTCTGGTGAATTTCGAACGAATTTTCTTCTCCCGAATTATATGGGGATCGGGAATGGAATCACCCGCGGTTATGGTGCGTTATATGGTATGTTTAATCCAAAGTCCTTTCAATTCAACCTAGAAGAGTTGGATGAGAAAATGGAAGAAAAAGATACAGAAGGAAAAATGGCTTTTGCAGAATCAGAGCTTGAAGGCGTTTCTATGAAGGATGTTCCGAAACCAAGACGAAATAGAGTCAAAAAAGAAACGACAGACAAAGAGCCGGATAAAAAATCAGAAAAAAAGCCGGAGAAAAAGCCGAGGAAAAAACCCGTTAGGAAAAGCAGTAAAAAAGTTCTTACGGAAGAATTTGAAATAGAACTAGAGGATTCATTTTCTGAAATAGATGTATCGGAGGATGCTGCTCCTGAAGATGCAAAGTTCAACAGTCCTGAGTTTCATAAAAAACAGCATAAATTATAAATGAAATCCCATACTGTTCAGTTTGCAAACCGCGTTGCGCGGGTAAAGCCTTCGTTTACCCTTGA